>Ga0163144_10001395_pt1 | contig 57085 bp, 44 predicted proteins | sample OliLak19BULKMAT1_FD_123175 | JGI IMG/M metagenome (GOLD analysis project Ga0163144, IMG submission 123175) | Freshwater microbial mat bacterial communities from Lake Vanda, McMurdo Dry Valleys, Antarctica - Oligotrophic Lake LV.19.BULKMAT1 | ecosystem: Environmental > Aquatic > Freshwater >...
AGTCGACATCCCAACATTCGAGGGCATCGAGTCCGTCAAGATCCCCGAAGGCACTCAGCCCGGAACGCAGTTGCGATTAAAGAACCGTGGCGTCCCGCGCGTGAACGCCTCAGGCCGCGGAGATCTGTTCATCCATGTCGAAGTACACATCCCGACCAAGTTGACGCGTGAGCAGCGCAAGGCGTTTGAGCAGATTCGCGAGACCCTGCCGGTGGGCGGCGAATCTGCCGATGACGAAGGCTTCTTCGGCAAAGTCAAAAACCTGTTCAACTAGAAGACTGCGCGACACTCGAACGATGCGAATTCTAATCCCACTTGCATGAGTTCTCGCCGTGTCGTCCGCCATCGCCCAGTTTCCAGCGCCCAAGACAAAAGCGGCTGTTCTGACGATCAGGGACCTCACCGGCATTGCCGACAGAGAGGCGCAAATGTTGATGGTCGAATTTCCTGCCGGCGTCGTTTCCGCGCAGCACCGTCCGACATCCATTCCGTATCGCGCAACGCCAGCAAGACGCAGCCCGCGAAAATCCTCGTATTCTTCGTAAAAGACAAAGGCGCGCCGGGCTCAGTCCCCGTCCCGGAATAGAAAAAGCCCACGCAAGCTTTAACCCCTGCGTGGGCCTTGGTTTTTTCAGACCGCTCTAGAAAACCAGCTTGAGAGCAAACTGGATCTGGCGGGCCGGCGATTGCAGACCCGTGATCGTTCCAAAGTTGCCAGCGGAGAAGTTCGAGTTCGGCGAGCCGAAATTCGTCTTATTGAACAAGTTGAAAAACTCGCTGCGGAACTGAAGCCGGATGCGCTCGGTGATTCCGAATTCCTTGTGCGCGCCGGCATCGAAGTTAAACAAATTGGGGCCAATCGCAACGTTGCGGCCCAGGTTGCCGAAAGGACGCGACGTGGGCGGGGCCACGAAGGCGGCTTTATTGTAGTAATTGGTCGGGCTCTTCTCGGTGGAGTAGAGATCGCCGCCGACATAATCAGGCCGGTAGGTGGGCGACACGTTCGTCGCCACCTGCGCAGCGGTTGCGGGACCGTAGCTGATATTTAGCGGCAGGCCAGCCGCGGCAGTATGAATGCCGGTCAGGCGCCAGCCGCCGAGGAGTGCATCAACGAAACCATTGACGCTAGATCCATACTTACGACCCTTGCCAAAAGGCAGTTCCATTACGAAGCTGGTCGTGTTGTTAAAGGGCTGGTTGTAGCTCCCGTTAGCTTTTTCGGCAGCCAGATTGCGAAGGTTCACGCGGGAATTGTCCCCATTGGCGGTTTCAAGGTGACCGCCTGCGTTGTCGATTGCTTTCGAGTACGTGAAGCTGTTCAAGAAGTAAAAGCCATTCGAGTAGCGCTTCTCCAGTTTGGCCTGGAACGAATGGTACGTGGCAAAGCCGCCGCCGTAGGAGATTTGAATCGAATCGAACCCCGAAATCGGCCGTCGAGATCCAACTGGCAAACTGGCGCCAACTGCATTCGGCGCCGCCTGGTTGTAGTCGCCGAGAATCATCAGGCCGTTCGAGCGGTTGCCAACATAGGCGAGATCAAGAACCAGGCCCAGGCCGAGTTCGCGTTGCGTCGTTAAATGCCAGCTCTGCACGTAAGAAGTGCGGTAATCAGCCGGCGTGTAGTTGGTGCGAGTGGTCGCGGTTGAGAAGCGATTGGGATCGGTCAACCCGGCCGGGTAACCAGACTGCGTTGTGCGGTAACAATTCAGGAAGTTATTGCCGGTGCAGAAAGGTTGGGTCGGGTTCTGATTGATGGTGACATTTAGCACGCTCGGCCCGTTGTAGCCCAGCAGATTCTCGCCGCCAAGGCGATTGAAGTGCACGTAGCTGATGCCATAACCGGAACGGATGACGGTCTTTGGCGTTGCCTGATAGGCAAACCCGACACGAGGCGCCCAGTTGTTGCGGTCTGGATCGACCAGCGATCGATCAAATAGACTGCCGCTCTTGGCCTGAACAAGCGTGTTGCTGACAGGGTTGTAGTTGGCAAGGCGGTTCTGCTCTTCCCACTGCGGAGTTGCAAACTCATAGCGCACGCCCAGATTCAGCGTCAATTTCGTGTTTACTTTCCAGTCATCCTGAAGATAGGCAAAGTGCATGCGCTGCTTGTAATTGAGCACGATCTCGTTGTTGAGGCTGTAGGCAGAACGCGCGCCAACCAGGAAGTCAGGCAGATTGTAAATATTGGAAGCAGCAACGCCAGCCGGTCTCGAAAACTGCCCGGCGTAATTGTCCTGACCGTATTGCGGATTGAAGTCGAAGATGTCTGTATTGATGGCCTGATATTCGTAGCCGGACTTAAGCGTATGTTTGCCAAGAACCTTCGAGTAATTCACCTTGGGGTTGTAGGTAAATGGGTTCTGGAATTGAGGATTCGAAGTCTGACGGCCAAGGCTGGTGAACCCGCCGATCTGCTGGCCCGTGAGCCCGCCGCCGATCACGGGCGACTCAGGCAGCCCGGTGATGCCATATTCAGCCGACATGTAAGGACGTTCGCTGCCCAGTGCAAACTTGCCGCCCTCAAAGTTCGATACGCCAAACCGGACGTCGATGAGCGAGGTCGGCGACAGCGTGTAATTGAACCCGGTGGCAATCTGCTGATTCAGAATGCGAACATTGCCGTTTGCGTTCCCGCCTGAATTCCCGGGGATTACGTGGTTTTCGATCCGATTCTGCAACCGGTGGCTATAACGCACAAAGGCCGTGAGCTTCGAAGAGAGATAGTGGTCGTAGCGGATGTCGCCCTTGTTGTCTTCCCAGGGGATCGGTACAAGCCGATCGTAATTGTTGCTTGGAAGTGAACCGGCAGGCGTTGTGCGCGTCGGATTGGGCAGATCGCCCAATACCTTGCGGGCAAACGGCGTAATGGCTGATGCCGGGATAATTCCGTTGGGATAGTCAACGCGAGTGATCGGATTCAGGATTGGCACGCCAATGTTGCCGGTGCGCTGCTCAAGCGTCGGGATTGAGGCAAATTGCAACGTGCGTTCCACCCTGCGGAAGCCTTCGTAGTCGGCAAAGAAGAACATCTTATCCTTCTGGATCGGGCCCCCGACGGCCGCGCCAAACTGGTTCTGCACCAGCACTGGTTTGACACCCGTCGATGGCCTGAAAAAGCCAACCGCGTTCAGCTTGGTGTTGCGCAGGAATTCCCAGGCAGCTCCATGAATCTGGTTCGTGCCGCCGCGGACGCTCGCATTGATCACAGCGCCGCCTGCACGGCCATATTCAGCCGAGAAATTGTTGGTCTGTACCTTGAACTCTTCCACCGCATCGGGGCTGAGCTGTACCACCTGGTTTGAGAAGCCTTGGTTTGAGGTGCCGTAGGCATTGTTGTCCACGCCATCCACCATGAAATTATTCAGCGCGCTGCGCAGTCCATTGACGTTGAACGACGCGTCCCGATTCGTGATCGTCGAGCGTCGAACGCCGGGGGCCAGCAGCGCAAGATCGGCGTAAGACCGCCCATTCAGCGGCAGATTGATGATCGCCGCGCGGGTGATTACCTGGCCACGGTCGCTCGAATCGCTCTCAAGAGCGGCTGCGGCTGCGGTTACTTCCACCGACTGTGTCACCTCGCCCACTTGTAGGGCAAGATCGACGCGCTGGCGTGCATTAACGGTCAGAGTAAAGGCGCTGGAACTGGCGGTCTTAAAGCCCGCAATCGAGGCCGCCACCTTATAGGAGCCGATACGCTGATTCAAGAAGTTATATGCACCTGAACCATCTGTTGTTGTGGTGGTCTTGGCCCCGGTATTTGTATTCTCGAGAGTTACCTGGACGTTGGCCATAGGTGCTCCCGAAGGGTCTGTAATTGTGCCCAGAATCGTCGCGGCATCGTATTGCGCAAAGATCATCAGGGCGAAGAGTAGAAGCGAGAATGTGAATTTCCTCATGTTTGATTCCATTTTATACGTGGATTGTCACGGATTCGTAACAACAGTGTCACAATCCCAAGACAGAGGCAAATCTATAGAGGCTGAAGTGGATTCTCGTACCAAACTACGCCGAGAGGAATGCGCCCCTCAGTAGTAAGCAGATCGAGGTCGCCGTCGCCGTCAATATCGAGTAGTTCCATGGGACCAAACTGGATGCCTTCAGGGCCGCTGAGGCGATGTATCTTCCAGAATCCGCCCGTGGCCTGTTCGAGCCACCAGATTCCCTCTTTCCCCGCCGGGACTCCTTCGCTGCTCACGACAAGGTCCACGCGCCCATCGCGGTTCAAATCGCCGGTTGAGACTGCCGTTGCAGTGCCGGCTCCCGGTGGGTATGGCAGCGAGAAACGCTTCCAGTTCAGGCCTGAGGCGTCCAACCTCCGGAACCAGACCACGGCACCCGGGTGGATCGCTGCCGCGATGTCGTTCAGACCATCGCCATCCATGTCTGCTTCTTCCACGAACATGACTTCCTCGTTCGCTGCACCGATAGTGTGACGCTGCCAATTGGGCGCCTCAAGCCAAAAGACGCCGCTCTTCGATCCCTTGCGATCGCTCATCAGCAAGTCCTCTTCCCCATCCCCATCCATGTCAACCGGGATGAGACTCATCGTCCAGCCGGGGACATCGAGCAACTTGCCGGTCCATTGGGTGAGATCGCGCGGATTCGCACCAGGCGAGAAGAGCGTCAGTTCTGCATATTCGAGCTTGCCCGCCGCGACGACGCGGGTACGGCCATCATGATTGAAACGAAAAGGAATGGCGAGGGCCCATTGCACAATTGGGCTCGGAGCCGGGATTGGCTGGGCCTTCCACTTGGGGCCCCATTGGACAAACAACGCCGTCGGCCGCGGCTCGGGGCAAGCACTCAGTATGTCGATCGCGCCGTCATGATCAAGATCAACAAAGTATGCGTCCTCGGCGGCGCAGATTGCAGAGATAGAAACATGAGGCCAGGCCGTAGCGGCCCGGACGCGGACGTAAGGCGGGTGGGTGTAGACGCGAATCTCGCGGCTTTCAGGTAATGTGGCGATCAGGTCAGCTCGGCCGTCACGGTTCACATCGTGCAGCCGCAAGCTTTGCACCCGTGGGTGAGCTGGGTCGATCGCGTGACGCTTCCACGGTTCTTCTAGCTGCCCGGCAAACAGCATGCCTGCCAACAGCAAGCCGCTAAGTTGCTTTGGGAGTCGCCCAATGTTTGCGGTATTGGCGGCCCAGCAAACGACTTGCCTCAGGATCGTTCGCAATGGCTTCGGTCTGTGGATTGAAGACGAGGTTTCGAGCGGTGCGGGCAATGATGTTGCCCAGATGGGCGTGGAGCGTGGAGGTATGGCCTGTCGAGATGGTCGCGTTGGGGAGTTTGCGGGATCGCACCGAGTCCACGAAGTTCTGCGCATGAGCCTCATCGCCGCCGGGCTGATCGGTACTAACAAGTTTGCCTCTACGGTCATAGAGCTTCCAGCCCCACCTTCCGTTCCATCGGCCGATTTCCACCATGCCCTCGGAGCCGTATACGGCAACGCCGTTCTCCTGGTCGGACATCCCGTAAGGGGTCCAGATTCGCTGCTCGAAGATCATCGATTCGCCGCCAGGGTAAGTGAATGTGATGTTCATCGAATCCGGAGTCTGTTGATCATCGTCGAAGAATACTTTACCCGCCCAACCGGCGGCAGCGATCGGAGCATCGACGTTCAACGCCCATCGCGCCATATCCATCTGGTGGACGCCATCGTTGCCCATGTCGCCTGTGCCGAAATTCCACCACCAATGCCAGTTGTAGTGGAAACGGTTTTCGCGAAATGGAGCAGGCGGGGCGGGGCCGGTCCAGAGATCGTAATCCACTTCCTTCGGCGCGGGGCCATCAAGATGCCGGCCGATGTTATCGCGAAGCTGGACATTCCAGGCCTTTGCCATTCTCACTTTGCCGATCTTGCCCGAATGAATGAATTCAATCGCCCGCTGAGTGGATGCGCGAGAGCGAGCCTGCGTGCCAACCTGCACGATTCGTTTGTGCCGCTCAGCGGCCTCCACCATCAGGCGTCCTTCGCGCAAGTTGTGCGAGCAGGGTTTCTCGACATAGACATCCTTACCCGCCGCGCAGGCAAGCAAGGTGGCGGGTCCGTGCCAGTGGTCTGGAGTAGCGACGACCACTGCGTCGATCGTCCTGTCGTCCAGCACACGACGCAAGTCAGCATATTGGCTGGCAGGCTTGCCGGACTTGTCCGCAACCAGTTTGCCCGCTTTGCCGAAAACCCGCGAATCGACATCAACCAGCGCCGCAACCTCGACATTCGGCACGCCGAGAAAGTCTCCCGTCAGTACCGCACCTCTGCCGCGGACACCGATCACCGCTATGCGAACGCGATCGCTCGGCGCAGCGAGAGCGGACATCGTCCCAGCCATAAAGGTGCGGCGCGCGATCATTCCGGCGACTTCGCGTACTTTGCGTAGCGCTCCGCGATATGGGCCTGCTCAGCATCTCCTTGATGAACATAGATGCGATAGTGCAGCGTCAGATGATCAGCCTTGCTCAAAGTGTACGCGCCCTTACGGCCACCTTTTTCCTCGGCAAAACCACTGGCAGCGAATGGATTCGCCGAATTGAGGCCGTAGTTTCTTGCATGCCAGCCAGAAGGGTGACGCAGGTTTGTCGGGCTGCTCAGAATAGCGACACCATAGGTCTTGTTATCCACCTTGGCCGAATAATCAGTCCATTCCGCCGGCTGGCCCCAGATGGCCTTTGCACCCTTCTGGTGACGCGAGTTCATCAGGGTGGCGCCGCGATCCTCTCGAAACTCTTCACGCAACCGGAAGGCAAAGCCGCCGTCTTCGGTATCGCCGAAGTGCAGAGTCTGCATCGGTCGAATGTTGATCTGAGCATCAATGCGGTAAGCGTCCGGCTCCTGGTTGAATTCGTAAGTGGTGAACAGATGGGCAAGCTTGTCGTGGTTGTGGGCAATCAAGGTTTGCTCGACCACCAGCATCTGCGAATGTGTGTGGTAGGCATGGTCAACGGCAATGGTGGCTGTGCCCTCCTGTTCACGCCAGAAGTCCTGGCCATTGATATCGCCATGCCCCCACCAGATGCCGCGATGCCAGGTGTGGTCGCGCGAATCCTGTGGCCTCGGTTCGACAGGCCAGCCTCGCGAAAGCACCGTGCCGTCGGGAGCAAGGATTGGATAGAGAAACGGTTTCGGGTAGCCGTGGTGATAGAGGTTGGTCACCAGTTGGTGGTTGATGCGGATCGGCATCGGACCCGGAGGAGTGGCGGCGAGGGCGAGCGGGGCGAAAAGCAACGTGCGGCGTGAAGTCATGTTTGCTCCCTATTCAGTGCGAGAATAAGTGATTGCAGCGGCAGCCGCCGCTGCATCCCGAATACATACAATATGTCATTAAATCCCTCCCGCAAAGTCCTCGCGGTCGTTGACGACCTGATGTTCGCCGTCAAAATTGATGCCGCCGCAAGGCAGAGCGGAGTGATCATCGAGTACGCTAAGACGCTGGAAGATGCTTTGCTGAAGTGCAGAGCCCTCCCTTCGCTGGTCCTGATTGATCTGAATCACAACAAATTGGATGTGCTCGGGCTGATCAAGAGTTTCAAGTCCGACGAGGAACTCAAGAAGGTGAGCCTGCTTGGTTTCATCTCGCATGTGGATGGAGAACGCAAGCAAGCTGCTGTCGATGCCGGCTGCGATAGCGTAGTGCCTCGTAGTGCGTTTTCAGTGAATCTCGCGAAGATCCTAAAACGTCATGCGACTGCTCTTTAGCCGTATGCGCAAATTGACCTGAGCGCCGACGGGCGAGCTGCCGTAAAGCGGCTTCGCTTCAGCAGGTGCGCGATACCAGTTGAATTGCCCCCCGAGCGACATGGAGGCCCATTTCACTGGGCTCTTGATCTCATGCCCATACCCTGCAGTAAATGCGCTCACCTTGCCATGGAATGACTCCCTGTCGAGGTATTCGATGCGGCCCCAAACCCAATACTTCTGTTTCAGGAAGGCCGTCGACTCGGCAAGAAATGAATTGGATGTGTGTTCAGGCTCTACGTTGCGGCCATAAATCAGAGAACTCGCCCAGTAGCCGCCCTGGTGAGGACGCACGTAGGTATAGCTGGCCGATTGCCGTTCGGCGACGCCTTCAATATGGCCTTGTGAGTATTGGAAGAGCGAGCGACCGGTGAGCTTGTAACTGATGCGGCCCGAGACGGAATCGACCGCGCCTTTCTCGAGCTTCCATCGTGCTTCGCCGGGTTCGCTGCCGTTGAAACCACTTGCTTCCACGGTGAGTCTACCGATCGTGACTCCGCTCGTGATCACATTGTTGGCGATGTGAGTCGAATCCTGATAGTGGTGGCCGAGGGCAGCCATTGGGTTTTCACTAGCCGACAGCCGGTGCGGATAAGGCACCGGGCCCATGGCCGGTTCGCCACGAGGGCCACCGTAGAAATAGACACTCACGCGATCCGAGATCGGGATCTGGTACAGCGCCGCCAGTTCCATGAACGCGTTGTGCGGATGTTGCCCGTCACGAATCGGAAGTCCCTTGTAAGTCTCACCCTCCTGGAACAGCAGCGGGTAGCGGCCTTGAGTCACAGTAGCTGGCTCAAGACTGAACATGCCCCGCAGCGTCAACGTGCCTCGGCCAACGCGGCGGGACGCCATCGGCATGAACCAGTTGCCTGCGAAGACCTTGTCGCCGCCTCTTGGGCCGGACTGTTGTGAGGCGACGACATTGATTTGGCCCATCGACATCAGAGTCCAATTGCCCCGGCGAGTATCGGTCATGTACATGGGCGCCTGGTCTGGGATCTGAGCAGTGCCCGAAACATAGGGCATGATCATCCCGTCCATTTCGGCGAGCTTTACTTCGGCAACCTCGATGTTGCTGAAGCTGCCTTCCCCGGCATGCCAGCCGTCGTAGCAGGATCCGCAGACACCCTTTCCACCTTTGGCGGCAAGGTCCTTACCACAAGGGCAATCCGCTTCGAATGTGCACTCATCGCAGCCGCCCTTCTTGCAGCAGGCATAGCGCTTTTCTTTGACGAGAGTCCGCTTGGCCTCAAGCAATAGCTTGGCGGCTTCCCTGGTTTCCTCGCTCTGCGGAAGGGAGGCCGTTGGTTTGCGCAGGGTTGCCCCGTTGGCCTTCTGCAAAGGAAGACATTGTCCGCAGACTTGCTTGTCTTTCGCCAAGCTGTCTTTGCAACTACACTTGCCGTAACGCATCGCGCAGAGGTCGCAAGATTTCTGGTTGCAGCATCGGTACTTGCCCTTCTTGATTGCGTCGAGCTTCTTGCGGGCGATCTTGAGCTTCGGATCAGCGGCGCTCGGCTTGCGCGGAGCCTGGTTGCCTTCGTGCGCGAGCAGGACGGCCGTCAGCAGAAAGCTAACGGCTCGCATTGCCCGCCTCCACCTGAAAGCTCTTGCGCAAGACTTGGCCCTTGAGCTGGAGTTCTACCCATGCTTTGTAACGGCCCGGTTTCGGTGGGCGCGCCAGAAACACGAGTTGATTCGGGTCATTGATCGGATGCGAATGAACGAAGGTTTCGGCATCCTCGTGGATCATGATCAGGTGTGCCTGCGCGCCGAGGTAAGGCTCGAGATCCTTGACCGGGATCTCGCTGTCGAAGGTGAGTTTCGTCGTCTTGCCGGGGATGAGTTCGCCGGTGAGCTTCGCCGGGGTCTTGAGCGTGTCCTCGGCGGCCGTTGTCTTGCCGCTCTGCTTGCGAGGCAGCATCACTACCTGTCCACCCTTGCCTGCCGGGGCGAAGTCGGCAAAAAGCCGCAGATCGCCAGGGGGAAGGGCTTCCTTCAGCTTGAACACCCCTTTGTCAGAGAGCTCAGGATGGAGGTGAGCGAAGTACGTCAGGTCTCGACTGACGACGATGAAGTGGAGCTTTTTTTCGTGGACTGTATCGAACTCCTTCAGCTGTCCATCCGGGCCCGTAATCCGGATCTCGTTATTGTCGAATTTCATTTTGTATGGGCTCGGCGCTTTGGGGCGATTCGGCTCGGCATCTTTGACATCGAGCGGGAACTCGGCAGTGAAGGGTTCACCACCCGGCGGTGCAATAGTGAGTTTTACCCGATATTCGCCCCCGTGGACAAAAGTGGGGTGCAGGCCATAGTCGCCAGGCACGCCCTCAAGGTGCGAGGTCTCGCGAATCACTGGCATTCCAGCCATGGATGGCATGTCGATGGCGCTTTCGATCTTGGCTCGAATGACAGGCTCGAAGCCCATCAGCGGGTCTTCTTTGGTGGTGTCTGTGACACGGAATTCAATTTGCATCTCTTCGCCGGAATAGAGGCCATCGGCGGGGAGACGCAGGGTAACTTCATATTTTCCGTACTTCGCCATTTGGGCCAGGCTAAGCAGGAGCATGAGGGCATGGATCATTACACTTCTCCTAAATCAGATTGTTTGGGGGTGGATCAGGAGAGAAGGATCAGATGCGCAAAATCAGCGGTGAACGATGGGGGAGCGTGGGCTGGATGATCGTTGAGACTTCAACCGGCCGGACGAACTCGAGTACCAGCGGCAGGCTCGGTGCTTCATGTGTGGCTAGGAATTGCTTTGAGCCATCGAAGTCCCATTGCGGTGCATGTGTGCACTTCTGAGTTTCGGGGGCCTTGTGCTTGTGTAGCGGGCACTCGGGCGCTTGCTTCGTTGACTCGTGAGGAACAGCGACGCATTTTGCCCTGCACTGTACGCTGCCCAGCATCAGCCCAATGCAGAAAAGCGAAATGATACGTAGAATCCGCACTGGATCTTAGATAATAGCGAACGTGAACAAGTTTCTTCTTTTTGTTGGAATCGCGTTGAGCGCACTGGGGGCTGACAAGGACTTCAACGGCCGCTGGAACCTGAGTGTGGACAAGGAACCGCGCGGACGGGTCTGGTGGCTTGAAGTTACCGGAGCCGGGACGCCTGCCATTGCTGGCCGCTTCGTAGGTGCGCCCGGTGGGCAGATGGACAAGATCCCGGAGATTAGCCTGTCGGGCAAGGAACTGCGTTGGGCATTTGAGCGAAACGGCAAGAAGCTGAATTATCTGGCAATGCTGGAGAGGGGTGTTCTGACTGGCCGGCAGATCGTCGATGGGTCCCCGACGTTTACGTTCCGGGGTGAGCGCGCTCCAGAGATCCGCGACCGCGACGGATCGCAGTGGAAGCAAGGCAAGACTGAAGACCTGATGCGCAACCTGAGTGGATGGACTCCAACCTTTCCGGGCCGGCCCATGGAATGGACACTAGCGGACGGAATCCTCAAGAACAAGTCCAAGGCAAGCGACATCAAGACCGTTGAGAAGTATTGGAACTTCGAGCTTCATGCCGAGTTTCGATACGAGAAGGGCTCGAATTCCGGCATCGGCCTGCGCGGGCGCTATGAGGTGCAGATTCAGGACACACACGGCCTGCCTGTGAGCGGGGATTCCCTCGGCGCTCTCTACTCGAGGATCTTGCCCGCAGCGGATGCGGCGCATCCCCCGGGGGAGTGGCAGGTGATCGACGTCCGGCTGGTGGGCCGGACGGTGACCGTCACTTTGAACGGCAAACTGATCATTGACCACCAGGAGATCGAAGGCTTTACTGCGATGGCGTTCGACGGTAATGAGGCGATGCCTGGCCCGATCGCGCTGCAGGGAGATCACGGCATCGTGGAGTTTCGCAAATTGACGATTACCCCGCTGGTGCGTTGATGCGGTATGCACTGATTGCCGCCGGGGCGGCGATGGGTGGGCTGGCGCGATATGCCCTTTCGACTTCATTGCCAGTTCCCTTCCCTTGGCAGACTTTTATCGTGAATGTGACTGGAGGAGCATTGATCGGCTATCTGTCGAACCGATTGACAGGAGACTCGCGCTGGTTGTGGATCACCGGGTTTTGCGGAGGCTACACCACGTTTTCGACCTTCTCGATTGAGGTGGTGATCCTGCTCGAACAGGGCCGGTTGGGGATGGCGGCGGCTTACGTCGTGGGGTCGGCGCTTTTGTGTGTTGCGGCTGCGGCTGCGGCCTATTACTGGACAAGATGACACGCAGAGATCTAGTTGCGGCGCCCTTCCTGCAGTTGGGCAGCAAGGCCAGGCCCCCCATTGCGGGCGGCTATGTGATGGATGCTTTCCCCCTCGGACACAAGCTGCGTGACCGTGCCGGATTCGCCGCCGCCAAGCAAACGCAGCGAGTACCGGTAGTAATTGTAGGCGGTGGAATGGCCGGCCTGTCGGCGGCCTGGTGGATGTTGAAAAAGGGCTTCGGCGATTTCGTATTGCTTGAGATGGAAGCGGAATCGGGGGGCAATTCGCGCTTCGGTGAGAATGAAGTCTCGGCCTATCCCTGGGGCGCCCATTATGTACCGATCCCGAACAAGAAGTCGCCGCTTGTACGGGAGCTGTTTGAAGAGGTGGGGCTGATTGTGGACGGGGAATTCAACGAGAGGCACCTTTGCCACACGCCTCAGGAGCGGCTCTATATCCACGGCCGCTGGCAGTATGGCCTGGAGCCGGAAGTCGGCACCACGACCAAAGCCCGTGAGCAGTTCCATCGCTTCGATGAATTGATTGGGAAGTTGCACGCAACGGGCAAGTGGGCAGTGCCTCATGCGCTGGGCGAAGTCGACAGTGCCCTCGAGAAGGTCGGGTTCGCGGACTGGCTGAAGACGCAGGGCTTCGATGCACCTGAGCTGATGTGGTATCTCGATTACTCCACGCGGGATGACTATGGCTGTTCGCTGAAGGATACAAGCGCCTGGGCTGGCTTGCACTATTTCGCCGCTCGCGATCATGACGACAAGGGGCCATTCTGCTGGCCGGAAGGCAATGGATTCCTCTTGAAGTACCTGCGGGCCAAGGCTGGAGCCAAAGTGCGATCCGGACAACCGGTGTACAGCGTGCAGAAGCGCGGTAAGGGCTGGCTCGTGCGCACTGAGCAAGTGGATTACGAGGCCGCCAGCGTCATCTGGGCTGCGCCGACGTTCATCGCGAGTTATGTGGTGGAAGGTGCCCCACGAGCCACCGGCTTCAGCTACTCACCCTGGGTTACAGCCAACGTGACGCTGGACCGTATCCCTAAGGCTGCGCAGACAGCCGAGATGGCCTGGGACAACGTCATCTACGGCTCGCCCTCGCTGGGGTATGTTGTCGCAACGCACCAGAGCGTCGCCATGCACCGCGAGAAGAGTGTCTGGACGTGGTATTACGCCCTGGCGGAGAAGACGCCAGAGGCAGCGAGGCGGCTGTTGATCGATGCGCCCTGGGAATATTGGCGGGATGCGGCGCTGAAGGACCTGTCACGGGCTCACCCGGACATCGAGAATTGCGTGTCGAGGTTGGATGTGTTCCGCAACGGACACGCGATGGTGCGGCCGACGGTGGGATTTCTCGGCTCACCTGTTCGCCAGGCAATGCTAAAGGGCCGCAACGGCCTGTTTTACGCGAACTCGGATCTAAGCGGTATATCGATCTTTGAAGAGGCTCAGTATCGCGGTGTTGAGGCGGCCCGGGCTGTGCTAAGTTGGCTCGTGTAATGTATTACCTGACTATATTGACCACCTTGAGTCTATTTGCGCAGGCTCCTCCGGGGCTGGATACGAAGCCTGTTGCTGCGCGCTCCGCGCCAGCCGACTACCAGGCTCAAGCAAAAGAGGGAGAGTATACGGTCGCCGCCGACTTCGTTTCTCACGCCGTGCCAACACCCCAGGGGATGTTTACCAGCGAAGACTACGTTGTGGTGGAAGTGGCATTTTACGGGCCTCCTGAGTCGAAATTGCGACTGTCGTTTTCCGATTTTTCTTTGAAGATCAACGACCGGAAGACGCCGATTCCCGGGCAGCCGAATGGCGTAGTATTTCGCAGCCTTTCCGACCCCGAGTGGCAGCCGCCTAAGGTGGAAGATGACAAGCAGAAGCGTCCCGCCGGCGAGCCCCCGCCCCCGACGCCCAAGATGCCTTTTGCAATGCGCCGCACCATGGAGCTGAAGGTTCAGAAGGCAGCAATGCCCGAGGGCGACCGCGTGCTGCCGATTGCCGGGCTGCTGTTCTTCCCTTATCGAGGCAAAGATGAAGGAATTCGCACCGTCGAGCTGCAGTACAACGGTGCGGCCGGCACTGCCGTACTCACTTTCGAGCGTTAGCATGAAGCAGCTCTCCGTTGTTGTTTTGTTCAGCCTGCTGAGTGGTTGCAACCAACCCCAGGAGATTGCAACCTTTGCAGCGCTGACGGACCGGGCAACCGTTGAGTTTGTCAGCGTTGCGCACTCGGTAGTCCGCAATTGCGAGATCATCCAGAAGACCAATCGGGAGAAGCCGGAGAGTATCTTCGTCACAGCGGGGCCAGAGGCTACGGCAAACGAATGTGCCAGCTCGGATCGGGCAGAGAAGGCATTGCTCGATAGTCACAAGGTGATCACCGGGTACATGAACACTCTGAAGCTGTTGGCGAGTGACAATATCCTGATCACGCAGCCCGCCGATGGCGCAATTGACTCTTTGAAGAGCGGCTTGAAGATCAGCGATGCCCAAGTGGTTGCTCTAAAGGGGCTGACCAACGCGATTGCCAAGATTGCCACCGACGGGTATCGCCGCAGGGAGCTGGCCAAGATGATCGATATGGCGGATGCGCCGCTGCAAGCTGCGGTCACGGCATTGGCTGAGGTAATTGAAGTCAACATTGCGAAGGACTTCGATGCCACCGCGGATTCGCTCAAGAGCTACTACCGTCGAGGGCTTCGCGGGCAGGACACGAGCACCGTTGCATCGATTCTCTGGATTGAACAAGGTGAGGCGGAACTGGCTGCGCTGAAGGAAAAAAAAGAGGCGACGCTTGGCTATTGCAGGATGCTCAAGTCCATTGCTGGCGGTCATGCGAAGTTGAAAGCAGCGAACGGGAACTTCAAGTCGGCCGGGCTGGTGCAGTTTCTAGTGGAGGCGGCGAAATCGATTCAGGCCGAACAGTTGAAGGTCGAGCGGGCCTTTGCGTCCCGCAGGTAAGAGGAGAGTCCAGACATGCCAGCTACGGTAGACGAATCGGCGGAGCGGTGGGCGGACAAGTACAACGATGCGGCGAACGCCATTGCGGATTTCCTCGATGAGAACTTCGATTCCCTGGTGCCCGAGGACGTCAAGGAGTTCACCAAGGCAGAGAAGGCGTTGCGGAAGCTGGCCAAACAGATGCGCGATGAAGCAATCGTGTTCAAGATGGAAGGGCTGAACGAGGACCTGAAGGCGATCTCGAAGGCCACTGAGCGCGGCACGAAGGCGATCCTGAAGATCAACGACGTCAAGAACGGGATCCGGATCGTGACCGGCGTGATCAAGCTGGGTGTGGCGGTGGTGTCAGGCAATCCGGGAGCGGCTGTGGCAGCCGCGAAGGATTTGGCTAAGGACCTAAAGGCCTAGGCCTGCAGGCTGCGGCGCTTCATTAGGAGTTTCGCAATTGCAAGCACTGCGATGGCGGCGAGGAGCTGGATGGTCCACTCGGTGTACTTGCTGATTTGGAGATAGTCCTCGACCATCTTTTCCTTGAGGATCATTTCGGCTCCCACGCGGCCGAGTACAGCCGAGCCGATATAGGCGATGATCGGGTACTTGTCCATCAGCCGTGAGAGAACGCCGCTCGCGCCAACCACCAGCGGGATGCTCAGGCCGAGGCCGAAGATCAGCAGCCAGATGTTGCCTTGAGAGGCACCCGCCACAGCGAGGACGTTGTCGAGCGACATGGTGATATCGGCAACCAGGATGACCCACATGGCGCTCATCAGGCCGGTAGCGGGCCTTATGTGACCGGCTTCCTCGGGTTCGGAATCCATTAGGACTTTGACGGCAATCCAGAGGATTAGCACGCCGCCTACGAGATGAAGCCAGGGGAGGTTCATCATCTGGGCGACGAAAAAAGTGAGAACAATACGGAGGACTACGGCAAGGCCTGCGCCGAGCATCGAACCGAGGCGTCGCTCCCTGGGCGGCAATGAACGGACAGCCATCGCGATCACCACAGCGTTATCGCCAGCCAGGATGATGTCGCTAATGATAATGTTGATTACTGCAAGGAAGAACTGAAGATCTATGACTGACCGTCCTTGTACTCTTCATACCATGCCATCTGTATGGCCTCGAGCTTCGCTTCATTGGACTTCAGCGGATCGTCAGCAAAACCGGGTAGTTCGACGACCATTTTGTGTAGGTCAGTGAAGCGAACCTTCAGAGGATCGGTGTCAGGATTGGCTTCGTAGAGTTCGATGCCGATGTCTTCGGCTTTGTCCCAGGTGAGCTTGATGGTCATATCTTGGTGCCTTTGAGTGCGCCGCGGACGGCGGTATTCATCATGTTCTCAGCCAGCTTGAGGCTGGCTTGGTCGAGTTTTTCCATTTGGGCCATGATGAGGTGGTGGTCATCGCCATGATAGGCCAGCAAGAGTTCGTTGTGCGCAGTCTGAATGGCCTGCTTGTCTTCATCGGGAAGATCGAACCATGCGTCGTTTTGTTTCGCGCTTTCGAGGGCAGAGAGGATGCGGTCAGCCTCGACGCGCGCTTCGCGCACCTGACGCTCACGGATGTCGGATTCGGCGTTGGTAATGGATTCGAGAATCATCGCCTCAACCTGTTCGTCGGTTAGGCCATAGCTTGGCTTGACTTCGACGCTTTGCTCTTTGCCTGTGCGGGTGTCCTTGGCCGAGACGTTGAGGATGCCGTTGGCGTCAATCAGGAATTTAACTTCGATGCGGGCCAGCCCGGCCGAGACCGGTTCGATGCCGGTGAGTTCGAAGCGGGCTAGAGACCGGCAGTCTTTGACGAGTTCGCGCTCACCTTGCAGGACGTGGATGAGGACGTTGGTCTGACCATCGACGGCAGTTGTAAACTGTTCAGTTTCGCTGGCCGGAATGGTCGAGTTGCGGTGGATCAGCCTGGTGACAACTCCGCCCATCGTTTCGATGCCAAGGGAGAGCGGGGTGACGTCGAGCAGCAGGGTATCTTTGACTTCTCCGGAGAGGATACCGGCCTGGATGGCAGCACCGAGGGCGACGACTTCGTCGGGGTTCAACTCCGTGTGGGGCTTCGACTTGAAGAGAGTTTCGACTGCCTTGCGGACCAATGGGATGCGCGTGGAGCCGCCGACGAGGACGACTTCGTTGATATCGGCAGGAGTGAGCTTTGCGTCTTCGAGGCACTGCTTGCAGGGGCCGAGAGTGCGCTCGACGATGGGCTGGATGAGACGCTCCAGCAGGTCGCGGGTGATTTCACGCTGGTAGCGCTTGCCCTTGTATTCGAGATCGATCGATGTCGTGAGCGTGAAGCTGAGTTGCTCTTTGGCCTTGATGACTGCCTGACGAAGAGTTTCGAGGGCAGCAGTGTCGCTGTGGATCGGGGCTCCCCATTCGTTGGCGATGTCTTCGAGGGCGATCTGGATCAGGAGCTGGTCGATGTCGTCGCCGCCGAGGAAGGTGTCGCCATTGGTCGCGAGGACTTCAAAGATGCCGTCCTGGAGTTTCAGGATCGAGATGTCAAAGGTCCCGCCGCCGAGGTCGTATACAGCGATGGTGCCCTGGTTGCGTTTGTCGAGGCCATAGGCGAGGGCAGCGGCGGTCGGCTCGTTGACGAGTCGCAAGACTTCGAGGCCGGCGATGCGACCGGCGTCTTTGGTGGCCTGGCGCTGCGCATCGTTGAAGTAGGCCGGGACAGTTACGACGGCCTTGGTGACTTCTTCGTTGAAGAAAGCTTCGGCGTTGACCTTGAGCTCACGGAGGATGTGTGCGCCGGCCTCGGGCGGGGTGATCTGCCGGTCGCCAATCTTCAGAGGCGAGGAGGCGCGGTCCATGAAGCGCTTGGTTGAGTAGAGGGTGTGATCGGGGTGTTCGGCGAGGCGGGCTTTGGCGGCTGAGCCGGCGATGAAGCTCCCGTCCTCAAGCAGTGCGACTACGCTGGGGACGATTCGGTCACCGGCGGGCGAGGCGATGATTTCAGGACCGGTAAGATCCATGAAAGCAGCCAGGCTGTTAGTGGTGCCGAGGTCGATGCCGATGATGCGTTCTGTTTTGGCGGAGTCGCCAAAATCAATTTGAAAGGTACCCATTGACGTCCCTGAGGAGATTTTGAATGTAGCGGCGGCGGTTGAGGAGGCTGCGGATTTGCTTGAGGAGCGGCTCGCCTGGCGCGGCATCGTGCGAGTCGAAGAGCTGGTCGAGTTCGACGTCGGACTGAGCTAGCAGCGCGGAGAATTGGTCGCGGGCGGTGGCCAGTTGAGGGCGGGCGGATTCGTCGCCGGCCTTGAGTTCTTCAAGGGCCATGTTGAGTTCGAAGACTTCTTCGAGGAGTTCGGGGGGGACGTCTTTTGTCCCTTGTACCCCGATGTCGAAGCCGTGGTGCTTGAGGAAGTATTCGGCACGCTGGCGAGGATCGCGAAGGGTGCGGTAGGCGTCGTTCAGCAGCGAGCTTTCGTTGAGGGCAGCATCGCGGACGCTGGCTTCGGCACGTGCGAAGCGGTCGGGATGGAGGTCGCGACTGCGGGCATAAAACAGTTGTTGCAGCTCATTGAGATTGAGCTGCAACTTAGGGGCAATGCCCAGAACTCGATAAAAATCCATTGGCTAGCTGGAGAAGGAAGTACCGCAGCCGCAGCTCTTGTGGGCATTCGGGTTGATGAACTCGAAGCCACTTTGCATGAGGCTTTCCTTATAGTCGAGAGTCATGCCTTTGAGGAAGAGCATCGACTTGGGGTCGACATAGACTTTGACGTCGTCGTAGTCGAAGACGTGGTCGGTTGCGCGCGGCTTGGTGTTGAATTTGAACTGGTAGCTGAGGCCGGAGCACCCACCGCCGAGCACGCCGAGGCGGAGGCCGCCGGAGACGCCCTGTTTGGCAAAGGCCTGCCGGATTTTTTCGACGGCCTTGGGGGTAACTTCGATCTTCAGGTCAGCGGGAGCGGAGGTCATGCCAGTGTGGTTACGGGGACAGCTTTCTTTTTGTAGTCATTGATGGCGGCCTTGATGGCGTCTTCGGCGAGGACCGAGCAGTGGACCTTGACCGGGGGAAGCGCGAGCTCGTTGACGATCTCGGTGTTCTTGATTTCCATGGCCTGGTCGACGGTTTTGCCTTTGAGCCATTCGGTAGCGAGCGAGGACGAAGCGATGGCCGAGCCACAGCCGAAGGTCTTGAATTTCGCGTCTTCGATGATGCCTGAGATGGGATCGACCTTGATCTGGAGCTTCATGACGTCGCCGCACTCAGGTGCGCCGACCATGCCGGTTCCGACGTGGGGATCGTTCTTGTCCATCGACCCCACGTTGCGGGGGTTGCTATAGTGATCGACTACTTTTTCTGAATATGCCATTGTGAGTTCTCCTGAGGTTCCTGTGAATTTAGTGAGCGGTCCATTCGACTTTGGATAGGTCGATGCCTTCCTTGAACATCTCCCAGAGGGGTGAGAGTTCTCGGAGCTTGAGGACCACTTCGATCATTTTGTTGGCTACATAGTCGATCTCTTCGTCGGTGTTGAAGCGGCCGATGCCGAAGCGGATTGAGCTGTGGGCGAGGTCGTCGCCAAGGCCAAGGGCTTTGAGGACGTAGCTGGGTTCGAGAGTGGCTGAGGTACAAGCTGAACCACTGGAGACCGCGATTTCATTGATTCCCATCAGCAGGGACTCACCTTCGACGTAAGAGAAGCTGATGTTGAGATTGTGCGGAAGGCGATGGGCCATCGAGCCGTTGATGTGGGTCTCTTCGAGACTCGAGACGAGCTTATCTTTCAAGCGGTCGCGCATGGCGGCGTGCTTCACCATCTCGGTGGGCATGAGTTCCTGGCAAAGTGCGGCAGCCTTACCGAAGCCGACGATGCCGGGGACGTTGAGCGTGCCGGAGCGCATGCCGCGCTCATGGCCGCCACCATCCATCTGGGCGGAAATTTGAACACGGGGATTGCGACGACGGACGTAGAGTGCGCCGACGCCCTTGGGGCCGTACATCTTGTGAGCGGTGATGCTCATGATGTCGATGTTGTCGGCGAGTACGTTGACGGGGATCTTGCCAACGGCCTGGACACCGTCGGTGTGGAAGAGAACGTTCTTCGATTTGCAGATCGCACCGATTTCCTTGACGTTCTGGATGACGCCGATCTCGTTGTTGGCATACATGATGCTGACGAGGATGGTCTTGTCGGTGATGGCATCGCGGAGCATGTCGAGGTCGACGAGGCCGTCGCCCTGGAGCGGCAGGTAGGTGACACGGATGCCCTGTTTTTCGAGGTGCTTGCAGGTATCGAGGATTGCTTTATGTTCGGTTGCGGCAGTGATGATGTGGTTGCCGCGTTCGGCGTACATCTCGGCGACGCCTTTGATTGCGAGGTTGTTGGATTCGGTTGCGCCGGAGGTGAAAACGATTTCTTTGGAGTTGGCGCCGATCAGACTGGCGACCTGGTTTCGTGCGTTTTCGACGCCTTCTTCGGCGACCCAGCCGAAGCTATGGTTGCGGCTGGCTGCGTTGCCAAACGTCTCGGAGAAATACGGCAGCATTGCTTCGACGACGAGAGGGTCGCACTGGGTTGTAGCGTGATTGTCTAAATAAATCGGCAGCTTCATATTGGGAGCAATTTCCTTGGTTCGAGTTAACTGGCTAAGATCTGGAGGATCTGGCCGAATTGAGGACCGTGGGCGGCGGGGGGCGGATTGCCGCTGCCACCCGGGAGTGGGTCGTCTTTTGTGAGAGCTGTTATGGAGATGCTCTCAAGCAGGCGCAAGATTCCTTCGTGAACTTTTCTGAGAGGTTCTTTTACGGTGCAGCTTTCGGACTGGTCGCACTTGTTGTGGGTAAAGCAGGCGGTGAGGATCACGGGGCCGTCGACGGCGCGGATCACTTCGAGAACCGAGATGTGGTTGGGGTCGCGGGCGAGCTTGTAGCCGCCGTTGGTGCCCTGGACGCTCAACAGGAAGCCGGCCTTGCCTAGCTTCTGGAGGACCTTTGAGAGGATCGGGAGTGGAATGTGGTAGGTATCACCGATCTCTTTGGCGCTGGAGGAACGCTCACCGGAGATGGCGAGATGGCGCAGAGCGATCAGGCTGTAGTCGGCTTTTTTGGTGAGCTTGAGCATGGGGAAAACAATACGGACTATAAGGGTCCTGAATTGAGTGTACTGCCGTTGACAGGGGGCGTCAAGGGAAAGTGGTTCTTTTTGGTCGTGGATTGACGGGTGCCTCCAAGTTGTTGATTTTGCTCAGTTCGGGTTGAGTAGATTGGTTTCGTTCGCTAATTTTCAACTGCTGGAGGAGCTGTCTGCGCTTCGCAGCCCAAACCCATGAATCAATAGCTAAAGTTCGAAATTGGTTTCGATCCTTGTTTTGCGATCGCTTCGGGCTTACCGGGCTCAATCGGGTTGGGCTGCGAGTTCGCACACGTGTGGCGTAAGTCATTTGCGTACGGATTCAATTGTCGAAGAACTGTGAGGAGCTGGTTGATTTCTCTCCTCGTAATCTATTATGCGGAGCGACCACCAAATATTTGAGCTGCTCCAGAGCAGTAAGTCGCTTTTATTCAGTACTTTGGGTGTCTTCAAAATTTACGTGAACGCCATCTGGGGTTAGGACAAAATTTCCGAGACTGGCGGGCGTAGTCTGTTCGGAACGATCATGGCGATGACTTGACGAGGCCTTGTTGCACTGGATGCGGCCAGTCCGAATTGTCAGTCGCAGCGTGGGCGCTGAACGAGGGCCTCGTCGCTAAACAAGGTCGTTGCGAGCTCAAATTTGGCTGAGCGCAGCGTCCTGCTAGACTACTCCGGCCAACGCCAGTTGTAATACCCACGTTGGTTTTTCTCCGTCGCCCCTCTTTCAGAGAAGGCGCACGAAGCGCGCAACGGATAGAACAAAGGAATTGCCCCCAGCTTTGCTGGACCGGCGATCTGCCGCGAGATCCTGTCTCGCATGGATCGTCATCAGCGTGGGACGAAGAAGTGATGCAGACTGGAGATGCGCACTTGGCTTCCTCCCGAACTATTGCAAATTTTGCAACAGTTCAACTTGTAGTGGGAAGGCTACTTATGCGCTGGACTCTTCCGATTTGGTACGACAGAAGGTACGCATGGCCGACCAGACCCCAAGCACGCAAACCTACGCCGCGCTGCTCGCCAGTATCAAGGAGCGTATCCAAAGTGCCCAGGCTGTCCTCGTGCGTGTCCTGCTCACCAGTCGCTATGTTGCGGATTTGATGCGCAAAACCACCTTTGAAACGCATACTCTCTGAACGATCACAAGTGTACAAATTGCAAATCTCAGTAGCTCCCTGAGCCACAAAGGGAATTTTCGGGCACAAGTGCTCGGACAATCTTGGTTGGGAATTTTCTCGAAGCCAATCGCTCGATTTCCTCATCCGGGATGCGTGCCATGAAAACCGCCTCCTTCGCAAAATCCTGTCAAGTCCCACGGGACGGTATATCGCCCAGTTACAGAATACGGTACCTTACCGTAAATGGACCTGCTGTTCTTCTCCCCCCATGCGACACTGGCTTCCGTCATGCCGAAGCCCTCCAAACTCGCGCTCGCACCTTTGCCCCCCAGCAACGAAACTCCTGGCCAGCGCCTCGCCCGTCTCCGCCGCGAACGCGGCTTCACTCAGGTTGAACTTGCCGACCGCACCGGTCTGGTCCAGACTCTTGTCTCCGACTACGAACGTGGCAAGCTTCGCCTCAACGCCGACATGATTCTCCGCTTCTCGACCGCCCTCGACGTTTCCACCGACGACCTGCTCCAGCCCGCCAGCGGCCCCAAGCCCGCCCGCAAGACCAGCCGCCGTGTTCTGCAGCGTCTCGAACGCATCGAAGCCCTGCCCGCCCACGTGCAGACTACCGTCCTCAAGAGCCTTGATCTGATGCTAAAGAGTGTCGCACCCGCCAAGAGCCAGCAGGTGACACGATGACCACCGATAAGCAACACGCTCACGCTCTGCTCGACCGCCTGCCCGCCGATCAGATGAACGCCGCCGTTCGCTTTCTCGAGTTCCTGCTGCTCGAAGACGAACAGATCAGCGAGGAAGAAGCGGCTGCCGTCGCCCGCTCCAAAGAGTGGTTTAGGCACAACGAAGGCATCCCGTTCGAAGAACTTGTCGCCGACCTCGGCTTCTCCATGGATGAGGTCCGTAAGGGGAGCAAGGACTCCGCAGTTTGAAGCGCATCATCATCTCCGACGAAGCCAAGACCGATATTCGCGCTATTCCCCAGCACATCGCCATGAACATCCTCACCGCTATCCACCGCCTGGCGGAGTCTAACTCCGGCGATGTTAAAACGCTCAAAGGCAACGCTGGCGAGAAGCGTCTCCGCGTCGGAGATTCCGCGTCCGCTTCACCGAGGAACACCCCGAGACGCTCCGTATCCATACCGTCCGCAACCGCAAAGACGCCTACAGATAAACCGCCGTCCCCAGTGGGCGGAAAAAGGGACATTCCAAGTTCTTCTAGCTTAAAGGTTTCACCTAGCAGGCGTTTGATCAAGGCCGCGCGAGGGAAAAGCAGCGAAGCGCAGTCGTCGTTTCTATTGAAGAGAAGAACAGCAGCCACCACATGTTCTCTAGCGAAGGATGGCTTGGATTTCAGCCAATGTTGGGCCACAAGGCCGTGGGCGTCGGCTGTGGTGATCGGCAAGTTTGTGGCGTTGGCAAGGAAGCCCGACGGCCGATCGGTATAGTGACCGGCGATCAGATCTACCGGGGCCAGCGTGGATAACCTTTGCGGAAGGCCCTCCACAATTCGTAACAACTCTTCGCGATACCTCGGCTCCAGCGGTTCGCTGAGCAGAGAAGACGCAATCAGGAGCGCTACTTCAGGACTTGCACCGAAGGCGCCATTGATGAGGTGTTCCCTTAGAGGGCGTTGATCGCCGGGCCTGGCTTGGCCGAGCAGTAGTAGCAGCGGAATCAGGTGAGTGAGTTGCATCCCGAGTGCACCCTTAGGAGGGTAGCGACAGCGTCATTGTTGCAGATGCCGGAAACGCTTGCCGATTAGCCAAAGGATATTGTGAATTAGGGGCTACCGGACGCGGGTGTGGCTACGAAGGAAATGGGGAGCTCGGAGTCTTCTTTGCCGAGGTTCTTGGCGCCCTCTATTAGAGGCGGCGCGGAGAAGACTTCGAGGTAGCCGAGCTTTTCATGGAAGAAGGCGGTGGCATAGCTGCCTGATGCGGTGGAGTAGCCGAAACCGTTGCCACTGAGTTGTTTGCCTGCGTGGTTTGCGATGAGGTTGTCGAGCTTGTAGGGTTCGTTGCCGGGGATGGCAAAGCCGGCAGGGTGCAGGCGAACAATGCTTTCGCCATTGCGCGAGCCGGTGATGCCAAGGATGCGGTAGGCGCCGCCAGGATCTGGAGTTGGTGGGGTGGTGAAGGTTCCAAGAGCTGAAATGCCTTTCCCAGAGTAGGACCAGCGCCACTGGATGGGGCCGGGGGCACAACTTGTTGCTGCCACCAACAGGAGGCTCAGCAGCTTGCCGGTCTTAGGCATGGGGCGAATCATCGGTAGGGAGGAGGCGAGGCAACGGTGGCTTAACTGTAAGTTAGTTGAGCCGTAGCTGTTGCGTCAGCCAGGGCGGTGGCGCGGAGCCAGTAAGCGTTGAAGCCCGCGGGGAAGCGATGGATCGTTGGTTTGCCGGCGGCTATGTTGAATGTTTCATAGGTAACCCAGAGGCCGAAGCCGGTTAGGTCGATCTCAATTTGGATCTTTAGGGTGGTCGGGGCGGCGTGGGAAAGAGTGAGGACTTTCTGGTCGTAGCCTGTTAGCAGATAAGGATCTGACGGGACGTTGGCTTGGACTGATGTATTTGACCAGGGACCACCCTGACCAAGAGGTTTGCCAAATTGCCAGAGGTCGTCAGAGGCTCCCAGCCACAGGCGCTGCTTGCCGTCTTTGGAGGTGATGAACTCTCCGGCGGGGAGTGCCGTTTGCGGGAGGCCGCTGAGGACAGTGAGGCCACGCCAGGAGCAGAAGTCGTAGATGCTCAGGTTGTGGGTGGAAATGGGGCGGACCATGGCGATGCCGCCGGCGTTGTTCGAGGGGAGTTCGTAGAACGTACCGTGGAGGTTTAGCAAGTCGCGTTCGGTTGACACTTCGCGGGCGATTCGAACCGGGACATCCAGCGTGTTGAACACAGGATCGCCTTTGGGCAAACGCCAGCGTTTGTTCGCTTCATCGATGTATATGACGGAGGCGGCATCGATCTCGATGACACCCTTTGGCGGAGCGAGATTGGCTTGCATCCAGTCGCGAAGCTTAGGTTCGTTCAGAGGCTTGAGCGCGAGGGTTGCGTCCAGCTCATACAGCTCCTGGGATGTAGCCAGCAGCAGCGTTCCCCGCTTCTCACCCCGCGCCCAGATCAAGCCTCCAGCGGCTGGAGTGCGTTTCGGGCGGGGGGGCGCCGGTTGGCGCTGATCGGTATTGGCGAATTGAAGGAAGGCGGTTGCCTTTGAGGCGGCTTTGTCGGATTTGATGCGGACCCAGGCGGCTTTTTCAGTGGGTGTGAAGGCGGTGTGGGCGTAGCCATTGGCGGGAACTTTGATATCGCGGAGGCGCGTCCAGACGTTGTTGCCCGCCTTGTCGATCTCGAATGTGAAGGTCAGCTCCTCCGATGAGTTGTGGGCAAGGTGGAGGGTACGCTGATCGAAGCCCGAGAAAAGGAAGGGCTCGGAAGCTGTGTTTGCCTTGATTGGGTCGTTGATCCAAATCGCGCCTCTGCCGATGGGGGGACCGAACTGATCGAGCCTGGACGGAGGCAGGAACCAGAGATTGGATTGGGACTGGCCAGGGCCGGCGATTTTGCCTTTGACGAGCCGGGTGTTGAAGAACTCATTGGTTGCGGTATCGTCGCAGCCGAGTACGATCTTGTCCTGCCAGCGGGTGAAATCGCCGATGACGCGGATGTAGGAGGAGCGCGGCGCGATGCCGGTGGAGTTTGCCGCGGAGAAAGTCTTTGGGAAGCGCCAGAACATGCCGTGCATCGTCATCAGAAGGCTGGTCTCGCCAATGTCGCGGATGCGGGGCCATTCGGTATTCCAACCGTGGGCGCCGTCGTAACAGTGGGACGCTTTGGGGAGACGGTAGGAATGCCATGTGCCGTTGTCTAGCAGCATGAGGAGGAGGATCGGTGGTCCCAACCTACAGCCCAGATGGGGTCTTTTGCCGGGTTGGGATTGCCCATGATGCCGCCCGGGCCGGTGACTTCGGTGAATTGGTTGCGGCGGATGACCTTCCAGTCTTTGCCATCCCATTCGGCGAGACAGCCGGAAGGAGTGTCAGGGGGGAGGTTGCCACCGCCGACTTCGCCATTGTTGGAGTAGACCGCGCGGCCCTGGCCGGAGTAGAAGCCTTTGCCGTGGTAGCCGGGCAGGAGGGGGCCAGAGAGGTCTTTGGTTTCCTTGCGGAGGATGGAAGCATTGGCGTCTTCGTAGAGCTGCTTGACGGCGAGAGTGCGCACGTCGATTTCGTAGAAGCCTTCCTCCATGGTGGCGAGATAGATTTTGTTTGCGGGGTCGGTGAGGTGGCGGGCATTGCCGGTTGGACGGCCATAGGCGCTGGTGAAGGGGATGGCGCGGACTTGGCCTTTTGCGTCGATCGCGTAGGGGCCGATGAAGAGTTGCTGCGATTCCTGATGGATCATGCGATTGGCGGGAGTGCCGCCGATTGATTCCGGGCGTATGGTTTGACGGAGTTGGCTATCGATTTCGTAGAGCTTGTCGTCAGAGCCACCTGGCATGTGTGGCGAGTAGGTTAGGGCCCAGAGCTTGCCCGCCCAGGGGACGACAGCGCCGGTGCCGCATTCGTTCTGGGAGTTGAACATAGCGAGGTGTGGGTAGACACCGCTGATCTGGCGTGCAGAGGTGGGTTGAGCAAGGAGGGCCAACGAGGGCGTGAGCAAGAACGTTCTGCGTTTCAATTAAATCACCTAAAGGAAGTTTGAGGCATGGTTGGTGGGGGGTGGAACTCAAATCTGAAATATTTTTGTGCGGCAAAGGATTTTGCTGTTCTTGAAGAGCCGACGGCCATTACTCGCCGATTGTGGTAAGTAAGTCGGTTAGACTTCTCCCATGGCCAATTCTACGGGGGAATCCAGCGGATCTGAAGAAACTGTCGCGATGGCGACGCAGCCGGCGAGTTCCTCGTCGGGGTCTGGGGCTCACGATGAGGGGCGGTTTGTTGCCGGGTCGCTACTTGGCGGGCGTTATCGCATCCTGAATTTGCTGGGCAAAGGCGGGATGGGGGAAGTTTATAGGGCGACGGATCTGACGCTGGGGCAGAGTGTGGCGTTGAAGTTCCTACCAGTGGCTGCGGCGGCGAATCCTCACCTGCTTGAGAGGTTTCATGGCGAGGTGCGGGTTGCCCGGCAGGTATCGCATCCGAATGTATGCCGGGTTTATGACATCGGCGAAGCAGAAGGCTTCCCGTATATTTCGATGGAGTATGTGGATGGGGATGACCTGGCTTCGTTGTCACAGAGGATTGGACGGCTGCCTTCAGAGAAGGCGCTGGAGATCTCGCGGAAGCTATGTGCGGGGTTGGCTGCAGCGCATTCCAGGGGAGTGATCCATCGGGATTTGAAGCCACAAAACATCATGCTCAACAAGCGGGGCGAGGTGTTGATCATGGACTTCGGCCTTGCGGCAATCGCAGACCAGTTGTCGGGTGCCGAGGCGAGGAATGGCACGCCTGCTTACATGTCGCCGGAGCAATTGAAGGGCGTTGAAGTTACAGCGAAGAGCGATATCTATTGCCTGGGTTTGATTCTTCACGAGTTGTTTACGGGAAAGAAGCCGTTTGAGGCCAAGTCGATCGCCGAGTTGATTGAGGCGCAGGAGTCGACTACGCTTGCGGAGATCACGGCTTTGGTTGGAGAAATCGACCCTGGAGTGGAGCGCGTAGTGCGGGCGTGCCTGCACCCCGATGCGGCGAGGAGGCCGGCGTCGGCGCTGGCGGTGGCCGCGGCACTGCCTGGGGGCGACCCACTTGCAGCGGCGTTGGCTGCCGGTGAAACGCCGAGTCCGGATATGGTGGCGGCGGCTGGCGTGACCGAGGGGCTCAGCAAGAAGTGGGCGGTGGCGAGCTTACTGGTGGTCGTTCTAAGTCTGGTGGTGGCGCCGCTTGGCAAGCAGAAGCTGCTTGCGGTGAACTATGCACAGCTTGAGCTCACGCCTGAGGTGCTTGCGCAGAGGGCACGGGAATTGGCCGGGAGCTTTGGTTATCCGCAGGCGCCGAAGGATTCATTTCTGCAGATGGAACGGCGACCGAGTTGGGTGAGTTATCTGAGCGGCAGGCCTGGGCCGAAACAGTGGAGTTTGTGGTTTGATGCCGAGCCCCCACTCGGCGCCTGGTACCGGCAAAGCCCGGAGTGGTTATTGGCTGGTCCGCAGGGCATTGGGATCGGGCCAGAGAATCCGACAGCGAACCGACCCGGCAGGGTGGAGGTGCTGCTCGATGCCAAGGGTCGGATGCGGCGGTTCGAGGGTATTCCGGGTCTTGCATCGGGGAAGGAGCCTGTTGGGAAAGGTGCAGTGTTTGGCGCGGCAGGGCTGGATCTAAACGGATTTCAGGAGATTGCCACTACGCGACAGCCGCTGACTCTATTTGATGAATATCGGGCTTACAAGGGGAAGCATCCACAGATGCCAGATGTGGATTTGGAGGTGGAGATCGCAAGTTATCGCGGACAGATTACGCACGCCGAGGTGTTTGGGCCGTGGAGCAATCAGGACAGCCGCGGGGGAAGTGCGCTGCCGGAGTGGACCCAATTGCGGGACCTCGTGATGTTTCTTGCCCTGGCGGCACTGTCCATCTATGCCTTTCTCTTAGCCCGAAGAAACTGGCGGCTGGAGAGAGCCGACCGACGAGGCGCCTTGAAAGTTGCGATTGCGCGGTTTGCGGTAGGCATCGGTTATTGGGCAGCAGTGGTTCATGCTGTGCCCGACATGGAAATGCTGGATTACTTCGCTACCGCTTGTTCGTTCAGCCTTTTGAATGCGGCTGCGATCTGGGTGTTGTATCTGGCGCTGGAGCCGGCATTGAGGGCGAAGTGGCCGCATTCGATGGTGTCGTGGAACAGATTGTTGCGCGGCAAGTGGAATGATTCGCTGGTGGCATCGCACATATTGATCGGGTGTGCTGCCGGGTGTGCGCTGTGGGGCGTTTTTTCCCTGCGCCAAGTACTGACCATCGATTCGGCCGGAGTGACTTCCGGCGGGTTTGGATTGATGGCTTATGGGACGCGGAGCGCATTTGGCGCAGTCTTCTCCCGGGCAATCGAATGCCTCAGCTTTGGATTGCTGGGTTTCTTCTGTTTGTTTGGATTCCGGATGCTGATGCGGAAGGATTGGCTGGCGGCCGCGATGGGTGCGGTGCTGTTTCCGTTGATTGAGAGCGGTGTGTCGGGCGGAGTCAGTGGATGGTCTGTTTACGGGCTTTATGTGGTGGTCTACGGAGTGTTGTTGATGATCATGCTGCGGCTTGGGGTGGTGGCGACGATGTCTACGATGATGTTCTTGAACCTGATTGGGGCAAGCCCGATGGGGACCAATTTGACGACCTGGTATGCGCCGAACGGGCTGGCGGTATCGGCACTGATCCTGGTGGTGGCGGGATGGAGTTTTTACAAGGCTTTGGGGAATCAGGATCTGCTCGGAGATTCGGCACACGGAACGGGGGCTTGACGCATGGCATGGCATCGACTGAGCGCCGATGAGGTAGTGCAGAAGCTGGCGACGCGTCGCGAGGGATTGAGCAGTGGAGAGGCTGCGGAGAGGTTGTCGAAATTTGGGCCCAACGAACTCACCGGGCGGGGGTCGCGTAGCCCATGGAAGATTTTGTGGGAGCAATTGACGGCGTTCATGGTGGTGGTGTTGATTGTGGCCGCGGCAGTGAGCGCGGCATTGGGAGATTTGAAGGATGCGGTTGCCATCGGCGCGATTGTCGTTTTGAACGCGATGTTGGGTTTCAGCCAGGAGTACAAGGCGGAGCAAGCGATGGCAGCGCTCAGGAAGCTTGCTGTACCGAAGTCGAGAGTGTTGCGGGGCGGGGCGATGGTTGAAGTTTCGTCGACGGACCTGGTTCCAGGGGACTGGATGTTTTTGGAAGCTGGGAATTTTGTACCGGCCGATTGCAGGCTGATGGAATGCGTCCACTTGCAGATTCAGGAGTCGGCACTGACGGGTGAGTCCGATGCGGTGCTGAAGGTCGCGCATGCGTTGGGAGGGGAGAACCTGGCTTTGGGCGATCGGCTGAACATGGCTTACCGGGGAACGTTTGTGACGGCAGGGCGCGGGTCGGCGGTTGTTACTGAGACGGGGATGCAGTCAGAGCTTGGCAAGATCGCTCAGTTGATGTCGGAGGTCGCTCAGGAACTGACGCCCTTGCAGAAGCGCCTGGACGAGCTGGGTAAGGGTTTGGCAGGGGTGGCGCTAGCCATTGTCGCCTTGATCTTTGCATTGGGATTGATGCGGGGGGAGGATTTGAAGTTGATGCTGCTGACGGCAGTCAGCATCGGGGTGGCCGCAGTGCCGGAAGGATTGCCGGCGGTGGTTACGATTGCGCTGACGCTTGGAGCGCAGCGGATGTTGAAGAGGAATGTGCTGGTGCGGAAACTGGCGGCGGTAGAGACGCTCGGTTCGGTAACGGTGATCTGTTCTGACAAGACGGGGACGCTAACACAGAACAAGATGACCGTGGAACGGCTGGAATGGGCCGGAGATCATCTTGAGTTGCGAGTGACGGCGGACGATGCTCTGGGGACGGGTGGGAAGTTGTTGATGATGGGTGGAGCGTTGTGCAATGACGCTGTGCCGGGATCGTCTGAGTTGGGCGATCCGACGGAGGTGGCGCTAGCAATTGGGGCGAAGCGGTTTGGGTTGGAGAGGACGTCGCTCGAAGAAGTATTGCCGCGAGTGGGTGAGATGCCTTTCGATTCAAACCGCAAGCGAATGACGACGGTGCATCGGGTGCTGGATAGCGATCGGGAGGAGGTTGCGCCAGTGCGTGGGTGGGGATTTGTTGCGTTTACGAAAGGATCGGTGGATGGCCTGCTGGATGTGTCGACGCAGGTCTGGGCGGAAGGCGCGCTGGTGGCGATGGATGCCGGGTGGAGGAAGCGAATCGATGCCGCGCACAGGGACCTGGCTGGGCGCGGGATGCGAGTGCTGGGGGTGGCGATGCGTCGCGTGGAAGAGAACGAGAAGGAGTTGGAGCGCGAGCTCGGGTTCATTGGAATGGTGGGCATTATCGATCCTCCTCGTAAAGAGGCGGCGCTGGCATTGGCTACTTGTCAGAGTGCGGGGATACGGGGCGTGATGATTACGGGCGATCATCCGTTGACGGCTAAATTTATTGCTGGTGAATTGGGGCTGGCTGGCGAGGGTGCTGCGATCACCGGGGCGGAGATTGAGAAGATGCCCGGCGAAGAATTGGAGGCTAGAGCAGTTGGGACGTCGGTGTATGCGCGAGTTTCGCCGGAGCACAAGTTGAGGATTGTCGAGGCTTTGCAAGCGCGCGGGCAAGTTGTGGCGATGACAGGGGATGGCGTGAACGATGCGCCGGCGTTAAAGAAGGCGGATATCGGGGTCGCGATGGGGATTACCGGTACAGACGTTGCCAAGGAAGCGGCCGACATGGTGTTGCTGGACGACAATTTCGCGAGCATTGTGGCGGCAGTGGAAGAAGGGCGGGTGATTTATGACAACGTGCGGAAATTCATCAAGTACATTCTGGCTACCAACGCGGGTGAGATTTTTCTGATGGTGTCCGCGCCTATGGTTGGGATGCCGCTGCCACTGTTGCCGCTGCAGATCCTGTGGTTGAATCTGGTGACGGATGGTTTGCCTGCGCTTGCGCTGGGGGTAGAGCCAGCAGAGAACGATGTGATGAGCAGGCCGCCGCATCCTCCAACCGAGAGCATCTTTGCGCGCGGGTTGGGGTTGCATGTGGCGTGGGTGGGGATCCTAATGGGGTTGTTGTGTCTGGGTACAGGTTATTGGTATTGGGCCAACGGTAATGCCGCGTGGCAATCGGTTTTGTTTACGACGCTGACTTTTTCGCAGATGGCGCATGTGTTGGCGATCCGGAGCGAGGGTGCGGCTACCTTGCGAGGCTTTCTGAGGAATCCGATGTTGCTTGGAGCGGTGGCGTTGACTTTCGCCTTGCAGCTCGGGTTGATTTACATCGAAGTGCTGAGGGACTTGTTTGGCATAAAGGTTTTGGAGCTTGAGGAGATTGGCGTTGCCGTGGGGGTGAGTGTGGTGGTGTTTGTCGCGGTCGAGGTCGAGAAGAAGCTCAGACGGGTAGTTGCTGAATCTTAGTGCAATTGTTGGCGTGGGCAAGACCTTCGATGTAGGAAGGGTATTGCAATTGAACGCCGAGGAGTTTGAAGATTGCCCGTCCGTCGACGTGACGATTGTTGCGGCGGGAGACAGGCACTTCCGATTCGCTGACGGTGATGGGGGGGGGGAGTTGGAAGGTGTGGGAGCAGTATTCAGCAATCTCGCGGGAAGTGCAGGGGTGTTGGTCGGCTACGGGGTAAGCGCCGGTGAGGTCGGAGAGAATTGCGGCGGCCGTGAGGCGAGCGAGATCGTCGACATGGATGCGGCTGATGAAGTTGGCGCCATCGCCGTGGAGGGTGTATTGGCCTTGAGCCATCGAGATGTGGACGCCGCGGTCAGGCCCGTAAATGGCTGCGGGGCGGAGGATCAGGGATTGCCAGGGGCCTTGCTGGACGGCGGCTTCTGTGTTGGCGCGGGCTTGTTCGCGGGGATTGCGCGGGGCGATGGGTGTGGATTCATCGACGTGCTCCGCGCCACCGTATACGCCCGTTGTCGATAGGTAGACGACGCGGCTGGCCTTGGGTCTCAGTCCCTCTAGCAATGCGCCGTCGGCATTCTCTGCGAGGGAAGGGATTGAATGTAGAACCCGGCAATCATTGGGGGCCAATGACCGGAGCTGGTCTACAGCTTCGAACTGAGTGAAGTCGAGGTGGACGCTGCGGATACAGGTTACGTTGTGCCCTTGAGTTTGCAATAGAGCGGCAACCCGGGAACCTGTATAGCCAGCGCCAAGAATTAATATCTGAAACAAGTGGATAAATTCAGGTTAGCCAATCATCCGGAAATCAGCGAGAGCATGTTGCTGGATGCCGGGCGAAATCCCACCTGCACTGAGATCTTCATGGCTGCCTCACGAATCCGGGCTGCTTCGGCATCGATTGTCGAATTGGCAAGCAGGCTGGTCGGCGCACTCATGCTTAGGGCGGCCACGCTGAGGCCTGAGGCGTCAAATATTGGAGCGGCCACGCAGCGCAAACCCGTAACGCCTTCTTCGTCGTCAATCGCATATCCGCGCTGCCTGGTGGCCTTCAACTCGTCCCGCAACTCGGCAGCAGAGCAAATGGTTCGCTTTGTGTAGCGTTGGAGCTTCCGCGCCGTGATCCGGCTAACCAGCTCAGGTGGTTGCCAGGCCAGAATCGCTTTGCCAAGGCCCGTGGCATGCAATGGCCTCCGCTCGCCTGTGTCGGCATAAAGATAAAGCCGGCTGGGACTACCTACTGTGTGGAGATAGAGAACCCATTCGCCATTTAGAGCGCCGAGATGGATGAGCCCCGCACTGGTGCGGGCAGTCTCCTGCATCACAAGGAAAGCGGCGCGATACACCGGCGAATTTCGCAAATAGCCTGCTCCGGCCCAGAGCGCTTTACCGGCCAGGCGGTACCTTCGGCTCGCCCCATCCTGTTCGACGAAGCCCGCCTCGACCAAAGTGGCGGCCAGCCGGTGAACTGTCGCCAATGGCTGCTCCAGTCGAGTAGCGAGTTCAGAGAGTGGAAATTCGAAAGGTTCTTGAGCCAGCAGCTCCAAAACCTGAAAACACTTCAGAGTTGAAGTCATGCTCTCGCGGCGCACCGGCCTGGTCGCTTTGGGGGACATCGTGAAACACGATAGCACAAATTCCGCAATGCGGAAATGCATTCTATTGACAATTTGGAAGGGCGCGGATAAACTCCGGTGGAAATCGCAGAAACGCATTTTGCACTGCGAAAGGAGATCACCATGCGCCATGTCGCCATTTGCCTTGCCCTCGGAGCAGCAGCCCTATTTGCTCAAGGTACAGGCTCGCTCAGCGGTCTAGTTCTCGATCCAGGCGGGGCTGCCGTGCCTGGCGCCAAAGTGACATTGCGCGAGATTCGCAACAATGCGATCCGCCTTGCCACTGCCAACGCCGAAGGGCAATACTCCATCACACCTCTCGGCACGGGAGAGTACGAGCTTGAGGTTGAGGCGAACGGATTTCAGCGCTTCCGCCAAAGCGGGATTCTATTGCAGGTGGACGAGCGCATTCGGATTGAGGCAAGGCTGCAACTCGGATCGATCAGCGAAACAGTTCAGGTTACAGGCCAGGCATCGAGTGTTAATACTCAGGACGCTGTTTTGCGGAATGTCGTGGATGCCAAGCGCATGGTTGACTTGCCACTGAACGGGAGAAATGCGCTGCAATTGGCTGTGCTTACACCTGGTGTCCTGCCGATTCGAGGCGATGTTGGAACTTCGTTCCAGCCCGCGGATCAGGTGACTGTATCTGTAAGCGGCAGCCGATCCAACGGACTGAATTATGTCATGGACGGGGGCGACAACATGGACACGTACCGCAGCGTGGCCAACTCGTTTCCGAATCCTGATTTACTGCAGGAGTTCAGCGTGCAAACGAACAGCTATTCAGCCGAATTCGGGGGTAGGGCGGGCGGAGTCATCAATGTCGTGACCAGAGCAGGATCGAACGATTATCATGGGTCATTTTTTGACTTCTTGCGCAACTACCGGCTGAATGCCAGGAACTTCTTCGCGCCTACTCATGACGGACTCAAGCGAAATCAATACGGCATGGCTTTTGGCGGCCCACTGCGCATTCCAAAGCTCTACAACGGCAAAAACAAGACCTTTTTCTTTGGCGGATTTCAAAAAACCCCGATCCGTTCGGCGCCAGCCAATTTAACCACGCAGGTACTTCGAACCGGCCAGCGAACCGGGGATTATTCCAACGTACTTGACGGGCGCGGCGCTCTGATTGTGATTCGAGACCCGAAGGCAGGCAATGCGCCATTTCCGGGAAACCGAATTCCGCAAGCCAGGCTCGATCCAGTCTTCCAAAAATTTCTGTCGCTTGGCGTGCCGACTACGGATGATCCAAGCGGATTGCTGCGATACCAGCGGCCGAATTTTTCGAACAACGATGAATGGAGCGTTCGTGTCGATCAGGTATTGAATGATCGCAACCGGCTGTTTGGCCGCATCTTTCGCGAGGACAACACAGTTCCAAATTTGGGTGTTGAAGGCAACATCATCAGCTACACAAATTCATTAATCCAGAAGTCCACCAACGCCACGCTTAATTATGTCCGCGTGTTTACGCCGAATCTGGTGGGCGAGTTTGGCACCACGTTTAATCGATCGTGGGGAATTCGAGGAGAGGCGGCGCCGTTCACATGGTCTGACCTCGGAGCGAAGTTAACTCCCGCGGCTGGAAGCCGCGACTTTATCTTGAGCAGTGTGCCTGGATACTTTGCGATTAATCTATTTGGCGACACTACACTGGTTCGAAACAACTTCCAATACAAAGGATCGTTGAGCTGGATCCGGTCAAAACACACGTTTAAATTTGGCATAGACACGATCCGCCGCCAGTTCAACTTGCCCCATGTCAACGTTAATGGAAATGGGGCGTATGCATTTGGCCAGACCAGCGGAGATGGGGCGGCCGACGCTCTATTGGGGCTTCCAAGCAGCTTTACTCAATCGGATGGTTTCCGGGTAGAGGTTCGCCAAACTGATTGGATCGGGTTTGTCCAGGACGACTTCAAGGTTAGCCGCCGGGTAACGCTGAATTTTGGACTCAGGTACGAGCCCTTCCGGCCATGGGAAGACCAGTGGTTGCCGTCGCTGCCGCAGGCCGCATACTTTGTGCCGGGTCAGAAATCCCGAGTATTCACCGACGCCCCGGCGGGTATGCTTTTCTTTGGGGATTCAGGCATTCCCCGTTCTCTAGCGCCACGAAGGAATCTGCGTGTCGCGCCACGCCTCGGACTTGCCATCGATCCGTTCGGCGATGGCAAGAGCAGCATTCGGATTGGTTATGGAATCTTCTACGACACTTTGCTTCCGACCGAACAAGTGCAACAGCCTGCTAACCTGCCGATGTTTGCAACGGCCATTTCATTTCCATTCCCTGGTTCGACCGCTGATCCGTACGCCGGGCGAACTTCGCCATTTCCAGGCCCCTCGCCAAAGCCATCCAACTTTGCGATCCCGCGGCCATTGAGTTGGAATGCGATCGACCCTGACTTTAACAATGCATATGTTCAGCAATGGAATGTCACACTGGAGCGGCAGTTCCTTGGATCGGCCAATGTAGTGCGGGCGACATATCAGGGCTCGAAAGGCACTCGCCTTCCACTTGTCTACACGGAGAACGCGGCGATATACATCGCTGGTAGTTCGACCCGCGCCAATTTCAACCAACGCCGCCCGTATTGGCCTGATTTCGGGGCGGTGAGGGTATTGAAGTCGATTGCCAACAGCACCTATCATGCTGCAATCTTTACGGTTGAGCGCCGATTCGCCAGGGATTGGAGTGTGACTGGTTCCTATACCTGGTCAAAGAGTATCGACAACGCGAGCAATGCAGGCACCTCAAATTCCGGGGTGATCAATAATCCATTCGACTGGAACAGTAACCGTGGGTTGGCTGACTCCGATCGAAGACACGCCTTCGTGACTTCCTACCTCTGGGATATGCCACGCCTGCAGAAGCGCAATCCAGTACTGCGGCATGTCCTGGGTGGCTGGCAGAATAACGGGATCATCAGTGCCTATTCCGGCCTGGTGTATTCGATCGTTGCGGGCATCGATCAATCGCTGACAGCTAATGGCGCTGATCGTGCGGACGTGATTGGAAACTGGAGACTTGCCTCGGGGCGTTCGAGAGGGGAGCAGATCCTGCAATGGTTCAATCCAGCAGGCTTCGGCCTGCAGCGAGAAGGAACATTTGGAAATAGCGGACGCAACAACTTGCGCGGGCCTGGCAGCTTCAATGTCGATTGGGGATTGTTCAAAAAGATTCCGATCATCGAAGGGCACACGTTGCAGTTTCGAGCTGAGTTCTTCAACCTGTTCAATCACACGAATTTGGGCTTGCCAAACAACAACCTGCAATCGGCCCAGTTTGGACGCATTACAAACGCCGGTTCTCCCCGGATCATTCAGTTTGCACTGAAGTATGCGTTCTGACCATGAATCAAAGATTGGCTGGAAAGAGCGCTTTGGTTACCGGCGGCGCATCCGGCATCGGTTTGGCCATTGCAAGGGCCTTTCAGGAGCAAGGGGCACGCGTGGTGGTGGGTGATCTTACGCCACCCGCCGAGGAACTTTCATTTCAGGTTCTCGATGTTTCTCGATGGGACTCGGTTCAGACCGTTTTCGAGAAATACGGGACGCTGGATCTGCTGGTCAATTGCGCGGGGATCATGCATGTCGGCAAGCTCCATGAAGTCGATCCGGAGGACTATGACCGGATACAGTCTGTGAACGCGCGTGGGACATATCTTTGTTGCCGGGCGGCGATTGGCGGGATGCTGGAAGCAGGCCGGGGCAACATCATCAACCTGGCTAGCGTTGCGTCTTTGATTGCGGTCGAACGGCGGCTGGCCTATTGCGTCAGCAAGGGGGCAGTGCTTTCGCTGACGCGCTCGATTGCGATAGACTATGCCGCGCAAGGAATTCGTGCGAATGCGATCTGCCCCGGCACTGTCGATACGCCAATGATTCGCGGCTATGTGGAGAAGTACTTCGGGGACGACGTCGCCGGCACGATGGCAACGCTTCACGCCCGGCAGCCAATTGGGCGCATGGGCAGCGTCGATGAGATCGCGTCGCTGGCTGTTTATCTGGCGAGCGACGAAAGTGCATTCCTCACCGGCGCTGCCATCCCAATTGACGGGGGGTGGACTGCGAGATGAAAATCAGGCAAATCCATCAAGTGCGCGTTTCCGGGATTGCCCAGGCACAAACTCAAACGAGCGTGCGCCAAATCGCCATATACGGAGAGGACTTTCTTAAATGATCACAGCCACATTGCTACTTCTGCTCGCCAGCACCCATGAAGTTCGCCCAGGCCAAAATGCGCAGACCATCGTGGATGCCGCCAAGCCCGGAGACCGCATCGTGTTTCTATCCGGCCTTCACATTCAGAAACTTGGAAAACACCGGTCGATGGTCTTCGTCGACAAACCACTCGATATTGAACTGGCAGCAGGAGCGACGCTCCAACTCGCCGATGGACAATCCGTTCTGGAGCGAACCGCAGAGATTACAACCGATCACGGAGCGCCAAAGTTAATCGACGATCTCGAAGTTGGCGGGGATTACGATCTGTCGCTCGGAGAGGTCATATACAGCATCCGTATCGATGGCACTGGAACGTTTAGTTGGGGTAGTGGAGGGACAAATCAATTTCAACATGAGAGGGTGCCCATCACAGGCGATTGGCAGGAATTGAGTCATGGGGTAAGAGTACGTTTCCCGAGCAAATCCGGATACAGCGCCGGGAGCTTGTGGTTTCTCTCCTATGACGGCCCGGAAGCGTACGGAATTCGTATCGGACACGGCACGCAGAAGGAATACATTGACGGCGTACAGATTTACGGCCGGGGAGTGATCGACCTCAATAGCCAGAAGAACGCGCAGCCAAGCGGCATGGTGAAGAACATCAATGCCTGCATCCTGGTTCACGGGCGTGTCCGCAATGTCAGCATCGAAGGCATCACCATGACAAATACAATGCGATCGGTGATGCTCTATGGAGAGCACACAGGCAAATTTCTGCAGGGCGGAAATGTTGGAGCGGGCGAAAGTTTCGATGCGGAGAACATATCGATTGTTCACACTCGCACGATTAACCCTCGCGGAAGCGGCTATCTGCTTGGTCATCCATCGCACCGCGGCTGGCTGCGAAAGGTTCGATGCAACTACAACTACATGGAAACTGACACGACGTCCATCGAGCCAAACTTTCAACTGGACCAGTACGAAGTGATCGGAAATGTCATCAAAAGCAATGGCAGGGCAATTCATTGCTGGCGGAAGTCCACAAATGGACTAGTGGCTGACAATGTGAGAATTGACGATCCGACGGGCAAGGAAGTGGTGATGGTAAATGCTCCGGGCGCTTGGCAGTCCCCTGAGAACATTTTGCTGCGAGACAATCGCAACCACCTCAGCGAACCACTGGGGAACTGGGCCTCTGTCTCAGGAGGGCAAGACAACCGCGCGATTGGAGCTTTCGCAGTGGTCACGGGCGGCAGGGCGAGTACGGCACAAACCCCGTACTCCCGAGCACAAGGCCATCAAGCCCGGACGAGGCGAGTTGGCGAGGACGCACTTGCAGCCGGCGCCTTTGTAGTCCCAGGCGATGCTCAAACCAGCGTGCTGGTTGCAAAGGGTGTAACCGCGGGCGAGGCAACCGTTGAATTGCGCATGGCGAATGGCGGTATCTCCGTCGAGCCGAATTCCTCGGTCTCGTTTCGAGTGTTAGTTGTCGGCCGAGGAGAGTCTGGCGCGGAACACGCCGCATTCGAGGTAGTCGGTTTGGCCTATTGGGATCGGAATCAGATTGTAGTGAAAACTCACCGCGTGACGCCACTGGTTGAATCCAGGAGTTCCATTTCGATTGCGGGCGGAGAACGCTTGATAATCTCGGCGAAGGGAGTGAGCGGCACCAACATTCGTTGGGTTGCTCGAGTGGAACTGGCCGAAGTTGGGAATTGAAGTTTCTTAAGTTCCTTTGGAGTGTTGCGCCAAGGGCTGATTGATCTACCTGGGTGATCTGGTCTCGATCATTTTCCATCGACAGCATCGGTCGTTGCACGATCTTCTGGCTGGAACATTTGTTGTGCGGACCAAAGGCCTGAGGGATTTGCCGGTCGAGGAGAATCCTGTGCGGTTCCGTTAGAGGGGGATGCTAGCTTAAGAAGGCGGATGATTTCTTTTTCCAACATTCAAAAGCAGTACGGCAAGCAGTTGATTTTTGTCGAAGCATCGTTTCAGTTGAACCCAGGCGAGAAGGTGGGGCTGGTTGGCCCCAACGGCGCGGGAAAGACTACCCTCTTCAGGATGATCGTGGGCGAAGAAACGGCGGACGACGGCGATATTTCAGTGCCACGGAAGCTGACGATCGGATATTTTCGGCAGGATGTTGGCGAGATGGCTGGGCGGCCGGTGATCGATGAGGCCATTGCGGGGAGCGGCCGGGTTGGGGATCTGCACCACGAGTTAACTGACTTGCAGCATGCCATGGAGAACCCTGACATGGCCGACAAAATGGACAAGATCCTGGAGCGGTTTGGGGAAGTACAGGAAGAGTATGAGCACCTGGGTGGCTACACCCTCGAAGCGCAGGCGCGGGAAGTTTTGGCCGGTTTGGGGTTTGAGAATGACCAGGTGGACGGGGATGTGGGAGCGCTATCTGGCGGTTGGAAGATGCGTGTGGCCCTGGCTCGGGTGCTGCTTGGTTCGCCCGACGTCCTTTTGATGGACGAACCGACGAACCACCTCGATATTGAGTCCATCGTATGGCTTGAGCAGTTTTTGAAGGAGTACAAGGGTTCGCTGTTGATGACCTCGCACGACCGTGAGTTTATGAACCGAATTGTGTCGAAGGTCATCGAAATCGACGACGGGGAGACGATCACTTACTCGGGGAATTACGATTTCTACGAGCGCGAGCGGGCGATCCGGGAGACGAATCAACAGGCAGCGTTTTCGCGGCAGCAGGCAATGCTGGCCAAGGAACAGCGGTTCATTGAGCGGTTCAAGACGCATGCGGCGAAGGCGGCGCAGGTGCAGAGCCGCATCAAGTCGCTCGACAAGATCGAGAAGATTGAATTGCCCAAGAAGCGGCAGGTAGTGAAGTTTGATTTTCGCGTACCGCCGAGAAGCGGCGATCTGGTGGCGGTGTTGGAAGACCTGCACAAGGCCTACGGGCAGCGTGTGATCTACAACGGATTCAATTTTACAATCCGCCGCGGGGAGCGCTGGGCGGTGATGGGGCGCAATGGCGCTGGCAAGAGTACGCTGCTGAAGATCATTGCGGGGGCAAGCGAGCCGGACCGCGGGATTGTGAAGCTGGGCGCGAGCTTAAGTATGGGTTACTTTGCGCAGCAGGCTCTCGATATTCTGGATCCGGATTTGACGGTGATTGAGCAGTTGCAGAAGGACTTTCCGAAGGACGCGATTGGTTCGTTGCGGACCCTGGCGGGGGCGTTTCAATTCTCATCGGAAGAGGCTGACAAGAAGATACGGGCGCTGTCTGGCGGTGAGAAATCGCGGCTGGCAATGGCCAGAATGCTTTATCGTCCGCCGAATTTTCTGGTGCTGGATGAGCCAACAAACCATCTTGATCTGGCAACGAAGGAGATGTTGGTTGAAGCGCTGAAGGACTTTGAAGGCACGATGATTTTTGTGTCGCATGACCGGATGTTTTTGCGCGGACTGGCATCGAAGGTGCTGGAGTTGGGTGGCGAAAGCGGGACAGAGCGCGAACCTCGTTTGTATCCTGGCAGCTACATCGAATATGTAGCGGCGTTGGGACATGAAGCGCCGGGCATTCACTCCTAGAGTTGAGCCCGGGCATCGCCTGGGCGCTAGACTCGGATCAAGAGTTATATGAATGTATTGGCGCACAATCGAGCGGCCTGGAATCAAGAGTCTCTCGATGGGAGCCGGTGGACGACACCGGTGGGTTCGGAGGTGATTGAGCGGGCTCGGGGCGGCGATTGGGAAGTGATCCTGACGCCGATGCGGCATGTGCCCAAGGCGTGGTTTGGAGATCTTAAAGACAAGGATGTCTTGTGTCTTGCTTCCGGAGGCGGGCAGCAAGCTCCAGTGCTGGCTGCGGCAGGCGCGAGGGTAGTGAGTTTTGATTTGTCAGAAGAGCAGTTGCTGAAGGACCGTCTAGTTGCCGATAGGGATGGGTTGGATATGGAGTGCATGCGGGGAGACATGGCCGACTTGTCTCAATTGGGGAATGAGAGGTTCGATCTGGTCTTCCACCCGACCTCGAATGTATATGCGCCGGATGTGGAAGCAGTTTGGCGTGAATGCTATAGGGTATTGCGGCCTGGAGGCAGATTGCTGGCTGGATTTCTCAATCCGAGCTTTTTTCTGTTCGATCATGCCGAAGCTGAGGCTACTGGAAAACTGCTTGCACAGCACAGGCTTCCGTATACAGATGTTGAGCAGCGAGAAGAGAACGAAAAGCGGCGCGATGAAATCGAACAAGGGGCCGCTTTTGAATTTGGCCACTCGCTGGAGACGCAAATTGGCGGGCAACTGAAAGCGGGGTTTCTGTTGGGCGGGCTCTATGAGGACTGGTGGGACGAGGCGATCACACCATTGAACACATTGAGCCCAACTACAGTAGCTACTCTGGCGTTTAAGGCGTAATCGAGCAAGGCTGGGTGAGTGAGTGGGCACGTGAGCCATCGGTGCCGATGCCTTCGAGCATTTCAGCGAAGGTCTGAAGCGGGACATCCACGCCAGATTTGCCGGTTGGCGGGATGGAAAACCATTTTTCGTCGGCGCTGAGAGTGTATCGGGCGTCGCTGGTTTGAACTGTCTGCAAGTGGCCATTAGGGACGCAGAGTTCAGGGTGGTCAAAGGGCGCGCGCTGGTACTTGACCCGGTTGTCGCTTAAAGCCTTCATGAAGGCAACCAGTGAGGCGCGTTCATTGGCATTCAGATTGATTCGTCTCACATCGGGACCGAGACCGCCGGCAGGGAAATCGCTGCCGCGGTTGTAGAATTCGACCACCTGTTCGAGGGTGGCCTGGCCTCCATTGTGAAAGTACGGGCCTGTGAATTCAATGTTGCGGAGCCCGGGGGTTTTGAATGCACCCTGCACATTTGGTGCGTTGGGATTGCGGGAGAGCGGTTGGCCGAAATCGTCGAGGCCGCCGAGACCGATGTCATTGGCGATCGGCGAGACGCCTGTCCGGAAGAAGCCGGTGTCGGCACCGGCGTTGCGGGCGCGGTTGTTGGTTGCAAGCGCGCCCACGGCGGCGAGGGTGAACTCCGAGCCGGTGTGGCAGGTGTTGCACTGGGCGCGGCCACGAAAGAGATTGAGGCCGTTGATCTCCTGTTGGGTCATTGCGGAGGTCTCGCCGGCTGCGAAGCGGTCAAAGGGGGAGTCGTCAGAGACAAGGGTTGACTGATAGTGCTGCAGGGCCAGGCCGAAGAAAAGCGCGAAGTTCCATTCGGCCTGCGAGAAGCCGTCTCGGACTTCATTGGATTGCCAGTATTCCGGGGCGAAAGCAGCCTGGACGAGAGAGCCGTAGCTGATCGATTGGTGAAGGCCGGGGCCGCTTTCGTTCGTCAAATGCCCGAGGACGCTGTCGTCGACGGCGACCTTCTGACGTTGTAGAGGGCGGGAGCTGAGCAGGCGTTGCCCCAGCAACTGCCAGGACAGGCCATCGTATGCCATCTCGACATGGTTCATGGGCGGGCCAACGGCCTGAGAGGCCAGACTGGAATTGCCGGCGCTGACGGGTTCGCTCACGAGTTGGTTGTTGCGATAGACCAACGCGTTCGAGCGGGTATCGGAGGCACCGAAGGGATTTGCGCCATTAAAGAGGTTTCTTGCCCTGCCATCCCAGAAGTTGCGGGCATTGAAAACGGCATTGATCACAGACGGAGCATTGCGTGAAGTGACCTGTCGCAGATTCAGGCCGTCTAGTGCAAAGGTGGCGATGTCGGAAAGATCGAAGCCATTGTCAGAACCAGAACTGAGGTCGATGCCCGTGAACTTCCGGCGGAAAACGCCGGCCGAGCCGTAGATGGAGGAGTTGTCTCGCAGAACCTGGGAATTGTTGCTGGACGGATCGGAGAGTGCATGGAAGGGGAAGTCGGTAGCGGCAAGAGTTGCATTCAAGGGGAAAGCGAAGTTGGGGTTGGCCAACTGATGTTGGGAACGGTGATCCGCGCCGGCATGGAAGTGACAACTTGCGCAAGCTGTGCGGCCATCGGAGCCAACCTGCATGTCCCAGAAGAGAGCTTTGCCCAAGACATTGAGGGCGGAAGTGTCTCGGATGTACTGGCTGATGTTGGTTGGCCTTGGAACCGGGACGGTGCGAAGTGAGGGTTGGGACTGCGCCGAGGTTGCGGCAAGCACTAGAAGGCAAAGACAGAGTTGGTACGACATTTTGTGTCCTCCCGGACTTATCTGCGCGGAGGGGGTGGCCCCTTACGGCCTCGTGGCCCGCGCTGTAAAGCTTCACGTTGTTTGTTGGTGAGCGTGTTGTGGAACGCTGTGTCTGCTTTGGCATTGATCGCCGTGAGTTGGCCGGTGATGATGCCCACGGCAGATGAGAGTTGGTCAATCTCGGCGTTGGTAGCGTTGCGGCGTGTTGCTTCGCGCAAGGCGCGATGAGCTTGCTCGAGGCGATCCTCGAGTGGCTCGGCCTCACGATCGGCATCCCTGAAGATTGCTAGCGCTTGAGTGCGTTGCGATTCAGTGAGTTCGAAGCGGCGGGTCATGTCGTTCACGCGACGCTCGGCGAAAGACTCGTACTCCATACGATGGCCGCCGCGGGGCTGAGCCAGCAGTGGAAGCGTCAGGAAGATTGCGAGTCGCGAGAATTGGAGCAAGTTGTGCACTGTAGCTGCCTTTGATCTTGAATGTATGACGGTGGCAAGTCCATAGCCATGGTGTAAAGCATTGGCAAAAGGACCTTTACGTGATTTTTACAACTCACTCGAAGGAGGAATGAACTGATAACCGAGACCAATGCGAGTGAGAAACAAGGTTGGGTTCTTTGGATCGCGCTCGAGTTTCTGGCGCAGCCAGCCGAGGTGGACATCGACGGTTCGAGTGTTTGTAGAGGCGTCGTAACCCCAGACTTCAGACAGCAGCTCTTCGCGCGAAATGAGTTTGCCCGGCCGGGCAGCGAAGTGAGCCAGCAGTTGGAACTCGCGTGCTGAGAGTTGGACAGGTTTGTCGTCCACGTGAACCGTTGCGGTACCCAGGTCGATTCGGAGGTGACTAAAGGAAAGGACTTTGGATGGGACCGGACTGGCGCGGCGGAGGAGAGCTTCGATGCGGGCGAGCAGCTCAGCGGGATCAAATGGCTTGGCCAGGTAGTCGTCGGCGCCGAGCTTGAGGCCGAGCACTTTGTCGGTGGTTTCCGAAAAGGCCGTGAGCATGAGGATGGGCGTCTGGATTCCGCGTTGGCGTAAATCGCGGCACACATCGAGCCCGCTCTTGCCGGGGAGTTGGATGTCGAGCAGGATGAGTTGGAAGGCCCCTGTCGAGGCGCGGTCGAGTGCGACGATTCCGTCGGCTACAATCTCCACCTGGAAGCCTGAGCGGGTGAGCCGGTCACTTAGCGGAAGCGCGATTGCTTCTTCGTCTTCAACGAGCAGGATGAACGGTTTCATTCAGATGTGGACCTCAACAGGATTGTCAGCGCAGTGCCTTTTCCGGGTACAGAATGCAATGTGATCTTGCCGCCCATCGATTCGATACGGGTTCGGACAAGATGCAGCCCGAGGCCGGAACCGGGGACGTTTCCGGATCGCGCCTCCTTGCCGCGGAAGAATGGCTCAAAGATACGGGCCTGATCGGCCTCAGCTATACCTGGACCGCGATCAGCAACTGTGATCGATAGCGTGCCGTTTGGACCGTCAGTAACTTCTACACCCAACCAAGCCGAGGCCCGGGCGTACTTGGCTGCGTTTGAAACGAGATTAGCCATGCAAGAGCGCAAGGCGGCTGGATCAGCATGGGCAAGAGGCAGGTCAGGATCATAGCGGGTATCGATGTGAAAGTTCTTGAGCAGAGGTGACTCTTCCTGAAGAACCCTGGCAACCAATTCAGGAACATCGACGGGTTGGAGATGGAGCGACTGGCTGCGGCCGGCGGCGAAGCCCAGGATATCCTCGATGCGATTGCGCAGACGAGCGCCTTGTTCGAGCAGGAGGCCACCGTATTGCCGTACCTGTTCGGGGTTCTCTGTCAAGCCGTCGCGGAGATTGCCGGCCAGCATACAAATTGCGGTGATTGGGGTTCGAAGCTCGTGAGAAAAACCGGCCACAAAGTCAGTTTGCTGTTTGGCGAGTTGTTCGGCTCTGCGGGCGTTGTAGATCAAAAAAACGATGGCCGCCAGCAGGACGAAGGAGACCGCAAGGCCAGTGGCGAGGTTGCGCATGCGTAGCGCGGAAACAGCCTGGTCTAGGGAACCTGGCCGGTGTTCGGCACGAAGCCGCCAGGGGCTCGTCTCGCCAGTGGGCCGAATGTTGAAACGAGAGGTGAGGGCGGAGTCTGCTGTAGAAAGCAAATCGAGATTTAGCGAGCTTGATTCTTTGGATAGTGTGCCTGGATGCGAATCGAAAATGAGCGTATCGCGGAATTTGACTACTGTGCGAGCCCCGATCACGCTAGCGGCGAATGTCCGGTCATTCGCCTGCCGGAAGTATTGAGCAGACAGTACAGGAAGGTCCAGGGCCAGCACAAGAAAACCCTGGAATCGGATTCCGTCGGGAAACTCATCCAAAGACCCCGGCAGAGACATGGCTCTGAAAAGGACAGGCACCGTATCGGATGAGAGCCATGGCCGATTGAACCAGCGGCGTGGGGAAGCCGAAGCCAGGTCCTCGGCATTGCTGAGAAGTTCTTCGCGGAGTGATAACCAATTTTTAGGCCAGTCAACGGGATTGAGAAGATTGGAGGCAGGATCGAACAACTTGAGTGGCTTAAGCGTTGAATCCGTGAAGTAAAGCCGGTAGGGGACTGGGGATAAAGGCAGGACTGGCGGGTTCGAAGGCGCTGAATCCTGAAGGGCCCTACAGAGCACGGCCATGTCGGAGAGAAAGGCTGCGCGGAAGTTTCCGGCGGAACTTGCAAGGCTGGATTTGAGGCGCTGCTCATAAGCCTGGCCGAGTTCGTTGCTCCAGCGGAACTGCAATACGATGAGTAAAACCAGGGCCACCCACATCGCGGCGAGGGCGATTTTGAGCATGGCGGGTCTTAGCTGTATCCGGAACATGAAAAAATACAAAGGCCGCCCCATGAGGGCGGCCTTTGTATTTTACTCAGTTTGACTGGTTAGCGTATATGCAGCAATGACGGGTTGCCAGGTACATAGGCACCGTCAGCGCCGATCGCGCCTACGCCATAGGGTCGGTCAACGCCAGTGACTGCGTTTTCCGGAACCGTGAACTGGACGATATAGATACCGACCAGGCCAGGCGCCATGGTGGAAGACAGCACCGGAGCGCCTTCGTTGTTGACGCCGATGATAATCTGGGCGGCAACCTGCGAAGAGTTGTTGTACGCACCGGGGGTATTGGTGGTGATCGGAGTGACGGTTTGGCCGAGCCCGGTGAAGAAGCCGATGAGGTTTTCGCCTCGAACGGCGAGATTCTCACGGGTCATGTAGGTGCCATCCGCCTTGATCAGCACCCCGACCATCTTGCCAGCCGAATCGGTAGTTTCAAAGATACCGGGCTGAACGTGGAACACCGTGACGGCGAAGGAACTTGAGCCTTCGTTGACCTGGAGTCGCAGGGTAGAGGGGCCCGGAGCGACGTCACAAGGTGTCTGGAAGGTGACTTGTTCCTTACCCGCCAGATTGGCGAGAGAAACAATGGGAGCGGTGCGGCCACCTACTTCGAGGGAAACATTGTTTAATCGAAGTGAGTAGGGGCCGACGAAGCTATTGCCAAGCACCACACCATTCAGGTTGGGGGCGATGTTGGAGCCGAACAGTGTGGCGAGACCACACGGCACGAGGCCGGTCTGGAAGCCAGCAGCATTGGATACGCTGAGGATTGTCGGACCGGGAGGCAGTGCGGCCAGGCTGAAGGTTACGACTCTACTGACGGCCGAGGCCGATATAGAGATATTTCCAGCAGTTGTTCCAGCAGTAGCGTTGACAGTGGCGATGCCCTGGCTGTTGGTCACAGCGGAGGTTGCCGAGAGCGAAGCTTGGCCGCTTTGGACGGCGAAGGTTACGGTGGCGCCGGCAATTGCACGGCCCTGTGCGTCGAAGAGTTGCACGGATAGTGGAGTCGTAAACGGCCGGCCAATCGCGACAGACTGGTTGTCACCGGAGATCTTAGTGAAGTTGCCGATGGTGACATTGTTGGTCACGGTCCAGATGGTGCTGGCATTGCCAGCGCTGGTACGAATTTTGACTTCGCCTGGGGTAGAGCCGAAGCGTACGAGGAAGGAGAAGTCGCCATCGGCGTTGGTGTTGTTAAACAGGGATTCGATTGCCGCATCGCCCGAGATCACTTCGACCCGGACTCTGACGCTACCTAGCTTGTTGCCGAAAGAGTCAGAAACCGTACCGCGTAGAGCGAGCGGGGTCAGGGTTCCGGGCCCACCGGATTGATTGTCACCCTGCTTCTTGGTGATAGCGCCGGGAGAGCCGGCGACAACCTCAAGAACGAAAGTGAAACGGCGACCTGGAACTGCGCAACTTCCTAGACATGCCTGGAAATTCGTTGTGCCCAAGCGGGAACCTGCTACGAGATCGCAACTAGCCTCGCCTTGTCCATTGGAAAGATTGTTTTGCTTGCAGAACGCTGTCGGAGCCTCTTCTGAATCATTGCCGGTTGTTCCCAAAAACCCAATCGATTGGATTGGGGATCCAAAGCCAGCCAAGGTTCCACTGGCAATGGTTGCCTTAATCGCCCCTAGTATCGTTCCGCCAGCAGGGACTCGAATGGTCGAACCTTCAGCCGGAGTAATAAGCTGGATGTTCGGAGGGTTCGCGGGGATTAGATTCGGAGGAGGACCAGACTGGGGATACGAAGTAACTGAAAAGTCCACGCTTCCATTAGGAGAACTGGCCCGAATGATTGAGACCCGTGGGCCGTTAAAGGCATCGTTGTAAAACGGAGCTCCAATTCCGAACTGAGTAGCTGTCCGGCCGCTGGCATCTGTAATGGTAGTGGCCTGAGTGACGTTACCGCCACCACTCTCAACCTGCCACGACACCGTTATATTGGGTTGAGGATTGCCTGCCCCATCTCGAACAAGCACGGTGAGAGGCTGAGGGGTAAGCGTGCTCGACAAGATGAGCTGACCATTGCCAGCAATAATTTCTATCGGCTGAGGACCGCCAGGAGTGCCGCCACCACCACCACCACCACCGCCTGAGCCGCCAGTAGCGGTGACATTTATGGTGAAGGCCTGACCTTGCGAACCACCAGTTGACGCATTGACAGTGTAGGTACCAGTAGCGTTCGGCGCGGTATAGCTGACTGTTGCGTAGCCATCTTTGTTTGTGATGGCGGCGCCGGAGTCGAACTGGATGCCGGTGTTGTTCGTTGTGAAGTTCACCGTTGCGCCGCTGAGCGGCCTGGCGGCGCTATCGAGAGCACGGACGACAAGCGGGCGTCCACGCGTGTTTTGAACCGCGGACTGCGAAGGGCTAATTGTGATCAGGCTGAAGGGAATGCCTGTTGGAGCCCGACCGGTGAAGAAGGTCGGACCAACGAAGGTAGTCTGCGCAATTGAGCTGTTCAGGCTGTTCGTTTCCAGGTTAATCCTCGAGACCGTGTTGGAGACGTTGGAGAAGAAGTAGCGGTTCGTTGGCTGCTCGTCAGAAGTGACAAGGAAGCGGCCACCGGTGAGAACGCCGGTCCCGGAGAGCTCCAACTGAATGGGGTTGGCCAGCGGGCTCACCAATCCGCCGCGAAACACGGTGTTCGAAACGCCGACATAGTAAAGAGCCGTGGAATTTGAAATGATCTTGAATCGTTCGGCAACAGCGCTCGGGATAGAGGCTTGCGAAATCGTCCGAGTGATGACGTCCACAACATAAATCTGGGTAGAGCCGATCACGTTGCACGCGACTACCACACGGCTGCCATCGGGAGTAAACTGAGGCCTCAAACAGTTTGAGCCAGTGATCGGAATGGATGTGCCGACCAGGGCCAACGCCTCGCGGCCATCGATTTCGAGCAGGCTGTTTTGGGCAGTTACGTAAATGAGCCCAGTCGGACCCACCATCATGGTTGTCGGCCCGTTCTGAATATTCAATCGGCTGCCCACGGTGTTGTTGCCAAGATTGATGGCCACCAGTGAGCCATTGCTATTCAGAATGTAGGCCCGGTTAGAGTCGATCGAAAAGTCTACGTCGATCGGGTTGCAGGGGGTGTCGCCGCAGGTATTGAGACCTGTAATCTCCTGATCCGTGGCAGTGTCATAAATTCGGACTGCTTGTGAGAGCACAATCAACCTGCGCCCATCGGGAGAGATCTTGGCAGTAGAAATATTAGCCAAAGAGCGAAAGGTCGTTTCTGCATAAGGAGCGGTTCCTGAGTACACAGAAATCGATTTGGTGAGGCTCTTTGAGACGACGTAAAACTTCTGGCCATTTGGATGCCAGACAGCTTCGAAGGCAAGAGGGTCCGCGGCAAAGGTGCCGATTTGGGTGAATGGTTCAGGGCTATAGATATAGCCTGTTGTGTTACCGGAATTCTCCTGGGGAAGCACAACTACGTTGGAAGCAAATGCCGGGAGCAAGAATAAGCATGAAGCCAGCAAAAACAGAGATGACCTGTACATGGGGATCCTCTTCAGAACGAAAGAGATGGAAGGACGCAGCATTGTCATATTAGCAGACAACACAAAGGCAATACAAAATAAAATCGGGGTGGACCGAAGCCCACCCCGAAGTTCTTTTCTACCAAGACAAGGTTAGTTGTCGAGAGCTTCAGCCGTCTGAGCGCCCGTGGTCCGGAAGAGACCAGGAGTGTCGAGGATGAGAGCCAGGTAGCCCTGCGCGGTCTGAAGGTTGGACGGGTCGCTGATGAAGGCGAAGCCGTGTGCCCAACGGAAGTTGCAGGAGATGATGATGTAGCCCTGGAAGCCGACAACCGGCTGAATGCCGTATTCCGGACCACCAAAGAGCAGGTTGAAGGTTGCGACCTGACCAGACGGAACGGCCTTGGTGAAAGGCTGAGGAGTCGGGTCGATGCCGCCGCCGGCCGTGGTGCCGTAGAAGAACACGCGGCAGATGCCGGTTTCGTTCACGGTGCCGAACGGATCCTTGCTGGCGTTGGTCACGGCGATGCCGGTGTTGAAGCCGGTGACGCTGCTAACGAACGGATACAACAGGTTCGTGGCGCAGTTGGTGATCGAGAAGATCGGCTTCAGCTCTTCGGGCTGGGTCAGCACGAAGCTCGGGATCGAAGGATAGCCATTGCCACCGGTGGCTGCGATCGGTGCAAAGTTGCCCGAAACGTTGGCCACAGCGGAGGTGTTGGCATCCGTTACGATGCTGGTGGTCGGCGGGAAGGCGACGGCGACCAGGAAGTCGAAGCGGTCGATAACGTTGTCATCGGCGCGGAGAACTTCCCAGAACACTACGCCCGTGCCGTCAGCAGCGGTCGGAACGCGGATCATGCCAACTGTGCCGGTTGTCAGACCAGTGTAAGCAGCGCCGAGCGGACCGAAGCCGGGAGCACTGATGCCCTGAACCGAAGCATTGGCCGAATTGATGTTGAAGGCAGAGGAGGAAACGGCAGTGAAGCCTGTCGCGACGCCATCAGCATTTGCATTCGAGATCGCATATGCAGCGTTGCCGACAGCAGCGCCCTGGCCGAGGCAGAAACCGGAGGTATTGAGCGTATTGCGCGCAATGCGGTTAGTTGAGGAGCAAGAACCCCCATCAGCCGTAGTCACCGGAGCAGCCGAGACATAAACACGAACTTGAGCCGGAACACCAGAGAAGCGAGCACGGAGGCGAGTGCCGTTGGAGGCAATTCCTACACTATTCAAACTGTTGGTGGTCGGGAACAGGAGGTTGTAGAAACCAGATTCATTGTTGTAGTTGACGCTGGGGTTCGACTGGCCATAGGTCGGCAAGTAGAACTGATTGTAGGTCGGATCATAGATGTCGATCGCCGAACCAACACCACGGCGCTTGAATGCAACACCGTAGGCTTCCGTGAAGCGGAGAGCGCCGGTGGCAAAAAGCGAACCGGAGGAGTTCTCAGACGGGAAGCCGCCAGAGGAGGTCGCGTTCCAGCCCAAGCACTGAGCGTAGGGGCCGCCAGAGATGGTGTCAAAGAAGAGACCACGCTGTACGAAGCCGACCACACCCTGAGCATTGTTCAACACGAGGTTGGCGGGTGGGTTCTGGATCGAGATGAAGGCCTGGATCTGACCGTTGACCTGGAATGCATTCGCAACCTGAACACGGATGTTCTTGATGCGATACACGCGAGTGCCACCGTTCGGGCCGGGCTGTACGATCGGCACACCGACGAAGGTGATGGTCTGCTCGTTCGGAGCAAAGCCACCGCCGACACCGTACTGAGCCTGGTAAACATTGATCGGAACGCCAGCGGGCGAACCGGTCGTGCTACCTGACACGTAGCCAGAACCGATTGCAGTGCCGTTGGCAAAGAAATAGCTCTGAGTGGTGCAGACGCCAGCGGTACCAACCGTCGTGCCAAGGTTGGCGCAGGGGTTCTGATTAGCAAGTGTGGCACCTGCCGCCGGATTGATCGGCTCATCGATGAACAACAGCGCGTCGGTCAAGTTCGTTGAACCGAAGATGCGGTTGGTGATGCGCGTACCAGCGATCGTTACCGAGATGTTGATCGCGGGAACGGTCGGGTTAACCAAGGAGGTGAAGGTTGCGAGGCCACCAGTTTGGGCTGCCGGGCAGGGGGTGGTACTAACTGCTACATAAGCCAGGAAGCAGCCAGTCAGCAATGTGCCGCCCGGATCGGCCGAGATCGTGCCGGTGCCGGGGATGGCTGAACCGCCCTGAGCAGTCTGGATGGTTGGGATGTTTGCATTGGCGCCGCCATTGACACGTTGCAGGATACCTGAAACGGGGACGCCACCAGTGCAGCTTATTACGATATCGCCTACGAGCTCACGCAGACCCTCGACGCGGACGACGAGGGGCGAAAAGCTGGTATTGCAGACGAATGGATTGGCTTGCGCGCTAGCAGTGCTAGTGCTTCCGATAAAGGAAGCAACTACTGCAGCGGCGAAAAGCATTTTGCGAAAATGCGACATTTCCTTCTCCTTGTGAAGTTTAGTCATTATTGAATTGATGGAAGTTCTCTTTCAACCTGAGCCTCTTGTTACAGCTTTTGTACTACGACTCAAACTTTAAACTTACGACTCCAAGCCGAAGCGACTTCTTTATGTAAACCGTTAAACTCTGTGCTCGCGGGATTCACGTCGCTGTGATGAAAGCCGCCTGTCACTTTACAGACATACCACTAGTAACAGAACGAATGGGGAAGAGTCAAGGGAAAATCTCAGCAACTGGCTGAAAGCGCTTGGGTTAGACGAGATTGGGGTGGCGGAATGGGTCATTTGGACACAGTTGGGACGCTTTGGACACAGGTAGCAGACACACATTGAGTTGGTTTATTAACGAATTGAAATAAATGCTAAATTTGATTCAGCGCTGCCCGAGCGAATTCCTACCGACTGGTTGAGGCCGGGAGGCAGATTGGCTGGCAGGATCACGTTGAGCTGGTAAAGTCCTATAAACCCCGGGGCGAGGCCGGCAAAGAACGGCGTCAGTTCACGGCGGTTGATGATCACGGACATCGGGTTGGTGGTTGCGTTCAAACCATTTGAAAGCGCGCTGGTGGGGCCGAGTCCAGTTGCGAACAAAACTATGGCCTGGCCTCTGGCGGTAGGATTTGCTGTTGTGTTCAACGTGGAATCCTGGTTCAGCGCGGCGGCAGAGCCCTTGGAGTCGACAACAAAAATACCCGGAGCCAGATTTGAAAGGTCGAGCGGCGAGGTTGTCTCACCGAACTGGGAGCGGATCGTGAGGACGGAGGCGCCGGGGGGGACGGAAGCAGGCACCGCGGTGTTCAACTGAAAACCATTGGAAAAGAGAATGGGGAGATTCTGCCCATTCAGCTCGACCGAGTTTGCTGCAGCTCCAGATAAAGGCAGCCCATTGCCAAAGATGCTGATGATCGCGCCGGGGGCGACGCGACTGGAGAAGTCGGCGGCATTCAAGATTGAGCCCGGGGCCACGTAGATTTGCTCAGGCGACAGCGACCAATAGTCTTGCTGTGATTTTGCGATCCGGAAAGCGGTGGGGGTAGCGCCACTGACGATGCTGCGTGCGGCGGGAGTGCCGAGGCTGACAAGGCTTAGCAAAAAAGGTGTAGCAGGGGCCGATGCCTGATAGGAGGCGGCCGACCCATCGCAGGCCTGCAAGTAGACAGTTGTAGAAGTTGCGCTCGAAGCCAGGTTCGCTAGTGTGGCTGGCCATGAAGCGGGCCGGGAACAAGGGGAAGAAGAACTCGCAAGCGAGAATTGGGTTGTCGAGAATGCATAAAAAGCGGAAGCAGAACTGGCTCGCGGCAGGAACTGCAAAGCAGTAGTGGGCTGTGCGCGCCAATTCGAGCCGGAAGCAGCGAACCCTACAGTGTATTGACTGAGGCGGGTTAGATTGAATTGCGGGTAGGGATCGGATATGGCTAAATCGCCATCGGCGAGAATGCCTGTGATCGTTACGAAATGAGTGCCGGCGGAGAGTTCGTTCCTGAAGAGCTTGAGACCCACTATCACAGGGCCATTGGCAGCAAAGGCTTCGCGCAGGGATGGGATCGAAATCTCAGGAAAGGCGAGGGTAAGGGCTCCAGAGGCAAATTCCAGAGCGCGGAAAGGATTAGCCAAAGGATCCTCGCCTGCGCCAGGGTCGAGGAAGCCGTCGCAAAGTTGAGTTGAGTCCGCTGCGGGCGTGCAGTAGTTGCGCAGGTAGGAGTTCAACAAGGCGGTATCAGCCAGCCCGTTGTCTGCTGGCGCTACTCCGCGTTGCTGAAAAAACCGGATTACGGCTGCAGTGGCAGCTACGAGGGAGCCTTTCTGGGAAAGCGGCAAGTTGGATGCGCCAAGGTTACCGTCCACAGCTTGAGTGATTCGAGGGAAATCGGAAATGATCTGCTCGACGGCGCGAGCGCTGAACGTTACGATCTGTCCACCGGCCTCCACGCTTGCCAGTACGACGCCAGACTGGGGGGCCAGCCTGACGCGTGCTTCACCTACGCCGTCGGCATTTGTGGCGGCAGTTGCGTCCAGAATCTGGGTGCCAGGGGAAGCCTCAAACCTCAGCGCGACGCCCGCCAGCGGGTTGCCTGCGGAGTCCTTGAGGATCACGCGGACGGGAGAAGGCAAGACAGTGGCGGGAGCAGCGCTTTGCGCATCTCCCGAGAGTTTGGTGAGAACTGGGCGAAGCTCAGCTAAAGATCGAACGGTGTAGCTGCCCTCGGCGAAGGTCGTTGCCGCCGTGGAATCGGTGGCGCGAAGCACCACAACTCCGGCGCGGGCGTTTGCAGGCACGATGCTCTCCCAAACAAATGAGCCGTTGGCCGTGGTCACATCGAACGCATCCTGCGCGGTACCCGAGCCTTGAGTCAACCGGAGACTCGCATTTTGTGGAAAACCGCCGATTGAGACGCGGTACCTGGCGCCGGGAAGCAGGGAGGCAGGAGTAATGGTAAGCGTCGGCCGTCGAGTCTTATCGATCACCCTGACAGGTGAGCCCGGCGAGTACTCGAGGAAGGCGCCTTCAAATTCCTGGCGGAAACCAGTGGCTGCCAGAAACTCGTCGGCAATGGGGGCGCCGACAGAGCCTGCCGCCAGCCCAAGTTCGAAGTGCTTTGCCGCAATGGACCCGGTTGTAACGAACGCACGACCGAAGAGGGAGCCGGAGTCGAACTGATGAAGGTAGCCGGAACGGAACTGCTGGCTGGAAATCTGATTTCCCGTGAAAGCGATCGCGTTGGTCAGTGAGGCGACGGGCGGGCCCAAGGCTCCCGTTTCAGCGCCTAGTGCAAGCCATCGGGAGAGTATCGAGCCGGAAACGATCCGGACTGGTGACCCGGCCAGAGCGCCATTTTCAAAGCGTTGGGTGAGGCCTGGGCTGAGATCCGACACTGGAAATCCCAGAGAGCCCGTAGGCCCGCCCAGCGCCTCGAAGGTGGACAATGACTCAGAAACCACATAGGCTACCGGGCTCGAATCGGCTTTCGCAATGAGGACCCGGTTACCGGATGGCAATGCGATTGCATCCTGGACATAGCCAGCGCCGACCCTTCGAACCGGGTTGGCAAGAGGCAGTCGAACTGTAATCCGATTTCGCTGGACAGCATCCAGAAAGGTCTGCGAGATCGATTGTGTGGGAGCGCCCTCGCCAATGGCGCAGCATTGCGAAGCAACTTGGACAGTGATGCGATTGCTGGTCTTGCCCTCGCTGGTCGCCGTCACGCTGGCGGTGCCGCCGCCGACGCCGCGCAATGTCACTTGTGCGCCGGAGCCAGCGATGGTCACAACGCGGCCATTTGAAGTGGACCAGAACACTTCGCGGTCTGTCACATAATCTCCAGCAATGGTCTGCAGCAGGGCTCTTAGGGTGATGGTCTGGCCAGCCGTCAGGCGAATGGGGTCTTCGGCCGCCACGATGATGGCCTGGAGCGCATTCTTGAGGACCGGTATGCCGTTGATCGCGTATTCCATGGTGCCGCCCTCGAAGCTTTGGCGGCGCCGGCCGTCGGCGAGAATGATCTCGTCGCCGACGGGAAAGCCAAGGAAACCGGAAGGGCCCAGGTTGGCCTCGTAAAGGTCCTGCACAGAACGCCTGACAAAAAAGATACGGCCGGCTAGCGTGCCGGAGGTGATGTTGTAGATCGCGCCATTGGTGTAGGTCTGGTAGGTGGCTTTGGTTAGAAAGCGCGAAGTGGCGCTGATTGCGGAGACCAGAGGCGGGCCAATCTGTTCAAACCCGGTTGCCTTCCAGCGAGAGTAGATGGGCTCGACGATGTTGAATCGAGTGTCGGTGCCGCCATTGACGGGAGGTTGGTCCCAAATGAAGATTCCAAAGCCGTTGTCGAAAGTCTGGTAGTAGCCACCATTGAAAGTAGACACCAGTCCTGAGGCTGGCACTTCGAATCGGCTGGTATCCATATTCGGGAAGCCCGCTGTCGAGACTCCCACAGAGGACTGAGTATAAACCGAATAGACAGGTTGGCGAACCTGGCGAACGGCATTGTTGACGCCAAGGGTGAGGTCAGGCACGGCGGGGCGAATCAGCGCAGAGCGGATACCGGTCTTGCCGGGATCCTGAAATTCC
>Ga0163144_10001396_pt1 | contig 57079 bp, 56 predicted proteins | sample OliLak19BULKMAT1_FD_123175 | JGI IMG/M metagenome (GOLD analysis project Ga0163144, IMG submission 123175) | Freshwater microbial mat bacterial communities from Lake Vanda, McMurdo Dry Valleys, Antarctica - Oligotrophic Lake LV.19.BULKMAT1 | ecosystem: Environmental > Aquatic > Freshwater >...
ACGTCGATGGTGAGGCCGGTGACGAAATCTGATTCGGACGAGGCCAGGAAGCAGATCACGTTAGCCTGGTCGACGGCTTCGGCGACGCGGCGGAGCGGCGTGCGTTCGATCTCCTCGGCCTGCGAGGCCTGGGAGCGCTTCTCCCAGTGCGGCCGGATGCGTTCGGTGAGCGTCACGCTGGGCGCGATGGCATTGACGTTGATGCCGTCGGGGCCGAGTTCATAGGCAAGCTTGCGGGTGAAGGCGATGATGCCGCCCTTGGCCGCGGCATAGGCGCTCGAACTGTTCACGCTGAGGCCCCGCCCGGCGATCGAGGCCAGGTTGACGATCTTGCCGCTGCGGTGCCGCTTCATCACCGGGATCACCGCGCGGGTAAACAAGAAGGTGCCGTCGAGATTGAAGGCGATCAGCTTCTGCCAGTCGGCGAAGGCCAGCTGCTCGGTCGTCGCCTGCGGGTTGGCGATCACCGTGCTGCCGCCCACCGCGTTGACCAGGATGTCGATGCGGCCATGGTCGCGCACCACGTCGGCCACCAGCCTGTCGACCGCGGCGGCATCCAGCGCGTCGACCAGCTTGCCCTCCACGCGTCCCGGCCCCTTGCCCGCAATCTTGCTGAGCGCCGGCACCGCCTCATCGAGGCGGGCCTGGTGATTGTCGACGACGATCACGGTCGCGCCTTCGCGCACCATGATCTGGGCTGTCGCGCGGCCGATGCCGTTGGCGGCCGCGGTGATCACCGCCACCTTGTTCGTGAAACGCATGGTTTCCTCGCCTTATCTCTTTCTTGGTTGACTCGATTGTGCGGCCCCGGTCGGGGGAGTCAATCAGGCCACCGCCTGTCGTTTCGCTGCCGGTCATGCCACGATCGCGGCCGCAACGAATGTCGAAGAAGCGAGGAGAGCCAGCATGCAACCCGGAAAGAGACTGATCGGAAAAGTCGCCATCGTGACGGGCGGCGCGTCGGGTATCGGCGCCGCAACGGCCAGGGCATTCGCCCTGCATGGCGCCGCGGTCGTGCTCACCGACAGCAACGCTATCCTCGGCAAGGCGATGGAAAGGGAGATCGTCGAGGGAGGCGGAACCGCGATGTTCGCGCCCCAGGACGTGCGCGCCGAGGCGCGATGGGCCGAAATCGTGGCCGACGCCGAGAAGACCTACGGCCGCCTCGACATCCTGTGCAACATCGCCGGCATCTCGGGCCGCGACCCCAAGCTCAACATCCAGACCAGCCTGACCGCCGGACCGCGCCTCGCCGACCAGACGCTGGAGCAGTGGAACTGGGTCATGGAGATCAACGCCACGAGCGTCTTCCTCGGCACCAAGGCCGCGGTACCGGCGATGCTGCGCGCTGGCGGCGGGTCGATCATCAACATCTCGTCGATCTGCGGCATCGTCGGCTCGCACGCCAATGCCGCCTATCACGCCTCCAAGGGCGCGGTGCGGATCTTCTCCAAGGCCGCGGCGATCCAGTACGCGCCGGACAAGATCCGCGTGAACTCGGTGCATCCGGGTTTCGTCGACACGCCGATGACCGTGCCCGGCCATTCCAATCCCGACGTCGCGCGCCAGCGTCTGGAGGCAACGCCGCTCGGCCGCTTCGGAACCCCGGACGATATTGCCGCGGGCTGCCTCTATCTCGCCTCCGACGACGCAGCTTGGGTCACCGGCAGCGAGCTCGTGATCGATGGCGGCATGACCGCCAACTAAGGCGCGGGGCCGTGCGCGCTATTCGGGCTTGATGCCCGCGGCCTTGATGACCTTCGCCCACTTTTCGGTGGCTTCCGCGACGAGCTTCCCGAATTCTTCCGGCGTGCCCCCCATCACCGTGCCGCCGAGCTCCTCGATCCGGCCTTTGATCTTGGGATCGGCGAGGGCTGCATTGAGCTGCTTGTTCAGCACATCGATGATTGCGGCCGGGGTGCCCTTGGGTACGCTGATGCCGGCAAAACCGCTGGCCTCATAGCCCGGCACGAACTCGGCAATCGTTGGAACGTCCGGCAGCACGTCCAGACGTTTCACGGGCGTTACCGCCAAGGCGCGCAGCTTCCCGGACTTGATCTGCGGGATCGATTCCGAGATGGGCGCGAAAATCACCTGGACGTGGCCGGCGAGCAGATCGGCGACTGCAGGCGCCCCGCCCTTGTACGGCACGTGGACCAGGTTCACCCCGGTCATCATCTTGAAGAGTTCGCAGGTGATGTTCTGCGGCGTGCCTTGGCCCGCCGACCCGTAGTTGATCTTGCCCGGGTTGGCCTTGGCGTAGGCGATGAGCTCGGGAAGCGTCGTGGCGGGGACCGACGGATTCACCACGACGACGTAGGCCAGCCGCGCTTGGTAGATGACCGGCGCGAAGTCGCGGATGAAGTCGAAACCGAGATTGCTGTAAAGCGAAGGATTGATCGCATTCGGGGTCACGGCCTGCAGCAGCGTGTAGCCATCGGCGGGCGACTTGGCGACCGTGTCGGTCCCGATGCTGCCACTGGCGCCGGGCTTGTTCTCGACGAGGAATTGCTGGCCGAGGCGCTCCGTCAGCCAGTCACTCATCAGGCGCGCCATGATGTCGGTCGCCCCGCCGGCGGGAAAGCCGACGACGATCCGTGCCGGCCGCGACGGATAGGCTTGTGCCCGGGCAACGCCGGACACGGCCGGCAAGGCGGCGGCACTCGCGGCCAGATGCACGAATGAGCGGCGGGGAAATTTCATGATGCTGCCTCCACAGTTTGCGTTACGACGCGACTACGCAACTCAACTGGACGCTCGGCGGGAACAGGCTACACTGGTCTTGCGAGAAGGCGGAAGGGGCCAATGCCTCTTCTTGGCACATCGCGGCGCCTCGCTGCGCCGCGCCGCGGAATTTGGTCGCTATTGGGGTAGGGCGGACTCCGACAGTCCACCCACGGCCTAGGCCAGCGGATCGAGCACGACGACGGGGATTTCGCGCGAGCCCGCCTTGACCTGATAGTCGGCATAGGGCGGCCAGAAGCCGACGCCCTCCTTCCACAGCCGCGCCCGCTCCTCGCCCGACGCGATCCGGGCGCGCGCCTTCATCTTCGCGGTGCCGACCTGGATCTCAACCTCGGGGTTGGCGAGGAGATTGCGGTACCAGCCGGGATGCTCCGGCGCGCCACCCTTGGAGGCGATCACGAAGTAGCCCTTGCCGGCCCGACCGTAGAACAATGGGAACAGGAACTTCTGTCCCGACTTGCGGCCCTTGGTGACCAGCAGCAGCGACGGAACGTTGAGTTCCGGCAGGTTGGGCAGGGTGATCTTGTACATGTGGCCGTCGGTGCCGCCGCTCGAGAGGTAGCGGTCGACATGGTCCTTCATCCATTGCGGAAGATTGGGGGCGATCTGGGTCTCGGTCATTGCTCTGTCTCCTATGCCGGCAGACGCGTCGACTGCCACGTTACCATTTGCCAGCGGCCATCGCGCCTGGTGTAGACGTCGGTGAAGCGGACACCGAAGGCGTTGGGCGTGCCATTGGACACGACCTTGATCTGCGCAACCCCGGTCAGCACCACCGTATCGCCGAGGTCCTGCGCCTTGACGTGGGACGGCTCGACGCTGGTGTAGACCGTCGTGCCCGACACCATGGCCTGGATCAGGCTCCTCTTGGTGTCGAGGCGCGCCGATGAGTGCGTGTAGACCAGATCGTCGGCCAGCAGATTCTCCAGAGTCTCGACATCCTTGGCCGCCATCGCCCGCATGCGCTTCCTGTCGAGATCGATGACTCCCCGTTCGTTGCCCGCCATGGCGGATTCTCCTCTCAAGTGTAGTTGAGTTTCAGCCCCGGCGTCGGCCACGTCATGGTTGCGAGCTGGCCCTTGTCCGACAGAGTGATGTAGGCGGTGCGCATGTCGGGGCCGCCGAAGCAGATGTTGGTCGGATAGATGTCCGGCATCTTCACTTCGCGCACGACGGCGCCGGCCGGCGAGAATTCGGTGATCATGCCGGTGTTGAGCGTAGCCACCGTGATGTTGCCGTTCTCCAGCACCGCCAGGCTGTCGAAGCGCGCGTTGCTGCCGACGGCGCCAACGACGCGGCCGCTGTGATGGTCATTGCCGGTCGGCTTGGCGACCTCGCCCGGGCCTTCGATGTCGAACGCCCACAGCCGCGCGCTTTCGGTGTCGGCGACGTAGAGGATCTTGCCGTCGGGAGACAGGCCGCAGCCGTTGGGGCTGAGGAACGGATGGACGAGGCACTTGACCGAGGAGCCGTCCGGCTTGGCGTAGTAGATACCGCCATGATCGCGCTGGCGGGCGTAGCGCTTGCCGAGATCGGTGAAGTACAAACCGCCCGCTTTGTCGAACACCAGGTCGTTGGGTGCCGACAACTTGTGGCCATCGCACTCGACATAGAGCTCGGTCATCTTGCCGGTGGCGCGGTCGAGGCGCTGGACGAAGCCGTGCTTGTAGTCGGGATGCGGCGCCACGCCCATCGAGTTGCCCTCGACGTAGCGGCTGCCGCCATTGTTGCAGAGATAGAGCGCCCCGTCGGGGCCGACCGCGAGCCCGTTGGGGCCACCGCCGGTCGCCGAGAACAACGACACCTTGCCGTCAGGCGTGACGCGCGAGCAGCGGTTGTTGCGGATCTCCGTCAGGATCACCGACCCGTCGGGCAGGACCACCGGACCTTCGGGAAAGCCGAAGCCGCTCGCCAGAATACGCACGTCGCTCATCGCGTTCCTCCGCCTGTCTTGGGTGCGATGATCGACTGCCTGAAGCTGTTCGTCTACAGCGCCCCGCGAATCCGGTCGATCAGCGGCAAGGGATCGCCGGGCAATACATCGCCCCGCCAGGCGACATGCTGGTCCGGGCGGGACAGCACCAGCCTCTCGCGATAAGGCGCCTGCGGCGCGAGATCGAGCACCGACAGCGGCACACCGCGCCGGGCCGCCGCTTCGACGAGCCCCGTCGCCTCGACCGCACGGTCGAAGCGCAGCAAGGTGAAGCCGGAGCCCATGGCGTCGTAAAGTGACCGTCCCTCTTCAAGCCAGACATGCGGCGTGCGGCAGCCGGGCACGGTGGAGGGTGTAAAACTGTCCATCGTGTAGGCGGGCGCCGCCTCGCCGTCGTAGGCCACGATCGGAGAGCGATCGTAGAACGAACCGAAATTCAGGCCGCCACAGCAGAACTGCGGCGTGTGCATGTCCAGCAGCCGCCAGCCGAGGTAGGCACGCCGGGCGTCGCCGTCGGGGCCCATCGCTTCGATGTCGGCGGGCACCTCGGCGCGGGCACGGGCGAGTGAGAGCGCGGTGCCCATGGCATATTTGGAAACCTGCTCGGTGATCGGCCAGCGCTCGGCCTCGTGCGCCGCCAGGATCGCCGGATCGGCCCAGCCGTCGAGCACGCCGGCCAGCATCCACGCAAGATTGGTCGCGTCGGCGATGCCGGCGTTCATGCCGTAGCCGGCGAAGGGCGCCCAGATGTGCGCAGCATCACCGCAGATAAAAACGCGGCGGTCGCGGAAGCGGTCGGCCAACAGGCGGCGGCCGATCCAGTTCTCGCGGCCGATGACCTCGACGTCGACGGATCCGTCGACACCCAGGATGTCGCGCAGGCAGCCATCGGCATCGATCGCATCGAAATCGGCCTCGTCGGGCCGCAGATAATTGTGGACCAACCAGGTCTCACGGCCGTCGACGGCGAACATGTTGGCGCTGCGCCGCGGGTTCATGACCTGCGTCGACCAGGCGGGCGCGGCCTGCATCCGCCCGGCCAGGCCCGGGGCGCGGATGTAACTCGACTGGGTACGGCCGATCATGGCGTCGCCGGCCAGCCGCGCGCCGATCTGGTGCCGGACTTCCGACGCGGGACCGTCGCAGCCCACAAGATAGGCGCAGTCGATCAGGAGCTTGCCGCCGCCCTCGAGATCCTCGGCCTCGGCGGTGACGCCGGCCTCGTTCTGCGTGAAGCCGCGCACGCGCGTGCGGTTCAGGAACCGCACCTTGGGATGCGCCGCCGCCGCGTCGGCCAGCAGGGGATCGAGATAGATCTGGTTGATGCGGTGCGGCGGCTCCGGCGTCGGCCATCCGCCGTCGGGGCCGCTTTTGTCGGTGTAACGGTCGCGCCGGCAGGGAATATGGATGCGCGCGAATTCGATGCCCACTGCCGTGGTGCGGAAGGCGACGTCATTGGCATGGTCGGCCGGCAAGCCGGTGTCGCGCACGCGGACCACGATGCCGAGGCGGCGGAAGATCTCCATCGTTCGCGCCGCAACGTGATTGCACTTCACCCCGGGCATGTGGCCCGGCGGGTTCTGCTCAGCCACGATCACGTCGATGCCACGTCCGGCCAGATCGAGCGCCAGGGTCGAGCCGACCGGCCCGCCGCCGACGATCAAGACGGATGTGCGTAGACGGCGCATCCGCGGCAGTCAGCGACCAAAGGCGTCCACAAGGGCGCGGCGGGTGGCTTCGGCACCCTCGGCCGCGACGTCGGCAGCGCTTCGTTCCCAATGGGCGGGATTGGGCGCTTCGTAGCTGACGTAGCCGTCGTAGTTCTTGGCGGCGAGGAGTTGGAACAGGTCGGTCCAGCGCACGACGCCCCTGCCCGGCGGCAGGCGGTCGGTCGGCGGCGGGCCGTTGGGTGGCGCGTCCGGCACGTCGCTGTATTGCACGTAGAATATTTCGGCCTCGGGCACGTCGGAGAAGCCGGCGCCGGGCCGGCCGCCGCGCTGCAGGTGATAAGCGTCAAGCAGCAGGCCGACGCTCTTCTCTTCGGCCCTGGCGACGAGATCGCGCAGGATATCGAGGCTCTTCACGACCGGATGCTGGAACTGATACTCGACCGCGAGCCGCAGCTTGAATTCGGCGGCGATGGCACCGGCGCGGCGAATATTGGCAACCACCTCGTCGAGGCTCGCGGTGCCAGGCCCGATCGCACTCATCAGTGTCGGGCAATCGAGCGCCACGGCGGCCTGGCAGCTCTCGCGGAACACCCCGAACAGCCGCTCCTGCTCGTCGCCCTTCGAGGAGAAGATCCAGCCGGGCTCGACGCCGACGCAGGCGACCGGCAGGCCGCTCTTCGTCACGAGATCGAGCGCGTTAGGATGGCGCACGAAGTCGACGCGGCGCAGCTCGACGGCGTCGAAGCCGCCGGCCTTGGCCGCCGCCAGCGCCTGTTCAAGCGGCGTCGTATCGACCGTCCAGGTGTGAAGCGCGATGCCGCGGAACTTGTGCTCCACGGCCATCTAGATCCTCTGATCCATCTCCAGTGCCGGTTCCGGCACGTCGACGCAGCCGATGATGCGCGCCGGCACGCCGGCCGCGGTGCAGCCGGCCGGGACCGGCTCCAGTACGACACTGCCGGCCGCGATCTTGGCGCAGGCGCCGATCTCGATGTTGCCCAACACCTTTGCGCCGGCGCCCAGGAGCACGCCGCGCCGCACCTTCGGGTGCCGGTCGCCACGCTCCTTGCCGGTGCCGCCCAGGGTCACGCCGTGCAGCATGGAGACGCCGTCTTCGACAACCGCGGTCTCGCCGATCACCACGCCGGTGCCGTGGTCGATGAAGATGCCCTTGCCGATCACGGCGCCGGGATGGATGTCGAGGCCGAACAGTGCGCTGGCGCGGCTCTGCAGGAAATGGGCGAGCGACTGGCGGCCCTGCAGCCACAGCCAATGGGCGGCGCGATAGGTCTGCAGCGCGTGATAGCCCTTGAACCAGAGCAGCGGATCGAGAAGGCTGGTGCAGGCCGGATCGCGGTCGGCCACCGCCATGATATCGGCACGGGCGGCAATGGTGATGGCGGGATCGGCGGCGAAGGCCTCGTCGAAGGTCTGGCGGATCAGGGCGGCGGGCACCTCGGTCGTCCCGGCAAGCCTTGCCAGGTGGTAGCTGAGTGCGCTCTCGAATTTGGGTTGGCTGAGGATGGTGGCATGCAGCGTCCCTGCCAGCACCGGCTCGGCCGCGGCAGCAGCCTGGGCGGCCTCGCGGATCCTGGCCCAGACAGGGTCGACAGCCCTCAAATCCGCAGATCTGGGCTCGGCCGAATTCTTCAGCAGTACGCTATCCATGGCGCTCTCCTCCGGTCCGCTGCCGTCCCTTACGGCCTGCGGAGCGACTGACACGCCTCCCGCAGGAAGCTTACGTCGGTTGCGTTACAGGCGCAATTCGCCCCGTTTTGGGGGCGGCGGGAGTCTAGCGGTTGGCCCGGATTTCCAGTTCCTGGACCAGGGCGTCGACTTTCCCGCCATGGTTCTGGATGTAGGAATTGAAATCCGAACGTCTAGTCATGACCATGCTGACGCCCTCGACCTTGACGTCGGTAATGCGGTCGCCGCGAACCTCCCAGTCGATCTTGATCGGCTGGCCGGTGGCCTGGTTCAGCTTGCTCTCGACGATCGACACGCCGTTGGCGCGCGGCGTCACCTTGCTCACCGTCAGCGTCTGGCCGGCGTACTGGCCGAAGCGCTCGCTGTAGGCTCGGGCCTCAGCCGAGGCGACGGCCTTGAGGAAGCGCGTGCGCTCCTCCTCGGTCGCCTTGTTCCAGTTCGTGCCCAGCGCCGAGCGGCCCATTGCAGGCATGTCGAAACTGGCCTGCAGCACCGTCAGGATCGCGGTCTGGCGGTCCGCGCCGGTCTTGTTCTTGACGATGTCGATCACCTGCTGCGCCGTGCTCTGCACGAGCTGCGCAGGATCGGCGGCCGAGGCCGACTGGCCGAGGGCGGGAAGGACGAAAAGGAGGGCGGCGCCGGCAAGGCGCATCGCGACACGACGAAAGGCGAGCAGCGACACTGGTTCGCTCCCTGAAAAAGGACTTCGGACGGTGGAGTCTTAGCGTACCAGAGCGAGGTTGTCGCGACGTTCCAATTCGCCCTTGGTATCGGTCTTTTCGCGCCGCTGGCGGATCATATCGGCGCGATTCTGCGTATAGGCGCTGCGCAGCGCGGCGTAGTAATCGACGCTGTTCTTTTCCAGGTCGTCGAGGGCGAAAATGGTGCGCGAGCGGTAGTCGACCACGTTCATGCCGTAGCGCGCTGCCTGATAGGCGGTCCAGTCGACGGCCAGATTGAAGGTCAGGATGCGGAATGGATCGGCCAGGTAGTCGATCATCAGGCCGGTGCCGTCGCGGGCATTGGAAGGCCCGAGCAGCGGCAGCATGAGATAGAAGCCGCCGTTTTCCGGCTCGACGCCGGCGTAGAGGCCGATGGTCTTGCCGGCGTCTTCCTTGGTCCGTTCGAGGCCAAGCATGGTGGCCACGTCGAACAGTCCGGCGACGCCGATGGTCGAATTCACGAGAAAGCGCGCCATGGTTGTGGCGGCGCGGTTCGGATCGCCCTGGAACACCTCATTGATCGCCGTCACCGGCTCACCGAGATTGTCGAGCAGGTTGCGCACGCTCTTCTGAGCGGGCTCCGGCACCCAGTCGCGATAGATGACGGCGACCGGGCGCAGCGCGATGATGTCGACGACGCGGTTGAGCGAGAACAGGAAGCGGTTGGGCGTCTCGATCGGGTCCCAGACTTCGGTGGCGCCAGTGTCACCGGTCGCACATCCGCCCATCAAAGTGGCGGCAACAGCCATTGCGACGAGCGAACGGCGCGCCTTCCGCTTCATCGTTCCAGACAGACTCTCGGCCATCAACACTACCCTGGTCCATCCCGCCGGTCCGGCCACGCTGGACCCAAAAACATGAAGCAGCGTTAGGCCGCCGCTATTCTGCCGCAGTGTTGCACACGTGCGCGACGGTTTGAAGTGAATAGCCAAAGGACGCGCCATCTGTGATTCCCGAGCCACACAAGCCGCCATCACTTTTCTATTGCAAACATAAAGATATGCTTATATGAACGAATTCATGGATCACCTTCTCACCCTCCTGAGGGCAGCGGCCGAAGACACAAGGCTTCGCATCCTGGCGCTGGCGGCGCGCGAAGATCTGACGGTCAGCGACTACGTCCATGTGCTGGGCCAGAGCCAGCCCAGGGTGTCGCGCCATCTCAAGCTGGTGGTCGAGGCCGGCCTCCTCGAGCGCTTCCGCGAGGGTCAATTCACCCGCTTCCGCCTGGTCACCGCCGGCGAGGACGCCGCCCTGGTGCGCGAGTTCGTGCGCCGGCTCGATCCCAAGCATCCCCGTATCGCCACCGACCGGGCCCGGCTCGACGCCCTGCAGCAGCGCCGCCAGAACGCCGCGGCGCGCTTCTTCCGCGACAACGCCCAGCGTTGGGACGAACTGCGGGCCCTGCACGTCGCCGACCGCGAGATCGAGCGCGCGCTTGCCCATCACCTGCCGCTGGGCGCGCGCCGGCTGCTCGACATCGGCACCGGCACCGGCCGCCTGCTCGAAGTGCTGGCCCCCAAGGTCGTGCAGGCCGTGGGCGTCGACCAGTCGCGCGAGATGCTGGCGCTGGCCCGCGCCAACCTTGCCCGCGCCGGCCTCGACAATGTCGAGATCCGCCAGGGCGACATGTATGCGCTGCCGTTCGAGGCCGACGGCTTCGATGTCGTCACCATCCACCACGTCCTGCATTACGCCGACGATCCCGCCGCGGCGCTCGCCGAGGCGGCTCGCGTCGTGCGCCCGGGCGGCACCGTGCTGGTCGTCGATTTCTCGCCGCACGACATGGTCGAGCTGAAGCGCGAGCATGCCCACGTCCATCTCGGCTTCGCCGACAACCAGGTCCAGGGCTGGCTCAGGAGCGCCGGGCTCAATGTGCTGGAGCCCATCCACTTTCCCGGCCGCCGGTTGATGACCGGCATCTGGCGCGCCGAGCGCGAGCTCGTGCAACGCCCTGCCCTTGCCGCCGACCATTCGCACGGAGTTCCCCGATGAGTCCCGATACCGGGCCCCTCAGCACAGGCGCCGGCACTTCCAACTTTCCCGCGCGCGCACCGCAGCGGCTGAAGGTCTCGTTCGAGTTCTCGCCGCCCAAGACCGAAGCGGCCGAGCGCACTCTGTGGGAAACGGTGACCCGTCTGACGCCGCTTCAGCCGACGTTCTTTTCCGTAACCTATGGCGCCGGCGGCTCGACGCGCCAGCGCACGCACGAGACCGTCGCGCGGCTAAAATCCGAGACCGGCATCGATGCTGCTGCCCACCTCACCTGCGTCGCCGCCACCCAGGGCGAGATCGACGATGTGGCGCGCGCCTATTGGGATGCCGGCATCCGCCACATCGTGGCGCTGCGCGGCGATCCGCCGTCCGGCATGGGCGGCAAGTACAGCCCCCACCCCGGCGGCTATGCCAACGCCGCCGAACTGGTGGCCGGCCTGAAGAAGATCGGCAACTTCCAGATCAGCATCGCGGGCTATCCCGAGAAGCACCCCGATTCGGCCGACGCCAAGGCCGACCTCGAGAACCTGAAGCGCAAGGTCGATGCCGGGGCCGACCGCTGCATCACCCAGTTCTTCTTCGACGCCGACGATTTCCTGCGCTTTCGCGACAACGCGGCGGCGGCCGGCGTCCATGTGCCGATCGTGCCGGGCGTGATGCCGGTCTCGAACTTCCAGGGCATTGCCAGGATGGCAGGCCTGTGCGGTTCCAAGGTGCCGGCCTGGCTCGCCGAGATGTTCCAGGGGCTCGACGACGACATCGAGACGCGGCGCATGATTGCGGCCACCGTGGCCGGTGACCTCTGCCGCCGGCTGCAGGCCGAGGGCGTGGACCAGTTCCATTTCTATACGCTGAACCGCGCCGACCTTACCTTTGCCACCTGCCATCTGCTGGGAGTACGTCCGCGATGACACGCGCTGAAAAAGCCGACCTGCTGCGCGAGATCGGCGCCGAGAGAATCGTCGTGAAGGACGGGCCCTACGGCTCGATGATCCAGAGTTATAAGCTTGACGAGGAAGGCTTCCGCGGCGGACGCACCTTCAACCACGACCAGAAGGGCAACAACGACCTGCTCAACCTGACGCGGCCCGACGTCGTGGGTGAGATCTGCAATGCCTATCTCGATGCCGGCGCCGACATCGTGGCGACCAACACCTTCAACTCCAACGCCATCAGCCTCTCGGACTACGGCATCACCGGCATGGCGCGCGAGATCAACATCGCCGCGGCCAAGCTCACGCGCGCCTGCGCCGATGCCGCCACGGCGCGCGATCCGGGCAAGCCGCGTTTCGTAGCCGGCGCGCTCGGCCCCACCAACAAGACCCTGTCGGTGTCGCCCAATGTCAACGATCCCGGCTATCGCGCCGTCACCTTCGACGAGGTCAAGGACATGTACCGCGAGCAGATCGACGGGCTGCTCGACGGCGGCGTCGACTTCATCCTGATCGAGACGGTGTTCGACACGCTGAACGCCAAGGCCGCCCTTGTCGCAGCCGATGAAGCAGCGGAAGCGCGGGCTGAGGAACTGCCGGTGATGGTGTCGATGACCCTCACCGATCTCGCCGGCCGCAACCTCTCGGGCCAGACGGTCGAAGCGTTCTGGCATTCAGTGCGGCACGCCAAGCCCCTCACCATGGGACTGAACTGCAGCTTCGGCGCCACCGAGCTCCACCCCTACGTGAACGCGCTCAACCCGCAGGTCGAGGGTCTGCTCTGCGTCTATCCCAACGCCGGCCTGCCCAACGAGCTCGGCGCCTACGACGAGCCTCCCGCCATGACCGCCAAGCTGGTCAAGGGTTGGGCCGAGAACGGCTGGCTGAATGTGGTCGGCGGCTGCTGCGGCACGACGCCGGCCCACATCAAAGCGATCTCCGAGGCAGTGAAGGGCGTAAAACCCCGGCAGTGGCATGCGCTGCCGCCGGCGCTGCGTCTCAGTGGTATGGAAGCAGCGAGTTTCTTCTGATGGCCGACGATCAAGCACTCGATGAGCCGACCGGTCCGCGCGCGACCTTCATCAACATCGGCGAGCGCACCAACGTCACCGGTTCGGCCAGGTTCAAGAAGCTGGTCCTGGAAGGCGACTACACGGCCGCCGTCGAGGTCGCGCGCCAGCAGGTCGACAGTGGCGCGCAGATCATCGACGTCAACATGGACGAGGGCCTGCTCGACGCCGAGCTGGCGATGGACACGTTCCTGAAGCTGATCGCGGTCGAGCCCGACATCGCCCGCGTACCGATCATGATCGACAGCTCCAAGTGGAGCGTGATCGAGGCCGGGCTGAAGTGCGTCGCCGGCAAGCCGATCGTGAACTCGATCTCCATGAAGGAGGGCGTCGAGCCCTTCATCGCCCACGCCCGCAAGGTCCGCCGCTACGGCGCCGCGGTCGTGGTCATGGCGTTCGATGAAAAAGGCCAGGCCGATACCAAGGAGCGCAAGGTCGAGATCTGCGCCCGTGCCTACGACATTCTGGTGAATCAGGTCGGCTTCCCGGCCGAGGACATCATCTTCGACCCCAACATCTTCGCGGTCGCGACCGGCATCGAGGAGCACAACAACTACGGCGTCGACTTCATCGAGGCGACGCGCGAGATCAAGCAGCGCTGCCCGCACGTAAAAATCTCCGGCGGCGTCTCCAACCTCTCCTTCGCCTTCCGCGGCAACGAGCCGGTGCGCAAGGCGATGCACTCGGTGTTCCTGTATCACGCCATCCAGGCGGGCATGGACATGGGCATCGTCAATGCCGGCCAACTCGAAGTCTACGACCAGATCCCGGCCGAGCTGCGCGACGCCTGCGAGGACGTGATCCTGAACCGCCGTCCCGACTCGACGGATCGCCTGCTTGAACTTGCGCCCAAGTATAAGGGCACGGGCGAGGTGGCCGAGACCCAGGACGCCGAATGGCGGAGCTGGCCGGTCGACAAGCGGCTGGAGCATGCGCTCGTGAAGGGTCTCGACCAGTGGGTCGTGGCCGACACCGAAGAGGCGCGCCTTCAGATCGCTCGGCCGATCGAGGTCATCGAAGGGCCGCTGATGGCCGGCATGAACGTGGTCGGCGATCTTTTCGGCGCCGGCAAGATGTTCCTGCCGCAGGTGGTGAAGAGCGCCCGCGTGATGAAGAAGGCCGTCGCGCACCTGCTGCCCTACATCGAGGCTCAGAAGACCGCAGGCTCCCGGCCCAAGGGCAAGATCGTGATGGCGACCGTCAAGGGCGACGTCCACGACATCGGCAAGAACATCGTGGGCGTCGTGCTCCAGTGCAACAACTTCGAGGTCATCGACCTCGGCGTCATGGTGCCGTTCCAGGACATCCTGAAGACGGCCAACGACAACAAGGCCGACATCATCGGGCTCAGTGGCCTGATCACGCCCTCGCTCGACGAGATGGTGACGGTGGCCGAGGAGATGACGCGCCAAGGTTTCCACCTGCCGCTGCTGATCGGCGGCGCCACTACTTCCAAGGTCCACACGGCCTTGCGCATCGCGCCGCGCTACAAGGGCACGACCGTGCATGTGCTCGATGCCTCGCGCGCCGTCGGCGTCTGCTCGGCGCTGGTCTCGGAGTCGGGCTCGCAGGCCGAGGATTTCGCGATCAAGGTCGCGGCCGAGTACGAAGCCATCCGCGTCGAACGCGCCGGCGGCACCAAGGAAAAGGTTATTGCGCTGGAGGCCGCTCGCGCCAACCCTTTCAAGATCGACTGGCAGGCCTACACGCCACCCAAGCCGGCGATCACCGGCACGCGTGTCTTTGCCGAATATCCGCTGCACGAGTTGATCGAGCGTATCGACTGGACACCGTTCTTTCGCGCCTGGGAGCTGGTCGGCAATTATCCGGCGATTCTGGAAGACCCCGTGGTCGGCGACAGTGCCAAGAAGCTCTACGCCGATGCACGCAAGATGCTGGACCATATCGTGCGCGAGAAGTGGCTGACGGCGAAGGGTGTCGTCACCTTCTGGCCGTGCCGCCGCGACGGCGACGATGTCGTGCTCTACAGCGACGAGGGGCGCACCAAGGAGGTCTCGCGCCTCTATTTCCTGCGCCAGCAGATCGAGAAGCGCAGCCCCCGCGCCAACATGTGCCTGGCCGACTTCATCTCGCCCGAGGCCGACTGGATCGGCGGCTTTGCCGTCACGGCCGGCCACGGCATCGAAGCGCATCTCGCCCGCTTCAAGGCCGACCATGACGACTATTCGGACATCCTGCTGAAGGCGCTGGCCGACCGCCTGGCCGAAGCCTTCGCCGAGCGCTTGCACGAGCGCGTGCGCAAGACGCTGTGGGGCTATGCCCCCGACGAGGCGCTGACCAACGACGAGCTGACTCGCGAGAAGTATCGCGGCATCCGCCCGGCGCCGGGCTACCCCGCCTGTCCCGACCACAGCCAGAAGCCGGAACTCTTCCGGCTGCTGAATGCCGGCCAGAATGCCGGCATCACGCTCACCGAAAGCTTCGCGATGATGCCGACGTCGGCGGTGTCGGGCTACTACTTCGCCCATCCCGACGCGCAATATTTCGGCGTCGCCCGCATCGGCCGCGACCAGCTCGAGGACTATGCCCAGCGCCGCGGCGTTTCGATCGAGCAGGCCGAGAAGTGGCTGCGCCCCAACCTTGGCTACTGATCCCTACCTGATCTACGCCCTCGTGCTCATCGTCGGCTTTGTCGCCGGCACGGTAAGCGGCATCGTCGGCACCGGCGCCACCATCATCCTGCTGCCGATCCTGGTCCTGGCGTTTGGCCCGCGCGAGGCCGTGCCGATCATGGCGGTCGTCGCCCTGATGTCGAACTTCGCCAAGATCACCTCGTGGTGGAAGGAGATCGACTGGCGCGCCTGCGCCGCCTACGCGCTGGGCGGCATTCCGGCCGCGGCGCTGGGGGCACGGACCCTGCTGATCCTGCCGGAGAAGGCCGTCGACGTGGCGCTCGGCCTCTTTTTTCTCGCGATGATCCCCGGTCGCCGGTGGCTGACTGCGCGGAATTTCAAGTTCGGCTTCTGGCACCTTGCCGTGGCCGGTGCCGTGATCGGCTTCCTGACCGGCATCGTGGTCTCGACCGGGCCGCTCAGCGTGCCCGCCTTCGCGGCCTACGGGTTGGTCAAGGGCGCCTTCATCGCCACCGAGGCGGCAGGCTCGCTCGCCCTCTATATCAGCAAGGCCGTCACTTTCCGGACCTTCGGCGCGCTGCCGCTCGACATCGTGGTCAAGGGGCTGATCTCGGGCTCGTCGGTCATGGCCGGCACCTATACCGCGCGTTTGATCGTGGATAGGTTGAGCGTCGCCACTTTTCAGCGCCTGCTCGACGTCGTAATGGCTTTGTCTGGACTGGCGCTCCTGTGGGCGGCCATTCGCTAAAGGAGTGCTTGATGAAAAAGTTCGCAATGGCCGCCGCGACGGCAGCCCTCGCCCTGACCGCCGGCGCCTGCATGCAGCAGTCGACCCCGCAGCAGCTCAATACCACCAACGCCAATTCCCGGATTTTCATCGGCTCGCTGAGCTGCAACATTGCCGGCGGCACGGGCTACGTCCTGGGCTCGAGCAAGAACATGGACTGCGTCTTCCTCGCCAACGACGGCGTGCATAGCGCGGAGTACAACGGCACGATCACCAAGGTCGGCATCGACATCGGCTATACCAAGGCCGTGCACACGATCTGGCGCGTCTATTCGCTGGGCTCGACCCGTGGTCCACGGGACCTGAGCGGCAATTACATCGGCGAGCAGGGCACTGCCGCGGTCGGCAGCCAGGCCGGCGGCAACTGGATCTACGGCGGTCCCAACGCCGAGATCGGCATGATCGCCTCGGGCATCGTCAAGGACGCGGGCTACAATCTCGCGATGGGCATCGGTGAGATGTCGCTGAAGCTCAAGCGTTAGGCCCGACCGTCACGCCGCTTCCGTCGCCGCCTGCAACGCGCAGCCGGCGACGGTCTGCTTTGGGCCGCCAAGCGGTGGCAGGCCGCCGACAAGCGCCGCGGATCGCGCTACACTGCCAGCTGCTTTCGGCTCCATGGAGGATCGCATGCTGGCCAATACGACCCGGACTCTGACCGAGGCGCAGCGCGAACAATGGGCGGTTGACGGCTACCTTCAAATCGAAGGGGCATTGAACCCGGCGGAAGTCGACTTCTTCTCCGACCAGCTCGACCACGTGCGCACGCAGCCGGGTTACGAACCCGCGGCGACCGAGCTGCAGCGCGGCCACTACGCCTGGAAGTTGCCCGACCAGAACAAGGACGCGTTCATGGACCGGCGCGACCTGCTTCCCTACCATCAGGCGTTCATCGACCTGATTGATCGGCCGGCCGTCTTCGACCTGATCCTCGATCTGATGGGCCCGTACATCCAGTTCTCGATGAGCCAGGCGATCATCCGCGCGTCGACCGACACGTTCCCCGGCTACATCCATACGGACGGTGGGGAAGCGCAGAAGAGCATCCGTGCCACCGAGACCAGCCGGCCGCTCGCCGTGAAGGTGATGTACCTGCTGACCGACGTTACCGCGCCGGACAGCGGCAACTTCACGATTTTTCCCGGCAGCCACCTGCGGCCGTTCGCCGAGCGCTCTGAGCGCATTCCAGGACCGAAGTCGCCGGGCACGGTGCCGCTGCTCGGCAAGGCGGGCGATGCCTATGTCTTCCCGCACGCGATCTGGCATGGCCCGTCGCCCAACCACTCCGGCAAGGCACGCAAGACCATCCTGTACAATTACTGCCAGATGTTCATGAAGCCCTACGATTTCGGCGGGCCGGTGAAGGCGCTGTTCGAACGCTGCACGCCGCGCCAACGCCGACTGCTCGGCGACCTCGGCCACGACTTCCGCCCCGGCGATTTCTTCTACGCGCCGCTTGACCAGGAAGCGCTGATGAGTGGCCACGCCTGACCCTGCGTCAGGTGTTGGCGGCCTCGAGCTTGCAGCCGGCGACGGTGATGCGGTGCATCAGCCGCCGCTCGCCCTGATAGTCGTTAGCGGCATAGTGCCAGGTGGCCCGATTGTCCCAGAAGGCGATCGAGCCCTCGCGCCAGCGGAAGCGGCAGGTGAACTCCGGCCGTGATGCGTGCTGGTAGAGATGGTCGAGCAGCGGCTTGCTGTCCTCGACCGTCCAATCCTCGAAACGCAGCGTGAAGGCCCGGTTGACGTAGAGCGCCTTGCGGCCGCTCAGCGGATGCCGGATCACCACGGGATGGACGACGTCGGCGCCGACCTTCTCCTGGTTTTCGTAGCGGCTGGCGCCCTCGGGATTCTGGTCGTTGACGCCGCCCCTGCCGAAGATGTGCGCCGAGCCATGGACGGCCCGCATGCCCTCGAGCGTGCGCTGCAGGCCGGGCGAGAGTGTCTCGAAGGCGCGATACATGTTGGCGAACAGCGTGTCGCCGCCCTCCTCCGGCAGCTCGCGCGCCAGCAGGATGGAGCCCATCGCCGGCTCCCGGTCGTAGCTGTGGTCGGTGTGCCAGCCGCCGCCGATATTGGTCTTCTGCTCGGGCTCCTTGCGCACCTCGGCGATTTCCGGATGGCCCGGCACGGCCTTGAAGAAGCGGTTGACGTCGATCGGGGCCCAGCGCCGCGCGAACGCAAGATGCTGGTCGGGTGTCAGCTCCTGGTCGCGGAAGAAGATCACGCCATGCTCGGTGAAGGCGCGTTGGACCTCGTCCCACTGGCGGTTGCTCATCGCCTTGAGATCGACGCCCAAAATCTCGGCGCCGCAGCCGCCGGTGAGCTTTTGCACCTGAACCGTTTCGTCAGCCATGGCGTACCCCTCATCGAAGCCTAGCGTATCCAAGTCTAGCGCGGCTGCACGCCCAGAAGCAGCAGCGCAATCGACAGCGTGAACACACTGGCCGCCGTCGAGATGACGACGGCGTTGGTCGCCCGCGCGACGCCGCTGCCGTACATCTGCGCGAGCAGGTAGACGTTGGCGCCGGCCGGCAGGGCCGCGTTCAGCGTCGCCACGGTAAGCCATAGCGGATCGAGCGGGAATACGTAGCGTCCCAGCGTCCACACCACCAGCGGCAGTGCCGCCAGCTTGAACGCGGTGGCCACGGCCGCCGACTGCCAGTGGCCCCTGAGGCCGACATGGGCGAGCGAGGCGCCGACCATGATCAGGCCGCAGGGCGGCGCCGCCATTGCCAGCGCCTGCAGGATGCGGTCGACCACGGCGGGCGTCGCGAGGCCTGGGACCAGCCGCGTGAGCTGGCCCCAGGCGAGCCCGGCGAAGATCGCCGGAATGACGGGGTGCTTCAGCATGTTGAGCGCCGCCCCGCCCAGCCGGCCGAGCAGCCGCCGGCGGACGCCGCCGCGGGCATCCATTTCCATCAGGAAGGACGAAAAGGTGAGCAGGATCAGCGAGTGCACGCTGATGATCATCAGCAGCGGCACCAGCCCCTGCTCGCCGAAGGCGTAGGTGATGAAGGGGATGCCGATGCCGACGCCGTTGGAGAAGACGCCGCTCAGCGCCAGCACGGTGCGGTCGCCCATGCTCATGCCGGCGGCACGGCCGAGCAGCATCAGCACGCCATAGAGCAGGAAGACGGCGCTAAAAAAGACCAGCAGGATGTCGGGCTCGAGCGCCTCGATCCGCACCTTGGCCATCGAGCGGAAGAGCAGCGCCGGAAACAGCGCGTAGAAGGTGACGCCGGTCAGGCCGCGCAGCCCCTCGACGCTGAGCAGCGGCGAGCGGCCGATCACCCAGCCGATCAGCACCATGCCGAAGACCGGCACGATGATGTCGACGATCGCGCTCATTGACGGGCCGCCGTGAGGCGGCCGGTCAGGCCGCCATCGCGAGGTTGCTGTAGCGCGTCAGGTGATGCTGCTGGTTGCCGAACATCAGGTCGATCATGGTCAGCCGCTTGAAGTAATGGCTGACCGAGAGCTCGTCGGTGACACCCATGCCGCCGTGCATCTGCACCGCGCTCTGGCCGCAGAACTTGCCCGACTTGCCGATCTGCACCTTGGCGCCCGAGGCCGCCTTGGCGCGCACCGTCGCATCCTTGTCGTCGATCTTGAGCGACGCCATCAAGGTCATCGAGCGCGCTTCCTGGGCGTTGGTGAAGCAATCGACCATGCGGTGCTGCAGCACCTGGAACTTGCCGATCGCCACGCCGAACTGCTTGCGGGTCTTGATGTATTCCAGCGTGGCCGCGTTGATCGCGTCCATGCAGCCGGTGGCCTCGGCGCAGAGCGCCACGATGGCGCGGTCGACGCCGTCCTCGACGACGCTGAAGCCTTCATCGACCTTGCCCAGCACCGCGTCGGCGCCGACCGAGACCTTGTCGAAGGTGAGTTCGGAGGCGCGCAGCGAATCCTGGGTCGGGTAGTCGCGGCGGGAAAGCCCCTTGGCCTTGCCGTCGACGATGAAGAGCGTGAGGCCCTTGGGCTCGCGTGCGCTGCCGGCGGTGCGGGCTAGCACGATGATGTGGTCGGCAGAGGCCGCGTTATAGACCACGCCCTTGTGGCCGGAGAGCGACCAGCCGGCACCTTCCTTGGTGGCCTTCAGCGAGACGTCGGCCAGGTTGTAGCGGCTCTGGCGCTCGAGCCAGGCCAGCGCGAACTGCTTCTTGCCCTCGATCATCGGAGGCAGCAGAGCGTCCTTCTGTGCCTTGGTCCCTGCGCGGGCGATCATGCCGCCACCCAGCACGACGGTCGGCAGGAACGGCTCCAGCACCAGGCCTTTGCCGAACTGCTCCATCACGATCATGGTCTCGATCGGGCCGCCGCCGTAGCCGCCGTCCTCTTCCGAAAACGACATGCCGAGCCAGCCCAGCTCCGCGAACTGCTGCCAGTTCTCCGGCAACCAGCCGCGCTCCGTCGCCGCGATCTTGCGGCGGGCATCGAACGCGTACTTGTCGCGCACGAAACGCTCGGCCTGTTCCTGCAGCTGCTTCTGTTCGTCGGAAAGGGACAAATCCATCTCGTCTTCCTCCAGATATTGCGCGTCTTATAGCCCGAGGATGGCCTTGGACACGATGTTCTTCTGAACCTCGGTGCTGCCCCCGTAGATCGTGGTCTTGCGCATGTTGAAATAGCGCGGCGCGGCGGGCGGTGCATGGTCGGGGCCGATCGGTGTTTCGTTCGTATCCTGAAACAGCATGCCGGGCTGATTGGGCGCCGCGTACTCGCCGCAGGCTTCCATGGCGAGTTCCGCGATGCGCTGCTGGATCTCGGAGCCGCGCACTTTAAGGATCGAGGCCTCGGGTCCCGGCGCGCCACCCAGCGCCATGGTCGACAGCGCGCGCAACTCGCTCATCTCCAGCGCCTGAACCTGCAGGTCGACGTCGGCAATTTTCTCCGCCATCGAGGGATCTTCGCTGATCGTGCGCAGCATCGAGACACCGCGCTTGGACGACGGCACCTCGGCGATGCCCAGCCGCTCGTTGGCGAGCAGGAACTTGGCGCAGGTCCAGCCCTCGTTCTCCTTGCCTATCAGGTTGGCGACCGGAACCCTCACATTGTCCAGGAACACGTCGTTCACCGCATGGGCACCATCGAGCATGATGATCGGCCGCACGGTGACGCCGGGCGTCTTCATGTCGATCAGCAGGAAGGAGATGCCTTCCTGCGGCTTGGCGGAGGCGCCGGTCCGCACCAGACAGAAGATCCAGTCGCCCCAGTGGGCGTAGGAGGTCCAGGTCTTCTGGCCGTTGACCACATAGTGGTCGCCATCACGCTCGGCCTTGGCGCGCAAGTTCGCAAGATCCGATCCCGCCCCTGGCTCGCTATAGCCCTGGCACCACGACACGGTCGATTCACGGATGCCCGGCAGGAAGCGCGCCTTCTGCTCCTCGTTGCCGAAGGTGTAGATCACCGGCCCGACCATCTTCGGGCCGAACGGCAGGATGCGCGGCGCGCCCTCCTCCGCCAGCACGTTCTCGAACAGGAAGCGCTGCGTCACGTCCCAGCCCGGCCCGCCGAACTTCTTGGGCCACGTGTAGGCGAGCCAGCCCTTCTTGCCGAGCGCCTGCTGCCAGACCATGTGGTCGGCGCGGTCGTAATGCTTGCCGGAGAAGGTCTTCTCCTTGGTCGCGGGCGAGAGGTTCTTCCGCGTGAAGTCGCGCACCTCGTCGGAGAACGCCTTGTGCTCGGGCTTAAGGGCGAGATCCATCTACTTCTCCGTCAACATCACAGACCCAACACCATCTTGCTGATGATGCCTTTCTGGATTTCGTTGCTGCCACCGTAGATCGTGGTCTTGCGCGTGTTGAAGTAACGCGGTGCCGCGAGATGGGCATATTCGGGCCCGACCGGCGCCTCGTTGGTGCCCTGCCACAGTAGGCCCGGCAGGTACGGCGCCGAATATTCGCCGACCGCTTCCATGGTGAGTTCGGTGATGCGCTGCTGGATCTCCGAGCCTCGGATTTTCAGGCCCGACACTTCCGGGCCGGGCTGGCCGCCGTGCGCCATCGACGACAGCACGCGAAGCTCGGTGTACTCGAGCGCCGTCACCTGGATTTCGAGGTCGGCGATCTTCTCGGCGAAGCTCTGGTTCTCGATCAGCGGGCGGCCATTGTCCTGCTCGGCGCGGGCGATGTCCTTCAGCGCCGCGACGCCGCGCTTGGACTGCGGTACGGCCGCGATGCCGAGCCGCTCGTTGGCCAGCAGGAACTTGGCGCAGGTCCAGCCCTCGTTCTCCTTGCCAACGAGGTTGGCTGCCGGGACCTTCACATTGTCGAAGAAGACCTCGTTCACCTCGTGGCCGCCGTCGGCCATGATGATGGGCTTCACGGTGATGCCCGGCGTCTTCATGTCGATCAGCAGGAAGGAGATGCCCTCCTGCGGCTTGGACTTGGGATCGGTGCGGACGAGGCAGAAGATCCAGTCGGCCCAATGACCCATCGTGTTCCAGGTCTTCGACCCGTTCACGATGTAGTGGTCGCCTTCCTTCTCGGCCTTGGTGCGGAGCGAGGCGAGGTCGGAGCCGGAGCCGGGCTCGGAATAGCCTTGGCACCACCACACGGTGCTCAGGCGAATCGGATCGAGGTACTTCGCCTTCTGCTCCTCGGTGCCGAAAGTGTAGATCACCGGCCCCACCATCTTGGTGCCGAACGGAATGATGCCGGGTGCGTATTCCTCGGCGCAGATATTCTCGAAGATGTAGCGCTCGGCCGGCGTGAAGCCCGGGCCGCCGTGCTTCTTGGGCCATGTGTAGACAAGCCAGCCCTTCTTCCCGAGCGCCTGCTGCCAGCGCATGTAGTCGTCGCGGCCGAGGTGCTTGCCGTTCTTCACCTTGTCGCGCACGTCGGCGGGCAGGTTGGCGCGCACAAAGGTGCGCACCTCGTCGGCGAATTTCTGTTCTTCAGGCGTGAAAGCGAGGTCCATGCACCCCTCCCGGGCCGGGTTTTAGATTTGGCCGGAGTTTAGCCGCGAGCCCGTTCCGGACAAGCAGCACTCTACCGGCAGGCGGATTGATGCGCCGCGAAGCGGAACAAGTTTACGTAGGAAATCGGCTTCGGAAACCCGACCGCGATTCAGCCCGCCACGCCGTAGCGTTCCGGCTGAAGGGTGACGGCCAGCCCCTCGCGCATCGCGTCGCCGCGCTCCATACGCCGGCGATTGTCGTCGGCGACGGTGCGGTAAAGGGCAAGTGCCGCGCGGTCGTCGAGCGATGCGGTATCCTTGCCGGCACGCAGCGACAGCAATCGCCGCCTGAGATCGCGCACGACGGCCTCGTCCCAGAACGAGGCATTCATCTCGCAATGGCCGTTCAGCGAGAATCCATGCAGGTTGCAGGAGCCGATCGTGGCCCAGGCATCATCGACCAGCATCGTCTTGGCGTGGACATAGACAGGATCGAAATCGCGCGCGTCCCGGCCGGCAATGCCCGACATCAGAAAATTCGGATACCGCGCCAGGAGTTCCATGCCCTCGAAGCGTGGCCGTTCGGCCGGGTTCAGGCGCGCGGCGAAGACGTATTTTTCCGGAACCGTCGGAACCAGCAGCACGACGTCGACGCCGCGCTCAAGCGCACGTGCCAGCGGCGCCGCAACCTCCATGATCGGTATGGACTGGTTCTCAAGATAGATCGTGCTCCGGGCGGCGTCGATCGCGCGCACATACTGTTCGGCGACCGAACGCTCACCGCCCGCGATGTCGAAGGGACGTCCGCCCGGCGCGGGGTGACCATCCCTGTACCGGCCGGAATGCATCATGCGCTGGATCTGCACGGGGATGGCGCCGCGCGGCGCCGAGAGCTGCTCCGGGAACGGCAGCAGGTCCGTCGCGGCGCAATTCCAGTTGCCGTCCGTTACCGTGCGCTCGCTCGCCTCGTTCCAGCGTTGCACGAAATTGTGCCCGACATCGATCGCGGCAGGGCCGTCGATCTCAAGATACAGATCATGATGATGCGACGACCGTGCCGTCAGGTTGATGCCGCCGACGAAGGCGATTTCCGACGACAGGCCGGCATCGACCACCCAGCTCTTCTGATGCTGGCAGAAACGATCGATAGCGCGATCCCAGCGGATCTTGATCCCGGGCGCACGCGCCCGGATCAGGTCGCGATCGTCGGGCGTCCCGCGGAACATGATCGGATGGTCGTCCGCCTGCGGATTGGGCCGCCACACGAGCAAGCGCACGTCGACGCCACGCCGGGTGGCACGATCGAGCAGATCGAACACCGAACCGCGCCCCGGCAGCGTAAAGTCGCGGCCGAGAAAGGCGACGGTGATCCAGAGGCTCTTGCGGGCGCCTTCAGCAGCCTCGCCCAGCCGCGTGAAGATTTCCTCGCTGTCTATCAGCGGGCGGACCCTGTTGCCTTCGCGGATCGGGTAGGAGCCCGCCACCGTGCCCTGAATGTAGGACGCCGTACTCACGCCGGCACGAGCAGCGCCTTGTCCGCCTTCAATTTCTCGATGTCGGCATCGCTGAGACCGGCCTCGCGCAGCACCTCCACGCCATCGCCGCCGATGCGCGGCGCGTGGCGGCGGAACTCTGTCTTGGTCTTCTCGAAGTCGAGCGGGCTCGCGAAGGTCGTGATCGGCCCCTCGGTCGGATGTTCGCGGTCGGTGAAGAAGCCGGTCGCCTTGAGATGCGGGTCGTCCATCAGCTCTTCCAGGGTCAGCACCGGCATGGCGGGAATGTCGGCCTTGTCGAACGCCTCCAGCCATTCCTCGGTGGTGCGGTGCTGCAGCAGCGAATCGAGCACCTGGTAGAGCTCGCTGAAATGCTTCGGACGTTCGACCTTGTCGACGAACTTCTTTTCTTTCGCCAGATCGGGACGGCCGGCCAGCTCGAAGAAGGCGATCCAGTGCTGGTCGGTGTAGGGCAGCGCGCAGATGTAACCGTTCCGGGTCGGAAACGGATGGCGATACTTGTTGATGATGCGGTCGTAGCCCATCGTGCCGCGCTCCGGCCGCCACGTCTTGCCGAACAGATGCTCGGTCAGCCAGAACGAGGCCAGCGTCTCCAGCATCGGAACCTCGATCATCTGGCCCTCGCCGGTGCACTTGCGATGATAGAGCGCGCCCAGCACGGCGATGCAGAGATGAAGCCCCGTCGTCTTGTCGGCGATCAGGCTCGGCATGAAGCGCGGTGGCTCGCCGTCGACCCTTGATTGAAGCGAGGCCGCGCCGCTCACGCCCTGAACGAGATCGTCAAAGGCCGGCTTGTGGCCGTAGGGCCCCTTGCGCGCGTAGCCCAGCGAGTAGGCGTAGACGATCGAGGGGTTGATCTTCTTCAGGTCCTCGTAGCCCAAGCCCAGCCGCTCGATGGCGGCCGGCCGGCTGTTGTGAATGAAGAGATCGGCCGTCTTGATCATGTCCTTCAGGACGGCGCAGGCCGCGGGCTTCTTGAGGTCGAGGCAGATCGAGCGCTTGTTGCGATTGGCTGCCATGTAGATTGGGCCCATGCCCTTGTCGCGACCCATCACGCCGCCCGACAGCCGCAGGAGATCGCCCTCCGGTGGCTCGACCTTGATCACGTCGGCGCCCATGTCGGCCAGATGCTGCGTGGCGAACGGGCCCAGCAGCACCGCCGTCAGATCGATCACCCTGATGCCCGTCAACGGTCCCGGCATTGCTCTTCCCGTCTCTTCATTCTTGGTGTGCCCTTCTCGGTGTGGCGCGCACTATGGCATAGCTCGCGAGGCTAAGGCATGTTGCGGGCCCCTGAATGGAGAGAAGAGCTGCAATGTCTGGAGCGTTGGACGGCCTCTTGGTGGTGAGTGTCGAACAGGCGGTGGCCGCTCCCTACTGCGCAGCTCGCCTGGCGGACGCCGGCGCCCGCGTCATCAAGATCGAGCGGCCCGAGGGCGATTTCGCCCGTGCCTACGACGGCTACGTGAAGGGCGAGTCGAGCTACTTCGTCTGGCTGAACCGCGGCAAGCAGTCGGTCTCGCTCGACTTCAAGCAGGCCGGCGATCTCGCACTGCTGCACCGCATGATCGCCAAGGCCGATGTGCTGATCCAGAACCTGGCGCCCGGCGCCGCCGAGCGCGCGGGATTCGGCTCGGCCGCGATGCGGACCAAACATAAGAAGCTCATCACCGTCGATGTCTCCGGCTACGGCGATCATGGCCCCTACAAGAACCGCCGCGCCTACGATCTCCTGGTGCAGGCCGAGAGCGGCCTCGCCTCGATCACCGGCACCGAGCACGCACCGGGCCGCGTCGGCATCTCCGCCACCGACATCGGCACCGGCATGTATGCCCACGCCGCCGTCCTGGAAGCGCTGCTGGCGCGACACAAGACCGGCGAGGGCCGCGCCATCTCGGTCTCGCTCTTTTCCTCCATGGCCGAATGGATGACGGTGCCACTGCTCGCCATGGACTACGCCGCCTACGAATGGCCGCGGCTCGGTCTCACCCACCCGTTCATCGCGCCTTACGGCGTCTATCCCAGCGCCGACAAGGTGCCGCTCCTGATCTCGATCCAGAACGATCGCGAGTTCGAGCGCCTCTGCCACGGCGTGCTCGACCGGCCGGGCCTCGAAAAGGACCCCGACTACGCCACCAACAAGGATCGCAATTCGCGGCGCGACGCGACCAACGCCATCGTCGCCACGAGTTTCGGCGCCCAGAGCTTCGAGACGCTGGCGGCGAAGCTCGATGCCGCGCAGATCGCCTGGGCGCGCGTGAGTTCGGTCGGCGATCTTTCCAAGCACCCGCAGCTCCGCCGCACCGTCTTCACCTCGAACAAGGGCGAGGTTTCCATCCCGGCGCTGGCCGCCTCCTACCCGGGTGAGCCCGAGCGGCTGGGCGACGTGCCGACGCTCGGCCAGCACACCGACCAAGCGCGTCGCGAGTTCGCTGTCTGATGTCGAAGTGGCTGACCGGCCTGCGCCTTGCAGGTTATGGCGGCGCCTACTTCTTCGCCGCCGGCGCCTTCATGAGCTATTGGCCGGTATGGCTGCGCGACCGCGGCGTCACCGACACCGAGATCGGCACGCTGTTCATGTCGCGCCAGCTCGTCTCGGTGGTGGCCACGCTGTCGGTCGGCTGGATCGCCCATCGGCTGGGCGGCCCGCGCGGGGTGATGGTGACCTTGGGACTCGCCGCCGTCGTGATGATCGTGGCCTACGACTTCTCCACGACGTTTCTCGCCATCTTCATCGTCACCATGATCTGGGGTTTCATGTGGTCGCCGCCCATGCCGCTCTACGACGGCGTGCTGGTGACCGAGACCAAGCGCCACGGCCTCGACTATGCCCGTGTGCGCATGTGGAGCTCGGTGGCCTTCATCGGCGGCACGTTCATGGCCGGCATCGCCGTCGACCGCTACGGGCCGCCCTGGGTGCTCTACGTCGGAATGGCCGGCATCGTGCTGCTGGCGCCGTTCGCGCTGCTGCTGCCTGCCCCCCCCGCGCGCGCGCCAGACGTGGACCACGGCCACGCCTCGTTCAGAATCGCCGACCTCCTGCGATCGCCCGCGTTCCTGCTGTTCCTCATGGCCTGCGGCTTGTGCCAAGCCAGCCATTCCGTGCTCTACAGCTTCGGCACGCTGACCTGGCGCGCCGCCGGCATCGACGACGTGACGATCAGTTCGCTATGGGCCGAGAGCGTCGCCATCGAGATCGTGCTGATGCTGTTCGGTGGCTGGCTGCTCGCGCGCCTCGGTGTATGCGGCCTGATCGCCCTGGGACTCGCGGCCGGCATGGTGCGCTGGACCGCCATGGCCTTCACCACCGAGCTTTGGGCCCTCATCCTCCTGCAGGCGCTGCATTCCTGCACCTTCGCCGCCTGCCACCTGGGCGCCATGGCGTTCCTGCAGCGCGCGCTGCCGGCGCACGGCGCCGCCATCGGCCAGAGTCTCTATTACGCGCTGGGCACCGGCGCCACACAGGCGCTGGTCTACCAGTTCTCCGGCCTGCTCTATTCGCAATACGGCCAACACGCGTTTCTCGCGATGACCATCGTCAGCGCCATCGGCATGTGCGCCCTGCTGCTGCTCGCCCGCACCTGGAAGGGCGGATTGCTGGTCGGCACGCCTCAGAAGTGATCGGGGCGCGCGACCTCGACGTCGCTCAGATAGACGATGGCGGCGTAGTCGCGCAGCCGCTCGACGCTTTCAGCGAGAATCAGGCGCGCCGTCTCCTCCGGCGCGATCGCGATCACCAGCGTGTTCTCGAACACGCGGCTGATCTCCTCGGTCTGACGCCGGCCCTGGCGGCCGAAGCCCGACACCTTCGGCACAGTCGTATAGCCCTTGACGCCGTGTGCGACGAGCCACTCCACCACGTCCGGCACCATGCCGCTTTCAACCACGATCTCGATCTTCTTGCGTCGATGGATGTCCATGCTCACCCCGCGAGCCGTTCGGCGATGGCGAAATAGAGTGGAATGCCGATCGCGACATTGAAAGGAAAGGTGACGCCTAGCGACAGCGTAATATAGATCGCCGGCCGTGCCTGCGGCAGGGCCAGCCGCATGGCTGCCGGCACCGCGATATAGGAGGCCGAAGCGCAGAGCGTCGCCAGCAGCGCCGTGCTGCCAACCCCGAAGCCCAGCAGACAGGCGGCGGCAAAGCCGATGGCGGCATTGAGCGGTGGCATCACGAGGGCAAAGGCAATCAGCCGCGCCGTCAGGCCTTGCGCCGAGCGCAGCTGGCGCGTCGCCACCAGTCCCATGTCGAGTAGAAACAGGCAGAGCATGCCGTTGTAGATGTCGACCATAAAGGGCTCGACCTTCTTCATACCCGAAGGCCCCGCCGCCCAGCCGATGACGAAGCCGCCGATCAGCACCACGATGCTGCCATTGGCCAGCACTTCGCGCAGCAGGTGCGAGCGGCGCTGCGGGCTCTTCGGTGCCGAAGCTCCCAGCGACCGGCGTGCCAGCAGCAGGCCGGTCACGATGGCCGGCGTCTCCATCGCGGCCATCATCGCCACGAGGATACCGTCGTAGGGTGTACTACGGGCGCCGAGGAACTCCACGGCGGTGACGAAGGTCACGATGCTCACTGAGCCGTAGTGTGCCGATACGGCGGCGGCATCGACCGGCCCCAGCGCGCGCATCGCGCGCAGGACGGCATAGGCCAGCACCGGCAGAGTGAAAGACAGCGCCACCGCCATTGCGAGCGAGGCCGCCACGTTGCCACCGCCGGTCTTGGCCAGCGCGAGCCCCCCCTTCATGCCTATCGCAAGCATGAGATAGATCGCCAAACCCTTGGCGACGGCTTCGGGAATCTCGAGATCCGAGCGAATTACGGCTGCTACTGCGCCCAGAACGAAGCAGAGAACCATCGGCGACAGAAGATTGGCACCAGCCAGTGCCAGGATTTCAGCCATGCCCGAAGCCTAGCGCGACCGCCCGCGCCCCGTCACCGGCCAGATCTCCACAAGCGTATCGCCCTTCACCACGTGATAGCTCTCGTAGAGGTTGACCGTCGGGTCGCAGTGCGGCGGCACCAGGATCACCTGCTCGCCCAAGCCGGGGGCCGCCTTGCCTTCGGGCGCGATCACGGCGAGATGCTCGTCGCCCATGAAACGCGTGGTCGAGCCTTCAATTGCGCCCTTCAGGATCATGGGCGGCCCCTTTTCGCTGGCCATCGCCTTCAGGCCGGCATCGACCGTCACCATACCGGCGGTGTTGGCGCTCACCACGCGTGCATCGATCTGCAGCGCCTGCTCGAAAGTCGGCTTGTCGAGGCCCCGCAGGTCGCAGACGTTGTAGTCGTGATCCATGAACACGTAGGAGCCGACCTGCAGCTCGGTGAAGACGCCCAGCTTGGCATCGATGAGATGCGTGCCGGTGCCCGAGCCGGTGATGATCTCGGGCTTTAATCCGGCGGCCTCCAGCTTCGCGAGGATGCCCTTCAGGTACTCCGTGCGCTCCTCGATCTCGGCCTTGCGCTGGGTGAAGTCGACGATGTGCTGGTGCCGGCCGCAATAGAACTGCACGCCGCCATACTTCAATGCCTTCTGCTTCGCGACCAGCTGCGCCAACTCGACCGCGGCCTCGGGCGAGGCAACGCCGGTACGGTGGATGCCGGGATCGATGTCGACGATCACCGTCAGCGTCTGGCCCGCCGTCGCTGCCGCCGCGGCCAGCGCCGCCACGTTGGCCGGATGATCGACCACGACCATCAGCCCCTTCACCTTGGCGTTGAGCTCGATCAGCCGCGCGATCGCCTGCGGCGTCACCACCGGCGAGGTGATGTGCAGCCCCTCGATGCCAGCCTCGCCCAGCGCCTCGGCCTCGCCCAGCTTGGCACAGCAGACGCCCAGCGCGCCCAAGGCGACCTGGCGGCGCGCGATATCGGCCGATTTGTGCGTCTTGGAATGCGGCCGCAACTTCATGCCGTGCGCTTTCGCAAACGACGCCATCTCGGCGATGTTGCGGTCGAGCATGTCGAGGTCGAGCACCAGCGCCGGCGTGTTCAGCGAGCGCCTCGACCCCTGCTGGCCGATGAGATGTCCGTGCAGTTTTTGCGCTTCGCTCGTCATTTCTTCTGGTCTCCAGGCTGAAGGTTGCGCACGACCATGGCTTCGCCGGTCGTGCCGCGATTGACGCCGGCGCTCTTCATGAAGATGTTGTCGGAGCCCGTGCCCCAAAGCGCCACGCCTCGGGCCATCAGGCCGCCATCCACCTTCACCGTTTCGCCGGTGATGAAACGTGCATCGTCGGAAACAAGGAACGCCGCCACGTCGGCGATGTGCTCGGGCTCGCCGCGGTCGGGCCACGGCTGCTGGGCGAACTGCTTCTCGAATTTCTCGGGCCGGCCGCGATGGACCAGCGGCGTGGAGATCACGCCGGGGGCGATGCCGACCACGCGGATTCGGTCGGGGCCGAGCTCCACCGCGACGTTCTCGATCAGACTGATGCAGGCGGCCTTGGCCGCCGAATAGGCGTGGCTGCCACCGCCGCCCGCCATGCCGGCGATCGAGGCCGTGACCAGGATGACGCCGCCTTTTCCATGTCTCTCCATGGCCAGCGACGCATGCTTCATGCCGAGAAACACCGAGCGCGTCAGCACGGCGAAGGTGTAGTCCCAGTCCTCGACGCTGGTCTCGGCGATCGGCCCGAAGGCGCCGCCGACACCGGCATTGAGATAGGCGATGTCGAGGCGACCGAACTGCTTCTCGGCGGCGGCCACCGTGGCGGCCACGTCGGATTCCTTGGCGACGTCACAGCGCACGAAGGCAATGCTGTCGCCATGGCCCTGGGCCTTCGCCACCGCCAGCGTCTCGGCGCCGTTGGCTTCATTGAGGTCGGCCACCACCACCTTCGCGCCGTCGGCGAGGAAGCGCATGACGGTGGCGCGGCCCATGCCGCTCGCGCCGCCGGTGACGATCGCCACCTTCCCTGCCAGTCGTTTCATTTCGCCCTCCGAGAGCATGGTGCTGTTGCGCGGGGCCGTGGGCAAGCCTCGCGTTTCGCATTGCCATGGGAGAGTACGAGCAGCGCTTAGCCGGCGATCCTCATCATCATCGCGGTATCTGTGCTTTGCTGGTAGTCGACGATCTTGCCGTCGCGAAATTTGATGACATCGAAGACGTCGAAGACCTCGGACTTGTTCGACTTGGTGTTCGTCACGTTCGCACGCCAGTGGAGCATCGCCTTTTCGCCGTCGACGAGAAGATCGATCTGCTTCCAATCCCTGAATTGCCAGTCGGCGATAAGAGCCCCGATCGCCGCCTTTATCGATGCCTTGCCGGCAATGGGCGCACTCAACTGCGGAGCACCGGTCCCGCGAGCGTGGAGTCCAAAAACGGCATCATCCGCAATGTCCCTGAGGGTTCCGTCGAGGTCCCCTTTCACGCGTGCGATGTAGAGCAACCTGATGGTTTCCTCGATCTGAGCCCGGCTTGTCATTGAACCCTCCCTTCTTGCAGGGCTCATGCATACCCAAGGTTGTGGAAAACGACAAAAGTCAACCCGGATTTACGAAATGATGACGACGCCCTCACCGCCGGCATAGAGCTTCTCGACCAGCGCGCGGCGCCGCTCCAGCGTGGCGCGCTGGTTGATATAGCCCTTGTCGGTGATTTCGTGGCCGTCGACGGCGGGCGGCTCGGCCATCAGCAGCACCCGGCGCACCCGCATCGAGGAGCCCTTGCTGCCGGCGTTCATGCCGGCAAGGCCATCGCGCAGCGTCGCGACCACGGCGGGATGGGCTAAAAGCTCGGCCGCCGGCAGCCGCGCTTCGTCGTCGCCCGCGAGCCGGCGGCAGGCGGCGATGTTGGGAAAGCCCAGGAGGCCGACATATTCGCGGTCCTGGCCGCAGATCACGGCGTCCTGCAGCACCGGCGTCGCCGCCGCGATCGCCGTCGTGCGCAAGGTGCCGACCAGCACGAAAGTGCCGCTGGTCAACTTGAAATCTTCCACGACGCGGCCGTCGAAGATCAGGCCCCAGCTCGGGTCCTCGGGATCGACGAAGCGGCCGGCGTCGCCGATCTTGTAAAAACCCTCCTCGTCGCACATCTCCGCCGTGAGATCGGGTCGCCGGAAGTAGCCCGGCGTCACAATCACGCTCTTGAGTCTAAGCTCGTAGCGCCCCTCCTCCCCCGTCGGCACCATTTTGAGCTGCACGCCAGGATACGGAAGGCCGACAAGGCCGACGCGGTCCGACGCCCAGTGCACCGACGTCGCCGTCGGCGCCGTTTCCGTCGAACCCCAGCCGGTGACGAAGGGGATGCGATAGCCGGTGTGCTTCACCGCCAGCGTCTCCATGCGCTCGTAGAGATCGTTGGGCAGGGTGGCGCCGCCATAGGACAGCACGTTGATGTTCTTGAAGAATCGCTTGGCCAGGTTCTCGTCCTTCTCCAGCGCCGTCGCCAGCATGGCGTAGCCCGCCGGCACGTTGGAGAACGAGGTCGGCGAGACCTCGCGCAGGTTGCGCAGCGTCTCCTCGAACAGGCCGGGCAGCGGCTTGCCGTCGTCGATCCAGGTCGTGCCGCCCTCGTTGAGGTTGCCCTGGAAGGTGGCGTTGCCGCCCATCGTGTGGTTCCACGGCAGCCAGTCGAGCATGACCGGCGCGGGATCCCCGGGCTTGCGGATGCGCGACATGCTCATCATCGCCACGTTGGCGCACATCATCTCCTGGGTGTTGATGACGGCCTTGGGCATGCCGGTACTGCCCGAAGTGAACAGGAACTTGCCCACCGACTTGGGCTCGATCATCGCGACAGACTTCGCCACCGCATCGGTCGCCTTGGTGGCCACCAGCTCGCTCCACGGCAGCGACTGCCTCTGCGGTGGCGGCTTGTCGACATGGACCAGCAGCACGCCTTCCAGGTCGAGCGCCGCCAGCGCGCGGGAATAAATCTCGCCGTTCTGCACGAACACCAGGCCGGGCTTGATGAGGTCGAAGACGTATTTCAGCTTGGCGTGATCGCTGCTCATCACCGAATAGGCCGGCGACACCGGCGCCACGGGCACGCGCGCCTGCATGGCGGCCAGGGTGAGCAGCGCAAACTCGATCGAGTTCGACGACAGGATCATCACCGGCCGGTCGGGCCCGAAGCCGCGGTCGAGCAGTGCCTGCGTCACGGCATCGATCTGCTTCTTGGCCTCGGCGTAAGTGAGTTTCAGCCAGTCCCGGTCCGGCCCGCGGCGCTGCGCAAGCCACAGCCGGTCCGGCACCTCCGCCGCCCACTTCGCGAGCAGCGCCGGGATGTGCCGGGCATAAGGCTTCAGCGGATGGTTCGACTGCAGCACGACGGTGCCGTCGTCCCGCCGCTCGACCTTCACGTCACGGCTCAGGAATTCGATGGGCTTGAACGGAACCTGCATTACACTGTCCAACAACCTTCTCCCGGCGCTCGCTGCTGTTTCGGCGATTGTGGGGACGGGAACGGCCAGCCGGCAAGGGAGCGTTTTAAAAAGTGTCGCGCAGCAACTCCTCGGTGTCAGCAGGGGTGCCGGCAAGGCATTCGACCAGCCGCTGGTTGCAATTGTTTGCTGGCATTGTCTGCATGGTGGCGATCGCCAACCTGCAATACGGCTGGACCCTGTTCGTGCAGCCGATCAGCGAGAAGCAGGGCTGGGCGCGGCCCGAAATCCAAGCCGCCTTCACCATCTTCATCCTGGCCGAGACCTGGCTGGTGCCGCTGGAAGGCTGGGTCGTCGACCGCTTCGGACCGCGGCTCGTGGTCGCCTTCGGCGGCGTGCTGGTGGGCCTCGCCTGGACGGTGAACTCGTTCGCCGATTCGCTGATCCTTCTCTACATCGGCGCGGCGTTGGGCGGCATCGGCGCCGGTGCCGTCTTCGGCACCTGCCTCGGCAATGCGCTGAAATGGTTTCCCGACCGCCGCGGGCTCGCCGTCGGCCTGACCACCGCCGGATTCGGCATGGGCTCGCTGTTCACCATCATCCCGATTCAGGAGGTGATCGCAGACCGCGGTTACCAAACGGCCTTCCTGTGGTTTGGCCTCGGCCAGGGCATCGCCGTGTTCGTCGTGGCGTGGCTGCTGCGCTCGCCGACGACGACTGACAACGGCGCCCTCCATGCCTTGCCCGTCCACGTCCGGCAGTCGTCGCGCGACTACGCACCGCTCGAGATGCTGCGCTCGCCGATGTTCTGGGTGCTTTATATGATGTTCGTGCTGGTCGCCGCCGGCGGCCTCATGGCGATCGCGCAGCTCGCGCCCATCGCCGAGGACTTCAAGGTGGCCGACGTGCCGGTCAGCCTTCTGGGCCTCACCCTGCCGGCGCTCACCTTCGCCCTGATGATCGACCGCGTGCTGAACGGCATCACCCGCCCGTTCTGCGGCTGGGTCTCCGACCATATCGGGCGCGAGACCACCATGTTCATCGCCTTCTCGCTCGAGGCGGCGGGCATCTGGGCGTTGTGGGTCTACGGCCACGATCCGCTGCTGTTCGTGCTGCTGGGCGGCATGGTGTTCTTCGCCTGGGGCGAGATCGCGAGCCTGTTCCCCGCGACCTGCGCCGACTGCTTCGGCACCAAATTCGCCACCACCAACGCAGGGCTGCTCTACACCGCCAAGGGAACGGCCTCGATGCTGGTGCCGCTCGCCAGCCTCGTCGTCATCGAGTCGGGAAGCTGGCGCGATGTCTTCCTGGCCGCGGCCTTCATGAACGTCATTGCCGCCGTCCTGGCGATTGCCGTGCTGCGCCCGATGCGCGCCGCACAGGACCGTCCACGGCCCGAGCCTGCCGCCGCCTGATTACGCCTTAAACTTGGCGATGGCCTTCTCGTCGAACTTCAGCCCGAGGCCGGGCTTGGTCGGCAGCACCAGCTCGCCCTTCTCGATCGCCGGCGTCTCCTCGTAGAGCGCCAGCATCCACGGCATATATTCCACCGTGAGGCCGTTCGGGCAGGCGGCCACCATGTGGCACAGCACTTCGGGCATGACATGGCTCACGATCGGCAGGTTGAAGGCCTCGGCCATGGCCGCGACCTTCATCCACTGTGTCGGACCGCCGACTCGCGCGATGTCGACCATCACGATGTCGACCGAGCGCGCCTCGATCATGTGACGGAAGGGCACGATGCCCCAGACATACTCACCGCCCGCGACCGGGGTCTTGAGCGCGGCGGTGACGCGGGCGAGGCCCGCATAGTCGTCGGCCGTCGTCACGTCCTCCAGCCAGAACAAGCCGATACCCGCCTGCTCGACCCTGGAGCCGATGTCGATCGCCTGCTCGGGCCGCCAGCGCTGGTTGATGTCGCACATCAGCGGGATGTCGGGACCGATCGCGTCGCGCACGACCCGCATGCGGCGAAGCTCGTCGGCCGGCGTCGGATCGCCGGGCAGCGCCATCTGGGTCTTCATCGAGCGGAAGCCCTTCTGCACCAGGATGCGCGCGGCCTGCTCCGTCTGCTTGTCGGTGAGGCCACGGCGCAGCGAGCCCGAGGCATAAGTCGGGACGCGGTCGCGATGGCCGCCCAGCAGCTGCCACAGCGGCTGGTCGAGCGCCTTGCCCCTGATGTCCCACAGCGCCGTGTCGATCGCCGACAGGGCGAGGGTGAAGATGCCGCCCGGCCCGCCGGTATCGCCGGCGCGCAACTTGGCGAGAAGCGCCTCGTTGCGCATCGGGTCCTCGCCGACGATGCCCGCGCACAGGTCTTCCATCATCGCATGCAGGCTGCGCGTCACGCGGCCGCCATAGAGCGTGACACCGATGCCCTCGATGCCGCTGTCGGTGCGCAGGCGCAGGATCACCGTCGGCCGCTTGCGGTTGGCGTCCTCCGGCATGTTGGCCAGCGGATCGTCCTCCGGCACCGCGAGTGTCATGACCTGGTAACTGGCGATTTTCATCACGTTTCCCCCATCATCCCGTCCGCAAGCCGAAACCCCTGAGGCGGCCTGAATGCCCGTTCACATTCCCCCCATTTTCGGCCAGAGTCCGCCGCAGCACAAAGGGAGAGAGCGATGGACTTCGAATACTCGGATCGCAGCAAGGCGCTGCTCGAGAAACTCAACAAATTCATGGACGAGGTCATCTATCCGGCCGAGCCCGTCTACGAAGAGCAGATGGAGAAGGCCAAGGACCGCTGGCAGCTCCCGCCTGTCATCGAGCAGTGCAAGGCCGAGGCGAAGAAGCGCGGCCTGTGGAACATGTTCCTGCCGGCCGACCGCGAGACCGGCGACACGCACGGCACGATGGGCCTGTCCAATCTCGAATACGCCCCGATCTGCGAAGTGCTGGGCCGCTCGTCGATCGCCTCTGAATCGGTCAACTGCTCCGCGCCCGACACCGGCAACATGGAAGTGTTCGCCCGCTACGGCACCAAGGAGCACAAGGAGAAGTGGCTGAAGCCGCTGCTGAACGGCGAGATCCGCTCCTGCTTCGCCATGACCGAGCCCGCCGTGGCCTCGTCGGATGCGCGCAACGTCGAATGCCGCATCGAGAGCGATGGCAACGACTATGTCATCAACGGCCGCAAGTGGTGGTCCTCGGGCATGGGCGATCCGCGCTGCGCCGTCATAATCCTGATGGGCAAGAGCGATCCCAACGCGCCGGCCTACCGCCAGCAGTCGATGATCGTCGTGCCGCGCGACGCCAAGGGCATCAAGATCGTGAAGATGCTGCACGTGTTCGGCTATGATGACGCCCCGCACGGCCATGCCGAAGTGGTCTACGACAATGTGCGCGTGCCGAAGTCGGCCATGCTCCTGGGCGAGGGCCGCGGCTTCGAGATCGCCCAGGGCCGCCTCGGCCCCGGCCGCATCCATCACTGCATGCGTGCCATCGGCGTCGCCGAGCGGGCGCTCGAGATGGCGATCAAGCGCGCCAAGAGCCGCGTCGCCTTCGGCCAGCGCATCTCCGAGATGGGCGTCACCAAGGCCCATGTCGCCGACATGCGCATGGAGATCGACATGGCCCGCCTGCTGGTCCTCAAAGCCGCGTGGGCGATGGACAAGTTCGGCAACAAGGAAGCCCGCCAGCAGATCGCGATGATCAAGGTGGCGGTGCCCAACATCACCTCCAAGGTCGTCGACCGCTGCCTGCAGCTTCACGGCGCCGGCGGCGTCTCCCAGGTGTTCAAGCTCGCCAGCATGTACGCCCACCAGCGCACGCTGCGCCTGGCCGACGGTCCGGACGAGGTCCATCGCGACCAGGTCGGCCGCCTCGAGATCGCCAAGTACAACTAAGAAGCCGGCTTCATGCCAGCAATGCGGGGCGCGACCTGCCGGGTCGCGCCCCGTTTCGTTAAGGTCGGGACGAAATGACCATCGCCAGCTATGCGCGACGCAGCGCCGAAGCACTCGGCCCGACGACGCGCGGCATCCTGTGGATGGTGCTGTGTGGCGCGAGCTTCGCCCTGCTCAATGCGCTCACGCGCGTCATCACCGCGGACCTTCATCCCTGGCAAACCCAGTTTCTGCGCTATTGCTTCGGCGGCGTGGTCATCCTGCCTTTCCTCCTGCGCGGCGGACTGCACCTGCTGCGGACGAAGAACCTGCGGCTGCAGATCGGCCGCAACCTGGTGCATACCGTGGCCTCGGGCCTTTGGTTCCTGGCGTTGCCGCTGGTGCCGCTGGCCGAGATCACGGCGATCAGCTTCACCGGTCCGATCTTCATGACCATCGGCGCGATGCTGTTCTTTAGGGAGACCGTCCGCGCGCGGCGCTGGATCGCGATCGCGCTCGGCTTCTTCGGTATCCTGATCGTCCTCTATCCCAAGCTGCAACTCGGCATCTCGGCAAGTTCGGCGAGCCTGCTGCTGCTCGTGGCAGCACCTGTGTCGGCGTGTTCCTACCTGATGGCGAAGGTCCTGATGCGGCAGGACCAGCCCGAAACCATCGTGCTGTGGCAGTCGCTGCTGGTTTCGCTGTTCACGCTGCCCTTCGCCCTGTGGTTCTGGCGGCCAGTTGCCGACTGGCACCTCGCCCTGTTCGTCCTGGCCGGCATCCTGGGCTCGACCGGACACTACGCCCTCAACAGATCGATCAAGGCCGCCGACATTTCCGCCACCCAACCCACGCGCTTCCTCGAGCTGGTCTGGGCATCGGCGCTGGGCGCCCTGATCTGGGGCGACGTGCCACCGGTCTGGACCTTCGTGGGCGCGATCGTGATCTTCGGCTCGACGACCTACATCGCCCGCCGCGAGGCGATCGCCGACCGCGAGCGGCGCGGGACATAACCTGAAGGGAGACGCCATGGACAGTCCGAAGAAGAACCCGCACGTCACCGAACATCTCGCCAACGAACGTACCTTCCTCGCCTGGATCCGCACGGCCATTGCGGTGATGACCCTGGGCGTCGCCATCAACCGCTTCGCCCTCTTCCTGATGGAAATCCATCAGGTCCTTCCCGAGGTTCGCCACCTCGCCAACCGCCACATCGAGAAGCTCGGCATCGGCCTCGTCATCCTGGGAATCGTCATGCTGATCGGCGCGACCTGGCACTACCTCCATGTCGGCCGCACCATCGAGGACGACACCTATCGCCCGGCCAACCGGATCATGGTCGCCACCGCCATCGTCGTCATGGTCATGGGCGGCTCGTCTCTGGTCTGGTTGTTCTAGCGCGACTGACCCGCCGCCGGCAGGCCGTCGGGCATTTCGAGCAGCTCGCTTTCGGGCGCACCAGACTCGTAGGCCTGCACCAGCGCCTCGGGATCGAACACGATGCCGATCGGGTTCTTTTTGAAGGCCGCGGTCTGGAAATAGGCCGCGGTCGCCTCCTTTGTGGCGTAGCGATCGACCTGCAGTTCGACACCGTTGCCGTCGGGATCGCGATAGTAGATCGACACCGTCGGCCCGTGATGGATGCAGCGCGCCGGCGCGATGCCGAGCTTTTTCACGCGGGCGTAAGTCGAGAGCAGCGCGCCGATGTCGGCAAAGGTGTAGGCGACGTGCGCCAGGCCCGAGTTCTGGGCGTCGGGCGCCTTGAGACCGGCCAGGTTCACGATGCCCAGCCGGTGATGCTCGTCGTCGTAGGTCAGGAAGCAGATGTACTCGGTGCGTTGCACCACATGCATGTTCAGCACGGCCGAGTACCAGTCGATCATCGGCTGGATGTTCGACGAGCGCAGCACGAAGTGGGCGAACAGCACCGGCGAGGTGGGCTTGGGGTCGAGCGTGCGGCGGCTACGCGAGGTCGTCTCGAACACTGTGTCCATGGAAGCCTCCAGGGCCCCAGTTTAGGCGCCTCGCCCGGCCGCGTCACCGGGGACTTGAAGTATGGTAGTCTGCCCGCAACGCGTTTGGGGGAAACGAACATGCGGCTTGCCGCGCTACTCTGCAGCATCCTGGTGCTTGGCGGCGCCCTACCGGCAGCGGCCGAAGCAGTGTTCCAGCTGGCCGAGAACAAGGTGCCGGTGGCTCTGGTCGAAGTCGCCAGGTCGTCGCGCTATACCGAAATCCGGCTCCAGGCGCAGGCCGCGGTCACCGGCGTCTGCTGGACCGCCCAGGGGCCCGACAGCCCCTATCTGCTGGCGAACGGCCGCCGCTATCGTTTCCTCGGCGGCGACGGCATCACGACCTGTCCGGCGGTACGCAACTACGTGGCGCGCGAAAGCATGGCGCTGCGCTTCGAGCCGCTCGATCAGCAGGTCAAGGAGTTCTCCCTGGTCGAAGGACAGGGTGGCGAGAACCAGATGGCCGACCCAGCATCGTCCAAGGCGCGCTTCTGGAATTTCCTGCGCGTCACGTTGAAGTAGGCCCGCTCTAAATGAGCGTGGCGCCGGCTCGCTCATCGGAATAGCGACCGTGCTTGACCGGCGACGCCGGCACGGGCAAGCCCGAGCGTCATGGCTGCGCCCGCGATCGATGCTCCCGATGCTTTGAGTCACCTGATTCCTTCGCGGGTGGCGCGCGGCTTCTTCCTCGCCATCGTCGCCGGCCTATTCTTCAATTTCCTGAACGGCGCGGTGAAGGAGCTGGCGACCGACATGCCGCCGCTCTACGTGGCGTGGGGACGCTGGATCGCCGGCATCGCGCTGGTCGCCCCTTATCTCTGGTGGCGCGTCGGGTTCGACGGCATGCGCACCCACGACATGAAGCTCCATTGCCTGCGCGGGCTCTTCCACACGCCCGGCTACGGCCTGTGGTACGAGGCGGTGGTCTGGCTGCCGCTCGCCACCATGGCGGCGCTGGGCTTCACCGGGCCCATCTTTGTCACCCTGGGCGCCGTGCTCTTCCTGCGCGAGACCGTGCACTGGCGGCGCTGGCTGGGCGTCGCGGTCGGCTTCGCCGGCATGCTGGTGATCGTCCGCCCCGGCATCATCGAGATGAACCCCGGCATCTTGATGATGATGGTGGCAGTGCCGCTGATCGCCGGCTCCAACCTCATCGCCAAGGTCGTCTCGGGCCGCGACAAGCCCGCCGTCGTCGTGCTGTGGCAGAGCGTTGTCGGCGCCATCTGCTTCACGCCCTTAGGGATCTGGTTCTGGCAGACGCCGACGCTCACCCAGCTCGGCCTGTTCGTGGCCTCCGGCTTCTTCGGCACGATGGGCTACTTCTTCATCACCTGGGCCTACAGGCTGCTCGATATTTCCGCCCTGCAGTCGATCACCTTCCTCGGCATCGTCTGGGCCGCCTTGATGGACGTGGCGGTCTGGGGCAAGACGGCCGACGTCTGGACCTTTGTGGGTGCGGCGATCATCGTGGCGTCCACGACCTACATCGCCCATCGTGAATCGCGCGCAGGCGCTGTCGCGGGAGGAAAAAAGAAATGACCGATCGTCTGGCCGGCAAAGTGGCCCTCATCACCGGCGGCGCGTCGGGTCTCGGCGAGTGCAGCGCCGTCCTGATGGCCCGCGAAGGCGCCAAGGTGGTGATCGCGGACATCCAGGAAGACAAAGGACGCGCGCTCGCCACCAAGATCGGCAAGGCGGCGCATTTCATCAAGCTCGACGTCACCAGCGAGGACAACTGGCAGGCCGCCATCGCCGAATCGGTGAAAACCTTCGGCGCGCTGCACGTGCTGGTCAATTCCGCCGGCATCGGCCTCACCAAGACGGTCGAGGACATCACGCTGGAGGAATGGCGCCGCGTCCATGCCATCGATCTCGACGGCGTGTTCCTGGGCTGCAAGCACGGCGTGGGCGAGATCAAGAAGCACACCAAGACGCTGGGCGGCTCGATCATCAACATCTCGTCGATCTCGGGCATCATCGCCGGCGCCAACATGGCGGCCTACAACTCGGCCAAGGCCGGCGTGCGGCTGCTCAGCAAGTCGGTGGCGCTGCATTGCGCCAAGTCGGGCTACAACATCCGCTCCAACTCGGTGCATCCCACCTTCATCGACACGCCGATCCTCGACCGCCACCGCGTCCGCTTCGGCCAGGAAGTGATGCAGCAGAAACTCGGCAAGCAGGTGCCCATCGGGCGCCTCGGCCGGCCCGAGGAAGTGGGCTGGGCGCTGGTCTTCCTCGCCTCGGACGAATCGAGCTTCATGACCGGCTCGGAAGTCGTAATCGACGGCGGCATTAGCGCCATGTGAGTTACTTGTCGTCCTGAGCGCAGCGAAGGACCTCGCATTGCGACCAGACGGCGCCCTTGCCTAACGTGAGATCCTTCGCTTCGCTCAGGATGACAGGATAATCAAATGCTTCTCTCCCTCAACAACCGGCGCGTCTATTTCGACCTCGCCGGACCGCAGAACGCCCCCACGATCTGCTTCACCCATTCGCTGAATTCAGACGGCGGCATGTGGGTCGAGCAGATGGTGCCGCTGCTGGCCGCCGGCTACCGCGTGCTGCGGCTCGACATGCGCGGCCACGGCGGCAGCGAGCCGGTCCCGGGCGACTACACGATGGACGCGCTGGCGGCCGACGTGAAGGGCGCGCTCGATGTGCTCGACATCAAGAAGGTGCATTACATCGGGCTCAGCATCGGCGGCATGATCGGCCAGGGTTTTGCCCTCGCCAATCCCGACCGGCTCCTGTCGCTGACGCTATGCGACACCCAGCCCTCGACTCCGCCGGGCTCAGCCAGCACCTGGGAGGAGCGCAAGGCCACCGTCCGCAGCAAGGGGCTGGCCGCCCTCGCCGATGCCACCATGCAGCGCTGGTTCACCGACGAGTTCAAGCAGGTGAACCCCGTGCGCTGGCGCGAGATTCGCGACACGATCAGCGGTACCACGCCGGACGGTTCCGCCGGCTGCATGTCTGCGATCCAGCATTTCGACTATCTCGACCGCCTCTCCACCATCAAGATCCCGACCCTGGTGATCTGCGGCGACCAGGACGAAGGCACGCCGCCCGACCGCAACAAGCTTATCGCGTCGAAGATTCCCGGCGGCCGCTACGAGGAAATCGCCAAGGCCCGCCACTTGCCCAACGTCGAGCGGCCGGAGCAGTTCAATCGCATCATGATGACGTGGCTGGCGGCCAACCGCTGAGCCCCTTCGAGCTGAGCCCCGACAAGGACACTAAAATGGATTTCGCGTTCACCGAACAGCAGCTTGCCATCAAGGACAGCGTCGGCAAGCTGTGCGCCCAGTTCGACGGCAAGTATTGGCTGAAAAAAGACAAGGACGGCGGCTTCCCCGAGGACTTCTATCGCACCGTGGCCGACGCCGGCTGGCTGGGCATCGCCATGCCGGAGGAATATGGCGGCTCCGGCCTCGGCATCGCCGAGGCCGCGATCATGATGCAGGCGGTGGCTGAATCGGGCGCGGCGCTCCAAGGCGCCTCGGCGATCCACCTCAACGTCTTCGGTCCCAACCCGATCGTGGTGTTCGGCACCGAGGAACAGAAGAAGCGTATCCTGCCCGACATCATCGCCGGCAAGGTGAAAGGCTGCTTCGCCGTCACCGAGCCCGACGCCGGGCTCAACACCACGGCGCTGGAAACCAAGGCCGAGCGCGACGGCAACGGCTACGTCGTGCACGGCAAGAAGACCTGGACCACCACGGCCCAGGTCGCCGACAAGATGCTGCTGATCGCCCGCACCACGCCCAAGGATAAGTGCAAGCGTTCGACCGATGGTCTCTCGCTGTTCTACACCGACTTCGACCGCTCCAAGATCGAAGTCCGCGAGATCGAGAAGATGGGCCGCAAGGCGATCGACACCAACCAGGTGTTCATCGACGGATTGAAAGTCCCGCTCGAGGATCGCATCGGCGAGGAGGGCAAGGGCTTCCACTATCTGCTGCACGGGCTCAACCCCGAGCGCATCCTGATCGCGGCCGAAGCCATCGGAATCGGCAAGGCAGCACTCGCCAAGGCCACGCAATATGCCAAGGAGCGCATCGTGTTCGGCCGGCCGATCGGCAAGAACCAGGCGATCCAGCATCCGCTGGCCGAGAGCTGGATGCAACTCGAGGCGGCCAACCTGCTCACCTTCAAGGCGGCCTGGCTCTACGACAACGGCAAGGAGTGCGGCGCCGAGGCCAACTCGGCCAAGTATCTCGGCGCGCGCTGGGCCTACGAGGCCTGCGAGCGCGCCATCCTGACCCATGGCGGCTACGGCTACGCCAAGGAGTTCCACGTCGAGCGCTTCCTGCGCGAGGTCATGATCGCGCGCATCGCGCCGGTCAGCGAGCAGTTGATCCTGTGCTACGTCGCGGAACGCGTGCTGGGCCTGCCCAAGAGCTACTAGGTCAAGCCCTTGAATTAGCTCGATATTTTGCTTGCGGAACCGCTGGCAACCTCAAACCGTCAGAGGGCGTTCCCTTCTCGAACCGTGATTCAACGGGAAGATGGAGAACGTCCATGACCCACAGCCAGACCCACGCCGGCATCGCTTTCGCCAGCATCGCCGCGCTTGCCATCGTCGGCCTCATGGCCCCGCCCGTGCCGCCGGCGTCGGCCGAAGTGCAGGCGTCGCGCATCTGCCGTGAGCAGGGGTTGAAGCCCAATTCGGCCGGCTACGAATTCTGCCTGCTGCAGGCCGAGCGCGCCTTGGAATCGGGCGAGCCCGATATGGCCCGCGCCTATGCCCGCGTCGCCGCGGAGTCGCGCGAAGCCTGCCAAGCCTACGGCCTCGAGCCCACGAGCAGCGCCTACAGCGCCTGCATGGAGCGCGAGACCAGGGCCCGCACCCTGCTGATCTTCAGCGAAGAAAAGCTCCGCTTCGGCCCGCAACTCGCCGGTCCGCGGTAACGCCTCAGGGATGCGCTTCTCGTAGTCCTGTTCGATATCGCCGAAGACCGTCCAGAAGGCCATCGGCACGCGTCCGCTGGTGCGCTCGACCAGGATCGCCAGATGGGTGTGCCAGCCGCCCGAGGTCTGAACCATCTCTGCACGCGTGGGCAGCTTCCGGTGGATCAGGATCAGCCGCACGTTCTTGCCCTCGGGCACCAGTTCGAACGTGACCTCCGATTCGCCCCAGGAAATCGCCAGCAACCGCGGCGGCTCGACACGCAGCACACGCTCCCGGCTGATATGGCCCTTCTCGTCCATTTCCTTGAAACGTTCGGGCGGCGCCACCTTGTGTGGCGACAGATCGCGATGCTGGAAGCGCAGTTCGACCGCACCGCCTTTCTTCAATTCCATCGGTCCGCTGGCCAGCCATTGGCCGCGCTTGTCGGAATCGACCAGGAATTCCCACACCGTCTCGATCGGACCGGGCAGCACGCGCTCGAAGCGCACCTCGGCGGGCGCGGTCATGCGGCCATAGTCGGTGTCGGTCATTTGCGGCTCCTCTTCCTCGTCTTGCGGGCATGCTGAAGCAGTGCAGTCTCGAGTGCATCGAGCCGGCCGGTCCAGAAGCGCTGGTAATAGGCGATCCAGCGGTCGGCCTCGGCGAGTGGCCCCGCCTCGATGCGACAGCGATGGGTGCGGCCCTCGACAGTGCGGCTGAGCAGCCCCGCCGTCTCCAGCACTTTCACATGCTTGGCCGCGGCCGCGAACGACATGTCGAACGGCTCGGCCAGTTCCCCCACCGTCCGCTCCGCGCTGCTGAGACGACGCAGCATGGCGCGACGGGTAGGATCGGCCAGCGCCTGGAACACGCGATCGAGATTTTGTTCAACCATGTGGTTGAATATAAGCGATGCCGGAGAAACGTTCAACCATTTAGTTGAATTAAAGAGAAGGTGCCTCGCGCTGTCGAGTTAACGTAGGCTCCCGGTCCTGACCCTCAAGATACGGATCGCACAATGGAACCGCTGCCCTCTTCCGTCCTTCCCGCCGGCGTGCGCAGCCGCATCCTGCCCGGCATCAACGGCCTCGACGTCCACGTGCTCGAGGCAGGCTTCGAGCAGCCCGCAGGAGGAAAGCGCCGCCCCGCTGTCCTGCTACTGCACGGCTTTCCCGAGATCGCCTATAGCTGGCGCAAGCAGCTGCCGGCGCTCGCGGCGGCGGGCTATCACGCCATCGCGCCGGACCAGCGCGGCTACGGTCGCACCACCGGCTGGAGCGCCGATTACGACGCCGACCTTTCGTCCTTCCGATTCATGGGCCTGCTGCGCGAGGCGATCGGCGTGCTCTACGCACTGGGCCATCGCACCGCCGAGGCGATCGTCGGCCACGATTTTGGCGCCGCGTCAGCTTCGTTCCACGCGCTGGTACGGCCCGACATCTTCAAGCGCATGGTGCTGATGAGCGCGCCGTTCGGCGGCCCGCCGGCCGTGCCGTTCGACACTGCCGACAAGCCCGCCTCGACTGCCAAGCCCGCCGACTTCCATGCCGGGCTCGCGGCCCTTTCGCGCCCGCGCAAGCATTACCAATGGTACCAGTCGACGCGCGAGGCCAACACCAACCAGTGGCAGGCCAAGCAGGGCGTGCACGATTTCCGGCGCGCCTACTACCACCACAAGAGCGCCGACTGGAAAGCGAACAAGCCCTACGAGTTGAAAGGCTGGATCGCCGAGGAACTGGCCAAGATGCCAACCTACTACATCATGGACCTAGCCGAGGGCATGGCCGAGACGGTGGCCAAGGAGATGCCGAGCGCGGCCGAGATCGCGGCCAACAAGTGGCTGACCGAAGCCGAGCTGAAGGTCTATAGCGGCGAATACCAGCGCAACGGCTTCCAGGGCGGGCTCAACTGGTATCGCGTGCGCACCTCGGGCCTGATCGGGCGCGAATATGCCGCCTTCACCGGCCGCACCATCGACCAGCCCTCGACCTTCATCTCGGGCGCAAGCGATTGGGGCAACTACCAATCGCCCGGTGCTCTGGAGCAAATGCAGAAAAGCGCCTGCACCAACATGAAGGAGATCCACCTGGTCCCGGGTGCCGGCCACTGGGTGCAACAGGAGCAGGCGGACGAGGTCAATCGCCTGCTTGTCAACTTCCTCAAGACGACATGACGGCGTAGCCGGTCGTGACCACCAGCGCCGCCGCGAAGGCGAGATTAACGCGTCGCGACCAGACCGGATCGTGGAAGGCCCGCGAGAAGACAGCACCCGCCAGCCACCAGGCGAGATGGATGAGCACGATCATCGCGGCCAGGATCGCGATCTTCAGCACCGGACCCAGCAGCGACGCCGCGAACACCGCCGCGATCGCCACATAGGCCTTGGGATTGGCGGCCGCCAGCAGCACACCGCCGAGGAACGACGGTGCCGCCACCGTTTCGTCGTGCATCGACAGCGGCGGCGCGGTCGCGATCTTGTAGGCGAGATAGAGGATATAGGCGGCGGAGGCCGTGAGCAGCACCGGCGCAAGTTGCGGCACCGCCAGCAGGATGGAAACCACCCCCGCCGCCACGGCCAGCAGCACGCCGATCGTGCCCGCGACGAGGCCCGACAGATAGGCGATCGACCGGCGCAGCCCGAATGCCGCGCCGACCGCCGTCACGCTGATGGTCGAGGGCCCCGGACTGCCCATGACGAGGAGAGAAGCCACGACCAACGACAGCAACATGGGCCGAGGCTATCGCCGCGCGGCAACCGCCGTCTTGAACGATCGTGCGGCTTCTACTTCAACCGCCAGCGCGCCGCCTCCGCGGGATCGGCATTGCAGGCAGCGGCGACCAACGCGGCGGTGAGCAGCGTCGCCTGTCGCAATTCCGATTGCGCCACCTTGTCCCGCGTGTCGGCCGGTGTCAGCACGACGCGCAGATGGGCGGCCGGATCGTCGAAGCCCGCCACCAGGCGGATCGCCGGGATGCCGCCCAGGGCGAAGTTGGCATGGTCGGAGTTGGTCATCAGCGGCCGCACGGTGCGCAGGCTCTGCCCGTTGGCCTCGGCGACGGCCAGCAGGAAGGGTTCTACGCCGGCGTAGCCGCTGGAGAGGGCGGCGAGATGCGGGCTGCCCGCCACCGAGTCGAGATTGACGTTGAGCGCGATCTTCGCCCGCTCGGTCTCGCCCAACGCCTTCACATACTGCGCCGAGCCGGTCAGTGCCCATTCCTCGACACTGAAGAACATCACGCGCAGTCCCCGCCGGAACGACGCCACCTTGGGCGCCAGCGCGCGCGTCACCGCCAGCACGACGGCGAGGCCGGTGCCGTTGTCCATCGCGCTTTCGGCGAGGTCATGGCCATCGACATGGGCGGAGAGCACCACCCACTCGTCGCTCAGGCCGGGATAGTCGTAGACCAGCGTCTCGGTCTCGGCCGGTCCTTCCGCGGTCTCGATCGTCATGGTGGCCGTTGGCCAGCCCGCCGCCCGGCGAACGAGGCGCGCCGCCGTCTCGGGCGAGATGCCGAGGGCCGGGATGCCGTCGCCGCCCTCGCGGCCCGACGAACCCGCCACGACATGGCCGGCCAGCGGCCCGGCAATCAGGAAGCCCACCGCGCCATGGGTTCGCGCCATGTCGTACTTGCGGCGGCGATGGATGGTGCCGGCGGCGAACATCAGCTCATGCCGCACCAGCACAATGCGGCCCCCGATCTCCGCAGCATGTGCCTCGAATTCGTCCGGTGTGCCGCGGCCGAGATCGATCACCTCGGCGGTGAGGCCGTCTTTGCCCGTCGCAATGGTGCGGACCAGCGGATGGCAGGTAACGAGCCCACCATCGGCCAGCTTCAGCGTCGCCTTGGTCGCGCGCCAGCCGCCGTAGGGCACCGGGATAGAGCGGCCGCTGTTGGCCGGCGAGGCCGCCCGCACGCGCTCGCGCAGCAACGCGAACGTCCGCTTCTCGCTCTCGCTACCGGCCAGCCGTCCGCCGCGGTCGCAGATGTCGTTGAAGTCGCGCCACAGACCCTCGTCGGAGGCGAGCCGGGCCGCGGTGTCGGGATCTAGGCGCATGGCGGTCACTCACCTGTTCAGCTTGGCGTCGAGCAATTCGAGGAAGGCCGCGGCAAGCACCGAGGGTTCGCGGTCGCGGCGGTGAAAGGCGCCGATCTCGTAGACGATGGCGGGCTCGAACGGACGCACCACGAGACCGAGATGGGCGAAGCTCTCCGCCGACAGCGGATCGACCACCGACCATCCGGCGCCGGCGGCGACCAGGCCGCAGAGGCTGGCGAAGAACTCGGCCTCGACCACGGCATTGAGCTGTGCGCCCGCGTCGGCGAAGGCAGCGATCAGGCGCGGCGGCATCTGGAGCGCACGTGCCGGCGCCACCATCGGATGGCCCGACAGCAGCTTCGGCGTCAGCACCTTGCGGGCGGCCAGCGGATGGCGCGGTGGCAGGATGGCGACACAACGCATCTCGTAGCGCGTGACCGTCACCCGGGTCTCGTCGATCGGCAGTTCGGCGATGCCGATGTCGAAACTCTCGCTGGGCAGCAGCTGGCTCACGACATCGGAGTGACGCGAGATCATACGCACCGCAACGCCCGGCCGCTGGTTGACGAACTCGGCCACCAGCCCGGGCAACAGCGAGATCGCCGCCGACGGATGACTGGCGATCACCAGGCGGCCGGATTGGCCTTCGCGGATCTGTGCCGTCGCCGTTGCAAGACGATCGACCTCGCCCAGCACGCGGCTTGCTTCGGCATAGAACAGCAGCCCCTCGGCTGTCGGCTTCAGCCGGCCGCCGGCGCGGTCGAACAGGGAGAAGCCCACCGTTTCCTCCAGCCGCGCGATCTGGGTGCTGACCGCGGGCTGGGTCACGCCCATGGCCGTGGCCGCAGCGGTCACCGAACGGTGGTCGACGACGGCGCGGAAGGCTTCGAGGAGCTTGACGTCCATGGGTCTATAAACAGTCGTTATTGGCTAACGTGACAACTTCTAGCCTTCTTACTAGCAAATCTCCCGCCGATACGGCAGTCTCATCGGCACAGGCATAGGAATTGCTTATGCACTGACATGAGGCCGATCACCCCCATGAGCGCGACACCGATCATCCTGGCAGACGGCGTTACCAAGCGGTTCGGCGCCAACCAGGTGCTGACCCGCGTTTCGTTGCCGGTGATGGAGCGCGACGTGGTCTGCGTCGTGGGACCTTCCGGCTCGGGCAAGACCACGTTGCTGCGCTGCTTCGCCCTGCTCGAGCTGCCGAGCGAGGGCCGTATCCTCATGGAAGGGACGCCGATCTCGACCGCCCAGCCCGATCGTGGAATTAAGGCGGCGGCGCGGGCGGTGCGCTCCGAGATCGGCATGGTGTTCCAGCATTTCAACCTGTGGCCGCACATGTCGGTCCTGGAGAACCTGATCGAGGCGCCGCTCCGGGTGAAGAAGATGCCGCGCGACCAGGCGATCGCCATGGCCGAAAAGCTCCTGGCCAAGGTCGACCTTTCAGACAAGCGCGACGCCTATCCGGCACGTCTGTCGGGCGGCCAGCAGCAGCGCGTGGCGATCGCTAGGGCACTTGCGATGTCGCCCAAGGTCCTGCTTTTCGACGAGGCAACCAGCGCGCTCGATCCCGAGTTGCGCCGCGAGGTTCTGATCGTCATGCGCCAGCTCGCCCTCGAGGGCATGACCATGCTGGTGGTCACGCACGAGATGGGATTCGCGCGCCATGTCGGCACGCGCACCGTGTTCATGGATCGCGGCGAGATCGTCGAGGAGGCGCCGGGCGCGGCCTTCTTCGACGCACCGAAGACGGAGCGCGCCAAGCGTTTCCTGCAGCAGTTCGAGGACGACTAGTTGGGGCGACGACAGAAGGGAGACTGATCATGGGTTTAATGAAAGCAATCGGGGCACTGACCCTGGCAACGACGGTCGGCATACTGGCAACACCAGGCGCCGAGGCACAGCAGACGCAATCGCGTCTCTACGAGATCACCAAGAGCAAGAAGCTGCGGGTCTGCCAGTTCCCGCTTTACTACTCGATCTCGTTCCGCAATTCCAAGACCGGCGAAATCGAGGGCATCGACGCCGACCTCGCCAAGGAGTTCGCCAAGGAACTTGATGCCAAGCTCGAAATCGTCGAATCGAGCTTCGGCTCCTTCATCGCCGACCTGCAGGCCGGCAAGTGCGAGATCGGCATGTTCGGCGTAGGCGCCACGATGAAACGCGGCCAAGCGGTCGAATTCTCCAAGCCCTACCTGCTGACGAACATCTATGCCGTCACGCGCAAGGACAGCAAGATCAAGAAGTGGGAAGATATCGACCAGAAAGGCGTGAAGGCCGCCGTATCCCTGGGCAGCTACATCGAGCCCTTCATGAAGGGCTACGTGAAGAACGCCGAGGTCGTTTCGGTGGCGCCGCCCAACACCCGCGAGGCCGAACTGGTGGCGCAGCGCGTCGACGTCATCATCACCGACTTCCCGACCGCCATCAAAGTAACCGACGAGTTCGACTGGGCGACCTACATCCTGCCCAACGAGAAGCTCGCCGTCACGCCCTACGCCTACGTCGTGCCCCAGGGCGACCAGATCTGGCTGAACTACGTCAACCTGTTCGTCGAGACGATCAAGCTCGACGGCCGGCTCTTGAAGTACGCCAAGAAGCACAAGCTCGACCCGATCGTGGCGCCGTAGTCATTGGAGCGCGCCACTGCGGGCGGAGTAACCTCCGCCCGCAGTGGCGCATCCTTAACGTGCGCCACTGGAGTGGCGCGCTCCCCCGAGGCTTGAATGTTCAAGTATCAATTCCGCTGGGACACGGTCTGGGGCAGCTTCGACTTCCTGATGTCGGGGCTGCAGATGACGCTCATCGTCTCGGCCATAACCCTCGTGCTGGCGATGGTCGGGGGACTGATCATCGCGCTGCTCGACATGTCGCGCTTCCGGGTGCTGCGCTGGATCGGGGTCTCGATCGGCGAGGTCGTGCGCAACACGCCGATCCTCGTCCAGCTTCTCTGGGTCTACTACGTGCTGCCGATCGTGTTCGGCATCCGCATCGAAGCGCTGGTGGCGCTGATCATCGGTCTCGCCCTCTACCAGGCGGCCTTCATCTCGGAGGTCTATCGCTCGGGTATACAGAGCGTGCCCAAGGGTCACGTCGAGGCCGCCCAGGTGTTGGGGCTCACGCCCCTGCAGTCGTTTCGGCGCATCGTGCTGCCGCAGGCGATCAAGATGACGCTGCCGCCGCTCGCCTCCAACTTCGTGCAGTTGATCAAATTCTCCTCGCTGGGTGCCGTCATCTCGGTGAGCGAGATCACGCGTCGCGGCATGGAACTCTCGGCCACCAATTTCAGGCCACTGGAAACCTTTACCTTCATCGCCGTCGTCTACTTCCTGATCTGCTGGCCGCTCGCCATGGGCATCCGCTTCTGGGAACGCAGGCTGCAGAACCGCTGATGTTCGATCCGCACAGACTTGACCTCGCCCGCCGGGTCGACGCCGCGCGCGAGCACTTGATCGCCACCACACAGCGGCTGGTCGCCGTGGCCTCACCCAACCCGCCGAGCGACACCCACGACGTCGCCCAGGTGGCCGAAGCGCTGCTGCGCGAGATCCCCGGCATCGAGATCGAGCGCATCGAACCCGAGCCGCGCGTGGTCAGCCTGATCGGACGTATCAAGGGCGGTCGCCCCGGGCGGCGGCTGATCTTCAACGGCCATCTCGACACTTTCCCGATCCTGGAGAACCTGCCGTGGACCGTGCCGCCCCTTGGCGGCGTCCTGAAGGACGGCAAGCTCTATGGCCGCGGCGTCTGTGACATGAAGGGCGGCATCGCCGCCTCGCTTCTTGCGGCGACACTCCTGGCCGAGCATCGCGACGCCTGGGCGGGCGAGATCGTGCTGACGCTCGCCGGCGACGAGGAGAACATGGGCTCCTTGGGCTCGGGCTGGATGCTGAAACACCGGCCGCACGCCGCCGGCGACGCCAACATCTGCGGTGATGTCGGCTCGCCCCGGGTCGTGCGCTTTGGCGAAAAGGGCCTGATGTGGGTCGAGATCGAGGCCGTGGGCTCGCCGGCACATGGTGCACACGTGCACAAGGGCACCAACGCCATCGACCGGCTGCGCACCGCGCTCGACCGGCTGAAGGACCTGGAGGACGTGCCCTTCCAGGCGCCGCCGGTCGTCACCGCCGCCATCGCCAAGGCCAAATCCATATCCGAGCCGCTGTCTGGGGCCGGCGAAGCCGACACGCTGGGCCGTGTCACCGTGAACATCGGTACGATCGAAGGCGGCACCTCGCCCAACCTCGTGCCCACCCATGCCATCGCCCGTGCCGACATCCGGCTGCCGGTCGGGATCACGACCGACGTGCTGGCGAGGCAGCTCGACGAATGGCTTGGTTCGCTGGAGGGCGTGAGCTGGAAGGCGATCCGCCGCTTCGAGCCCTCCTTCACCGACCCCGGCCACGAACTCGTGACGCGCACCGCCCAGGTCGCCGCCGAAGTGCTGCGTGAGGCGCCGGCCGTCAACATGCGGGTTGGCGGCTCCGATTCGCGCTGGTATCGCATGTACAAGGTGCCGACCGTGGTGCTGGGGCTGACGCCGTTCAACATGGGCGGCCCCGACGAGCATGTGCTGGTCGATGAACTCGTGGCGGTGGCCAAGATCCACACGCTGACGGCCTACGACTTTCTCTCCGCGGAGATCTGACATGGAACCCCTCACCGACGACGAGCTCTTCACCCTGCCCATGACGTTCATGGGCGCGCCCTACGGCCGGCCGGGACCGAACAACAAGGCGGCCATCCTGGGCATTCCCTTCGACTGCGGCACCAACATGCGCATCGGCGCGCGCGGCGGACCCGATTCGGTGCGCCAGCAGTCGGCGCTGATGCGGCGCTTCAATCCAACCAATGCCGACTTCGATCCGGTCGCGGCACTGGGGCTGGTCGATTGCGGCAATGTGAAACTGACGCCCAGCAAGATCGTCGATGCCTTCGAACGCACCGAACAGGCCGTCGACCGTATCGTCCAGGCCGGCGCTGTGCCGGTCACCATCGGCGGCGACGGCTCGGTCACGGTTCCGGTCGCCCGCGCGGTCGGCAAGAAATATCCGAAGATGGCGGCGCTCCACATCGACTCGCACACCGATTCCTACCCCTACGGCGAGGACGAGAAGTACAACTCCGCCACCCAGTTCACGCACGTGGCCGAAGAGGGCCTGATCGATCCTGAATTCTCCTGGCACGTCGGCATCCGCAGCACGACCTATGCCCAGAACGTCGTGCCGCGCGCCATGAGCCTCGGCTACAAGATCGTCTCCCTCGACGAGTTGATCCGCGGCGGCTTCGCCCAGCGCATGGCCGAGTTTCGTGACAAGGTGGGCAAGCGGCCGGTCTACCTCTGCTTCGACATGGATGTGTTCGACCCGTCCTGTGCGCCTGGCGTCTGCACGCCGTCGTGGGGCGGCCTCAGCGCCCGCGAGGGCATCGACCTGCTGCGCTGCCTGACCGACCTCAACATCGTGGCGGTCGACGTCAACACCGTGAGCCCGCCGCAGGACGTGAACGGCATGGCCGCCCACCTCTGCGCCCATGTGATCTACGAGACGTTGGTGCTGCTCACTCGGCAGATGGGCCTCGCGACGCGCTAACGCAGAATCTTCGCGAAGAACGCCTGGGTCCGCGCCTCGGCGTCGGGCGCGCCCACGGTGTCGTAGACCAGCCGGTGCGTCTTGCCGCCGCCGCCGGGCACGGTGCGGTCGGGCGCCTTGTTGTCGAAGCTGTGAAAGGCGTTGGGATAGAAGACCGCCTCGACCAGCGCCGGCTTGGCAAGACCGGCCACCATCTGCCGACAGCGGTCGGCCGGCGTCCAGTCGTCCTTGTCGCCGGCCAGGAGCAGGACCGGCAGGTCGATGCCGGTGTCGAACGCCGGATTGCAGCCGGGATAGTAGGCGACACCGCCCGCGAGGCCTCGCTTGGCGAGATCGAAGCTCTTCTGTGTCGCGCGGATGGTGGTCGAGCCGCCGTGGCTGTGGCCGATGATACCGACCTTGCCTTTGATCACGTCCGGGCGGGTGGCGAGATAGTCGAGGGCACCCGCGATATCGGAGATGCGCATGTTGGGCGTCACGACGTTGGGCGTGGTGCAGACGGCCTTGGTGCCACGCGGGTTGAACGAGTCGGGCGCCAGCACGAGGTAGCCCCAGCTCACCAGCAGCTTGCCCCAGACGTCGGTGTGCGGGCTGGTCCCTGCGCAGGAGTGCGCCAGGATGATGGCGCGGAACGGGCCCGGACCGGCCGGCCTATAGATCCAGCCCTTGATCTCCGGGCCGGCGGCCGAACTGCCGACGGCGATGCTGGGAAAGCTGACGGACTGCGCCGAGGCGCCGCCGGCCAACAGCACGAGAAAGGCAATCGCAAGCGCGCGGATCATGATCGATCCTAGTCCAGCGGGCAGTGAACTCCCACCGTTCGCTGTTCACTCCGGCTGAATGCCCGCTTCCTTGGCGATCTCGCGCCAGGTCGCGAGCTCCTTCTTGATGCGTTCGGCGTAGACGTCGGGTGCCTCACCGCCGGGCTCGCTGGCGAGATCGGCAATCTTGGCCTTGACCTCGGCTTCGGCGAGCACGGCGACCACGTCGTCGCGCAGGCGCCGCGCCAGGGCCGGCGGCATGCCGCCTGGACCGAGCAACCCGAACCAGGCCGTCTGGTCGACGCCGGGGGCGCCGATCTCGACCATGGTCGGTATCTCGGGCAGCACCGCCAGCCGCTTGCCGCTGCTCACCGCCAGCATGCGCAAGGTGCCGGCGCGATGCTGCGCCATCACGGTGAGCGGGCTGGTGAAGCCGACCGGGATATGGCCGCCGGCCAGCTCCTGCATCATCGGCGCCGCGCCCTTGTAGGCCACGTTCTCGATCTTGAGACCGCTCTTGAGGCGGAACAGCTCGCCCACCATGCGCGTGGTGTTCTCGGTGCTGCCGAAAGTGTACTTGCCCGGCGCGGCCTTTGCCGCCGTCATGAACTTCTCGGCCGTGTCGAAGCCCGCCTTGGGCGAGCCCACCAGGGCGATGACGCCGGCGACCAGCGGTGTGATCGGCGTAAAATCGCGCTCGGTGTCGTAGGGCAGCGTCTTGGTCGTGAAGGGATTGATGGTGTGGGCGCTGGTCATGATCAGCAGCGTGTAGCCGTCGGGCGGTGCTTTCGCCACGATCTCGCTGCCGACGATGCCGCTCGCGCCGGCCTTGTTGTCGATGAGCGCGGTCTGCTTCCAGCGGTCGGCCAGCCGGGGTACGATCAGGCGCGCCACGATGTCAGTGCCGCCGCCGGCCGGATAGGGCACGATCACGCGCACCGCCTTGGTCGGAAAGTCCTGCGCGCGGGCTATCGCCGGAGCCAGGCCCGCGGCCAGACCGATCCCTGCCGCCCCCGCCACGAAGCCGCGGCGTTTCATGCCTGTCATGCAATCCTCTTGTTCCATTTTCTTGGCGACAGACTAGGGTCGTTCGAGGAGGAAACCAAGATGTTCGATCTGGTGATCAAAGACGCGGAAATCTTCGACGGCGCCGGCTCGGCTCCGGTGCGCGGCGACCTCGGTGTCACGGCGGGCAAGATCACCGCGGTCGGCGGCAAGCTTGGCGCCGCGAAGGAAACCCTGAACGCGCGAGGCCTCGCGTTGGCGCCGGGCATCATCGATGGCCACACCCATTACGACGCGCAGATCACCTGGGATCCGTTCGTCGATCCCTCGCCGGCGCTGGGCGTCACCACCGCCATCCTGGGCAATTGCGGCTTCACCATCGCGCCCTGCAAGCCGCAGGACCGCGACCTGACCATGCGCCACCTCACGCATGTCGAGGGCATGTCGCTCGACGCGCTGCGCGCCGGCATCCGCTGGGAGTTCGAGAGTTTCCCTCAGTATCTCGACATGCTGACGCGCCTGGGCGTCGGGCCCAACGTCGCCTGCTTCTCCGGCCATTCCTCGGTCCGCACCTGGGTGATGGGCGAGGAGGCGACGGAACGCGCCGCCACGGACGATGAAGTGGCGAAGATGGTCACCCTAGTGCGCGAGGCGATGGCGGCGGGTGCCGTCGGCTTCGCCTCCTCAACCGCCGAGGCGCACAATGGCGAGGGCGGCACGCCGATGCCGTCACGTCTGGCCGACGACCGTGAGCTGCGCGCGCTGGTGCGCGCCATGGGCGACAGCGGCCGTGGCGTTTACATGCTGACCAAGGGCAGCAAGACATCCATTCCCTACCTCGAGGAACTCGCGATCGAAGCCCGGCGGCCGGTGGTGATCGCGGCGCTCTTCCATTCCAACACCAATCCGACGGCGGCCTTCACCACGCTCGACCAGGTGAATGCGGCCCGCGCGCGCGGACATCAGCTGGTGGCGCAAACGTCGTGCTGCCCGCTCAGCATGGATTTCACCTTCAAGAGCCCTTACCTGTTCGAGAGCATGGA
>Ga0163144_10001398_pt1 | contig 57066 bp, 46 predicted proteins | sample OliLak19BULKMAT1_FD_123175 | JGI IMG/M metagenome (GOLD analysis project Ga0163144, IMG submission 123175) | Freshwater microbial mat bacterial communities from Lake Vanda, McMurdo Dry Valleys, Antarctica - Oligotrophic Lake LV.19.BULKMAT1 | ecosystem: Environmental > Aquatic > Freshwater >...
CTGCTTCAGATTTGTTTCGCGACTAAATCATAGTTGCATCTGGCCTCACCCTCAACCTCTTTTCCAGATTTCTCTAATCCTTTCAATGGCTTGTCACGCAGGCCTTTTTGCAAGTAGCTCCCGTGAACGACTTGCAAAAAGACTCGGAAATGAATTTGACCGGGGCAAGCCAGTTGTGTGGGGCACACCGTGTGCGACTCGCGGTTTCTTCCTCTTCTTGGCCCCGGATACCTGATTTTATTGGTTCAAGTCAAAGCCGCCGCAGCGACCAGCACGATGCCCAACCGATAGCCGGGTTTTTGCAGGACTGGAGGCTCGGTTTGTGTTACTGAATCTTCGTCCCAGGCCAATATCTAAGTTTTGGTCCAAACCCCAATAACTGTCTTGCCCAGGGAATAGCCGAAAACACCATCCAAAACGCGGGAAACAGGAATCACATATCGGTCCCATACCTGGAGCTGAGCCTTGGTAGGAAGCGATTGCCGCAACATTAGCTTGTTGGCGGCGGAAAGAATCAGGCCGGCGCAGTCGGCATATCGCATTTGTTCAATCCGCATGTTTGGCGGCGAGATCTCGCGCAACATGTCCCGGCTGTAACGGCGGAAATGGCCGATGCCAGCATCAAAGGGCGAATACAGGTATTGGTGGGCCGGAGAGAGCACAATCAGGTTTCCCCCCTTGCGCAGATAGGTCGCCGCTCTTTTCAGTTCTTCGCGATCCTGCTCGATGTGCTCGAGCACATCGATATACAGAATCGTGTCGAATTGCTGACCCGCCATCGAGTCCAGAATTCCACAAGCGGGTTCGCACCCCAGCGGCGGGTTTGCACTCTTCAGCTTTTCCACTAACTGCTTGTAGAGATCCGGATCCGGCTCGATGCATACCCAGCGCCCAGCCGTACCGGGGTGCAGCAATTCAGTATTAGCACCAATGCCGGCGCCAACTTCGAGCACATCACCCTTCAGGAAAGGACGGATGAGGCTGGACCAGTAATACTTCCAGTTTTTTACGCCTGCAAACAGCTCCAATTCAGAACCAACGTAATGAAGTTCAGACATAGATGTCCTCGATCTCTCCTAAAAACAGCGGGTAATCTCTGGCCGGAACAAATCCCAGGTTCGTGCGGCTGGAGAGCATGAAAAAGGTAAAGCTCGTCGCGATGGTAATCATCTGCATCCCGATAATTGCCAGAGTGCCGGTTGCATAGGTGGCCCACCCCGGTATTGCCTGATTGGTAAAGAGCCGGATTGCACCGACCGCAATCATTCCCAGCCCGGCCAAAAGTGATCCAGTGAGGGAGGCAATCAGTAGCCGCACGCCAACGATGTCCCCGAATACGGAAACGGCGCTCAGACCATGCGAAACCAGTGCAACGAAGTTCATTCTTGAGACACCTGCAATGCGCTTTCCCCGAGGGATCGGAATCATTTGGAAAGGAAGTTTGCTGCGGAACACTGCCGCTGAATAGTGATTCCAAAGCTCGCTCATCACGACCAGCGTGTTTATGTAGGATTGGGGAAGAATACTGAAATTTCCCACCCGCACGCTGATTCCGGTCAGGCTGACATGCAGTATCTTATATAAGCGGTAGAAAATCTGGAACAGCAGAGACTCGGACCGGCGGTTTCGTTCCGCAAAAATAGCTTGCACGATGAGTGAATCCCCATAGGCTGCCAGTAGTTGCGCCACTCCTTCGGGCGTATCCTCACCGTCGGCATCCATCACAATCACGGCATCGCAGGTGCAGCTTTTCTGAATGTGCGCCAGTCCGATGGCGATGGCGCGCTGGTGGCCCAGATTACGCCGCAATCTAATTGTGCGAATGGACTGCACTACAGACAATTGCTTTTGAAAGAGGCCTGGATCACACTTTTGTAGCGACCCATCATCGACCATGAATACTTCAAGCGTGCAGGTTTTAGGGGAAATAGTCCGATCGAGACGAAGAATCAATTCCGCAGCAGAAACCCAGTCGTCCCGGACAGGCATGAGTAAGATCACGCGTAGCGGTGTCTGCTTCATTGTCTTCCTTCGCAATTAATCATGAGATCAGGCTAACTCAGTTGCCTTTTCTCAATCAGTTCGAGGTAGAAGTTCTCCATCCTCCGGCAATAAACGTCCATGGAGAAGCGGCTTCGGGCTGTTTTGGCTGCCTGGGCTCCCAGCTGCTGTCGCTTTTCTTTGCAATCCATCAATATCCCGAGTTGTTCAGCAAGTTGCACGGTCTGGTTGGATTCAAAAACCAATCCCGTTACGCCATCCTCCACTAGTTCCGGGATACCGCCAACTCGCGAAGCCACGACGGCGCACCCACTCGCCATAGCCTCCAGCAGGGCGTTGGGGAATGATTCTGACACACTGGTCAAAACAAAGATGTCCAAAGCACGATACCATTCAGCGACATCCGGTCGGCCCGGCTCAAAATGAACTTTGTCCTGAAGATTCAGTTCCCGGCAGAGTGTTTTCAACTTCTCTTGTTCCGGCCCCGAACCCAGGATTACCACGCCAAAGCGCCTGTTCTCGAGCAGCGCCACTGCTTTCAATAACAATCCGATGTTCTTCTCGGGCCTTAATGCGGCGATGACGCCAATAACCACATCGTAATCGCGCAAAACTTCAGGCTGATTGGTGGCTTCCGAGAGCGGATAAAAGGTCTCCGGGATATACCCGTTGTGCGACAAGAACAATTTTCCCGGTGCGATGCCTTCGTCCTCGATCATATGCTTGAGAACAGCTCTGGAGTTCACAACGATGCGGTCGGAAAAACGGTCTGTCAGCCGCAACAACTGCTGCTCCCGGCGAGGGAAGAGATCGCGGTAACCCAACATGCTGGTGACTATGCATTTGGGCCCCGTGAGCCACCCTACCGCAGCAGTGAATATACTCGCCGGAACATCATAGGCGTGGCTCAGCACAATATTGTTTCTGGCTACATAGTTTCGGAACCGAAGCGCTCCCCGGAGAGTGGAAACATTTTTGAACGAATTCACTCCTAGGTCTACTAGGGGAATTCCGGCCTCCTTGAGCTCAGGTATCCGGAATCCTTCCAGGAAATATCCAACGTGTGGTTGAAAGAGGTCGCGGTTGATTTTCAACGCCAACTTTGAAAGATCTCTCTCGCATCCACCCGTCCCCAACTCACGTACGGAGAGCATAATATGATAAGGAGAGATGGGTTTCAATCGAGCAACCTGATTGAATATAACAGTTCGCCCGTCATCAGAACTGTCTGAAAGCCATTAGAATCAACATGAACTTTACTCATCGTCAGGCTTCCCGCTTGACTACCTTGCTGCATTCGATTTTCCGCTCTCCATTTCCAATTTCTTGCCTCCAACCCGGTATTCTGCGTGGCACAGGGTCTTCCTGGTGAGAGCCCACCTACTGCGTCTTGTTTCCATTCTGAGCCTGACTGTTGCCGTTTATTGGATTCCCACTGGATACTATTTTTGTGGTTTTGATGACATCCGGGAACTCTACCGGCTGCACTCCACGCCCAATCCGGGTCTGGCTCACGATTTTGCAACTCCTGTAATCGGAGGGGGGCAAAAGTATCGTCCTTTAAGCTGGACGGCAAATCGCTTGACCTGGGAAGCAGGGCGGGGAAGTCCCCGATGGTTCCGTATTCGCAATCTGATCTGCCATCTGGTGGCGATCATCTGCGTTTACAGCATTTCCTGGTTCTTGTTCGGATCCCTGAACGCGGCGGCACTTGCCGCATTGCTGTTCAGCATTCACCCTTATACCCACCAGGGTATTATGGGCGCGGCCTGGACCGTCACTCCCTCGGTTTGTACCCTCCTGCTCGGCGTGGCGTTCTTTCTGTATGCGATGCAATCCAGCAAAGCACGTACGGCATGGCTGGTGGTGTCGCTCGTTTTTGGCGCCGCCGGATTTTTCTTCTATGACCCAATGGCCTCGTACTTCGGAATTATCCTTGTCTATCTGGGTTTCAGTTGGTGGCGTGGCTGGCTAGAGCGCCCTTCCGTGGTGCAAATCTTCCTGATCCTGCTTGGAATTCTGGCCCCTGTGCTCACCTACGCTACGCTGCGGCAAACTGCCACAGCCGGAGCCGGCAGTCTGACGAAGATGCTCGCCAACCCGCCAGAAATTGCCATCAACACTTTGCTATATTTTTTGTCTCCCCTGATCTTCCTCGATCCGGTACTGGGGCATGAACTTCTGGATCTTCCACTGCCTTCCGCAATTTTGGCCGGTGACAGGCCGCTGATCTGGTTTTTAGTTGTGAGCGGACCGCTGGTCTTCATACTTGCCAATGCCTTGCTGTTCCGGAACAGAGTAATCGAGCGGTTTGGAAACTTGGACGGCTATCGCCTGGCCTTCCTCGTGATTGCCATGGGTGGCGTGCAGGCCCCATTTGTTCTGTTCTCCGGGCATGCATCGGAAACCTACATGTATCCCTTCATGGCATTGATGTCCGTTTTGCTGGGCTACCTTCTGGCAAATTTCCTGCATGGCCGTATTCTGGTCGCTGCCGCAATTACCCTGACTCTGCTTTATATTCCGGCGCTCCATGTTCGCTCCAAACGCATTGCCACCTGTGCAAATTGCGTCTCCAATGTGGCAAAACTTTTCCAGTCCCACCAGATATCTCCAGTGAACGAATTCCTGTTCAGTCATGTTCCTGGGCAGCCCCGCAGCGAGGTATATGGCTTCTATGGGTTTCACGGCATCGACTCGGTAGGGATCGGAATCTACGGTGGTTCGGCGCTGCAGGAATTGAAGTCTTATTTCATTCCACGTACCGGAGTTTCTGCCCGTGTGGTTTCAGTCGAAGAGCTGCGAAACAATTGCTATTCCACCGCGGAGCGCAAGTGTTTCTATGTTTATGCCGATGGCGAACTTGAACCCTATGTCAAAGACGGAAGGATTCCATGAGTGACTATTTTGCCCACCCTACGGCGGTGATTGACCAGCCATGCGAGATTGGCGCGAATACAAAAATTTGGCATTTCGTTCATATCTCCAAGGGTGCCCGGATTGGAGCCAATTGTGTCTTCGGACAAAATGTGATGGTGGCAGACGATGTAGTGATCGGAAGCAACGTAAAAGTACAGAACAATGTAGCCATCTACACCGGCACAATTATCGAAGACGATGTTTTTCTAGGTCCCTCCTGCGTACTGACCAATGTTTCTAACCCGCGTTCACAGGTCAATCGCCGAAGTCTGTACGAGAAAACCGTAATCGGCAGAGGCGCTACCGTGGGGGCAAATTCCACCATTGTCTGTGGCCACACGCTGGGCAGATACTGCTTCATCGCTGCCGGCGCGGTCGTAACCAAGAATGTTCCCGATTATGCCCTCATCGTGGGCAATCCAGGGCGTGTGAAGGGCTGGATGAGCCGCCACGGCCATGTTCTCAAACCGGGCCCCGACGGAATTTCGACTTGTCCCGAATCCAAACTTCGCTACCAGGAAGTTTCTCCGGGGCTGGTACGGTGTCTCGATTTGGATGAAGATGCACCGCTGCCCTCCGATCTCGCTCGCGGATCGGTCTCCTATCGCGATTGGAAGGAAAATTAGGTCTACCGTAATGAAAGTCCCTCTCCTCGACCTCAAGGCACAAAATACTTCGCTAATGCCGGAATTCCGCGCCGCCTTTGAGCGCGTGATGCAGTCCGGGCAGTTCATCATGGGCCCTGAAATCGATGCCCTCGAGAAGCAATGTGCCCAGATCATTGGCGTAGATCATGCAATTGGAGTAAGTTCCGGTACTGACGCGATTCTGTTGGCTCTCATGGCGCTCGATATTAAACCGGGCGATGAAGTGGTCTGCCCTTCATTTACGTTCTTTGCTACAGCTGGCTGCATCGCCAGGCTGGGCGCGGTTCCGGTTTTTGCCGATTCCTGCCCGCTTTGCTTCAACATCGATGCGGTCGACATGGAAAGCCGGATTACGCCGCGCACCAAGGCACTGATGCCGGTCCATTTGTTTGGTCAGATGGCCGACATGGCTGCCATCTCCAAGGTGGCCGCTGCCAACAACCTGCCGGTGATTGAAGATGCCGCCCAGGCGCTTGGTGCGGCCCAGGATGGCCACGCTGCCGGTTCGCTGGGGGCGTTTGGCACCTATAGTTTTTTCCCCTCGAAGAATCTGGGTGGTTTTGGAGATGGCGGCCTGCTGGTCACCAATGATGCGAGGCTAGCCGAGCGTGCGCGCATACTTCGCACTCATGGCGCCAAACCCAAGTACTTTCACAAGTTTGTTGGAGGTAATTTTCGCCTCGACCCATTGATGGCGGCTTTGCTTCAGGTCAAGCTGCCGCTGCTCAATCAGTTTTGTACCCGCCGCCAAGCCAATGCAGCCTATTACACGAAGGCGTTATCGCAAGTCCCTGGTGTTGGGGTCAGCAACGCATGTGAAAGCGGCGGCGCCTGCAACTGCGGCAAAGCAACTCCGAACTCTAGTGTGGCGATTACCCTTCCTGTGGCTTTGCCAGGCAATGGCCATATCTGGAATCAATACACGCTTAGAATTGCTGGCGGCCGCCGGGACGCACTACAGAACTTCCTTAAGGATGCCGGAATCGGCAGCGAAATTTATTACCCTCGCCCCATGCACCAGCAGGAATGCTTTCTTACGGCAGGTCAGGTTCACCCGGCCTTGCCTGTCTCGGAAACACTTGCCGCAGAAGCGCTTAGTATTCCTATATTTCCTGAGCTCCAGACTTCACAGCAGGATTATGTCGTTAGCAAAATTGGCGAGTTTCTAGCTAAAGCTTAAATCCAGCCTCTCCATGCATACACTGGATACTTTGCTGTTTCCATCACGAGCCCCACAAAGCAATGCCAGCGAAGGAACCAAAGCATTTCCATCTTCAGTACATCTGGTACAGGACAGGGCGTAATCTTCCATCCCATTTTGTGGGCGATCATTGCTGAGCGCCTCATGTGGTAGTCCGAGGTGAGAATTGCGGTATCTCCCCCTTCACGTTCGGCCAAGAGTCGTGAGTTGCGGATGTTCTCAAACGTGTTTCTCGAATCCTCCTCGAGCAGGATTGATTCTTGTGGCACTCCCTGTGCCACAAGAAATACCTTAATGGTCGAAGCAATCGAATTCGGTTTGATTCCGCCGGCAACGATAATCTTGCGAATTCGGCCAGACCTCCAGAAACGGACTGCATAGACACAGCGCTGGTAGCTGCTCAGTCCAATCTGGCCATCGGCCTGGAGATCCGAGCCAACCACCACCAAGTTTGCCCCGGCAGGAGGCTCGTGCCAGCTACCGGTCAGCAGCAAGGTCCATTTTTGTGTCAGCGGAGTGAAAGTGATCAATACCAGGAGCAAGCCCAGCCCAGCAAGAAGGGAGCAAAGCAGGCGGAATATAGTGTGGAACAAGCCCTCCGCCTTCACAAGGCCTCACGGCTGCGGCCAAGTCGAACTCCGTTTCTGGTGGGAACGGGCAGCGGCGCTGCCACGACTGGACTGGGCAAGGGGCTCGATGTGCGGAGTGGCGTCTCTGCCTGCGTCGCCTGCTTGAGCAGGCGATACCGCTTCATTTCATCGCTGGCGACAAGATCGCACGCCATGATCGTGGCTGTCAAAGTAAAGAAGAGAGAGGAGTAGCCAAGGCTCAGAAAGAACGCTCCCGCAGCCACCCCAATTAGCATCAGCCTCAAGAAGAAGGCACATTGAACGGTTTGTTCCGATATACCCTCTAAATGCGCTCTTCCCGCGCTAAGAATCCAGCTCAGTCGCCGGTAAGATGAGACCAGAATGGAAATAAAAACGAGCAGATTAGGGATACCCATTTCGGAAGAGATCTGTGTATAGGTGTTGTGGGTGGTCAGCGAGGCTGTGTTACTTCCACTTTCCCGTTTGACGAGGTCTGAGTAATAGCCGCCGAAGGTGTCTGGACCCACACCAAATAAAGGGTGTTTCACAGTGGTCTCGATGCTGGTCAACAACAGCGACAAGCGACTTTCAGAAGAACCGAGCGCCTCGCCTAGTTTTCCGAGATCTTCGGCGTTCAGATTTTTTGTAGAACTAAAAATGGAGGAGTAACGCAGGATCAGGTTCTGGGGAAGAACTACCAGCGCCACCATCATTCCGATAGCGCAAACCATAACCAGGAGCATTTTTTTCAGAGGAGAGGAATAAATAAAGTAGCTGAGCAGCAGCACAGCGAGAGCCACCAGTGCGCCTCTCGAGCCGGTGCGTAGTATGGCCCAGAGCACCAGAACGGTCGTGGACAGAAACAGCAACTTCACGGCGAAATTCTTGGCCATGACCGAACTGAACACAATCGATGGCAATCCGTAAAGCAGAAAGATCGAATACTCGTTGGGATCGGAAAAGGAACCCTGATAGTAAGCCAGTCGTTCCAGCCCCCTGTCGGCAACAAACAAACCAATCAAGGCCGCCAGAAAGGTACACAAGGCTATCAGGCGTAAATTGAGCACCAGATACTTGCGGTCAGCTGTGTAGGCAATGATTCCCCAGACGATAGGCAATGCCTGTATGCAAGCGGTCATTTTCGTTAGGCTGTGTGAACGCCAGGTACCCAACACACTGGCCAGCAAACCCCAAAGAATGTAAATCACCCACAAAAACGTCAGTGGGCTTTTTACTGCTAGCAACAGCCTTCCGCTTGCAACCAAAGCCACAAAGAAAATCAAGTAGGACAAGCCGGGTATCTTCATACCAGAAAGCATCACGTCAAAAAAATGCGTATGGTAGACGAAAATCTGGAAGGCAAGCAACAGGAAACCCACGCCATGGAATGCGGAAAGATTCGGGAGCGGCGCGGACTTGGCCTGATGATTTGGTATTACCATGCTGTGCAAGACTCCTTCTATCTTAGCGGTCTGCAGGTGTTTTCTGCTTGGAGTGCCTGCCGCTGGGTCAGCTCCTTACCGCATTCACGATACTATTGAGAGAGTTTTCACTTTCTATGCCTTTTCCCCTCAAAGTGGCTGTTCTTGGGTGTGGCTATTGGGGCCAGAACCTGGTCCGGAATTTTGCGTCGCTCGGCGTTTTACACGCGGTATGCGATCCCAGCGAAACGGGCCGCGCAAAGGCCCGCGAATTGTCGGCTGACGCTCACATTTACTCCGAAATGGAGGCTGCGCTCGATGATCCCAATATCGACGCTGTCGTCATCGCCACCCCAGCCGAAACCCATGTGCCGCTGATTAAGGCCGCAATCGAGCGAGGCAAGGATGTTTTCGTCGAGAAGCCGCTTGCCGTTCATTATCATGATGGCTTGGCTATGATGCGATTGGCCGATCAGCATCAGCGTATTCTTATGGTGGGTCACCTGCTCGAGTACCACCCAGCGGTGGAAAAGCTGTCTGCGCTGATTTCCAGCGGAGAACTGGGCAAGCTGCAATACATCTACTCAAATCGCCTGAATTTCGGCAAGGTGCGCATCGAAGAAAACGCGCTTTGGAGTTTTGCTCCACATGACATTGCGGTCATTCTCCGGCTGATGGGTGAAGAGCCACTCGAGGTCACTTGTTCGGGCGGCTCTTATCTCACCCCGAATCTTGCCGACGTTACCGTCAGTTGCTTGCATTTCCGGACCGGTATTCGTGCCCACGTTTTTGTGAGCTGGCTCAACCCTTTCAAAGAGCAGAAGCTGGTAGTGGTTGGCAACCAGAAGATGGCTGTATTCAACGACACCAACAAGGATGACAAGCTGGTGTTATTCAATCAGCACGTGGATATGCTCGATCGCCAGCCGATTCTTAGTAAGGGCGAAAACGAAACGGTCCTTCTAGCCCAGGAAGAGCCGTTACGCCGCGAATGCCAGCATTTTCTCGATTGCATCGCAACGCGCTCCCAGCCGCTGACCAATGCCAAGAGTGCGGTAAAAGTGCTGCGAGTCCTGCAGGCATGCCAGATCTCTTTACAGTTGAATGGCCGGCCGATTCTGGTTTCGGATGTCCGGGAGAACGATTGAGCCTTTAAAACATGATTAAAAACAAGCAAATATTCATTACCGGTGGCGCTGGCTTCATTGGCTCCACCCTGGTGGGTCGCCTAATTGAACACAACGAGATTGTGGCCTACGACAATATGTCGAGGAATTCCCTGAAGGACAAATCCTACCGGGACCATAAGAACCTCCATCTAATTGAGGGCGACATTCTCGATCCTGTCGCGCTCACCAAAGCCATGGAAGGGTCCAACATCGTCGTGCATTGCGCTGCGATTGCCGGCATCGATACGGTGATCAAGTCTCCCGTGACGACTCTGCGCGTCAATATGGTTGGCTCGGCTAATGTTCTCGAAGCCGCTTCCCATCTTCCTGACCTCCAACGCGTCCTTTGCTTTTCCACCAGCGAGGTATTTGGCCAGTATGGCTTTCGTTCCAGTGAATCGAGCCATGTCAATGTGGGCCCAGTGGGAGTAGCCCGCTGGACTTACGCCGTGTCCAAGCTGGCTGAAGAACACCTCGCTATTGCCTACCATCAGGAACGCGGCATGCCTTCGGTCGTCTTTCGCCCCTTCAATATCTATGGCCCGGGGCAGGTGGGCGAAGGTGCGCTCCGTACTTTTATTCAGCGCGCTATCCGCAATGAAAACATAGAGATTCATGGCGACGGCACCCAGATCCGCGCCTGGTGCTACGTGGAGGATATGGTCGAAGGCCTCATGATTGCTCTTGAACATCCAAAAGCGATTGGAGAAAGCTTCAATATCGGTAATTCCCGTGCGGTTACCACGATCTATGGGTTGGCGAACACGGTGATCCGTGTACTGAACTCCTCATCGAAAATCCTTTTCACGAACAAAGACTATGCCGACATCGAACTCCGGGTTCCCGACGTGAAGAAATCCCGCGAACTTCTGGGTTTCGAAGCCAAAGTCGATCTGGACGAAGGAATTGTCGAAACAGCCAAGTTCTATCGCGGGGCGATGTAGGCTGAATCGATGATTCGTCTCACTGTCCCTTCCCTGGATGAGGCCGACTTTGCAGCCGTCCGCGCTGTACTCGAAACCGGGTTTTTGGTCCAGGGTCCGCAAGTGCGGGCATTCGAACAAGCCCTGGAACCAGTTACGGGCGCTAAACATGTTGTGGCGGTTTCCAACGGAACCGCCGCACTCCATCTTGCGCTGCTTACCTTGGGCGTACAGCCGGGAGACATCGTTCTGGTGACCGCATATTCCTGGATCTCCACGGCGAACGCAATCGAATTCTGTGGTGCGCAGCCGGTCTTTGTGGACATTGACCCCCGCACCTTCAATTTGTCCCCAGAATCCCTGGCAGACCGTCTCAAGTCCCTGATGGCTGTCCAGGACACGGCCCGCCGCGTAAAGGCGATCCTGCCGATTGACGCTTTCGGGCAAATCGCCGATCTACCAGCGATCCTTGCTGTAGCAGCCCCTTACCGAATTCCTGTCATTGAAGATGCCGCTTGCTCTCTCGGAGCACTGCATGCAGGAGCTCCAGCCGGTTCCCAGACCAGGATGGCGACATTCAGCCTTCATCCGCGGAAAGCGATCACCACCGGAGAAGGCGGAATGGTCACGACCCAGGATGATGCGCTGGCCTTCCGGCTTCGCGCCTTGCGCAATCATGGCCTCAACCCCGACTCTCCCACGCCGGATTTCATCATGCCTGGCTATAATTACCGGCTGACTGAATTTCAGGCCGCCATGGGCTTGACACAGTTGGCAAAAATGCCCCGCATTCTCGCAAGGCGCCGCGCACTGGCCTCACGGTACACCGATTTGCTTGCTGGTTCAGGAATCACTCCTCCCCTGGTGCCTGAAGACGCAGATCCGGTGTTTCAATCTTACGTTTGCCTGTTACCTGCCGAAGCCGCACCGCGGCGGGCTGAGATTATCGCCCAACTGAAAAGCCAGGGAGTCGAAACGACAATCGGTACCTGGCACATGCCGCTCACAACCTATTACCGGACCCGCTACGGCTACCGGGCTGGCGACTTCCCTCACACCGACTCTGTTTTCGCTCGCGCCATGTCCCTGCCTTTGTATGAAGCTCTTTCCGGGGTTGATCAGGATCTGGTCGTAAAGCTCCTACGCCAATGTCTCTAACAAGGTAAATTTCCCTATGGCTACCTCCAGTCCATCCTCGTCACTGAGCGTGATCATCCCTGCTTTCAATGAAGCAGAGAATGTGATCGGTGTGGTCGAAGAGTCGGTAGCGTATTTGGAAGGCACGGGCCTGCGCTATGAGGTTGTCGTGGTCAACGACGGGAGCTCCGATAACACGGCTGACGCAATTGAGAAACTGTCGGCGAAGTATGGGGCATGCGTCAAGGCTGTTCACCATCCACAGAACCGTGGTATGGGAGCAGCTCTGCGTACCGGGTTGGAAGCGGCATCGGGCGATATTCTCACTTGGATTCCAAGCGATGGACAGTTTTTGTTGTCTGACGTAATGACAGCATTGCCGCTTCTCGAGACTCATGACCTCGCCATTGCCACCCGAACCGGTGTTCGCCAAAGCTGGCGCATCGTAATTACGGCCTGCTTCCATTTTGTGGTGGAGGTGATGTTTGGCTTCTATCCCGGCGACATCTGCGGCATTTTTCTGATTACCGCCTCGGACTTTGCTGCATGCAAACCCGAGTCTGACAATGTCTTCTTTACTGTAGAATTGCCGATTCGCGCCAACCGCGCCGGCCTGAAAATGGCCAGATTCGAGTTGGCCTTGAGAAATCGACGAGCTGGTCAGTCCAAGGTCAGTAACCTACGCACCTACTTCCACAACCTATACGAAATTGGGGTGGTTTGGTGGAAAAGCCGGTGAGTTCAGTATTTCTAACTGGCGGCCATGGGTTCCTCGGCAAGGGTCTCGCCAAAGCACTCCACCAAAACGGGGATTCCCTGATCACCATTGCCCGTGGGGCAGCCCAATTGTCCATCGGAACTCACATCGTGGCAGACCTTTCGCGGCTTGACGCCCTTCAAACCCTCCTCCCCTATCTGAACCCTGGTGCAGTGTTTGTTCATTTTGCAGCGCAACTTCCGGTGGCTCCAACAACGGACGCCACCTCAGCTGCGATGAATCGTTTACTCGATGACACCGTGCTGGAGTTCTGTAGCACTCATTCCATGCCACTGGTATACGCCTCCAGCATTTTCTACGCCCGCTCAAACGCTTATCTCGAAGAAAATGCGCCGCTTTCCCCCGCCACTCTGTACCATGCCGAAAAATTACTGACCGAGCAAAAGGGGATGGAATGGTCTCAGCAGTCAGGCGTTCCGTTTCTGGCGCTGCGCATCACTGCCCCGTACGGTCCCGGACAGACTGTTAGAACCGTGCTCCGTATCTTTCTTGATCGCGCACTTCGCAATCTCCCCCTCCAGTATTTTGGTTCAGGCACTCGTGAACAGGACTTTATTTTCGCCACCGACATTCACGCAGCCGTCCTGGCTGCTGCCGCACAACCCTCGGCCGGGATCTTCAATATTGCTTCTGGCGTTCCCGTTACCATGCGAGACCTGGCCGCCACCGCCCTCGCAGCCGTCCCGGGTTCCACGAGTGAAATCCTGCCCGCAGCGCAACCCGATCCACAGGATGGATATCCGGCCCGGTATTCCATCGCCAAAGCGGAATCCGTGCTTGGATGGCGTCCATGCATCACACTGGCTGAAGGAACCCATAGGTGGGCCTCGGTCCTTTCACGGGAATTGTAATGCGCCTTGGCTTCCTGTCCGACGCTCATGGCAACCCCCTTGGCCTCACCCGCTGCCTTGCTGCCCTCAAGACCCTACATGTGGATGCTATTTACTTCCTGGGTGACGCGGTGGGATACCTGCCCGGGGAAGTTGAAGTGTTGGAATTACTGGCCGCAGCCCGCGCCACCTGCATCCTCGGTAACCACGATGCCATGGTCCTGGGCCTGCTTCCCAGCCTGCCCGGCAAAGAACCCGCCTACCGCCATCTTCCCGCCCTGATTCGCCTTGGCGCCTCAGGTCTGGACGCCCTCCGGCTATGGCCGCACAGGCTCCAAATTGAGGTGGACAATAGAAAACTTCTTCTTGTCCATGGGGATCCTTACAACCCTCTTGAGGCCTATTGTTATCCCGATTCCGACTTGAGCCGTTTTGCTGATCTCCCCCATGATGTAGTTTTTTGCGGGCACACGCACCGCCCATTCGTTCGCTATGCAGGCGAGGTCATGGTAGTCAATGTTGGTTCTTGCGGCTTACCCCGCGATCAGGGCGACTCCCCTTCCTTCGCCACCTACGACACCCTTACGGGACAAGCGCTGGTTCATCGCGTACGTGTTGCTCCTCACCAGACCCTGGCCCAGTTTGAACCCGTGAACAAGGAAGGGATCCACCCCTCCGTGCGAAGTTGCCTGGAGCGTCAGTCTTTTGGCCCCCTTGTCGGCCAATTTGTTGGAGGTTTTGAATCCTGATGGAACCCATTCCTGTTTTGGTTACCGCTGTCGGCGGTGGAGGCCTCGGAGAACAGCTCATCAAGGCGCTTCGCCTTGCATCGACTCCCTACCGCATCATCGGTACAGACATGTCTCTTCTCAGTAAAGGCCTTGCTGAGGTGGATCATGCCGAACGTGTGCCTCCGGCCCGGGATCCTGCCTTTATACCAATTCTGCTTGAGTTGTGCCGCCGTTATCGAGTTCGCGCCGTGCTGTGCGGTTCAGAGGCGGAGATTCGCGTCATTGATCGCCATCGCGAGGCATTTGCCTCAAGCGGATTGTTCCTTCCCATCCAACCTTCGTCAGTTCTCGACATCTGTCTCGATAAGGTGAAGACAGCAGCCTTCATCGCTGGCAATGGTTTTCATTCACCGGCTTATGCAAGGATCACTAACAAAGAAGAGCTGGAGGCCTTCCCTCATCTTCCCGCTGTTGTGAAACCTTCCGTCGGAGGGGGCGGGTCGGCGAACCTCTTCCTGGCGCAAACTGCTGAGGAACTCCGCTTCTTTGGTGAATATCTACTCAAACAATGTAATGAGTTCATTGTTCAGGAATATGTCGGTACACCGGAAGAGGAATATACCGCCGGCGTATTGCTCGATATGGACGGCAACCTAATCCACTCCATCGCGGTACGCAGGATTATTCTGACCGCTCTCAGCAATCGCCTCAAGGAACCCAATCGCAGCACCCGTGCCGATCTCGGACCCGTGCTTGCAATCAGCAATGGGGTCTCGCAAGGCGAAATCGGTCCCTTTCCAGAGGTTTGCCGCGTGTGCGAAGAAATTGCGCTTCGCATCGGCGCCCGTGGCGCGATTAATATTCAGTGCCGTGTTTCCGCCGGCCGGGTTTATGTATTTGAAATCAACCCGCGGTTTTCAGGTACAACCTCGCTGCGAGCCATGGTTGGCTATAACGAACCCGATCTGCTGATCCGGCGTCATGTACTGGGTGAGGAAATCACTCAGCGGTTCGCTTACCGATCCGGGACCATCTTGCGCGGACTATCGGAGACGTTTATCCCCAGCGCCTGAACACGCTCTACTCCGTTTCAGTCAATTCAATCTTGTCGCTAACAATGTAGATCGGCCGGCCTTTGATCTCCTCATAGATCCGAGCCACGTATTCACCTAGAATCCCCAATGTGATCAGGATCGATCCGCTGCTCAGGCAGGTAACAATCAGTAGCGAAGTCCACCCGCGCACCAGGAACTGACCAGTGAAGTACTTCCACAATCCCACCAGGCCAATCATTGCCCCAACCGCAAAGATGGCCGAGCCGAGTATGAAGCTGAGCCGAAGAGGAATCGGGGAAAAAGATACAGCAGCCGTCCACGCGAAGGCCAGCATTTTCCGTAGTGGATACTTCGTCTCGCCCGCCGCCCTCGCTGCCCGCCGGAAAGGGACCGCAATCTGTGGATATCCAACCCAGCTCACCATCCCGCGCAAGAACCGATGAAGTTCCCGCATTTGCTTCAATGTTTCCAGACAGCGCCGGGATACCAACCGGTAATCTCCTACATCCGGCGGCAAATCCTTGTAAACCATGTTCTGCATGATCCGGTAGAACAGCCATGCCGACCACTTCTTAAAAAACGATTCGCCATCCCGCTCTGCCCGCTGCGCATAGACGACGTCGTAGCCTTCCTGGTAGTGCGCAAGCATCTGGTGGATGAGTTCGGGTGGATCCTGCAAATCGGCGTCCATCAGCACTACTGCGTTTCCCCGTGCCGCATCCAGCCCCGCTGTAGCCGCTGCCTGATGCCCGAAATTCCTCGCCAGGGACAGCACTCGATACTTGGGATCGCTCATTGCAATATCCCGCAGCAGGCGCAAACTCTCATCCGAGCTCCCGTCGTTGACCAAAACATACTCCACGCGGCAGGGAAATCCTTCGCTGAGTTGGTCCAGCCGGGCCCTCAGCAACGGCAGGACTTCCTCTTCGTTGTAGATCGGAATGACAATGCTCAGCAGTGTCGGAAGAGGGCGGGCGGTAAGAAGATAGAAGGGTTTACCCATTGCTATTTCTTGTTGCTGAAGTCCTGGTTCAGCATGTCGATACGGATACTGATCTTCTTGGGTTGACCAGCAGGAGTGGCCTTGCGGCGGCGATACAACCGTTGTTGGCGTCCACCCGGATATTCAGCCGTTGTCAACTCCAAATTCCAGATATCCTCATATGCCTTCATCGTATCTGACATCAGCTTGCCTTCTTCCGGCCAAAAAACTCGTTTGTCGAGCACAACCACATCGACGGGCACGGAGTCCAGCCAGGCCTCCAGCTCGGCCGGCGTTTTGTAGAAACCACCATATTCATTCTTCCGCCAAAGGTTCGGACTCAACTGTTTGGAGGCCCGCAGGAAATAACGTGAGGGCCGTTTCTCGTGAAGCGCAATCGAGGTGAGCAAGCCGCCTTCCCCATCGGCATCGGAAACCACAAGCATGGCCTCATCATTCAGCCCGCGAGCTTGAATCGCCTGCGCCACCTCGCGCATGCCTTTGGCTTCCCGCTTTTCAATCATAAAGTGCCAGCCGAAAAATTGTATCGCTGCAACTACCGCCAACCCGGCGGCGAGCTTTGCTTCAGAAACCGGTCCCCTACTCGCCACCCATTGCGCCAGGCGCTGTATGCCATAAGCAAATAAGACCATCATCGGGGCAATGCCCGCTACTGTATAGCGCGGCTCCGGTCCGGGGGTCGGAGAAAAGCAGTGGAATCCGTATACACCCGCCAGCAGGCTGATGGAACCCGCCAGGGCTGCATCGCGTTCGCCCCATTGCTGCGGCTTCTTGCTGAGCAACCATTGAACTCCCAGCACCATACCCAGAAGCGCCAGACTGAAGATCGCAGCCCCCGAATTGTCCCAGAAGATCTGAAAGTACCCGGTGATGTTGTTGGAGATGTAGGGCCAATCTACTTTTGCCATCGGCACTACACCCGCAAAGAGTCGCATCGAGATGACTTGCCAGGGGCCACCAAGCAGGACTATGATTGCCCCGGCCACATAGAGCCAGCGATCGCGCAATAGTTCCCACTTGCGGCTCAATAAGAACAGGATTCCAAACGTCACCACCAGCGAGTTTGCATTCGCCTTGGTCAACATGCCGACCGCTGTCACGATCGAAAATATGATTGCATCCTTCTTCTTGCCGGTCTCGATGTAGCGGCACATGAACATCATCGCCACAAAGCAATACAGCGACACCATCAAATCCAGCATCACGATGCTGCCGCTGTATTGCACTAGCGGAAGGAACAGAATTCCAAGCCCAAGCGCCAGACTAATCAGCGGTGAAAATAACCGTCTGGCAAACACCGTCAACAGCGTTGCCAGCAGTGCCATCTGGCAGGCCATATAAACCAGAAGGGAAGTCTCGTTGGGCCCAAATAGCATCATCCAGAATGCAGTGGTGGTGTGGTAAACGGGCGGCCAGATGCCAATCGACACGCGAGGATAGTGGAGATAGTAGTTCTTGGCATAAGCCAGAGGAGAGGCACCCAAACCATCCAGCAGATAGTCGTGAATCATCAACGACGTCACGACATGCGCGGGTTCGTCCGGGTAATGTCCCAACTCCGCCCCGTATGTTCCGCTGGAAACCTGCAAGACGCCACCAATCACCAGAAACACAAGATAGATGGCAGCTAGGCGAATTGGACTCCCCGACCAATCCAAAATCGATTTCCGTTGAGAGAGTTGATCTTGATTTCCGCTCAATTCGGACACCCCATCAGTATACGGTCACCCAGGGATGACCTCCTTGTACATCTCCACCCATTGGTCACGGACAGGCCGTTCGGCGTACCGCAGAACCTCTTCCCGCGCAGCCTGTGTCAGCCGGATGACCAATTCAGGCTCCCTCAGCAAACGCAGACAAGCCTTAGCCATTGCTTCAAAGTCGCCGCATTCCACCAGCAGCGCAGTTCTTTCGTTTTCGGCAATATAAGGGATTCCGCCGGCATTGGTGGCCACCACGGGCAGGCCGGAACTGAAGCATTCCAGCAGCGAACCTGGCATGCAGTCATAAACAGGGCTGGTAATGTAAAGATCCACCTGGTCATATAAAGTGGCTATCTCTTCATGAGGTACACGTCCGACAAAGCGATAATGCTTCAGCCCAATTTCCGCGGCATAGGCTTCCAACTCACCCCGCAGCGGGCCGTCATGCGCGACGGTCAGATCCGCCTCAGGATATTCGCGCTGCACAATCTGAAAGGCCTGCAGTGCGGTTCGAATGTCATAGAGCGGTTCGAGGATCCGGTTATGCAGAAACACCGGCTTTAACTGTTTCCGCTCGCGAAAAATGAACTTGTCCCGATCAATCACATTCACAATGCTACGGGCCTGAATGTTGAATCCGGCGAAGACGTCGACCAGATACTTGGAGGGGGTCACCACGCGGTCCATCATTCTCACCGTCGGCAGGGCCAGGGGCCAATTGGTCATATGGTCAGCGGCCTGACCGTCCCGGTAATTAAGGATGATCTTCTTGCCAAGGAGTTTAGCCATCAGCAGCGCAGGCAAAGTCCATAGATTGTAAGACCAGTAGGAAGCGCTGAACACATGCAGGATGTCGTAGCGCCATACCCGCCGCAATAAACTCAGCCAATACAAACCGATCGAAAGCACAGTCCGCAAATAGGGAATGCGGCGCAGCACCCCAATATCGGTAGTGATCGGCTGGAAGCCCATTTCCAAGCCTTCCACATGGCTCAACTGGTTCATCAGGCGGGACGCCTGAACAGACTGGCCACCCAGAATCTGGAAAGACGGAGCTATCAACAATACTCGAATAGGTCGCTTCATACTTCTCAGGAAAGCCAGTCCATCGAGCGCAGGTCCCGGGGTTCGCGATCCCGGGCTGATTCCATCATTGCGAGACATCCCATTGTGCCCCAGGCCCCATCGATCACCCCAGGACTCACCGGTGCTCCACTTCTCACGGCTGCAAAGAAAGCCTCCAATTGCGGGCCATAACCCTTGTCCGGCCAGATCTTTCCTCTTCGCTTGTCGGCGGCGGCCGTGGTCGAGAAGATCTTAAAATCGTGCGTGAGTACTTCAATGCCGGGGGCAAACGCTTCAACACGTTCCCCGCCAGAAGCCTTGTTGCCGACTGTGCAATAGGTCAGGTTGGCTACCGAACCATCGGCAAACAGAAAACTTGCGGCCATGTTATTTTCGCCAATTGGGTCCTGTTTGCCCACCGGCAGGCGATATGCCATGACTTCCACGGGATCGCTATCGAGAACCCACCGCATCAGATCAACGAAGTGGCAAGCCTCCCCCAGGATTGCGCCTCCAATCGCGGGATCAGCCATCCAGTAGGCGCCTGAAATGCCAGGAGAATTCACCCTGCAGTGCATCACCGCCGGTCCACGCCGCTTTGACAGTTCTTTTTTGAACTCCTGATAGTAAGGAGCAAACCGCCGGTTGAAACCGACTGCCAGCGACCGGCCTGTCGACCTGACAGCCTCCACCAGCTCGCGGCATTCTTCTTCGCTCAGGCACATCGGTTTCTCAACGAACACATCCTTGCCCGCACGCAACGCTGCCAGTGCCTGGCGTGCGTGATGCTGGTTGCGGCTGGTAATCAACACCACGCGGATCTCCGGATCCTGCAGAATGTCATCAATGTCCGAGGTTGCATAGTCCGCTCCGAAGCGTTCGGTGTAAGTTCGCCCACGGGCCCCGGAAGCCGAATGTACGCCCTTCAGTTTTACACCCTGGAGTTTTTCAATTACAGGCAAATGAGCCCATCGCGCCAATCCGCCAGCACCCACCAGAGCCACTCCAATTTCACCCGATCCAAGTGGTTTTCTCTGGACCTGGACACGCTTCTCAGCTTGATATGCGGCAGGGGGCCCATCGCTATCGGCCACCGCGTAACGCAATAACACGGCCAGGCTGCCTGACTTCGGATCCAGAACTTTTTCATAAGCTTCCGGTGCCTGCTCCAGCGCATAGCGATGCGTCACCAGCCGCTGCACATTCACCTTGCCGCTAGAACACAACCGAAGGAACTCTTCCATATTTCGGTTTTCGGTCCACCTTACGTATGGAAATGGATAGTCTCTACCCTGCTGCTCATATGCCGCATCGTAGCTGCCTGGCCCGTAGGCTCTCGACATCCGCAGCTCAATTTCCTTGAGGTACATGGCTTCCCATGGAAGTTCAATCGGGACCGCTCCAACCACCACAATCCTGCCCCGGTCGCGGCACAGCCTTAGCGCCTGCTGAATCGGCCCGGGGCTTTTGGCTGCAGCAGCCACAATCACAACATCGGCCCCGCGTCCGTCGCTTGCCTCAAGCACTCCGTCCAATGCTCCGTCCCCGCCGCCAAAGGCAGCCTCGGCCCCAAGACGCCGCGCCAGTTCAATGCGCTCCTCGCGCAAATCCAGCGCAATCGTGTATCCGCCTTGCAAACGAACCAGTTGTGCGATCAATTGCCCAACCAGTCCGAGACCAAGAATCACAACCCGCTCCCCCAGCCCAATCCCCGCGATTCTCACCCCGTTCATCGCAATGCTGCCCAGCGTTGCAAAACAGGCCTCATCGAAGCCCAATCCATCCGGAACTCTGGCTACTAAATTCCGGCCGGTGGAAATTACTTCACCGTGGCCAGTTCCTTCGCCCCCATAAGCAACCCGCTGGCCCACTTCCAGATCGGTAACCGTCCCATGCCGCGCAGCCACATATCCCGCTCCTGAATATCCAATTACCGCAAATTCATTGAATTTGGCCATGACTTCAGCAACGGTGCGCACAGGCCCCTGCGCCTTCATGACATTCAGTATCTTGGCGATGTGACCTGGATTATTTGCTACTTCCTTCAGTACTCCCTCCTGATGAATCGCGGCGGATTCAGTTCCACTGGAGATCAGCGAATAAGCAGGACGGATCAACACGTGGTGGGGGGATAATGGTGGATCTGGAACCTGTTCTACAACTATGTGCCTGAGACCCTTGCGAAGTACCTGTTTCATGTTTTTCTTTTGTTCTCTTTGAGCGTAACAAGCCCCTGCAAATGACCATCCCACTCTGCTTCGTCGCACTGTTGATCCTTTACATCCTGGTGGGTTATCCGTTGCTTCTCAAGCTACGGCCTTCCGGGCCCAGGATTGCCAAACAAGCTCAGACACCAACAGTTACGGCGTTGATCGCAGTGAAGAACGGCGCTCCATGGCTGGCCGCCAAGCTCGATAGCCTTCTCAGGCTGGATTATCCATCCCCGTTGCTTTCAATCCTTGTGGTTTCAGACGGCTCCACCGATGAGACCGACTCGATTGCCGCCTCGTATGCGGTGCTGCATCCTCACATACAGCTGCAGCGAGTGCCTTCGGGTGGAAAGTGCGCCGCCCTGACGGCGGCCTTTCCGAAGATTCAGTCGGAACTGCTGTTCATGACAGACGTCCGGCAGATTCTCGACCCAGGCAGCCTCCGGCACCTTACCGCCTGCATGTCAGACCCGACAGTTGGGGCAGTGAGCGGCGAAATGCGGATTCGGAATCAGGAGACGCTCGAGGAGTCTAGCGTGAGCCTTTATTGGCGCTTTGAGACCTGGCTGCGGCACGCACTAAGCCGGGTGGATTCCATGCTCGGTGTTACCGGTCCGTTTTATCTCATCCGCCGATCTCTTGTGATTCCTGTCCCTTCCCAGATTCTGCTCGATGACATGTTCCTCCCTCTCCATGGCTTCTTTCTCGGCTATCGGCTGATCGCCGAGCCAGCTGCCGTAGCCTGGGATTATCCAACTTCGCTTCAGACGGAGTTCCGCCGCAAAGTGCGCACCCTGGCTGGCAATTACCAGTTGTTGCGCTATTACCCCCAACTACTCTCGCCAATCAAAAACCGGCTTTGGGTTGACTATGTTTCCTATAAAATCGGCCGCCTGCTGCTTCCGCATCTACTGATTCTCTTTTTCATGCTGTCGTTCACTTTGTCTTCCCCCTGGTCGTTAGTCCTGGTTTCGACACAACTATTAGCCTACGGACTGGCCTTTGCCGATCGCTTTATTGCTGAACGTTCGCCGCTCAAGCGCCTTAGCTCTCCGGCGGCTACTTTCGCAACCATGATGTGCGCGGCATTTTGCGCCCAGTGCATCTTCTTCATGCCGCCACAAAAGCTCTGGAGCCCGACCCGCACCCGCGGCCCAGCCTAGATTCCGCCGGCCCAGCCCAGTCGCCGCCGCGCTATATCCGCTACCATGCGCCGGTGTTCATCGTTAGCAACCACGCGGAAGGCAACCACCGTGTAAAGCGTTCCAGTCAGGGCCAAAGCCCCGAACAGTTCCCCCCAGCTCTGTCCGGTCAGCCCGTAGTTCTTTAGCAGCCAGCAGACAACCGCTACCGGCACTGTGGCCAGCAGCGGTCGAGCATGAATCGAAATCCAATAACGCGCAAATGAGTAATGCAGGTAATGGCAAAGGGCAACGGGCGTGGCAAGTCCCCGCGCCAAAATCATCAATCCCGATGCGAGATACGCTACACCCTCCAGCCCAAACCGTGGCAGCACCAGCGGGATTCCGATTCCAAGCAAGACTGCTTCCACAATCAGGATGATCGCGTAGGCGCGTTGTTTGGCCAAGCCGAACAGCATCGAGCTGGAATTAAACTGGCCAGCCAGCGCAAATGCGTGCGCAACGATGAAAGGAAACAGCAGGGGCGCTCCAAATTCCCGAAAGCCCGGTCCCAGCCACTTGCCGAGCAACGGTTCCCCCCAAAACCAGAGAAACAGGCTAAAAGGCATAAAGAGCGCAAAGCAATAGCGGTTCAGGTTGATGCCCATCTGCGCCAGCTTTTCGCGCTCTCCCCGTGCTTCCATGGCCGCGGTACTTGGGGACGTAACAAAGCCAATTCGAGTAATCCCCTCGGCCGCGTAAGCTAACAATCTGAGTGGGGCAGAGTAATAACCCACGAACGCCTCGGCCACTCCCCGGCGCTTGATCATCGACAACGGCGCCTGGCTCAGAAATACTCCAGCGACATTGGCCAGCAGAGAGTCGAAACCAAACAAAGCCATGCTCCGGAACCGGCTCCACCGCGCCAGGGTGGGGGAAATTCGCAGATCCGTAAAAACTGCCTTGAGACTCAGCAAATTAAGGGCATAGGTACCCAACTGAGTGCCGACCGCTGCCAATCCAATGGCCCGCAGGCCGTATCCAAAGTACAACAACCCTGCAGTAAGAACCACCCGCAGAATCATCATCGAAACCTGATTCTGGTTTACTCTCCGGAATTCGCCCAGAGCCTCCAGGGTGGCCCCGAAGCTCGAGGCCACCAGGGAAAGCGCCAGCCCGAATCCAACCAGAAGCATCAGGTCATCAAACTCGGAAGCATACTGCGTCTTCACCCGAAAGAATTCATGGGCCCACCCATGTCCGAACGCGAATGCCGCCATCAACAGCAGTCCGATCGTCACGAAATAGAAAAGAGCGGTGTTGATAACTTCGTTGATCGCCCCGCGTTCTCCAAGAGCCTGCATCCGCGAACTCTGGTTCACGACCGCCGTCCGCAAACCCATGTCGAATAACACCGCGTACTCCAGATACGAAAACGCTAACCCCCACAATCCAAACCGGTCGTCACCCAAACGCCGGATTAAATAGGGCGTCAAAATAAATCCGGCGAACAGGTTGCAAACCACCGGCATCCATGTCCAAATTACGTTTTTGAGAAACTTTGAAGTGCGTTCCCGGTCTAGGCCAGTCCCTGTGGTTTCCGCTTGCTGGCTCATTTCTCACAAGGTAGCATTGCTCTCTTGCGTGTGCGCCATCGGGAATGAATCTGCTATCAAGGAACAAGACACTTTGCTTGCTCTTTAACTCTTTTTCTTTTCTAATCTTTCTGCCCATCGTCCTGGTGGGATACTTTCTGCTTCCCCATCGCTGGGCCAACCGCTTTTTACTGGCTGCCAGTTGTTTTTTCTATGCCAGTTGGGACTGGCGATTTCTGTTTCCCCTGCTTGCCTCGACGTCCATCGATTACTGGTGCGCGCAGCGTATGGAACGGCTCATTCATGACGGACAACCTGTTTCCGCCCGCAAACCCTACCTCGTGTTCAGCCTGGTAACGAACCTCGCTCTGCTTGGCTTCTTTAAATACTTCAACTTTTTCGCGGGTTCGTTTGCCGACCTGCTCAATCTGCTCGGCATTCCCTCCAATCCGGGAGTTCTGAACATAATCCTGCCGGTTGGCATCTCGTTTTACACCTTTCAGGCCCTCAGTTACACCATTGATGTGTATCGCGGACAAATCCACGCCACCCGGAGTTTTGCAGACTTTCTACTGGCTGTACTGTACTTCCCGCACCTGGTCGCAGGCCCGATCCAGCGCGCCGCCAGCCTGTTGCCTCAGGTCATTGAACCCCGGCATGTCACTGCCGCCCACGTCGCAGCGGGTTTGCATCTGATCTTCTGGGGATACTTCAAGAAAGTCTTCATTGCCGACAATCTCGCACCATACGTCAATCAGGTCTTCAATTCGTCCCATCCCGACGGCTGGCAAACCCTGACAGCTACCTATGCTTTCGCTTTCCAGATTTATTGCGATTTTTCCGGATATACCGATATTGCCCGCGGCGTGGCCAAGCTCATGGGCTTTGAGTTCGTTCTCAACTTCAATCTGCCTTACTTTGCCACCAACCCTCAGGATTTTTGGACTCGCTGGCACATCAGTCTGTCCTCTTGGCTGCGAGATTATCTCTACATCCCGCTCGGCGGCAATCGCGGCGGTCCGGCCGCCACCAACCGTAACCTGATGCTAACCATGGTGATTGGCGGCTTCTGGCATGGCGCAGCCTGGAACTTCCTGCTGTGGGGTTTCTACCATGGCGCCTTGCTGGTAAGCCACCGTCTTCTCAAACCTGTTTTCAACCGCTTCGCGCTTCCAGAAGGCTCATTCGCGACTCAGTTCAGCTTCGCTTTGCGCTGCCTGGCCATGTTCCATCTCACCTGCTATGGCTGGCTGCTATTCCGCGCCAATAGCCTGCAGCAAATCATCCAGATGACGGGTAGCCTGTTGCAGCCGTTCACCATCGACACCGCGCCGCTGCTGCTACTTGCTACCTATGCATTACCACTGGTGGTGGTGCAAAGCTTCCAGTTCTTCAGCAATAAGCTAGAATTCCTAGATTGGCCCTGGTTCCCCTGGCCCGTGAGAACGGTTTTCTATTCCATTCTCCTGTATTTTGTTCTATTCCGAGGCGGAGCCCAGCAATCCTTCATTTACTTCCAGTTCTGAAAACCATGATCCAAACGTTGCTCAGATTCCTGCCCCGCGTGCTCGCCATCCTGGTAATGGGGGGGGTGACGCTGGAAATCTGCGCCCGTCTGGACGATTACTTTTATGAAGGGGCCGACCCCGGCGCCAACTACGCCATCGCCAATCTGTTTGATTTCGATTCCCTCGGCCAGAAGGGCAGGCCTGGCGCCCGGTTCGGCAAATGGCGCATGAACAGCTTGGGCTTCCGCGGGCCCGAACCCGAGCCTGGCCGCCACTTGATACTGGCTGTAGGTTCGTCGGAAACCTTCGGCCAGTATGAATCCGAAGGCCACGAGTGGCCGCGTCAGTTGCAGACAATTCTAGATCAGCAATATCCAAAACGGTTCGCCGTGCTCAATACGGCGCTGGCGGGGGAAAGCTTCCCAACCAGCGTGAAGCGGTTGCCGGAGCATCTGGCCCGACTTCACCCCACAGCTGTGCTGTTCTATCCCAGCCTCGCCCATTACCTGCACGTCCCATACCTCAGTCCAACTCCCGCACCTCCGCCCCCACAGCGCTTCGTATTCCGAATTGCCGGACGTGCGGAAACGCTGCTCAAAGCGTCGCTGCCTGAATCTTTACAAACACTGCTGCGAAAGTGGCAAACCGAGCGCGCCTCCAAGAACTACCCAGTTGCAGTCCACGACATGCCGCCCGAACTGCAGCAGCGTTTCGCCGAAGACATCGCCCGTGCTGTCGAATTCGTGCGGCTGGCTGGCGCAACCCCATTATTTATCACCCACGCCAATCGCTTCGGCCCAGCAGTGTCCGCAGCCGAGCGGCCAGTGTTGATTGCCTGGAGGCGCTTTTACCCCATGCTTGCAGAGGATGGATTTCTGCCCATGGAACAATCCATGAACGACGTCCTGCGCCGGACTGTCCACCGACTGGATGCGCCCCTGATTGACGTATCTCCTCGCGTTCCCTTCGGACCGAAGTACTTCGCTGACTTTGTTCACTTTACTGATGAAGGATCCAGAGTGTTTGCGAGTCTGGTCATCCCGGAACTGCAAAAATGCATCTCCGATACTGGTTTTACTTGTCCCTCACGCTCTCCTGCAGAGAAGGTTGGTTTCCAATGACCGGATTTTCGCGTTTCCGTTTTCTCCTTTCGTTTGTGGTGATGTTCTTACTGGGTTCCGGTGTGGTCCTTTACCGCCTGCCTGGCTGCGATGAAGCCTGGTTTTTAAATCCGGTCGTGAACTTTTTCTCCAAAGGCACGACCGGCACGGATATCCTGGAAGTCGCCGGAACAAATTTCGATGGCTTGCAGCGGTATACGTTCTGGCAGCCTCCTCTTTACTTTGTCAGCCTTGGCTTTTGGACCCGGGTCTTCGGAGCTGGCCTGTTCTCCATCCGTTACCTGAGCCTGTTTGCTGGACTGGTCACGCTTTTCGCTTGGATTTCCGTATTCAGGGCTCTCCGTCTGCCCCCGGCCACTGTATGGCTAGCCTCGCTCGTAATTGCCTGCGATTACACGTTTGTGATGCGCGCTACCGATGCGCGAATGGACATGGTGAGCGCGGCCTTTGGTGTCTCGGCACTGGCAACTTATCTGACCTTGCGCGAAAACAATCTCCCCAAGGCGTTCTTTCTCGCTAATTGCCTACTGGTTTGTAGCGGACTCACTCACCCGGCAGGAGGCGTGCTGAATGCGCTTGGTTTTGCAGCCCTGGTTCTTTTTTATGATCGCAAGCGCCTTACGCTTCCGATCGTGGCCTCGGCAATGCTTCCATATATTGTGGGCTTGGCCGCCTGGGGTCTTTACATGGCACAAGACTTCCACCTGTTCCGGAAGATATTCTCCGCCAACGCCGGCGATCGCTTCGATGGCATCGCGAGTCCATGGACCTCACTCCGCCGCGAGGTGGTCGATCGCTACCTGGTCTCATTCGGTCTCAAACCGGGAGTTTCTCTCGCTGTCCGGCTTAAGCTCATCATCCCCGTCACCTATTGGGCCTCATTTCTGTTTGCTTTATTCACGCCTTCTCTCCGCCGCAGGCCACAGGTTCAGGTCATCCTGCTACTGATCTGCCTGTTTGCCACCACGCTCTTTCTGATTGATAACAACAAGTTCGCCATCTACCTTGTGCATTTGTATCCATTGAGCGCCGGCTTGCTGGCCATTGTGCTCGAACATGCCCATACCAATCGTTTCCTGCCTCGCCCATTGCTGGTAACTTTCTTCTTCTGCTTCCTCCTACTACAAGCTGGCGGCCTTCTGTCGTGGGTTTCCAAGGATGGTTATCACAAGGACTATCTGCCAGCCGCCAAATTCTTGAGCGGACACATGAAACCTGGTCAAATGCTGATGGGCCCGGCCGAGTTCACCTTCGCCCTTGGTTGGGATCTGAATCTCATCGACGACTCCATGCTCGGCTATCGTTCCGGCAAGAATCCCGACATCATTGTGATGGATGCGCGCTACCGAGACATGTTCGATTACCGTCAACGCACCATGCCCGAGGCCTACCAATTCATGGTCAATCGCCGAGACTCCGAGTTCAAGCCCGTTTACCAAAATTCATCCTATTTGGTTCTGTTTCGTAAGTGAGCCACTGGGCCGGCATGCTGGACACGATCTCACGCATAGAATATATATGCGAGATCTATTTTTGAGGGAATTCCAATGCACCAATCAAAGACCATCCTGGTAACCGGCTCCTCAGGCCTGATTGGGTCGGAAGTATCGCTTTTCTTCCATTCCCAGGGTTTCCAGGTTCATGGCATCGACAATAATCAGCGCCAGGTCTTTTTTGGACCCCAGGGCGACACTCGCTGGAATCAGCAGCGTCTGGCATCCCTCATGCCTGACTTCGTCCATCACGAACTCGATATCCGGAACCGCGAAGGAGTGCTGGAACTTGTCTCTACTCTTCGCCCTACAGCAGTCATCCATACTGCCGCTCAACCTTCCCATGACCGCGCCGCCGCCATCCCGTTTGACGACTTCGACACCAACGCCGTCGGCACGCTGAATCTGCTCGAAGCCGTGCGGCGCTATGCCAAGGATTCGCCGTTTATTCATATGTCCACCAACAAAGTGTATGGCGATGCGCCAAACCTGATTCCCCTGGTGGAACAGGACACACGGTGGGATTACGCCGATTCCACCTACGAACACGGTATTCCGGAATCGTTCACTATCGACCAGTCAAAGCACTCTCTGTTTGGAGCTTCCAAAGTCGCCTCAGACATTCTGGTGCAGGAATACGGCCGCTACTTTGACATGCCCACCTGCTGCCTGAGAGGCGGCTGCCTGACCGGTCCCAACCATTCCGGGGTGGAACTGCACGGCTTTCTTAGCTATCTGCTGAAGTGCAACCTCGAAGGCCGCCAGTACAACGTTTACGGCTACAAAGGCAAACAGGTCCGGGATAATATCCACTCCCTCGATGTCGCCCGGTTCATGTTTGCCTTCTATTCCAAGCCCCGGCGCGGAGAAGTTTACAATCTGGGGGGCGGCAAACAGAATTCCTGCTCCATTCTCGAAGCCTTCCAGCTTGCCGAGGCAGCAACCGGCAAACCCCAGGATTATGTCTACGTCGAGGAGAACCGCAGCGGCGATCACATCTGCTACTACTCCGACTTACGGAAAATGCGGGCCCACTACCCGCAGTGGGATCTATCCAAATCCCTGCCACAGATCTTTTCCGAGATCGTGGCCTCCTGGCATGACCGCATGGTCGCGCAGTGAAATCGATGACCATCCTGATCACAGGTATTTGCGGCTTTGTTGGCTCTTCTCTTGCTCTGGCCCTGCGCGAGCGTGTAGAGAATCTTACAATTATCGGGGCAGACAACTTCATCCGTCCGGGAAGTGAAACCAACCGTCTCCTGCTCAAGCGGCTGGGTATTCGCGTCTTTCATGCCGACATCCGTCAGCCCAGCGATTTTGACGCCCTCCCGGCCGCTGACTGGGTGATCGATGCAGCCGCCAACCCCAGTGTTCTGGCAGGTGTCGACGGGCGCTCGTCGTCCCGTCAGCTCATTGAACACAATCTCGGCGGAACCATCAATTTGCTCGAGTACTGCAAAATGTACAGGGCCGGTCTTGTGCTGCTCAGCACGAGCCGTGTCTACTCCATCGTTGCGCTCAACCAGGTCAAACTGTTGGAACAGGGAACCCGTTTTGTCATCGACACTACTCAACCTCAACCTCCACACCTGACCCCGGCTGGAGTATCCGAAGAGTTCTCCACGGCAAGCCCCATTTCCCTCTACGGAGCCTCCAAGCTGGCATCTGAAGTGCTGGCCCTCGACTATGGCGCCACCTTTCAGTTTCCGGTCTGGATCAACCGTTGCGGCGTACTGGCGGGCCCCGGCCAGCTCGGCACCGCTGAACAGGGGATCTTCTCGTTCTGGCTGCATGCCCATGCCCGCCGCCGGCCTTTGCGTTACATCGGCTTCACCGGGCTGGGCCATCAGGTGCGCGATGCCCTGCACCCCCGCGATCTGGCAGCCTTGCTACAACTTCAACTCACCGGCCCCTCACGGCCCGGCCCACGCTTGTTCAATGTTTCCGGCGGTCAATCCAACAGCCTCTCGCTGGCCCAGCTCACCTCCTGGTGTGACGAGCGCTTCGGCCCACACCCGGTGCAATCCGACCTTGCTCCGCGTCCCTTCGATATCCCGTGGCTCATCCTTGATTCCGCTCTGGCGAGCAGCCACTTTGACTGGCGTCCGCAAACCTCCATTTCTTCGCTACTCGATGAAATTGGCCACCATGTAGATCATCATCCTGATTGGTTGGAATTGACCGCCCCACAATGATTGAACCTGTTGCCGATCCCAACGCCCGGCCCCTGAGACTACTCAGCATTGTTATACCTGCTCGCGATGAAGAGGGTTGCATTGCCTCAACGGTGCAACACCTGCACCTTGAGTTGTCCATTGCCGGGGTACCTCATGAAATCGTGGTTGTCGACGACGGCAGCTCTGATCAAACGTGGCCGATTCTTACCGATCTCGCCTCGCGCATGCCCGAGCTGAGCCCGCTGCAAAATCATGGACTCCATGGCTTTGGCCGGGCGATCATCCATGGCCTCGACAATTCCAAGGGCGATGCAGTCGTCATCATGATGGCCGATGAATCCGACGATTGCCGTGATGTCGTCCGCTACTGGCGCGAACTCGGCCGGGGCTTCGACTGTGTTTTCGGCAGCCGCTTCATCCGTGGCGGCGGAGTCATCGACTATCCTTCAGTCAAACTGTTCATCAATCGTTGGGCCAACCTTTTCCTGCGCATTCTGTTCCGCACAAACTTGAATGACACAACCAATGCATTCAAGGCCTACCGCCGGGAGGTGATCGATGGATGCCGCCCGTTTCTGTCCCCGCACTTCAACCTCACCATTGAGCTCCCCCTTAAGGCCATCGTGCGCGGCTTTTCCTGGACCATCGTTCCGATCACCTGGCGCAACCGCCGCACTGGTGTAGCAAAACTCAAGATTCGCGAAATGGGCAGCCGCTACCTGTTCATCTGCCTCTACGTGTGGCTCGAAAAATACTTTAGCAGAGGCGACTACCGCAGAAAGGCGGGTAACCCAGAGTGAGATTCCTGGCGATCCAAGTTCCACGACTCATCCCTTCTTCCGTCAAACGATGGATTCACAATCAGCGGGCTCTCGATAACATGCTCCGGCGAGTTCATGGCGCCCTGCTAGGCTCAGGTGTCTCCCCAATCGAACAAGGCCCAATGAAGGGAATTCGCCTGGCCCTGGGCCAACATGTCTCTCATGCCCATCTCACCGGCTCTTATGAACTCGACTTCCAACAGGCCATCCAGCGGCACATTCGTCCTGGCATGGTCTGTTATGACCTTGGCGCCAGCATTGGCTATATGAGCCTGCTGATGGCGGGCTCGGCCTTGCACGTATTTTGTTTTGAACCCTCGCCCAGTGCCGCAAGCCAGATTCCCCGCCACATGGCCGCCAATTCTTTCGCCAATTTCACCGTGGTCCCCAAGCCGGTTTCCAACGTCATCACCGACGTTACCTTCCAGCTCACCGATGTAGCCTATGGCTCTTCCATCGCAGAAACGGGAACCAGTCGCTGGCCCACAATTTCACTCACCACCACAACAATTGACACGTTTGCCGCCGACCATCCCGCGCCGGATTTCATCAAGATCGACATCGAAGGCTTTGAAGGCCCAGCCCTTGCCGGCGCACAGCACACCTTGGCCACCAAGCGGCCGATCCTATGCATTGAAGTTCATTCCAATCAGTGCGCGGAGGAAGTTGCCGCCGCTCTGGCGCCGCATAACTATCAACTCTTTGATGTCCATAGCGCCAAACCATTCTCGCCGGCCGATGGCACGATCATCGCCGGTGAAGTGCAGATTGTTTGCATTCCGCTATGAGGTGCTGATCCATGTGTGGCATTGCCGGCTTCGTACATTCTTCCAATCCACAGGATGCTGAGCTTGCGGTCTCGCGCATGGTCGCCTCGCTGGCCCGGCGCGGCCCGGATTCCGAAGGTTTTCATTCCTATCCCCAAGCTTCCTTCGGGCACCGGCGACTTTCCATTTTCGATCTCTCTACGGCCGGCCACCAACCTATGCTCAGCCCCGATGGACAGCTTTCTGTTGTCTTCAATGGAGCCATCTATAACCACTTGGAACTCCGCCATGAATTGGAGCGCGCCGGCTACCAATTCCGCTCTCGCACCGACACCGAAGTGCTGCTACATGGCTATCGCGCCTGGGGCATCGATGCCCTGCTCGCCCGCCTCCATGGAATGTTTGCCATTGGCCTTTGGGATAACCTCGAGCAGCGTCTGTTTCTGTTCCGCGACCGGCTCGGAGTCAAACCGCTGCATTATTCGTTACAGAACGGTTCCCTGGCCTTTGCCTCCACTGCGCGGGCTCTCCGCGCCTCCGGAATCGTCGGGGAACTCGATCCTCAATCCGTCGGCGAATTTCTGGAATACGGCTATGTGTCCGATGCCAGATCCATCTACCGCAATGCGGCCAAGGTTCCGCCTGCAACTCTGCTCGAGTTTCATAAGGGTCGGCTCGAAAGCCGCTCGTTCTGGCATGTTCCCGAAGACCAACCCCGCTTGAACATTTCGTTTCCCGAAGCGGTCGAGGAAACAGAACGGCTCTTTCTTGACGCAGTCCGGCTGCGCCTGGAGGCTGATGTTACTGTCGGATCGCTGCTCAGCGCCGGCATTGATTCGAGCCTGGTGTGTTGGGCCATTGCACAACACAATTCCGCCATCAAGGCCTTCACTGTTGGCATCCCCGGGCATCCCGACGACGAAAGTAAGGCGGCCGCCCAAACCGCGCAATTCCTGGGCATCCCCCACGAAATCGTTCCCCTTTCCGGCCAGATGTCCGATAACCCGTTTGAGTTGCTCTCCTCAGCCTTCGGTGAACCGTTTGCATGCGGCTCCTCGCTGGGCATGCTCCATGTATCGAACTCTGTACGCAAGTCCGCAACCGTGCTGCTGACTGGCGATGGCGGTGATGACGTCTTTCTTGGCTATCCCGAACATCGGCTTTTCTATCACACCCAGCGTGCTGCTGGCTTCATTCCCACCGCTCTGGCTGATCGCTTCCCTTCAGTACTGCCCGCCTTTCCAAAGCAGGGCGCCGGCAAACGGCTCCGCAATCTCATCGCATTCAGCTCAGGCGGCCTGAGTGCTGTCGCTGCTGCCCAGCCTGGACTGCAACAGTATCGCGAAGCGGGACTGCTCGGCCCACGCCTTGACTCTGCTCTTCCATTTGCAGCCAGCTATCAATGGAGTCCCGGTTCCGCACGCAACCTGCTGCAAGAGTTTCTCAATTATGAGCACCATACTCGTTTCACCGGCGAGTACATGACCAAAGTGGATGGCTCCACCATGCACTATGCCCTCGAAGCCCGCGCTCCATTTCTCGACCAGGAGCTCTGGAATTTTGCAGCGCGGCTGCCGTTCGCCGTCCGGCTGCACAACAACCAGCTCAAATCCATCCTTCGCGAAATTGCCCGGCGTCATCTGGGGCCCACGCTGTCCCGCGCCCGCAAGCGCGGCTTCACAATTCCACTGCTGCCCTGGCTGGTTCAAGGTTGGCGCGAATTCACTGTAGACCTACTGACGGATTCACGTTTAGCCTGCCACGGCTGGGTCGACCAGTCCAGATTGAACTCCTACTTGAAGCAATGCATCGCCTCCGGACAAGGTACTGCTCAACTCTGGCACTTGACCGTGCTCGAATCCTGGCTTCGCACCGAAGAATCGCTGGCCATTCCGCGCAATTCTCCCAGTCCTAATCCGTAGGTCAAAGCAAAGATCAGACCCAGCGGTACCGACAACAGGAAGGCAATGGCCCACACCAGGAGGCCCATCATCCCAGCCGCCTCCAGCCCCAATCCATACAACTCAGTCAGCACCAGCACCGTTACGATTTGGATTCCGCCGCCCACACCCGGAAGCTGAACAATTGCTCCAAATGCAATGAATCCATAGATCACCATCCCGTCTAGAACACTCAGCTTGCTAGTCGGCTCGAATCCCTGGCATAAGCAATAGAACATCGCCACCACCATTCCCCAATGCACCGCGCTGTACAGCAGAAGCAGCAGAATATCCCGCGAGCTCTGCATCGCCACGATGCCTCCCGAGAACGATCGGTATAGCGACATCAGCCGCGAACCAATCGACTCCGGCAGTCGACGCGCCACTGATTCCATCAGTTTTTCGATCGGGCCACTCAGGTAACGCAGTCCCATGATGAACAACACACATCCGGTCGCCGCCGTCGCCGCCAAACCGCCCCCTGAGCGCAACAGCCACCCTAGCGTCGGCCCTACCCGCTCTATAGTTCCTGGCCCCAATTGGCTCAATGAAAACCCGAACAAGACCATCACCATCAACAAATCGAAGACACGCTCCAGAAACCAGATCGCCATTTGAGATTGTAGGCTCACTCCCTGCTGGGCAGCTATCAGCGAAGGTCTCACCAGTTCACCCGGACGGCCCAGAATCGCCACTGCTGCAAATCCGGTGAATTGCGCCGTGATCAGCTTCCACACATTAGGCCGGTCACAAACGCCTTTCATCATCAACCCCCAGCGCAGCCCTCGCAGGCCATAGGCTGCCAGGGTGATTCCAGCCGCGGCCGACAACCAGCCCAAGTTCACCTGCGCGCCCGCTGCGGCAAACTTCTCCCAACTGAAGCCGCCCTTGCCATTTTGCCACCAATAAGCCAATCCCACTGCCAGCACAATCGCGAGCACCAGCGAAATCCATTTTCTCATCGTCATTAAAGCTTTCTCCCAATCTGTATTCCGCACATCTACCTATCATCGGCTCAAATGCGGGGGAGGACAATTCCCTACTCTGTTAGTGCAAGATAAAATCTGTTATCATGCATATGCATGGTTCCTTCCAGACCTCTCCCCCCTCTGCTGACTCTCTCTTCTCATCCACATGCCTTCTTCTCCCAGATCGCCCAAATCTTTGAGGCTTGGGTTTCCCGCCGCGAAAGCGCCAACACTCGCCGCGCTTATCGCTCCGACATTATGGCCTTCGTATCGTTTCAGGGGTGGAGCTGGCCGAAAGATGCCCCGGCGTTGATCCAGGTTTCGGTGTTGGACGTGCTTGCTTTCCGCGACTTCCTGCTCGAGCGTAACGCGGCCCCAAAAACTATCAATCGCCGTATTTCTTCGCTTTCCAGCTTTTACAAGTACCTTGCCGCGGCTGCGGCCGAATTGCGGCTGCCAATTACCGTGCCCAATCCCGCTCACGCCCAATTCATCGCCCGTTCTTCCACCGACCCTATCCGCGAAACCAGCTCTCTTTCGGCTGCCCGCGCCCGCCTTCTACTCGGTCTTCCCACAGGCGAAGACCTGTTGTCTTACCGCGATCGCGCCATTCTGAAAACCTTCCTCTACACGGGAGCACGCCTGGGAACCATTTGCCGTTTAACAGTAGAGGATTTTCAATTTAACGGGGAAGAATATACATTACGGTTGATTGAAAAAGGCAATAAGCGGCGAACGATTGGCGTGCACTTCTCGGCCGGCCAAGCAATCCAGGAGTATCTCGACAAAAGTGGAATTAGCGCCGGTCCGCTATTCCGCGCTCGCTGTTCTGCACACTCGTGTGATCTTAGCGACAGGCGCATTCACGAGACCACGCTCTGGCGCTTGGTCTCTGCCTACCTCCGCCAGATTCCAGGCTCGCACTACACACCCCATTCGCTACGCGCCACAACGGCGACGCTGCTGCTGAACTCCGGCGAAGACATCGCCCGCGTGCAGCATCTGCTTGGGCACCGCAGCATCACCACCACGCAGATTTATGACAAGCGCCGCCGCTCTACTTCCGACTCGGCCAGTCACCACATGCCCATCTAGTGAACCAATAACTCCTCGAAGCGCCCAGTCACGGCTTGCCAGCTATAGCGCTCCCGAACCAACTGCCGCGCCTGGTCGGCGATCCTGCGGCGCTGATCTTCATCGGCTAAAAGCTCAAGGCAGGCTTCAGCGAAGTCCTCGGCACTATCGGCGATCCGCAAGTTGTCTCCGTCGGAATAATCGAGTCCCTCAGCTCCTACTGTTGTCGACACAACGGGCAGCCCGGCGGCCATGGCTTCATACACCTTCAAGCGGGTTCCCCCGCCAATCCGCAACGGCACGATACAGATGCGGCCGCCATGCAGCCAGGGCCGCACATCCGGTACGGTTCCGGTCACCGTGACGCCTTCTCCACTCTCCCCCATCCGCTGGATTTCTGCTCCCGGATTACGCCCCACAATCGCCAGTTGGCAATTCCTGCCTTTGCGAATTTTTGGCCATACTTCGCCGACAAACCAGCGCATTCCATCCTCATTCGGCATCCAGTCCATGGACCCCACGAACACCAGATCTTGCCTAGGTTCCGCCTTCGACGACTGCGCAAAATAGTCCAGGTTCACACCGGTCGCCACTGCATCCACACGCTGGACGCCGTACTGTTTTCGCATCATGCCCGCATCGGCTTCCGACACTGCAATCACCCTTCGCGAATCCCGGCAAACCTGGCCTTCATAAACCTCCATGCGCTGGGATTGCATCCTAAAATATGCGCGGTGAAGCGATGTTGCGCCGTGCTCGGCGTGGCGCTTCCAGATTTGAGCCTCCACATTGTGCTGGAACAGTGTCACGCCCGAGAGATCATCGAAATGGGGCGCGGGAAACAGAAAATCACAAACAACGCTGTCAAATTTTTCCTGCTTCAGCAGCGTGCCCAGCCGTTCGCGCAAGGCCTCGCTCTTCCACCTCGCCACCGCCACAGGCAGAGGCGATACCAGCCCTTGCAGCAACTCAACGGCAAAGCCAATCGAGCGTTTATCGCGGGCCCTGTGCTCGACGGCATAGCTATGCCGACTGTATTCTCCAGCCCGCCTCACACCTTCGCCCTGGAGGTCTTCCGTCAGCCCCAGGTAGTGCACTTCGTGCCTCTGGTGCAAAACTCTCAAGGTTTCCAGCGTTCGAATTTGCCCACCGCGGGTAGTTGGATGCAGGAAGTCGCTCTTCACCCATAACAGCTTCAAGATTCCACGCTCCGGCCCTGAAATTGGTTTTGGCCCCAAAGTTCCAGGTTCAACAGGCGCCACAACCGGTCAGTTCCATCCTCGGCTCCTGCGCGATGGCGTTGCAGCAAATCATCCACGACTTGTGTGTTTAAATAATCTCCAATAAAAGAGTGCTTATTGGTTAAATGGTTTAGAATATCAGTAGTTTGTGCTTCCCGGAACCACTGCCGCAATGGGGTTGGGAAGCCCATTTTCTTACGGTAGACAATTTCTTTGGGTAGATACTTTTCGGCCACCCGCTTGACTATATACTTTTGCACATTGCCGCGGATCTTCAACCCGGAAGGAACTCGCATGGCAAGAGAGGCAAACTGGTGATCGAGAAACGGCACCCGGCTTTCAATTGAGGCCGCCATGCTCATCTGGTCCTGTTTCATGAGCAATTCCACCAGATATGTTTTCTGGTCAGCATACAGCATCCGATCCAGTTCCCCGCCTTTGCGCTGCTTCCAGTAACTTAAATAAGAATCATGGATTCCCTTGATCGCATGCCCAAACAGGCGCTCCTGCTCCGAAGAGTTGAAGGCCCCATAAAAGTTGTCGAGAAACATCGACTCCATAGTCAAATCCCGGCCCAGAAAAGTGTGCTTTAACTTCCTTCGCAAATCCCCGCCCAGTAGATCAGTGCCTCCGATAAAGCTCCTGACGCCACGGCGCAGCCCGGCCGGCAGCAATCCGTAAACTGAGCCGGCCCGCCGGTTCAACATATTCCACCGGTAACGCTCATAGCCCCCAAATAATTCATCCGCTCCTTCGCCGGTCAGTACGACCTTGACCTCCTGTGCCGCCCGCTTGGAGATGTGATAGAGCGGCACACTCGACGGCCAGGCAATCGGCTCATCCTCATGCCAGATCAGTTTCCTGAGTGAACCGAAGAATTCCTCACAACCAATCACGACTTCCCTGTGTTCGGTGCCTAGTTTCGCACTGACTTCGGCCGCAAACCCCAACTCGCTAAAAGCAGCTTCCCGGTAGCCCACCGAAAAGCTTTTGACCCGGCCCTTTGTCATGCGGCATACCAGTGCAGTGATCAGGCTGGAATCCACTCCACCGCTCAAGAACGTTCCCAGTGGAACATCCGCCATCAGGCGCATCCTGACGGTCTCCTCCAATCCGGCTTCCACCCGTTGCAGCCATTCTTGTTCGGAACCCTCCTCCGGCCCAACTTCGGGAACATCCCAATACCGCTCTATAGCCAATTCCCACTTGCCGTTTTGCTCTCTCAGCATCAAATGATGCCCGGGCATCAACTTGCGCACGTTGCGGAACATCGTCCGGTCCCCGCCTACATAGCCAAAACTTAGATACTCGGCAAGCAGACCTTCTTCCATAGCCTTTTCAAGGCCCGGATAAACAAAAAGCGCCTTGATCTCGGAGGCAAAAGCGAAGACACTTCCATCCCAGTAGTAGTAAAACGGCTTGATCCCAAATCTGTCTCGGGCGGCAAACAATGTGGCCTTTTTCTCGTCCCAGATGGCAAAGCTAAACATGCCGCGAAAGTGCTCGAGACACGCCGGACCCCATTCTTCCCAGGCATGCAGCAGCGTTTCAGTATCGGAGTGCGTCCGGTAGCGGTGTCCCCGCCGTTCCAGTTCCGGTCTCAGATCTGCATGATTGAAGATTTCACCGTTGTAAACGATCCAGACATTGTTCTCTTCGTTCCCAATTGGCTGGTGCCCCAGCGCCAGGTCGACGATCGAAAGCCGCCGGTGTCCCAAATGCACCCGTCCATTGCCGCCGGTCTGATGCTCGTAAAATCCTTCGTCATCCGGGCCACGGTGTTTGATCGCATCCGTCATCCCTTTCAGAATCGTGCGATTGGCCGTGCTCCCCTGCGTTTGAAAAAATCCCGCGATTCCGCACATATTCTCTCAGTCTAGCCGCTATTGCCAACCGCTTCGTTTGCAGCGCCGCTTCAGGGGCATAATGGAAAGGATTGCAAGTGGGACTGGCACCCCCCACTGTAAATCCATCGTCCATGCCTCGTTTCCGTACACTAGCTCTTCTACTCGGCGATACCATCGTCCTGTACTTCTCCTACATCGGGGCATATGTCTTTCTGCGCAATGCCGAATGGATCCCGTTTTTGGATCTCTACGATTACTTGTTCACCGACAGCGCGATCGTCCAGATTTCGATCGTATCGGTAACGCTCATCCTCAGCTTCTACTGGTTTGGGTTGTATGAAGAACTTCGTGTGCGTAGCCGCAGGGTACTGTTTGAGAATCTGCTTCTCATCTGGGGGATTGTTTTTCTACTGCAGGCGATTTCCAGTTATGCAAAATCGCCCATGGTGCTCGCGCGCTGGGTCATGCTTTTCGGCTCGACGCTGGCAATCATCCTCTTTACTCTATGGCGAGCCCTGTATTCCATCTTGCTGCTCCGTGTCGTCGACCGGCAGCGAGTGCTGTTTTGGAACGATTCGGCAATCACCCGCGAAATCGCCAGCCACATCGACGCTCATGCCGAAAAAGGCTATCTCTGCATTGGTTGCATTACTGAAAAGCCAGCCTTTGAGGAACCCTTTCTCGGTGGTCCGCTCCATCTAATCGACCAGAACACCAGCAGCCTCATTCGCCAGTTGAAACCCTCCTACATCGCCATCTGCGGAGAGCTTCCCGATGACAACCACATTGTCGCCACACTCATCGATCTGAACATGCATCATGTCCGGATTGCCAATATCGCCGAAATCTATGAGGATCTGTTCCAACAGATCCCCCTACAAACCCTGACCACCAATAACCTGGTCTTCGCCTCAAGCCTGCAACCCAATCCGCTGTTCGTCACCATGCAAAACGTCTACGGCACGCTGGTGGCGATCCTGGGTCTGCTGCTCACCTGGCCATTGATGATCCTGACCGCCATCGCTGTCAAATTGGACTCTCCCGGACCAGCCCTGCTGCGCCAGCGGCGCATCGGAAAGAACGGCCACATTTTTGAAATTCTTAAATTCCGGTCAATGTATGTCGATGCCGACAAGCGCTTTGGCCGTACCCGCGCTTCTGATAACGATCCGCGCATTACCAGGATTGGGCGCTTCATCCGCGTCTCTCGCCTCGATGAGCTTCCACAGTTCATTAATGTTCTGGTCGGGGATATGAATTTGGTTGGCCCTCGTCCGGAAATGCCAGAATACGTCGAAGAACTTACCCGCGCACTGCCGCTTTACACCCAACGCCTCCGGGTCAAGCCCGGCATTACCGGCTGGGCCCAGCTCCACCACATCCCAGAACTCTCCATCGTCGAAACCTCACGAAAAATCCAGCACGATCTCTACTACATCAAGCACCTGTCCCCGGCCTTCGACTTCCTGATCATGTTTCACACCCTTAAGGCCATACTCCTGCGTATAGGAGCCCGCTGAAGCCGCCTGTAGACCTGGAATTCAATTGGAGTCAAGCACTTGAGTGTATGGAATCTCATCACGAAAACCTCTCGGATATTCGGATATAGAGTGCTATATCCGAAACCACATGAACATCCCTCTTTCAGCTAAAGAGCGTGATTTCGACAATCTACTCCGCTATCTCAAGCAGTTCAAAACTATCGATTCCAAACTCACTATGCTGGAAGTCAGAACCGGCTAGGGCTGGGTCCCAGCCCTAGCCAAACAGCGCTGCCTGAATCTCCCGCGGTCTCGAAATTTCCTCCGTGCTGGCCGAGCCAGCCCTTTTTGAGCACGTCGAGGATTGACGATCCGGGCACAAGCGCCTCCATCGTGCTCTGAAACCCGGCGGTGCGCTTTTCTTTGAATCGACTAACAAGTTCAGCCCTAGCTCTGGAGAATATCCGGCCGTGCCCTTCTATGGCGTCATGTCCGATGCCATGCGCTACCGGTTTCTCATCATGCTGCATGGGGCCGACATCATGAAGAATGGAATCGACTTCCACCAGTTCAGTTCACCCCTGTTGCGCCGAACCTTACTTTCTTAGAAGGCACAACCTTTGTTTGCATCAAGTAGCAATCGCCGCCGCCCCGGAAACTATGATCGCACTGTTACAATCCATTTATGGCTGCCGAGCGCCTTTACTTTGTCGCTCGTCTTCTGGTTGCTGAATCCGCCGAATCGCTCATTCTTCTGCCGGACTCCATTCCCTCTACCCATCTCGTTCAGGCCGCTCTGCGACGGCTGCAGCTTGGACGCTCCTGGGCCCAGGCCAACCCCTCAGAAATTGAACGCTTGGCCCTTTCCTTGCGGGAATTCGCCCACAATGCCGCTTCCCTGCTCCAGGAACAGCACCCCGGCCTGGCTGTCCTCGGTATCGATGTCATCCAAAACGCATTCCTAAACAAAGAGTTTCGTTCTGTGTTGGCCGCAGCCATCGCCCCGGCTCTCGCCGGCTCATTGCTAAGCTCCGATGAGCCCCCGATTGCTGATCCGCTGCCCGAGTGGAGATCGGCGCTCCGGCAGCGTGGGCCTTCCCACCGGTTCCTGGCTTCCCTGCTGTTTCTCCATCAGCATCTGGTCGCCGTCCTGCTGGCCGAACACCTCAAACTTGCCTGGCGGCCTGCGCCATTGCTGGAATCCACCATTACCGATATCCCCGTCGCTCTGTCTAGCATTTCCACCAAACCCAGTTACCTCTATGTGATGAACAATCTTCCCTATCACGCCGTACGCGAGGCCCTGGCCTTCGGCCTGTTCTCACAGTCGCCAGATTCACCTTGGCCCACCGCCGAACTCAACAAAGGTGGTACTCACGGCCAAGCACAACTCTTCCCCGTCGAAGTAGAGTTGAATCCGTATCGCGAACCAGGCGAACAAAAGCTCCTCATTGACAATATGTGGAACCAGGTCAGCGAGTTGTCTGACCTCGATGCCGATGTCCTCGATCTTTTCAGCGCCATCTGGATCGAACACGCCAAGGACCCCAACGATTTTGCCCGCATCAGTATTAAGCAACTCCTCAAGCTGCGGGGCCTAAAACCAAAATCCGGCGAAGACGGCCGTACATCGGGCTACAGGCCAGAGCAAAAAGCCCAGTTATTCCGCGCTATACAGCGAATTTCCAGTCTGTTTCTCCTCATCCAGAATGTAGATGTTCCCCGACCCGGCGACACAGGCCGGGAACGGCGAGAATTGCGCTCGCGGGCCTTCGTTATCACCGACATTTTAGGCAACCGCGCCTCCTCCTCACCTTCCGCTCCTTTCGATATCGAAGAGTTTTTGATCCGTCCAGGCGTTCTATTCGGACACTTCCTGTTTGGCCCCGGCCGCCAACTTGCTCTGCTTAGCTCCAAAGCCATTCACTATGACCGGATCCGTCAGGATTGGGAGAAGCGCTTGGCGCGCTATCTCTCCTGGCAATGGCGCAATGACGCCGTCAATCAACGTGCCTCCCGTACCTTTTTGGTTCGCACTCTGCTGGAGAATGCCGGTAAAACGGTCGATCCAAAGCATCCGCGCAGGACCCGCCTCCGGTTGGAGAAAGCACTCAACCAACTCACCTCCGACGGCGTGATTGCCTCCTGGACCTGGGAAAACAACCGTTCTGGATCCCGTGAACTCTCCAAATGGCAGGAGTATTGGACGGACTGGTCGATTCGAATAGAAGCGCCTGAATTCATCCGCCGCCAATACCAGTACATTCTCCCGGCATCGAGCCATAGTCAGATACCCTCAGCTCCCACTAAATCCACCAATTTCGATCTATCCGGACTGCTCTTTGAACACCGACGGCGCCATCACCTCTCTCAATCCGCCATGGCGGCGGCCCTCGGAATCACACAAAGCTACTATTCCATGCTTGAGCGGGGTGCACGTTCCGCACCGCCAGAAACCCGCCGGAGGATACTCCAACTCCTCAATTCGCCCCTGTGACCCATTTTCTTGCCAAAACTTCTTGTTCTAACCGTAGTCTCAACCCCATCCATACCACAACTATAAGTGCTTTATTTTCAATGCACAGTTATAACTGCACCCGGAGAATCTCGATACTGGGTGCTACCTTAGATCCCTCTGTTGAATTAAGACCAGCCCCCTATCAAGTTTTCTAACTGCATCATTTCACGGATTCATAAATTCTTACACCGGGTCTTAACTTAATAGCACAATTGTATAAAGCAGGTTGTCATAAATGTAGTCGCAACCCATAACTGATGTAGTCGGAATCATGGCGCTATGTAGTCGTTACCCTGTCGCAACTTGCCACTTAAGTCCTTAAAAATCAGTATTATCACTATCCTAATTATAGTAATAATAATTTAAGAACCCTGTGCCGCCTTGATGGCGGCCCGGGTCTAGATCGCATCTCCCGGATTATCAATGGCACTGCGCGAATACGAATTGGAACAAGAGTTTGTCGACCCCAGCTCCGAGCAGGATCTTCTACTCGCTTGGTCTGAAAGCGGTTCAGATTTTGATCTGCTTGGGCAGAGGCTGGATCCAGCACTCTTTCCGGCCTGTACTGATCAGTTTCTGGCCATCAGGAAAGCGGGTCCTCATCCGGTTGGCAAGACCCTTTACTGGAGTCAACAACAGTTTGAAACCAGCATTTCCCACCTTCGCTTGCTTTTGCACCGCAGGTTGATCGCCCGACTGCAGCACAGGTTGGGAGAGTTGCTGTTTGACAGGGAACAGTCGAGCGATGTTTTTCTTCAAGCCCTCGAATCCAGCGCAAAGATGTTGCGGGAATCCTCCCCCTCCCAGCGTGGCTTCCGTGCCAGAAGCGCAACCGAGCTGGCTTCCCAGAATCTTGCGATGGCTACTGAACGGATTGAGTTGCGCCGGCTTACGGGTCAACCCGTGATGGGAATTCCCAGCGGGCTCAAACGCCTCGACCACCTCACCAATGGCTGGTTCCCCGGTTTGCATGTTCTGGCCGCGGGCCCTGGCGCTGGCAAGACAACATTAGCTTTGCAGTTCGCCGCTCATGCTGCGGCAACCGGCTCTCCGGTACTGTTCGTAACCTATGAGAATTCAGCCTCGAATTTGGTATTGAAGCTTCTGTGTGCGCGCTCCTCGGGCTCCCCAAATGATGTGGAACGAGGCTTTGGCGATATGGAACTGCTCAAGCACACCATCGCCGAGAACGCACCATGGTTAGCCCGGCTTAGCTTTATTGAAGGCGATTCCAGGCTCCGCTCCTCTGCCGTCGAAGAACAGATGCGCTCTCTAATGGGCCCCCATTCCCAGCCTGGGCTCATTGTCTTCGACTACCTGCAGCGTGCCGCTCACGGCCTTGGTTATGATCAGTTGCGCCAGAATGTCAGTCTGCTGTCCGGTGAACTTCGCGACCTCTCCCTACGCCTGAATTGCGCCGTGATCGCCATCTCGAGCCAGAACCGGTCCTCGGGCGACTACGGTCGCGGTGGGACCGCCCAACTAGACAGCTTGAAGGAATCTGGAGATCTCGAGTACAGTGCTGACACCGTCACTCTGCTTACCGTTCCTGTCGAGGCTAACCCCGTTCCTCCAACTCGAGAACTGGAGTTGAAGCTTGCCAAGAATCGCTTCGGATCAGTCGGTTCGCTTCGGGTCATTTTTCGCCCAGACACAGGAACCTTCCGCGAAAAATTCTGAATTGAAAGCCTTTTCTCATGCCTGAACGCGGTAAAACGCTAACCGAAGCCGATGTCGCCGCTTTGAAGCCCGTACGTGGCGAAGGTGGCAAATCCCTCCGCGCATACTGCCCCTTTCATGGGTCCGACCAGCAGCGCAGTCTGCGCATCCACATTGACTCAGGCCGTTTTCAATGCTTTGCCTGCTCGGCTTGGGGCTATATGAATTGGGCGCGCAATCGATTTCTCCATGAGAAAAAGCAGACCACACCGCTACTTCCCCGCCCTGGCCTTGCTGCGCGTCCACCCGCTCCAGTAGCCGGACTGGCTGACTGGCTGGCTCGCTATCAAACCGCTTTGCCCGGCAGCCTTGGCGAACAGTACTTACTCGACCGCCGTATTCCCCCCAACTTGGCGCAATCTTTCGGCGTTGGCTATGCGCCACCAGGTCAATGGGCTCACCGTTCCCCAAATGGTGCCCCCGTCCGGGACTACCCCTATGGCCGCCTCGTTTTTCCACACCTGGGTCCCCAGTGTCAACTGCTCAACCTTTATGGGAGAGCCCTCGGCGATCAGGCTCCAAAGTCTCTCCGACACGACCATTTGCCTGGGCCGAAGGGCTATTTCAACTTCCCTGCCCTGCTCTCTGATGAGCCTGTTTACATTTGTGAGGGTCCTTTTGACGCCCTGAGCCTGATGGCCGCCCGTCCCAGTGTGCGAGCCGTCGCTATTTTCGGGGTCAATGGATGGCGGGATATCTGGGCCAACAGACCCAAAGAGTTCATTTTTGCCCTCGACTCGGACTCCGCAGGCCAAAAAGCATGGAAAAAACATGCTTTAGGGTTGATTCAGCGAGGAAAACGAGTTCGGTACCTTTCTACCGATTCCTTCGGCGGAGCCAAGGATGTCAATGAAGCCTGGATTTGCAATTGTCTTCATCTTGAATAGACTTCAACATAATTGACTCAAACCCTATTCACCTTGTACAATCGGCCCAATGGAGCGAATCCATCTCAATACCCATCAGGTCGCTAAAATTGTCGGTGTTTCGCTGAATACAATTTATCGCTGGTTGCGCGAAGAGAAGATCGCCGAGCCATGCCGCGATCCGGACAACAATTACCGCTTGTGGACCTCTCAGAATATCCAGGATATTCGCTTGCGTCTTGTTTCCGGCTCCGATAACCAAGAGAAGGCCTGAATAGTAAATGATTCGACTTGTGATCGCCAATCAGCGCGGTGGAGTTGGCAAAACAACAGCTGCTCTCAATTACGCCTGGTTTCTCGCCCGTTGTGGGTTTAGAACGCTTCTGATCGATACCGATAGCCAAGGCTCGGTGGGCGTAATGCTCAATTTGAAGCCAAAGCATTTTTTCAGTCACTTTTTGGTACACAAGTTCCATCTGGAAGAGTGCGTCGTCCCATATGCGGACAAACTGCACGTTTTATGTGGCAATAAAGACACAGTGCAGGCCGAATCTGCCTTGGCTGGGGCTGTCGTTCGCGAGCTTGCCCTTAAGCTCTACCTAGAACCCTATGAAACGGCCTACGATGCAGTGGTAATCGACGTGTCTCCTTCGATTAATCTTCTGCAAACTTGCGCCATGGTCTATGCCCGCAATGTTGTGATTCCAGTCAACATGGATCTGCTCAGCTTGAATGGTGCGAACGCAGCCATTGATATGATCCGTCTACTAAATGACTTGATCCGTGCTGAAATTGTTGCAATCGGACTAATTCCCTGCCAGGTAGATCAACGCCTCAGTGTCACCGGTTTGGTCCAGCAGGGCCTTTCGAAGATGAGCGAAATGTTCAATATTCCCATTCTTCCCTCGGTTCGTACCGATCAGAGTGTCAATAAAGCATTCCGCGCCCGCCGTCCATTGCTGGACTTCGATCCGCACTCCAAGGCCGCTCGCGATTACATCGCCATTTTCAAGCAGATTACTGAGCATATTACCGGTGAACCGCTTGCCCTTCCCGAGGAGTTCCAATGAAGGCTAGGAAGCGCGCCTCAGTTGCCGATTTCGACGTAACAGAGTTTCTGCGGCCCACTGCCGTGGATTTGGACAGCGCGCTTCGAAGTTTGATCGGTGTTGCTCAATCCTCTTCCCCGGGTTCCACAGAGTTGATCCGTACCCAAGCCCCTGCTAAAATAGACCCGGCTCCTAATTCGATAGCATCTCTCAACAAAAGATCCCCTGTTAAGTCAACATCTCAAGTTAATGTGAGACCGGGTACTAATACACAAGCCCCTGGTGAGTTAATACCACCCCCTGAAATACAAGGGGCTCCTGTCTTAAACTCGAATGTTAAATTGATCCCCCCTGTTAATTTAATTGTAGGATCTAAATTAGCACCTACTGTAAAGTTAACAGACTCTGTTAAGGCAGCTAGTGGTACTGAATTAATACCGGGTCCTAAACTAGTAACCCCTGCTGTCAGACACTTCGTCGTGCGAGAGGCCTACGGCGCTTCCGACGGACATTCCAGAGCAGAGCAGGACGTTTACCATGCCTGCTGGGAAATCGGTATCCCACAGACCGATTCCTCTCGTCTGCTGACAATGGGCATGGCCGCGCTGGCTCGCCACGCAGGACTTTCAGAATCCAATGCCCGCTTGAATCTGCGTTCGCTGGTTCGTAAACTCGCCCTCGAAGAATACTCGACTTATGTCTGCGAACAGGGCCTCGGTCGCACGTGGCGTATCTTTTCCCCCGATCAGGTCTTTGAACGAAGAGCCCATGCGGGCCTGCGATTTTTCATGAAAAGAACCCTGGCTGTGGTTTTTGTCGATCCTTTAACTAAGCAACCCCTTCTAATTTGATACCGGGTATTAACTCACTTAAACATGTCTAAAGCTTTAGCAACAAATCCGCAGCAGATCGCTGTTTTTGGCCTCGGCTATGTCGGGTGTGTCACGGCTGCCTGCCTGTCCAGCCTTGGCCACAGAGTCATTGGCGTGGATAAAGACAACTTTAAGGTGCAGCAGGTGAACTCCGGCAAGTCACCATTTTTTGAACCAGGTTTGGAACCTTTGGTAGGGCAGGGAATTGGCTCCGGCCGTCTCACCGCCACCACAGTGGCCGCCGAAGCCCTGGCCGGTTCTCAGGTTGCCATGCTGTGCGTCGGCACGCCCTCCCTGGCCAATGGCGATCTCGATCTGACCTATCTGCGGCGTGTGGCCCAGGAGATTGCCCTCTGGCAGGTGGAATCCGGCAAAGCCCTAATCATTGCGGTACGAAGTACGGTTTTCCCCGGCACGGCTGAACACCTCCGGTCACTGTTTGCCGCCGATGCACCGATCGCGATTGTTTCCAATCCGGAATTCCTCCGCGAAGGTGTGGCGGTTATGGATTTTGAACATCCATCACTACTCGTCGTCGGTGGCGAACCTGAACCCGCCCGGGTTGTAAGCGCACTCTATGAGGGGCTGCCCGTCGCACCTACGATTGTTGCCTTGAAGACGGCCGAAATGATCAAGTACGCATGCAACGCCTTCCACGCCGTCAAAATCTCCTTCGCCAATGAAATTGGGGCTATTTCCCATTCGATGGGCATCGACGGGGCCGAGGTCATGCGCACGCTTTGCGCTGATGCCAAGCTAAATGCGTCCGCTGCTTACCTGAAACCCGGCTTTGCCTTTGGCGGCTCCTGTCTGCCTAAGGATTTGCGGGCGATTGTGTACCGCGCCCGCCGGCTCGATCTGCGCCTGCCTCTTCTCGAGAATACTCTGCCCAGCAACGATTGCCAGTTGTCCCGTGCCTGCGCGGCCGCCGTGGCCTTGCCAGGCTCCAAAATCGGCATATTCGGCCTTGCATTCAAGCCCAATACCGACGATCTGCGTGAATCTCCCAGTATTCCACTGATCGAATTCCTGCTCGGCAAAGGCCGCCAGCTTCAAGTGTTTGATCCGCACGTTCGACTTGATGAAGGTTCTGGCATCTATGGCGGAAATAAGAACTTTTTGTTGAACGCGATTCCCCATATCGGCGGGCTGCTTGAGGTCAAACTTCCAAGCCTGCTCGAGTGGGCCGATTCCCTCATCCTAACCGTCAAGCCCGATTCAGCCTCTGCGACCGCCATTGCCACCACTTCGCTTCCTATTCTCGATCTCTCCGGCTCCGGGCTGGATCGCGTTGCATGAACTGGCGGAAATTGCGCCGGAGCCCTCGCGAGATTAAATTCCGTCTCCGGCAGGAATTGCTGAACTTCAAGTATTTTGTCGTCCCGCCAGCCTGCCGGCCCCTGCCAGACTCCCCACTTCCTTTTCTACCGCCTCCGGCTACCATCCGCCAACTCCTCGCCGGCTCCACTTTCGCCTCGGAAACAATTGCGCTTGCCGGGCAAGTACTCGAGCATCGCATTCCAATTCTTGGCTTTACCCTCGATTGCGGGCCACATCTGCCATGGCGGCAGGATTCCCTGCGTAAAATATCCTCAGGCCTCGAATACTTTCGCAAAATCCCGTATCTCAACCCTGCCCAGGTGGGCGACCACAAGGTGGTCTGGGAACTGAACCGTCATCAGCATCTGGTCTTGCTCGCCGAGGCCTATCTTTTGTCGGAAAACCCCGCATTCTTATCCGAGATCGAAGCCCAGTTGACCGATTGGCTTCGGGAAAACCCCTTCCATCGCGGCATCAACTGGACCAGCGCCCTGGAGGTAGGCTTCCGGGCTCTTTCCTGGCTTTGGGTCTATCATTTGGTCGGGAATCGGCTGGCGGAGCCTTTGCGCCTCCAATTTGGCCAATCCCTGTACCGGCATGGACTCCATCTGGAAGCAAATCTCTCCTACTATTTTTCGCCCAATACGCATCTGCTGGGAGAGGCCGTGGCGCTCCATGCCCTGGGTGTGTTGTTCGATCAGGCCGACTGGCGAACCACAGGAGGCGAAGTGGTGGACCGCCAGCTCACCGCACAGGTATTATCCGACGGAGCTCACTTCGAGCAATCGACCTACTACCATGTGTACGCCTTGGACTTCTTCCTGTTTCATTCCTTGATTGCCGGCAAGCAGCAGGCCTATGCTCAGGTTCTGATCCGTATGGGTGAGTACCTCGAAGCCCTGTTGGGGCCTTCGCGCACATTGCCCTTCATTGGCGATGACGATGGGGGTCGTCTCTTTCACCCATATGGCAACCGTGCGCACTTTGGACGGGCTACTCTGTCCACGCTCGGCCTGGTGTACGAATGTAAACAATGGATACATTCAAGCGACTGTTCCGAGCAGGCAGTCTGGTGGCTCGGCCGGAGTTGCCCTGCAACGGCGGAGGTCGACGGGTCCTGCACTCTGCCATCGTTTCGCCACTTCCCCCAGACAGGCAAGGCTATTTTGAGTGCAGGGCCCTTGCACATTCTGCTGGATGCCGCGCCCTTCGGGCCTTTCCAGGCAGGTCATTCGCATGCTGGGTGTCTTTCGGTGCTGCTGCGCTACGGGCAAGAGGATCTGATGATCGATCCAGGCACCTTCGTTTATGTCGGCGATTCACGGCAGCGAGACTGGTTTCGCGGAATCGGAGCGCACAACACGGTAGCAGTGAAAGGGTTGGAGCCTGCTTTGCCCAATGGCCCGTTCGGCTGGCTTGGCCTTCCGCAAGTGTCGCTGGGCGCCACCGGGCGGTCCAGTGTCCGGATGGAAGCCCGTTATGCATCCCTCACGCATTTTCGGCAGGTGACGGTGAATGCGGACGGTTTCATGGTTGAAGACACGCTCGAGCATCCACAAGCCGGTCTGGAAGCGATTCTTTCATGGGTTTCAGCTGAGCCCTATGTGCCGCTCGGAGAAGGGAAGTGGCGGCTTGGATCCACGGTCGTCGTGGATCTCCCGGGGGCCGTGGTAGTTGCTTCCCAACGCTCGCCGGTTTATGGAAGCCTTGAACCCGCCTTCACTCTGCAGCTTTCAAGGCGTGGCCCGTTTCCTCTCCATTTCATCACCCGATTTCACTGGAGTTGACGTCCGGCGCTGCAACACGAAGTTGCCGTAAGTTCCGTAAGTCGAGAATTGTTCTCTGGCAATGCGCATTGGTAACGAACTGTCCTCGCCTGAAACACGCCAAAAATGAAGAAGCTTTTCGTTTCTCACCACGCACGGCCGCTCGGCTGCCGATAGCCGCTCTCCCACCATGTTCAGTTCTTGGGGTGTGAGCAGAATTTGCCAGACGGTGGCGTTGTAGTAAGTGAGCGGTTTGACACTGGACCACAGGTGCAGACTGTTGAATCCGGGAATGGTCAGCAATGAATCACATTGACTTCGCACAGCCAGAGCAAGAGACCGGTAAGCGTCGGCCTGTTCTGGATTCATGCGGGCAGCCTTGGCTCCCGGCAACCCCAATGGCGCTGTCGCAACGTACTGCTTCCAGCTATGGCGCAAGCCGACCGGCGAGAGAACCGTCATCGCCAGCCCCACGCAGATGATTCCGGCCAAGCCAACATTTTGACGGAGCCAATGTGGCAGAACCATGCGGACTGTACGGTTTTTCCAGCCTTCACTCAACGCCACCGCCCCTCCCAACGCCAGAAAAGCCCCGCCGATGTAGACTTGAGTCCCTGCCACCGGATAAGCCTGCAAGGGCATGAGCAGTGCCAGAAAGTAAAGCAGCAGTCGTCCTTTGGCATTGCCCAGCTTCCACTCATTTCGTTCTAGTGGCAAAATCAGCCAAGCCAGCGCCACCATGAGGTGAATTAGCACATAGGCGCGCTCAAACAATGCCATTCCCATCACGCTGATGCCCCATGCAATCCGCCACCAGCAAAGGGCTTTCCAACTTCTTTCCATTAGAAGAATCCAGACCCCCAACGCCGCTCCGGCTGCAGCTGGAAGGATTCGCCATACAGGCCACGGCCCGGCTGCGTAGAAGTTCCTGGCAAACTGTATGGGGCGCAGGAGAGCGCCATCGACAAGTGCGTGTAGCGTTGCACCAGTGGCGAGGAAATATCCTAGAATCACCGCGGCAACCACGCTTGCTGCTACCAGGGGCTTGATGAGGTCGCGCCAGGAAAGCGTATTGGCAATAGGCGCTTTCCAGAGCAGCGTAGCAGCGGGAATCATCGCCAGGGCGTAGACTGCTGCAAACGGCCAGGCACCGGCAGCCATGCTTCTCCACATCAGCAGTACGGGAATCGCCGGCAACAACAGAAACACCAGCCTCAATGGAGCTGGAAGGGGTAACTGGCAGGCGATCCACAGGCCAAGTGCAATCAGGAACAATCCGCCAACGTTTACCTTGATGAGCAATGCAAAGGCTGCGCATACTGCCGCAAGGGTCAAACCCATACTGCCTCGAAGCGCAATCGCGCAAAATCCGGCGGCGACTAGAAGAACAATCAGAAATTGTGGATGGGCGGGTTCAAACGAGAGCTTGGCGATCAACATGCCCGCGGCCATGGCCCCCATGGTTGCCCCTGGAAGCCATCCCGACAGCTTTCTCAGCCCAAGCCAATACAGCCCCACCGTACCCATCCAAGCCAGCAGTAGCACATAGCGGCAAGAATCTGTTGTTGGGGCAATTCCAAACAATCTGCCCATAACAAGGTGATAAGCGAAAAACCCCGGTCCGTATTGGCTATAGACTTCCTGATACGGAGAAGCGCCAGCAAGCACAGCAGCTCCACTAATCAACATATAGCCTTCGTCGTCGTATTCCTGAAAGGTGGAAAAGGTCAGAAGGAAGGCATGGGCAAACAGAACGAACCCAAGGCAGAGCGTAAGCCATCGTTGAGCGGTTCTTGGCGTTTGCAAAAGAAACATACCCTTACGTATTGTGGGGTAGGGAAGCCAGAAAATCCCAACTTCCCTTCACACTTATTGCTCTAGAGTTGAGAAGAACCCCGAAACAATCTCGGCTCCGCAAAAGATGCGGAAGTCCACTCGCTGTCCGCTGGGAAGATTCTCCAGAAGAGCATGCCGCGAGCGGGGATCCTGCTCGGCAGTCTGCATTGCCTGTACCCGGCTCGCATTCTCAAAACTGGCCATGGTCGACCAATCAACCGAACAGGCTCCCAAATCAGGCGCCTGAAATGCAACCGTTGCCGTTGTTAGGCTGATCGCATTCACGCGAATGTTGCGGATGAGGCCCTGTTTGCTTTCCATCTCATCGATATTTGCTCCAACAGCTTCGCCATCGCTGGCCCTCTTAGCCCCTCCGGACTGAAAAGGCGAACTGGCGCGAAGCCGGAAGTTCGCCGAATTGAGATCAAGGAAACTCAATTGAGCCAACGAATTAACCCACTGAGTTCCCGGAGGAAAGCTGGCGTCTGCACCCTCAGATCGTTCCACCACATTGCCGGCCCATTTGTAGTCGACAAACTCTTTATCGAGTGCCGCCTTGCCAAACAGGTCGGGTTCGCGCCGAATTCCGAAAGTTCCATAAGAAGAAATGTTGTCTCGGAACACCAGCCCCGTGGATCTTGAGCCCCCCTGAGTGTTGTACCAGTCCATGATCAGCAAGCCCCCGGTTAGAGTACCGTAACTCCGGGTTGGAATACGACCGACCGAAGTGTTGTGTCGAATCACCACGCCTTCAATGCCTCCATCAAAGCGATAGTCAAAACTTGAGGTGCCAGTTTCAGGTGAAGCAAACGCGCTGCCCGGAGAGGTTTTCATCCCATCCAGTTTGTAGAAGAAATTGTGCTCGATCAGAAACCGGCCTGCTGTCATAGGTTGCGGGTTTGTGAAATAGGAAGCACCCCAGGCCTGAATGCCGCAACTCATCGATGTGATCGTATTGTGTCCGATACTGATATCCCGTGTCGTCTGTTTGGTATTCAACTTGCCGTAGTATCCGCCGCCAAGATTAGTCCCGCTCACATCAACACCGAAGCCATTTGGCATGAGTGACGTATCGGTAACCTTCTTCCAGCCGTTTAACGCTGGAGAGGCTTGATAAAACCAGATGATGTCGCCGGTCCGTAGTCCTTGAGCCGCTGTACGCTGGTCGGAATTGAGCACGGCAACGCCATTGTGGACATTGGAAACGATGCCCCCCGAACTGTTATAAGGGGTAAAGACAATTGCACAGGAGGTTCCCGTGCCATCAGCCCACCCGCCAACCAGCCGGTTGCCCTCATACAGAATCTGCGAACCGTTTTTCTGTTCGATGATCTGGCGCACATTCCACCGGCGCTTGAGAAGCTCCGGGTTCTGTTGCCAGGTGGCTGAACCCTCGTAAAAACGTTCATCCCGATGCATGAGGTTGCGCCGGACTGTGTAGTTTGAGGGAGGATCGATTGCAGAAGAAGGGCAGGTATCGTCGATGTAGAAAGTCAGGCCATAAGCTTCGAGATAATTATTCTCGAAGTGTCCCGGACCCGGCCCGCAACTGATCAGAATTGCCGCCGAAGTGATGTTGTTGTTGGTCAGGTAATTCTTTTTGCCCAGTGTGTAGGAACGCTGCCAGTGGCCCATTCCCATGACGGCTGAGTTAATGACTGCGATTTCGCTTCCATCGGCATAGATTCCGATGCCTGAACGAACGTTTTCTTCCATGGAACCATCCACAATGACCCGATCGAAAACCACTCTTTTTACAGTTGAATTGGAGCGAATCATCGATTGATAAAACGAACCCGTTTGACCACTGAAACCAAGTACAGGGCTCATCGACCATTCTGGTTCTTCAGGAATCGGCAAAGCTTTGAAGCGGATGCCGTAGACGTATAGGTTTGATGCGCCAGCCTGGATATCGAACATGCCTACATTGCCATTCTGATTCTCCACCAGCCATCGGACCCAACCTATTCCTTCGATACAGCGCCACAAGCTATTGGTCCACCAAAAGCCCGAGGCAGTCTGATCCTGATACCACTGGCCTACGCTGCAACTGCCCACGGGGGCTCCCGTACCTGTGGTTCGAGTGATTGCCGCCCATTCAAACCGTCTGGCCTTTCCGCCCCCTGCATAGCTTTGCGTGGTGTTGGAATAAGCGCCCTGGATTACTTGCAGGTTGAACCTGTTGGCGTCCAGGACGTTGACCGTCCAGATGTCGTTGATTACGGTGATCCCATTGACGTCATTGAGGACCACTGTATCTCCGCTGTTGTAGCCGTGCTCGGCAGCCGTAACAATCACCGGGCTTCCCGTCGTTGCATCTGTTATGTTCCGCGCTGTTTGGGAGAGCGAGCATTTGTAAATTTCAAATTCATCGCCGAAATTCCCAACGATCGCTCCGGGATAACCGCAAGGAGACCCCGGAGTCTTGCGCCCCCCGTAAATATAATTGGGTGCCGCGTGCCAGATGGTGGACATCTGGTTATCCCAATTCTTTCTCCGGGTGACTAGGCTATTCTCCAGATCTACTTTCGTTTCTATGATTGGAGATCCGGCAGGAGGCAGTTCGCCAGTTTCCGCATCGGAGCGGAGGATGATGTAATCCGTCGTTGAATTTGAGGATTTTGAATAGGTAAAACGTCCCCAGCAATTTTTTGTACTTCGCGGAAGGATGATTTCATCGCCAAAAGTTGCATTGTTGAGCCAGTACTGCAATCCGCTTACAGGAGACAGGCAGTCCGATCCTACAATGTGCTGAAGTCCAGTACGAGCCGGTGGGGTGAGTGGAATCGCTACAGGATTCGGCAAGGTAGCCGGATCCCTTTCTGATAAGGGGATATTCAACGTCGTTGCCTGAAAGGCATCGCTACAGGTTTCACTTTGGTTGGAGGGGTTTACGCCGCAAAACTGGATGGAATAATCTTTCCCGGGCTCCAGTCCTGACAGGGTGACACCATGAATCGTCGTTGGGCCCGGAAGGGGAAATTCCAGCGTTTTGTTGGTATTCCCTTTTCCCCACCGCAATCGCGGTCGTACCGCTATATCCGTGCTTGCCATGACACGGATCGACGTTTGGGTTGCGTCCCAAGTTGGACCGTTCGTAATTGCGACTTGTGCTTGGCCTTTGCCTACTTCCGAAATGAGCAGGTAAAACGCAATCGCGACCAGTGATTGAAAACACTTCTTCATAGTTTGTCCGATCTTCTTCTTTCGATTCGTGAGCGCACGGGCATTAGGGCTCAGCAACAACAGCAACAGGGAAAAGTAATTCACCCAGTCCTGTCCGCGTTCCGAGTGCTGGTGGCATAACTAGGGGATTACTCCCGCTGGCGGCATTAGACGGAATGAAAAGACGCGGTTTCGACAATCCTCGCAACAAAAGAGTACCACCCGTTGTCAGGCTGCTTGCCCGGAACTGAACTGTCGAACTGGTTGTTGCCAGACATGCAGTATATGTAGCATCCGTCAGTGTCAAAGGAGTAGCGAAAGTGAATGTGATCACTCCCGTTGTTTCAGTATCCACAGAGTTGCTTTGGCCAATCAAGTTGTCCTCTGCGGAATAGATCGAAAATGTTGCAACACCCTCGGCGTCGGCGGTATCCACGATGATGGTGGCCTTTCGCAATTGGGAGCCCTTCCAGTTATGAGCGAATTCCCAGCACCGCGGTTGGAGAGCGTTAAAGGTTCCGGCGGCAGAAGTGCCCGCATCGTTGCCCAACCAGAAGTGGCCTTGGTCTACTGTTTTCATCGCTGGAAAGTCAACGCCGTCCATAGGCCGTCTCCATCTTGGCGAACCTGAATTACTTTCGCAAACCCAAAGATTGTTGTCGGCGGCGCCATCGGAACGAACATACACTTTGCCGGTGTCGTTCGGCAATTCGCAACCAGAGGCGGGATCGCCCGCACCCAGCTTGAGCTTTAGGTAAGGGCTAGTCGTGAAGTCATTGGCTCCTGTCCAGACGTTTGACAGGGCCTTCATGGGAACAAGAGCAGTTGAAATATCGCAGACACCCGGAAGGGAGGCGCAATCGATCGCGCCGGTTCCGCCAGTTACGATATTGGACCAATAGAGATTGGAGCCATTTGTTCTCAGGTAGAAACCAGCCGAGCCGGTTTGGGGCGGCACCGAACCCAAAGCACCGGTAAAGGTCAGCCATTGGTTGTTGATGCACAAATTGAGGTTCAAGCCGGGATCGGCCGAGGTATTAAAAAACGCTTCGCCTGTTTGGCAAATAGTTGGTTGAGCAATGCCCATCTTCCAAGGAGTTGTGGATGGAGCAGCGGAAAAATCAATGTTTTTCCCTTGTTTACCCAGATCGACAGCGGTCTGCCCAAACGCTGAAGGGCAAAGCATAAGAAGTAGAGTGAAAGTTCTCATGTGGTTAACCTACTGACCCGCCCAGAGCACCTAGCCAGGCGGAAAACCGTAACTATTGGATTCAAGACAAGTTATAAATTTCAAAAACCCGTGAACGACTTGCAAAAAGAACTGGAAATGAATTTGACCGAGACTGGCCACCCGTGCGTGGGGCGCAAGGTAAGCGCTTGCCGGTCGCTACCTCTTCAGGGCTTGATTTATCTGA
>Ga0163144_10001400_pt1 | contig 57021 bp, 46 predicted proteins | sample OliLak19BULKMAT1_FD_123175 | JGI IMG/M metagenome (GOLD analysis project Ga0163144, IMG submission 123175) | Freshwater microbial mat bacterial communities from Lake Vanda, McMurdo Dry Valleys, Antarctica - Oligotrophic Lake LV.19.BULKMAT1 | ecosystem: Environmental > Aquatic > Freshwater >...
GAGATCGCTCTCTTTTCGGCCTCCCTCGCTTCCTTCGGCTCCTCACCCTCCCTGGCATTCCTGCGCCATCACCAACACGGATTCTAGTTGGCGCTGACCACGGATTCTAATTGGCGCTGGACAAACGTCTGCTCACGAAAGATGCACTCGGTTGATTTACGGTCACGTCCCGTCCAAACGCCGAGCCGAAGCGAGCCCGCATGAAGGTCGGTGAGGAGGCGGCTCATGCCACCGAACGGCTGGATCAGATTCCAATTCTTCGTCGAAAATTCCACCAAGCGACGCATGGCCGGCTCCACCTGGGTCGAATCCTCCAAGAGAGCTAAAAATGTCCTTTCCGGGGGAGCACCCAACCGCAAAAAAAGTTCGTGATCGGCCATCGGTGGCCGGAAGGGGGCCAAGGCATGCGCAAACGCACGCAAGACCATCGGCATGCTATCGACCAGCGTCCCATCCAAGTCAAAAACGACCGCCCGGACCGGAGCATATTGTGCGGCACTCATGGTTCGATTCGGGTTACTTCACCTGGAGGCCCGACTGCGGTCGGAAGCTCCCCCGGCGAGAACAACGCACCGGCAAACGCCTCATTCAAAGCCGCACCGGTCACGCCAAACCTGGTTTTATTTCGGGACGCCTCGTCGCGAACATCAATATTCTTCACGATCCATTGGTCATCGATCTTCTTGAGATCGAGGACCGACATCGACTTCGCAACTTTGCCGAGGTCGACGATCTGTTCCACTTGCACCAAAGCGTTGTACTGGGAATCCAGATAGACCCGCACTCCCGAAAGCATCGGTTGCCAGGCTGCATAGTCCACCGGCGGATAAAAAAGGAATGCATGCGCCGGGCGGCCCCGGACCTTCCGCACACCTTCAAACTCGAAATCAGTCCAAAAGAGAAAGGGCATCTGGAGGTCAAAGGCCGTCAGATCAGTCCCACCGATCGGGTCAAACAACGCATTGCCTGGCAAGACATCGACCACTGATGGGATGTCTGGCGTCCAACGCCACATCGCTGGATTCGTCCCTCCACGAACCAACAACCGAAGACTGACGGAGGCGTCATCCGCAGCTCCCGACCGGAGCTCGATCCGGCGAACGGAATCGCCATCGATCCGACTTTCCCAGAGCCGTCCGTAAACCAACCGCTCCTTGCCCCGGCGAGGGAGTACTCTCAGTTGGAATTCCAGATAGTAACTGCCGCCTGCTCCCGATTCTCGGAATTCACTCAGGACTTTTCGTCCTACTTCCTGATCCGGGCGACCCAGTTGGACGTAGTCAGGCAGCGGCCGGTATCGTTTTTGTTGTGCAGAAGCCGTTTGAGGAAGGCCGATCAAGCATCCCCAAAATACAAAAAGGCAGACGGTGCAGACCGTCTGCCCAAATCGAAGCGTCCCTGAGGACGTCATGAAATGCCGAACCCGCTCAGGGATTCGTCTTGGGTTGTTCAGCCGCTGCGGGCGGCGGGGTCCACCCGCCCGAGGTGGGCACGGCCGCGCTCGGGACTTCCGGCATCGCGGTGGGTGTCGCCGGCACGGTAATCGTGGGCAACGAGCCACCGGTCGGCGCAGCGTGTTTCCGCTGATAGATGTGACCGAGGTAGAGTATGAAACTCAGAACAAAAAATGCGATCGCCGCATTAATCGTGGCCTTCGAAAGGACGTTACCCGTTTCGGCTCCGAACGCGGCTTCGGTGGCTCCCCCACCCAGCGCTGCCCCGACGCCACCGTCTTTGGCTTTCTGCGCAAGCACAACCAAGACCATGAAAAGGGAAACAAGGATGAGGACGAAGGTGAGAATTCCAATCAGGATGCTCATGAGTAAACGATAAGAAGAACAAGCGGGCTGGCGACTTGTCAATGCCCACGCTCAGAACCCGATCGTTTCCCTGCGATCAAGTCTCGCCGGCGAGCCTAGATCGAATAGTCGGCCGGGCGGACCTCCTGATCGCCGCTTGGGGGGGGGAGTGGACCTTCTACTTTCTCGCGCTTCCGGTCATAGAAAATCCTCACCTCCGGTTTGGTCGTTTGCCCACCGGAGTCCCGTTGCAGCAACTGGGAAGCACGCAACAGCGCCCGCTTGGTGCTCATGGTCAGATTGGCTTCGGCAGGAAACACATTCTCTTGGCCGATTTTGCGCATGGCTCCGGAACGTGTGAGCACACGTTCGACCTCCTCATTAATGCCACTCACCAGCAAATGCCGCCCCGTTTTACTCAAGTACTCATGCAGTTGCAGGAGGGACATGACCGAGGTGGCATCGAGGTGACGCGCATTCTTCATTCTCAGGATGACCACCCGGATTTGATCGTCGTCGGCGAGGTAACGCACCTGCTCCTGAAACAAGTCCGCAGCGCCGAAGAACAACTCTCCCTCCACATGCACAATGGAAATTGCTGAATTCTTTCGGTGGATCTTGTCATCCAGTTCGGACAGTTGGCCTTGATCGTTAAATCCGTACTCAACCAATGAGGGCGCACTGGCCTTTCGAAGAAAAAGCGCCAACGACACACCGATACCCACGTAGACGGCGGTGTCGAGCTGAAGGAACAACGCCGAGACCAAAGTCACCCAAAATACGATCGCATCGGACCGCGTAGCTCTTCGGGTGATCCGGATCTGCTCCAAGTTGATCAGACGCAACGCGATCAAAATGAGGTAAGCCGCCAACGAAGCGATCGGCACGAAGTTCACCGCATTCGCCGTCACGCCCAAGATCGTGAGAACAATTCCGCTCGCAAAAATCGAGGCCATCTGAGTCGCCCCGCCGGCGTGAAAACAAACCGCGCTGCGCACAAAGGAGGATGAGCCGGGCATGGCTCCAAAGGCGGTGGCCGCAAGATTCCCCGCCCCCATGGCCACCAACTCCTGGTTTGAATTCACCTTCTGTCCGGAACGCGCCGCCATGCTCTTGGAGATCGAGATTGTCTCGAGCATGCCGAGAATTGCCGCCGCGAGAGCGACACTCGCCAACTGGGGAATCAAGTTTACGCCCGCCTCGTTCGTTGGGAAGCCAACGAAGATCGGCATTTGACCGGCAACCTCGCCGGCGTCCCGGACCAAGGGCACACTGAAAGATCCGAGATTGTAAAAGATCGAAACGCCTCCGAAGACTGCGAGAACGATCAGTCCCTCGGGCCAAGAAGGGCGCGTTTTCCGGATCAACACCATCAAGAGGAAACTTGAGATGCCCACGCCGGCAGTCATTGGATTGAGGTCGAATCGAACCAGACTGGCACCGATGTGGCGAACAATCCCCGGAAGACTGACGTCGTCGGGTTTTCCCAGTCCCAGCAGGTTGCCCACTTGACCGGCGGCGATCAGAACCCCCACGGCGGTCCCGTACGCAATGATCACCGTACGAGAGATGAAATGGGTCAGATTCCCCAGCTTGAAGAAACCGGAGGCCAATTGGATGACCCCCATCATAAAACCGACCACAAGCACCTTCTGCAAGGCCGTCAGCGGCACGTCGGTCACTGTGAGGAGGGCTCCGGCAAGGATGATCGAAATCGTATTCGTCGGACCGAATACCAGATGTCGGGAGCTGCTGAACACCGCACAGACGGCCGCTCCAACGATGGCCGACGCCAAAACCGCTTGCACCGGGATTCCGACGACGATGGCAAAACCGATCGCTTGCGGAATGGTGACGATCGCAATCATCGCCGCCGCCACCCCATCCGCGCGGAATTTGGACAACGTGTACTGCCTGATCTCCCGCCAAAGTGGCGGAACTGGGTCGTAGCGCAGATAGTCAGCGACGTCGTTCAGCCCGCCAACCGCGTCGTTGAAGACGCGCCCGGCCGCTTTTTCCGCTCGTTTGGGGAAGATCGACTCCCTTGCCCTACGCCACCACATGAGCACCAATCAATCGGCTCGCGAGCCCCCGCCAAGTTAATTCCCCGAATGAATTAGGGATTAAAACCCAGTGACTGAGTGGGAATAACGCAATGATCGAGGGCGCAAGACAATGCTTGGCAATGCACCCTCGGCTAAGGATCTCACGCGCTTAAGCTTCGACTCCCAATTTCTCCAAAATTCGATGAAGATCGTCGTTGCCGGCGTACTCGATGACAATTTTGCCTCGTTTGGCGGTGTGTTTGAGCGCCACGCGTGCACCGAGATGCGCGATCAGTTTTTTCTCAATGCTGGCCACGGCTGCCGCTTCGACAGCCGGCACCGCCCGACCGACATGGCCGGAGGCCGGGACCGCCGCGGTCTTTTTCAGAAGAACCAATCGTTCGGTTCCGCGCACACTGAGTCCCTCTTCAATCACGCGACGCGCGAGGACGGCCCGTTGAGCCGTGTCGTCGACGCCGAGGAGAACCTTCGCATGCCCCACCGATAGCAGCCCTTTCGCCAGGAAGCCTTGAAGCTCGCCGTCAAGGGAAAGAAGCCTCAGTGAATTCGCCACGGAGGCGCGGCCCTTCCCGACCCGCTCGGAAGCCGCTTCCTGCGTAAGGTCGAAGTCACGAATCAGGCTCGCGTAACCGTAGGCCTCTTCAATTGGGTTCAGTCCCTCCCGCTGCAGGTTCTCGATCAATCCCAGCGCTGCGGAGGAAGCGTTGCTCGCCTCCACCACCCGGGCCGGAATGGTCTTGATCTTCAGCAACTGAAACGCCCGCCACCGACGCTCACCGGCAACCAGCTGGTACCTTTCACCGTGTTTTCGAACCACTATCGGCTGAAGAAGCCCTTCACTACGAATGCTTTCAGCAAGCTCCTGCAGCTGCTCAGCAGAAATTTCACGGCGGGCCTGGTAGGGGCTCGGCTCCACCAAGGAGACACTGACCTCAAGAAATCCGGGCGCGCTCGGGAGGGTTGCCCCGGTGCTCGCGGCACTTGTTGGTACAGCGGCCTTGTTTTCCGAGCTCTTCGGCGACGCGGCGGCTATCAGGCCGCCGAGTCCTCGACCTAAACGTGATTTGGGAGCAGCCATAGGAATTATTTACCTCCGGGAATGAAGAGGATTTGTCCGACGAGAATCTTCGAAGGATCGGTCAGTTTGTTGGCGTTGATGATGTCTTGCGCCTTCGCTCCGGTTCTCTTGGCAATCGTCGCCAGCGTTTCGCCTTTTTGAACCGTGTAGCTGACTCCCTCCTTGGGAAAGTCGTTCGCGAAGGATCCCGCGGAGGAGGATCGCCCCGCCTGGCCCTTGGCCAGCGTCTGAAGTGCGACGTCCGTCTGTTGAGCCAGGCGTTCGATTTGCCTCGTGACGGTTTCCAGCGTTTCGGATCGCGACGCCGCAACCGCCGTTTTCAACACCCGATTTACTTCCGCGACCGCCTCGTTGACTTGCGCGACCGTTGCATACGAACGAGCCACTCCTTCGGACTGAGACTTCAATTGCGCGTTTTCCCTTTCGAGTTGTTCGACGCGGAGGGACAGTTCCCCCACCCGCTGGAGGAGCAATCTGACGTCCTCGCGGAGGTTGGCAAAATCCACGTTCGACTGACCCCACACACTCGTCAATCCGAAGGTCAGCAGCAGGATGAAAAACCGCATGGGCAGAACTCTGGGTAAACCGTACAAAGAAAACAAGCGGAGCTTTCACCAACAAAACACCGGTTTCAAAAGGTCGCAGGTCCACTCCACTGCTGGAGAAAAGCATCTCGCGGCCCCACTAACGCGGGCGATGCGGAAATTGTTGCGTCGCAACCAGAGGTGCCATCGGACGTGACGGAACAATCCATCCTGACTCCACTGCAAAACCGCGAAGAAACTCAAGTGCCGGCAACATTCTTCCTCCCGGACGCTGCAGGCGCCGGAGGATGACAAACCCCTGCCCGGTCGCCAACCAAAGACCTTCGGCACTCTGACCCATCACGGTTCCGGGCGCGTTTCCGACCCCCGCTCGAGCAGCCACCTCTGCCAACTCCCGAGGCATGTCCAACCTCGCCTCAGCCAGCCCCAGTTTAATCGTGACTCCCCCCAATTCGATCGCGCAGCCCGGCCACGGATAAAGTCCGCGGATTCGGGCGGCAAGTTCAGCGGCAGGTCGTCCGAAATCGACTACCCCATCCTCCTTCGACAAGCGTCGGCAGTAACTCGCGAGTTCCGGATTCTGCTCGGCAAACTCGAGCGTTCCTTCAATCAATCGCGGAAACGCCCGGGCCATCAACGGAACGCACGCCCTCGACAAACGCGCTTCAAGCTCGAGCACGGTGTCTTCCGGATCAATCCGAACAATCTCCCTGTCCGTGATCGGCCCTGCATCCAGGGCCCGAATGATCCGCATCAACGTTACACCCGACTCCTTCTCCTCCGTCGCGATCGCGGTCTGAATCGGCGAAGCCCCTCGGTATTTGGGGAGGAGTGACGTATGCAGGTTGAGTGTGCCGAACCGCGGCAGGCCGATGAAGTCGTCCCGCAAGATGTGGCCATAGGCCATCACCAGTGAAAGATCGGGCCTCAGATTCAACAGCTGTCCGCCCACGGCCGCATCAATGCGTTCGGGCTGAAACAGGGGAAATCCATGCGTCACGGCCCAGGATTTGATCGCGTTCGGAAGGGCCTTCTGCCCTCGCCCGGCGGGACGATCGGGTTGGGTGAACACTCCCACGATCTCAACCTTGCCCACCGCCTGGCTGACGATCCAATCAAGCATCGGAAGCGCAATCCCATCGGAGCCGAGAAATACCACGCGCAGAGGCACGTCCGAGTCGGTCCTTGAGCTCACGTCACCGCCCCCTCAGCCGAGGTTTGGAAATCGCCGCGACCAACTCCGCCGCGGTTGGAATCAGTGGCTTGAGACCACGGATGGACCAAACAGCTCCACTTCGCCCGAAGTCATCAGTCTTCGAGCGTCTCATTTTGAGGAAGTTTCTCCATCGGCTTCTGCCGGTTACGCGCGATTCGACGCGATCCTTTGGTCACCTTTTCGCCCGAGGCCGGTGATCCCGCCGCGCCAGAACCAGACCCTCGCGGCTCGCGCTCCTTGCCGACAAGATCAAACAGCACCGGACATCCGTTGATGCCGAATTCCTCGACAATGCCCGCTTCAAGATAACGACGATAGCTTTCCGTCAGCTTCTCCTCCCGGTTGCAGAAAAGCTTGATCCTGAAAGGCCGATTGCCCGTTTGGGTGGCATAATAAACTCGGAAGCGTCGCCCGCCAATCGCCGGAGGGGGGTTACGTTCCGCGAGATATCCAAGCACCTCGTTGAGCTTAGCCGTCGGCAATTTCCGGTCGAGTTCGCGATGCAGGCGGACCGAGGCATTGAGCATTCGGTCAACCTCATAGCCACTCATTGCCGACACGAAGACCAGCGGGGAACCGGGGGTAAAAAAGAGGCGCTCAAAAACCGCCCTTTCGTATTTCTGCCGGTAGTCACGCTCGCTCTCATAGCCCTGAATGCCCAGTGGATCCTTGAACGCCTTGTGCACCAGGTCCCACTTGTTGACCACCACCACGATCGGCTTGTGTTCCTTTACCGCCTCACCGGCGACGGCCTTGTCCTGCTGGGTCACACCGTCCAATGCGTCGAGCACAAGGAAAACGACGTCCGTATTCTTGATCGCATCCAATGAACGCAGCCGGGAAAAATACTCGACTGGCGACGAGAGTTTGGTTTGCGCGCGGATTCCGGCGGTGTCGATCAACCGAAAGGGGTGATGCAGGCCATCACGCCCCTTGAACTCAAAGGGAATTTCGACGGCATCCCGTGTCGTGCCAGGAATCGGACTCACGATCAACCGATCGCTCGAAAGCAGTCGGTTGCTGAGCGATGACTTTCCGACATTCGGCCGTCCAATGAAGCATACACAAAGCGGGTCGGCCGCCGTCCTTTCCGTCTCCTCCACCTCGTCCGCGGGTCCCAGTCGACGCAGGATTTCATCACGCAGCTCGCCTTCGCCACGACCATGCTCCGCAGACACGTAAATCGGCTCACCGAGTCCCAATCGGTGGGCCTGGCCAGTTTCGATTTTTTCCTCACCGAAATCGGCCTTGTTCACCACAAGGATGACGTTCTTTTTCGTCCGTCGCAGTCGAGCGGCCACATTTTCGTCCAAGGGGGTCACCCCTTCCAAGCCATCCAGCAAAAACACAATGACGCTGGCCGCATCAATGGCGAAATCCACCTGCTGTTCCGAGGCCTCAATCAGTTGACGTGCGTTTTCTCCACCCTTCAACCCAAGACCTCCCGTGTCCAACAAGGTGTAGGTTCCTTCCGAGACTTGGGCGGTGATGACGTCTCTCGTCACGCCAGGCTGATCGTGGACGATGGAAATACGTTTGCGCGCGAGCCGGTTGAAGAGGCGGCTCTTTCCGACGTTGGGACGGCCAACAATGGCAACGGTACGAGACATGAAAAGAGGTGGAATAGAGACGTGTTCTGCGACAAAAAGAGAGCGGCGATCGAATCCGGAGAGTTCGACCGCGAGGAATCTCGCGTCCAGTCTCGATTCGACGGAAGCCCGGCGCAATCAGGTTCGGCGCGCCGCGAGAAAGCGTTCGATGCGATCGCAGGCAATGCCGATCTGGTCGTAACTCGTGGCGAAACAGGCACGAACGTGTCCGCGACCATTCTCGCCGAAGGCCAAGCCTGGCACAACTGCCACTTTTTCCATCTCGAGAAGTCCGACCGCAAATTCCTTCTCCGTCAGGCCACTCGACCGAACATCGGGAAAGGCGTAGAACGAACCGCGGGGAAGGTGACAACTCAACCCCATCTGATTGAAGCGGCGGACAATCAGATCGCGTCGGCGATGGTACTGTTCCCGCATCCTGAGCACGCCATCCCAGCCATGCGTAAGAGCTTCAAGTGCACCCTCCTGGGCAATAATGGAAGCGCACATCATGGAGTACTGATGCACTTTCATCATCGCATCAATCAAAGGCGCGGGTCCGCAGGCGTAGCCAATCCGCCACCCGGTCATCGCAAACGCCTTGGAGAAACCGTGGAGAAAGATCGTGCGTTCAGCCATGCCCGGCAGGCTGGCAATACTCGTGTGGGCCCCTTCGAAGGTCAGTTCAGAGTAAATTTCATCGCTCAGCACCAACAGGTCCTTTTCCCGACAGAACTCGGCGATCTTCTCAATTTGCTCCAAGCTGCAGGTGCCACCCGTCGGATTGCATGGAAGATTGAGCATCAGGATCTTCGCACCTGGCTCCCAAGCCGCGCGGAGGGCTTCGGCCGTCAGCGCGAAATTGTCCTTCGCATACGTCGGCACCGCAATCCCCTGCCCGTGTACCAAGGTGATGCTCGGATGATACGAAACATAACAAGGTTGATGAAACATCACCTTGTCCCCCGGATTGCAAAAAGCGCGAAACGCCAGATCCAAGGCCTCGCTCACTCCGACGGTTACAATCACCTGATCCTCAGGCCGATAGTAAACCGAAAAGTGCTCTCCGACGTAGGTGGAAATAGCCCGCCTCAATTCGAGGAGACCCAAATTTGAGGTGTAGTAGGTTTTGCCTCGCTCAAGGGCAAAGATCGCCGCCTCACGCACATGCCAAGGAGTGACAAAATCGGGCTCGCCGACGCCAAGTGAAATGACGTCCTGTCCCTTCATCTTCGCCACCAACTCGAAAAAATCTCGGATACCGCTCCTCGGAAGCGTCGCAATATGCTCCGCCACCCAGCGTTTTGAGTCGTCGCTCATGGGGAAAATAGACTGAGCTGCGATCAGGGAGCGACGGTCAGCCGCGTGCTGGTCGTTTCTTCACGCTCCAAAAGGAACCCCTGTTCCTTGTAACAACGAAGCATGAAATGGGTCGAAGTCGAAAGCACTCCCTCGATCGTCGAAAGCTTTTCGGAGACGAAACCTGCGACCTTTTGCAGGGAGCTGCCACGCACGAAAACGAGCAAATCGTAGCCGCCCGACATCAAGTAGGCAGACTCGACCTCATCAAACCGGCTGATTCGCTCGGCCAAGCGATTGAAACCGCCGCCACGCTCAGGCGTGATCTTGACCTCGATCACTGCCCGGACTGCAGCGGCTCCCGCTTCCCCTGACAAATCAAGCACCGGACGCCAGCCGAGGAAGATACGATCCTTCTTCAACTGCTCCAAATGCTGCTCAATTTCACCGACGGGCAAATTCAGCACCTGCGCCATTTGCGCCGTGGAGAGATTGCCGCCTTCAGTTAACAGCTTGAGAACCGGGTTCATAAACGAATGTGAGAGTCGCAGAGTTTGAAACGGGTAATCCACACAATTTTTTCCATGGGGTGCAGACGGCCAAATCCAGAAAAATTGCACTGGAGCCCTTCCGCACCTCCCAATCCACGTGTTGACGGGAGCTTGTCGGAATGCCGATACTGCGACCCGATTCATCGATGAGCACCGGTTCCGGCCCAGTCGCCACTCCTTCCGTCCCAGTTCCCCCGGTGGCCTCCACCCCGGTGGCAGCGACTGTTGCCACCATCAAGCCAACCGACCTGCGCGGGATTCTGAAATACGTTCCTCGCTTCCAAGGGCAGATTTTCGTGATCGCCCTCGATGGTTCGATCGTGGCCGACGACAACTTCGGGAATCTGTTGGTCGATATCGCGGTGCTCCGGTCGTTGGGCATCAAGGTCGTCCTCGTCCATGGGATCGGCCAGCAACTTCTGGAACTGTCCGTCCTCCGGGGAATCCCCATCACGAACAACGATGGCACCGGCCTGACCGATGCGGCCACGCTCGATCTCGCCATTCGAGCCTCGGCGCGTGTTTCGCACCTGGTTCTCGAAGGACTGACCCAGAACTCACTCAAGGCGGCGCTCACCAATGCGGTGAGAGCCTTGCCCATTGGCATCATCAAGGGCGTCGATCAACACTACACCGGCAAGGTCGAGCGAGTGGACCGTGATTTCATCACCCACATTCTCGATGAAGGGATCGTGCCGATCATTCAGCCGATCGGATTCGGACCGGACGGAAAATCGCTCCGGATCAACTCCGACGCTCTGGCCGCCGAACTTGCCGAAGCCCTCCAAGCCACAAAAATCATCTACCTCTCGCCGGGACCGGGACTGGAGATCGATCGCGAAATCCGGAGAGAGATTTCGGTCGAAGCACTCCGCGACCTCCTGAAAACCAAACCGGAGCGCATCAGCGAGTCGGTGCGGAGCAAGGCGCAACACGCCGTCAAAGCCATCGAAACCGGAACCCCCAGGGTTCATCTGGTCGATGGTCGCCTGTTTGACAGCCTGCTTAACGAGATCTTCTCCAGTGAGGGGGTTGGGTCGCTGATCTATGGCAATGATTATCAACAGATCCGCCGCGCGACCAAACGCGATGTTCGGGCGCTCTACTCCTTGATTCGGGGCGGCGTCAAGCGTGAGGAACTTCTGCATCGGACCCAACAGGCGATCGAAAAGAACATTGATCAGTTCTTCGTGTTCGAAATCGATGAGAACCTGATCGCGTGCGTCACCCTCTACTTTTATCCGAGCCACCCCCAGATGGCGGAGGTCGGATCGCTTTACGTCCTTCCCTTTTACCACAATCGCGGCATCGGCAAGAAGATGGTCGAATATGCGACCCTTCGGGCCAAGGAGCGGGGAGCGACAAGCCTGGTCGCACTGTCAACCCAGAGCTATGGATTCTTCACCGGCGTCGCCGGTTTTGTCGAGGCCGACAAGTCGATCCTTCCGGAAGCGCGCCTGAAGCTTTACGAGGACAGTGGGAGAAATCCCAGGGTCCTGCTGAAAGCGCTCTGAGCCCGCCTCAACGTGAGCGTCCGCGCCGTAGTTGATCCAAAGTGACGGCGGCGACAATGATGCCGCCGGTGACGATTTCCTGCACCCAGTTCGACATTTCCAGCTTGGTGCACCCGTTGTTGACGACCGTCATGATCAAGGCACCCACCAGCGTTCCCAGCACCGAACCGCGTCCGCCGGCGAGACTGGCGCCCCCGATGACAACCGACGCGATGATGTTGAGCTCAAGGCCGACGCCCGTGGTCGGATCCCCACCGGTGAGGTAGGCGAACTGCAGCACCCCGGCCAGCCCGGCGAACGCCGCGCCGACAGCGTAAATCCAGATTTTTGTGCGTTCGACAGCGACACCACAAAGTCGTGCCGTTGCCTCGCTCGATCCGATCGCAAAAATGTGACGTCCGAAGCGCGTGTAGCGAAGGCCCGCAGCAACCACTGCGGCCATCACCAGCATCACCCAGACGCCACCAGGAAGCGAATACGTGCCGAGTTGCATGAGGGCGTTCAGCCAGGTGGGATCGGGATAAATCGGCTGCTCGTCCGCGAGACCCTTGGCTGCGCCCCGCAGGACGCCCATCATGCCGAGCGTGACAATAAAAGGCATGAGCCGGAGCCGCGTGATGAGAACCCCGGAGATCAAACCGGAGAAGGCACCGACTCCGATCGCCGCAAGGGCCGCGACTCCGGGCGGCACGCCCAGCTGAAGCAGCAGCGCCAACACCACCGCGCTCACGGCGATGATCGAGCCGAAGGAAAGGTCCACTCCGCCGGAAATCACGATCAGGGTCATTCCCACGGCACCGGTTCCGATCACCGCCGTCTGCTGGAGCATGATCGCCGAGTTGCTCCAGGTGACGAACCGGTCAAATCTCAGCGTGGCAAAAAGCAGGTAGACCAAGACCAACCCGAGAAAGGGTCCCAGGGTGATCAGTACCTGCCGCCAGGATCGCGCTCCGGCGGAGCTTTCGAGGGAATCGGGCTTCATTCGGCTGAATCCAATCCCGAAGCAACACTCCAATCCGCCCGATGGCTGCCGTCGACAGAATCGATTCGAAACGGTAAGGCTCGGCCGCGTCGCATGAAGGGCAACCCTCAAAGCCCACCAATGATCGCTTTGGTGTCGGGAAGATCAATCGATTCAAGGGTGACCAGCGCACAACCGGTGTCTTTACGAGGCTCGACCGGAAGTCCGCGCAGACGCGCCACGACGGTCTTGACCCCTTGGTATCCCATTTGGAAGGGATTCTGCGCCACCAAACCCTGAATCTCGCCCTTGCGCAGCGCTTGGAGAAGAAAGGGGGAGGTATCGAAACCGACGAAAGCCTTTTTTCCGGCAAGACCGTTTTGGCGCAGCGCCAGCAGCATACCTTGGGTCGTCGATTCGTTCGGACAAAAGACCCCGTCCGCTTCGCGAATCCGGTCGATCAGGTTCATCGCCGCATCCTGGGCAAGGCTGACGGTGGCACCGCCGTATCGATTGGTCACGGTGACCGTGATGCCCGGATGCCGGGCAATCGCGGCAAGAAAGCCTTCCTCGCGCTCCTGCGTGCTGGCGGAGCCCTCCGCGTAACGGAGCAGGACAACCTTGCCTTTGCCGCCGAGACGACGGGCCAGCTCGTCGCCACCCATCTCGCCCCCACGACGGTTGTCCGTCGCCACAAGGCTCACATAGTCACGCCCTGGTTCACCCCGCAGCGCCGAATCGATGATGACCACGGGAATGTTCGCCTGCTGCGCGCTCTTGACCGGTCCGGTCAGTGCGGTCGCATCGAGCGGTGCGAGCACGATGCCCGAAACCTTGGAGGCGACAAACTGCTGCACCATCCCGATCTGCTGAGCCCGATCATCCTCTTTCAGCGGCCCCTTCCAGATGACCGTCACGCCCAATTCACTCCCGGCCTTTCTCGCGCCCGCCTCCACGCTCTTCCAAAAAACGTGCGTCGTGCCCTTTGGAATGACCGCGATTTGCAGAGGATCAGCGCCCATGGCGACGATCGGCCAACTCAGAAGCAGGGGAAGAAGGCAGCGCAGGGAGGAGAAACTCGGGAAGGATGTCATGGATTGGGCAAATCGAGGGGAGACAGATCAACTCGTGAGTTCGATCACCACTTGGATCTCGGTCGTCGAGTTCTTGGGTAAACCGGCCACAGCCACCGCGGCGCGTGCATGTTTACCAGCCTCTCCAAACAGTGCGACAAACAAATCGCTGGCGCCATTGATCACCGCCGGACTGTCGGCAAAACCGCTGATCGCGTTGACGTAACCTCCCACGTAAACGATCCGGGAAACCGAATCAAACGATCCGAGAGCGGCTTTGACGTTGGTCAAGGTCGCGAGCGCACACACGCGAGCCGATTCATAACCGGATTGTACCGTTTGCTCACGACCCACTTGGCCCGTGTGCGTCATCTCGCCGTTGAACGAACTGATCGTGCCGGCGCAATAGAGCAGGTTTCCCGTGCGCACGGTGGGAACATAGTTGCCGCCAGAAACGGGTGGGTTGGGCAAGACCAGTCCCAGCTCCTTGAGTTTTGCTTCAATGATCATGGTGAACTGAGGCTCAACGAAACCAGCCACCCAAGGCAAAGTGTTTCGCATGCGAAGCCGGTTGCCGACCCGCCGCACTTCTGCAAACAATCCGGGCCATGACGTTTGCTGATTGGCATCGACTCGGGCTTCGCGATCCAGCCGCTTCGGCCAAAACGCTGCTCAATCGCCTCACCGCGCTCCCCGCAGACCAACGCCGGGCGATCGTCGCCTGGTCCACTCCTGAGCCCGCCTTGATGGCGACCATTGCGCGCCAAATAGCCATGGGTGGCCCGTTGGCCGGGGTCCCTTTCCTCGTCAAAGATCTGTTTCCGGTACGCGGAGTCCCAATGCACGCCGGGAGCTCCTTTCTTGCAGAAGTCCGGTCAACCGCGTCGAGCGATAGCAGCCTCGTCAAGGCGCTGGAAACCGCTGGCGCGGTTCTCGGTGGGACCACCCACCTCCACGAGTTCGCCTACGGCCTGACCGGAGAGAATGTTCATTGGGGCGACGTTCAAAACCCCCTCGCGCTCGACCGGATCAGCGGGGGATCCAGCAGCGGATCTGCCGCGGCCGTCGCCGCGGGAATCGTACCTCTGGCGTTGGGAACAGATACTGGAGGGTCGATCCGCGTGCCCGCTTCGTTTTGCGGTCTGTTCGGACTGCGGCTGACCCCTCACCATCCGTGGATCGCCGATGCCTTTCCGTTGGCGCCAAGCTTTGATACCGCCGGTTGGTTCACCCGGACTGCCGGGGATATGCGCCGCGCGGTGGAGGCACTCATTGGCGTGCGGGCTCACGAACGCCCCCTGCGGGGAGTTTTCCTCGGCTTCGACGATTGGGTGCCCGCGGATCCAGACGTCGCAACGCAGGTGAACGCCAACGCGAGAAGGATGGCCCCGGATGCCGATGCGATGACCAAGGGCGAACTACTGCAGGTTTTTCGCGGCACCACCGAAGCCTACGCGATTCTCCAGAGTATCGAGGCCTTTAATGTGCACCGCGGGTGGCTCGATCTTCACCGCGACCGCTACTCGTCCGAGGTCTGGCAAAGGATCGATCGAGGACGACACTGGCGGGCTGAACAGGAAGAGAACGCTCGGATAAAACTCGCGAGCGTCCGTCTCCTCTGGACCAAGTTTTTTCTCACGTACGACTTTCTCGTTCTACCCGCGACTCCGTTTCCGGCCTTGCGAAAGGCGGAGTGTACGCTGGAGAACCGAAATCGACTCCTTGCGCTCACCACGCCAGCCAGCCTGGGTGGTCTGCCCGTCCTCACGCTTCCGATTCCCCTGCAGACGGGTCTGTCCGCCGGCCTTCAGGTTGTCGTTAACTCCGCCACGAGTCCGGTGATTTCCTGGGCACTGAATCAATTCTGCCCGGACGCACGGCCCGAGTCTTGCTTGGAAGGGAGACCATGATTCGCTCTCAAACCGAAAACGGATGGATCCTAGTCACTCACCGTGATCATGCGATACTTGCCAGTGAATTTGCCCGAGTGTGGGGCAACGCGCGATTCGATCGACCCGAACCGTTTGGCGACATCGATTTCGCGGTGGCGCATCACGACGATGGTTGGATCGCACGCGACGCATCTCCGACGCTGACCAAAGACGGAAAGCCGGAGGCGTTCACCCGGGCCTTGGTTGGTGCCTATTCCGCGTTCGAAGAAATCGATCTTCCAAGTTACCTCCGCGTTCGCGGAAACGCGACCGCCTTGGTGGCATCACAAAATCCGTACGCGGGAATCCTGGTGTCGATGCACACCGTCAACCTGTTGACCGAACAGGCAGATCTTTCGAGCATTCGCGCGGAGCATCGCCCTGAGTTCGACCGGTTCATCGACCAGCAACGTGCCTGGCAAAAGGATCTGGCACTCCAACTCCACGCATCCCAAAAGAGCCTGCAACGAGGCTTCGAGTTCCTGCAGTGCTGCGATAATCTGTCGCTGATCGCGTGCTCTGCTTATGAATCGGCGAGCGATTTGCGTCACCAACATCCAGACCGCTCGGGTCTGAGCCACACACTCCGCGTCTCACCGGCCGGCGTAAACGCTTGGAGCATTTCTCCGTGGCCCTTTGCTGAGACTCGGCATGAGTTCAGTTTCCCGTACCGGGAAATCCATGCGTCGGACTGCGCAACCGTGGAGACGATTCGAGCGGCGTATGGCCTCGCGGAGGTCAAAACCATGCAGTTTTCGCTCATCGCAGTCTCGTAGTCACCGGCGATCCGCCCGCACGGATTTCGAACACGGACGAACCACGGCAAAATCGAGCAAGGTCGGTCAATCACCGCCCAGCCGGCGGCGCCCGCTCCCGCGCTCGTCATCGTGGGCATCTTCATGCTCCAATCGGTCACTGAAATCAAAATGGACGACTTCGCCATCGCCGCACCGGCCGCGCTCACCATCCTGGCGACTCCTCTCAGCTTCAGCATCGCCGAAGGAATCGGACTCGGGCTGATCTGCACGGCGGCGCTCGCTTTGCCGACTGGAAGAGCCCGACTGATGACTCCCGTGGGATGCGCCATCGCGGTGGTTTTCTTTTTTGAGTTCTTCCATATCTTCCCGTTCAACGGCTGATTCAGGCCGCAACTCATGTCCAATTCTCCGCCCCCCGCATCCTCCTCGGCCGACCAAGCCGGGCTCCTGACCGCCCCTGACTTCGATGCCATCATCCAAGAGATTCAGCATGCGGCCGGAACCGTCTTTGCCCCTTCCGCTCTCGAAGATCGTCCCCTTTACGGCCAGACGCTTTTTATCGCGACGTGCTCCCTCGATACGCGATTTGGCCCGTACCGGGCCTACGTTTTTCAGGACATCATCGACAAGCATTACATTATCGCGATGGCCCATGGGGACGTCGTCGGAGCAAAGACTCTCTACACGCGATTGCATTCCTCGTGCGTCACCAGCGAGACCCTGCGTGGTTGCGACTGCGATTGCGTCCAGCAACTCGAGGGTGCGTTCAAGGTCATTTCGGAGAAAGGAAATGGAATCCTCTTTTACCTGATGCAGGAGGGTCGGGGGGTTGGCTATGTGGGCAAAGCGCGCGACCGAATGCTGGTCCAAGCGTCATTGGATCAACTTTCGACGTTCGCCGCCTACGCGGCGATGGGCCTTAAGAAGGACCATCGCAATTACGATAACATCTCCCAGATTTGCTACCTTCTCGGTATCTCCGCCTCGTGGATTGTCTTGACGAACAACCCCGACAAAGTCGCAGCCCTGAAGTCACAGGGCCTGGTGGTTGCCGGTACCGAAGCGCTCGAGTTCGAACCCTCTCCGTTCAATCTGGCCTACCTGACGTCAAAAGCCGCGGGTGGGCATATCCTGCGACGCCCTTCCGAGACATCCGTCAAACGGGCGCTGCCTCCGGAACCCGTCATCCCTTTCAAACCGCACGCCGTGCCCAACGCCCGTCGGTTCATTTACTCGGCGAGTTATTTTCTGCCGATGAAACCGGTGGATAACGACATTCTCCTGACCGAAGCTCAATTCAAGGATCTCTTCCTAAAGAAAGCGATTGATCGCTACATGTCGGGTTCGCGTCCTCTGGTTCTCGGATATCAGCTCATTCGCGAGAACCGGTTTTTCGTGAAGATCGACGCCGACAATCTGACGGCGTTCCGGCGCGAAGCACCGCTGGATCCCATCGTCGATCTCCTGACCACACCCTACTGGTTTCGGGTTCACGTCTACTACGACATCGTCACCAGCCAGGAATTTGTCGTCCTTACTCACGGGAAAGCAAAGATTTACGATATTCCCGTTGTTCGACTGCACTCAGAGTCCCTCTTCAATCGTTTTCCGCTCCGTTCCGTCGACAACCGGGACAAGTTCAAGGCTTCCGTCAAGCACATCGTCACCTATGGAGTCGGCGCACTCCAGCTGATCTACAACGACGGTCGAGGAGCAGGCTTTGGCGCCTATGCGACCGATCGAATGCTCACCGAAACGAACCAGGCCTTCTCCAGTGACGAAGCCTACCGCAAATTGGGCGTTGTCTATGACAGTCGCGATTACGACGCGGCCCTTCGCCTGCTCAGGCACCATATTCCGAACGAGAAGATTCAGATGATCATGAATTCGCCCGCGAGCCTCGTGAAAAAACCGGAGTACGCTGAGGCACTCAACGCGCACCGGATCGACGTTGAAAAGTGGATCTTTCTCGATGACCAAACCTGAAAATCCCGGGTCCATGAGTGATTCGTTCGGACACGATCTTTTAGAGGAACGGTTGGCGCAGATCCCCGGGATTCTCGCGCAGATGCTTGAGCGCGGGCCGCGACCGCTGAAAGCGGCCACCTTGGAATCCCAGCGATTCGTGGTCACCGGAACGGGAAGTTCTGAGGCCCATGCGCGATACCTTTCCATGCTCCTGAACCTCTTCACCGAGCGTTCAGCCTGCTATGTTCCCCTCTCGGGCTTCACCACTGCAGAACGCGGCGCATTCTCTGGGAAAACCCTCGTGGTGTTTTCCCAAGGAGTTTCGCCCAACGCCCAAATCGCCATCAACCGGCGAGGTGACTTCGCCCATATCGTCCTATTCAGTGCGACGACGCCCAGCGCAGCCCGCGCATCCGGCAAACCGGAGCGGGCCACTCTCCTCGAAAGCCTCTTGGCGGAGGGAGGGGAACTTGTGGAATTCCCCTTGGCGGAGGAATACACGACGTTGATTCGATTTGTGGGTCCGATGGCCGGTTACCTGGCCGCATTGCAATTTGTCGCGCAACTCGACCGCTGCCGCTTCAATTTGCCGACTGCCGAGCAGATACTGCCTCTGCTTTCGTCGGCACCGCCTGCCGATCTCCAGGATGACATGCTCCGATTACCGAGTGCGTTCTCCCAAGGCTTCAATTTGGTGACCGCTGCACCGATTTCGGACTTCGCCCAAAACCTAGCCTGCAAATTCATGGAGGGACTTTATTGGCCATGTCCCCCCATCTCGGACTTCCTCCAATTTGCCCACGGTCCCTTTCAGCAAATGAACGCTCACCCCAAACCGGTGATCATTCTTCAGGGAGGCGATCCGATGGAAACAGAGATGGTTCAGCGGAGCGTGCGCATGCTTCACGAGGTGGGGCTCGGAGCCTACGTCATTCGTGTGGACGCAAATCCGTTGATTTCGATCTTGGGATTCGAAGCCGCACTCAACCAACTGATTCTGCCCGTGATAAGGCGGTTGCGAGTGAATCAAATCCAGTGGCCAGGCAAGGGACGAGACGACCTTCTGTACGGGTTCTGTCCGGACCTCTAACCAGCGAACGGCCGTAGCCGCATCCTGCCACAACCTTGTTCCCGCGCGGAACGGACGGTAAAAAACCCTATTTCGGCTTACGTCCGAACCCGCCGTCGATCAACGGATTCGAACTAGGCGGCATTCTGCTTCGGCTCCACCTTACTGGTGCGGCGGAGAGTCGGCTTACGCTTCCCGGCGACGACGGACGCATCGATCAGGACTTCCGACACGTCATCTCGTTGTGGAAGGTCGAACATCACTTCGAGCATCAAATTCTCCATGATCGATCTCAATGCGCGCGCGCCTGTCTTCAGGCTTATCGCCCTTCGGGCGATCGCCTTCACCGCATCGTTGGTAAACCGAAGCCGAACGCCGTCCATCGCGAAGAGCTTTGAGTACTGCTTAACAATTGCGTTTTTTGTTTTCAGCAAGATTCGAACCAAGTCGTCCTCGGAGAGGTGGTCCAAGACCGAGACAATGGGCAATCGACCGATAAATTCAGGAATCATCCCGAATCGGATGAGATCCTCGGGCTCAAGATCCTTCATCAGCTCCTCAGGACGCATCGACGCTTCCTTTTGCTTCTCGATCGAACCAAATCCCATTCCGCGGTGGCCACTCCGGCGCTGAACGATCGCGTCCAAACCGACGAAAGCCCCACCGCAAATGAAGAGGATGTTCTGGGTGTTGATCTGAACGTATTCCTGATTGGGGTGCTTGCGCCCACCCTGAGGAGGTACATTGCAGACGGTGCCCTCAAGGATCTTCAACAAGGCCTGCTGCACACCTTCCCCGGAAACATCTCGGGTGATGGAGACATTCTCCGTCTTGCGGCCAATCTTGTCGATCTCATCGATGTAGATGATCCCGCACTCGGCACGCTTCACGTCGTAATTCGCCGACTGCAACAGACGAAGTACGACGTTTTCGACGTCCTCGCCGACGTAACCCGCCTCCGTCAACGTGGTGGCGTCAGAGATCGCAAATGGCACATCCAAGATCCTAGCCAAAGAGCGCGCTAACAAGGTCTTACCGGAACCCGTTGGCCCCACCAAGAGAATGTTGCTCTTCTCAACCTCAACGCCATCGAACTCGGGGGAAAGTGCGGTCGCATCTTTGCCGGATTGGCCCGAATCGAACATCAACCGCTTGTAGTGGTTGTAGACACCTACCGAGAGGACTTTTTTCGCGTGATCCTGACCGATGACGTAATCATCCATCGTCCGCTTGATATCGGACGGCTTAATTAGACGAAAATCCGGTTTTGCCTCCGTCGCCAGAGGTTTTACCTCCCGATCGATGATCGTCTTGCAAACATTGACGCAAGAATCACAAATATAGACTCCGGGTCCCGCGATGATCTTCTTCACCTCGGCCTGCGACTTCCCGCAGAACGAACAGAGGGTCATACGCGATGATTTTGCCATGGTGGTGCGGACGTTATCGAGAAGGCGGAGGGGTGTCCAGTCGGAGGGGGCCCACGGCTACATCGTCACAACTTAAAATAGATTGACCAACTGTTCAGACTGTAACCAACCCTGTTTGATGAAGTGCTGCAACGGCTCTGAAAGACTGTAGGAATGGGTTGCGGATCCACTCGATCTTCAAATGCGGTCCGCCAATAAACGTCAAGTGCTGGCAACTGGAGTGACGACCAGTTTCTCGGCATCACGCGTGGAGGCAACCACATGGTCGACCAGACCATAGGCTTTGGCCTCGAGTGCGGTCATATAATAGTCGCGATCGGAATCCTTTTCAATCTGCTCCGCCGTCTTTCCTGTGTGGCGGGCAATTGTCTCATTCAGCGTCTTCTTCCATCGTAAGATCTCCCGAGCAGCGATGGCGATATCCGAGGCCTGACCTCCCGCGCCCCCGCTGGGTTGATGGATCATGACTCGACTATTAGGTAAGGCAAACCTCTTGCCCTTCGTCCCGGCTGCCAGAAGAACCGTGCTCATACTCGCCGCCATCCCAATGCAATAAGTAACGATATCGCATTGAAGAAAGTTCATCGTGTCGTAGATCGCCATTCCGCCGGTTACAATTCCCCCGGGTGAGTTGACGTACACATGAATATCCTTCTTTGCGTCCTCCATCTGCAAAAACAGGAGCTGCGCGATCACGCTATTGGCCACTCCATCGTCGATCGGAGTCCCGATGAAGACAATGCGGTCCTTAAGCAAGCGGCTGTAAATATCCATCGACCGCTCGCCGCGGCCGGTGTTTTCGATGACGTAGGGAATGTAGTAGGAGCTCACAAAGAGGATTCGAGGGACGTTAGGCTTTGGTCGTAACCGTAGCCTTGGAAACCAAGAACTCAACCGCCTTGTCGAAAATGATATTCTGCTGAATGGCTCGAAGCTGATCACGGTCCTTGGTCAACTGCTTGACCAATTTATCCGCGGACGTTCCCCCGCGCATGGATTCGCGATAGATGAAGGCGTTGATGTCCCCTTCAGTGACCTGCAAGCCCTCCTTCTCGGCAATCTTGGACAAAATCAACTGCGTCTTTACCCGCGTCGTCGCCGACCTCCGCGCGCCTTCGTAGAGCTCTTTCTTGTCCTTTTCAAACTGCTCCTGAGCTACTCCACGCCTCATGTTCTCTTCGATGAATTGCCGGAGAACGTTCTGAGTCTCCGCTTCAACCAAGGACACCGGGACTTCAAAGTCCACTTTCGACAAAATCGCGTCGGTCACCTGGCGCCGCTGGGCCGTCTTGTTTTGGTACTCCTTCTGCATCTTCAGGTTGTTGCGCACGCTCGACCGGAGGGTCTCCATGCTATCGGCCTGATGAGCTTGGAAAAAGGCCTCATCAAGTGGAGGCAGCACGCGTTCCCGGACCTCCAGAATCTCAACCGCGTAGGACGCCTTCGCGCCCGCCAGCGCGGGCACCAACGGAAAATCTGTCGGGAACTCGATCTCGACGTCGCGTTTGTCGCCGGTCTTCAGACCACCCAAGAACTTTCCGAGCCCAGGAATCACGCCTTCCTGTGATCCTTCCACTTCTTCCCAAGTCTGAGGGACTTTTCCGTAGATCTGCTTATCGGGCGCAATTTCCAGAACGGGCTTTCCGTCGACCGTGCCCTCGTAGGAAAGCTTGACGAAATCCCCCTTCTGCGAAGGGCGCTCGGCGACCTTGAAATCAGCACGCTCACCGCGCATCTGTTCAATCACCTGCTCCACCTCGGAATCCGTCGCCTCGATCGAACCAATTTCCGTGGGCAATCCAGCGTAGTCTGGCAGCGCAAAGTCCGGACGAATATCCAGAACGAACCGGATTTCTACCGGTTTATCCGCCGCGATTTCCCCCGGGGTTGCGTCGATCAGCTGAATCACGTCGAGCTTCGACTCAGCAAGGCCGGCCCGGTAGGCCTTCGCGATTACCTTCTGCTTGAACTCGTCCGCGATATCCTTGCCGAACCGCTTGGCGATCATGTCCGCGGGCGCTTTGCCGGGGCGGAACCCCGGAATGCGTGCCATACGCGAAAACTCCGCGACGGTGGCCGCGTGCTCGGCGGCAACCTCGCTCGGATCGAGCGTTACAACGAGGTTCTTGCGGGTGAGGGTCTGGTCTTGGACAGAGATGTTCACAGAAGTTCGAACGAAGGTGAGGTTAACGTGATGAACCGTGAAAGTTGCGGCTAGGAGTCGGCCCGGTCAATGCCGGATTCTGTGCGCTTGCGGCGTTCGATGCCGCGACGTTTTATTGTTCCCTCGAAGCATGGTTTCACTGGATTCCCTCCTCAGCTCGTTCTCAGGCGTCTTGGTGATCGACGCGGCTTCGTCACGGATCCAGGTCGGTTGGTACGGCGAGGGGAGCCGGCCCGTCTGGAAATCCAGCGTGGAAGACTCAGGCGAAGCGATCTTCCATTGCCTTGAAGGCCTCCAGATCAACGTCCGTGGGATCGGAGCCGTCGTCTTCTGCGAGGGTCCTGGTTCGCTGCTCGGGGTGAGGACCGTGGCGACTCTTATTCGGACCTGGCAGTTACTCAGCCAAATGCAGATTTTCTCCTTCCGCAGTCTGGAACTCGTGGCCTTGGCCGGAGGGGAACGTGAGATCGGAGTCATTGCGGATGCACGGCGCGAGACCTGGCATTTGGTCGAAGTTGACGCGGATGGCCGCTGCTGTGCGGTCCGCCGGGTTTCCAGCGAAAACCTGCCCCGCAGGCTCCGCATGCCGGAACATTTCCGAACGTGGGCTCCCCTGCCGGAGGGTGTCGTCCGAGTACCCTACGAAATTGCCAGCATGCTCGAAGGCACTCGTGCGAGCCCGCTTTTACGGCCCGTTTTTGAACCCGATGCATTTGCCCACGAAGCCAGCCGCTACGTGACATGGACTCCCCAAGTCCACCGGGCTCCTCCATGATCTCAACGGCAACCGCTCACCTTCCGTTGCGATGCTGGGCGGAAATCGATCTGGCGGCCCTCGAACGAAACCTGCGACTCATCAAAGCCACCCTGCCGGCACACATCCGCTACGTTGCAGTGGTCAAAGCGGACGCCTACGGACACGGCATCCACCAGACGGCGGCCCGACTGATGCACGCAGGCGCGGACCTTTTCGCGGTCGCAACCTTGCAGGAGGCCGCCTCTCTCCGAGAAGTCGGCACGGGGTGGCCCATCCTCCTTTTGAGTCCAACCTTGCCGGATGAGGATCGGGCCGTCGTGGAACTCGACGTGGCGCTCACCCTTTCCTGCCACGAAGAGGTCGAACGACTCTCCAAAGTGGGTCAGTCGCTCGGCAAGGTCATTCCACTCCACCTAAAAATCGATACCGGAATGGGCCGACTGGGTGTTTGGCACGAGCACGCCAGCGATCTCTACAGCCAAATCGAGATGTCGCCCCACCTCCGGCTCGCAGGTGTCTTTACTCACTTTGCCTCCCCGGATGACGATCCGGTTTTCACTGCCGAACAACGTCGCCGCTTCACGGCCGCCCTGAAGCGGTGTCCAGGTCTCGAAGATCGATCGCTCTTCATCCACGCTGATAATAGCGCGGGTCTGGAAAGCATCGAAACCGCCGGCCCCTTCAACGCGGTTCGAATCGGGCTGCTCCAGTTTGGTGTCCTGCCCCGCCCCGGTTCCCTGCTCGCTTCCGTTCGCACGGAGCCGGTCTTCAGCTTCCACACACGTGTCGGATTGGTCAAACGCCTACCCGCCGGGACGACCGTGAGTTACGGCCGAACCCGACGACTCATGCGCGATTCAAAAATCGCGGTTCTTTGTGCCGGATATGCCGACGGCCTGTCCCGCGCCTGCAGCAACAGCGGTTTCGTTCTCATCCATGGTAAACGCTGTCCCATCCTCGGTCGTGTGACCATGGATCAAACCATCGTCGATGTCACGGACGTGCCCGGTGTCGCCTGCGCCGACGAGGCGGTGATCGTCGGGCGCCAAGGAGATGACGCCATCACCCTTGGCGAATTCAGTGAATGGGCTCAAACGATCCCATGGGAGACACTTACATCGATTTCCAAACGAGTGCCACGCGTGTACCGAACGTCTCTCGGACTCTGAGAAACAGCCGTGAGAAGGCATCCTGCGCGGGCACCCATCAGACCCTCATCGGCTATCGGCCAATCGAGTAAACGCGAAAGCCAATCTCCTTCAACAGTGAGTGGGGCAGAACGTTTCGACCATCGAAGATGAACGCAGGTTTTGGCATGGTTCCGTAAAGCTTTGCGAAATCGAGCGATTTGAACTCATCCCACTCGGTGACGACGGCGATGGCATGGGCTCCATCCGCTGCCTCGTAGGCCGAAGTCGCCACTTGAAGACGTGGGTTCTCAACACCGAGACCAAGCACAACCAACCGGATTTCCTCCGCCGAGACCTTGGGATCGTAAACCACCACGCGGGCCTGTTCGGCGAGTAGCTCGCGCACCACGGTGATCGCGGCCGATTCACGGGTGTCGTTCGTGTCCTTTTTGAAGGCAAACCCCAGCACCGCGATTTTCTTGTCGGCCACCGTATTGAACAGCGTCCGGACAATTTTGGCGGCGAACCGGCGTTTCTGCCAATCATTCATCTTCACCACATGCTCCCAGTAGGAAGCCACCTCCGGCAACCCGAAGTGTTCGCAGAGATAGACAAGATTGAGAATATCCTTCTGGAAACAGGAACCGCCAAAGCCCACGCTCGCCTTCAAGAACTTGGGTCCTATGCGGGAGTCCTTGCCAATCGCGGTCGCGACTTCATCGACATCCGCTCCGGTCGCTTCGCAAAGCGCTGAGATGGAGTTGATCGATGAAATGCGTTGGGCGAGAAATGCGTTCGCGACGAGTTTGGAGAGCTCCGAGGACCACAGATTCGTCGTAATGATTCGGTCGCGTGGAACCCAACGCGCATACACATCGACCAACGTGCGCATCGCCTCTTCGCCCTCGGGTGTTCGCTCGCCCCCGATCAGCACCCGATCCGGCGCCAGCAAGTCCGCCACCGCGGTGCCTTCGGCGAGAAATTCGGGATTCGACAGGACTTGGTGACTCAGCCCGTTCCCCATGCCATTGGCCGCAAGGATGTCCTTGATTGTTTCCGCCGTCTTGACGGGAATCGTCGACTTTTCGACGATGATCTTGGGGGACTCGGCAACGTCAGCGATCGTCCGAGCAACGGACTCGATAAAACGCAAATCCGCCGCGCGGCCAGCGCCAACCCCATAAGTCTTCGTCGGAGTATTGACCGCGACAAAAATCAGGTCCGCTTCCTTGATCGCCTCGCGCACGTTCGTTGAGAAGAAGAGATTCCTCCCGCGACACTGCCGAACGATCTCGTCGAGCCCCGGCTCATAGACGGGCAGGACGGAGGAATTCCACGCCGCAATTCGAACGGCGTTCATGTCGACAACCGTCACGGTGATGTCGGGAGCCTTCAAGGCTATCATCGCCATCGTGGGACCGCCCACGTACCCTGCTCCGATACAACAAATCTTCATAGTTTCCCGAACACCCTGACGTGAGCCGGCGACGAATCCAAGGGTATACTATCCGCAAACTCCCGCCTCGATTTGGATTTACGAGAATTTCCTATGAGGCAATCACCCTTAGGAAACAGACCTGCAAACGAATCGACCGCGCACCGGACATATTCGCCCAGCCCCGAGCCCAAGAACGTCCCGATCGCAGGCTCAAGCCGGATTCGGCGCAGCCGCAGCGCCACCCAGAGACTCTGTCGAAGCAGCCTTCTCGGACGCCTTCTTACCGCCACGATCATCCTGTTTGGCCGGAGTGGAAAGTACTTCACGCGTGATTGGCGAACGAATCTCTCCAAATTCGACGATCTCCTTTACGTGAACGCCCTCGATCGTTTCGTGAACCATCAACGCGTCCGCAATCTTATCCAGAGCCACGCGATGGTCCATGATGATCGTCTGCGCACGCGAATAGGACTCGTCGACGAGCTTCTTGACCTCCAAGTCGATCTGATGCGCAGTTTCTTCCGAAATCGTATGCGAACGAGTGATTTCCCGACCGAGAAAAACCGTGTCTTGGTTGTCGCTAAACGAAATCGGCCCGAGGGGACTCATGCCCCAATTACACACCATGTGACGAGCGAGCTTGGTCGCCTGTTCAATGTCACCCGATGCGCCACTGGTGATATCGTGAAGTGCGACCTCCTCAGCAATCCGTCCGCCGAAAAGTGAGGCGAGACGATTGAGCATCTTCCGTTTCGCGTAGTTGTAGGTATCCTTGGTCGGAATATACATCGTGCTGCCAAGCGAACGGCCGCGGGGAATAATCGTGACCTTGTGCACCGGCAACGTGTCATCGCCGATCACCACACTGACAAGGGCGTGCCCCGCCTCGTGGTAGGCCACCACGTTCTTGTCTTCATCGTCCATCACCCTGCGACGCTCCCGGCCGAACAAGACCTTGTTGCGCGCGTCATCGACGTCTTGCATCTCCACTTTCTTCTTGTTTCTGCGGGCCGCGAGCAAAGCGGCCTCGTTAAGCAGATTCGCCAGCTCGGCTCCGGAAAGACCCGGAGTTCCACGCGCAATCACTGAAAGGTCAACGTCTTCCGAGAGAGTTATTTTTCTGGCGTGAACCCGCAAGACTTGTTCACGACCAATCAGATCGGGCAAATCAACGTAGACCTGACGATCAAAACGACCCGGGCGCAAAAGAGCGTGATCGAGCACATCCGGCCGATTCGTTGCAGCAATGATGATCACACCCTCCGTGGTGTCGAAACCGTCCATCTCCACCAGCATCGAATTGAGGGTCTGCTCCCGTTCGTCGTTACCGCCGCCCAATCCAGCTCCGCGTTGCCGGCCGACTGCGTCGATTTCATCGATGAAGATGAGGCAGGGAGCGTTCTTACGCCCCTGCTCAAACATATCCCGCACGCGGCTTGCACCCACACCGACAAACATCTCCACAAAGTCTGATCCAGAAATACTGAAGAATGGAACGTCCGCCTCGCCGGCTACCGCTTTGGCAAGCAGCGTCTTTCCGGTTCCCGGAGGACCGACCATCAGAATGCCCTTGGGGATCTTGCCGCCCATTTTGGTGAACTTCTTCGGATCTTTGAGAAATTCAACCACTTCGGCGACCTCTTCTTTGGCCTCGTCGCACCCCGCTACTTCCGCGAACGTGATCTTATCCCGATCCCGTGTCAGCAGCTTGGCCCGGCTTTTGCCGAAATTCAGCGCACCGCGGCCCGCACTGCGAAGCTGGCGCACGAACAGAAAGTACAGCAGCCCGATAATAACCAGGAATGGAATGATTTGCGAAGCGATCTGCGTCAGCAGAGTGGTCGCCGGCTGCTCAATGAACTTTTGCGATTTCTGCAGTTTTTCGAGATTCGTGTCAGTCAACCGACCGGAAGCCCTAAAGTACGCTGTTTTTCCAGCATCGGTCGTAAGAATGGGTTCCGTTGTTTCGCCTGAAACGATCACCCAGTCCCGTCCGCCGGCACCATCCGGGCGGATGATGCCTTCTCGAACTTGACCGCCTTCAGACAGCTCAACCACCCGTTGGAGGTTGAGGACCGCGGGCGTTTTCACTTTGCTCGGATTGAGCAAAAACAACGCCAGCACCGCACCGACAATCGCCAGCCAGATCAGCAGAACTTTCGGCTGAAAGCGCTCAGGAGGGAGGTTTTTCAAGGGGCGACGCTTGGTTTTGTTTTCGTTTTCGGACATTTGCCGTTTGGGACTGTTCACCAAGGGTGGAGGTTCCCCACCGACAAGTCAATTGGTGGGACCCGGTTTCCGCTGGATCTCGCAAAAAGCCTGAGAACCGGGAGACTAACGTGCTTTTGCCTTCGAAACGCTCGCATCAAACTCCAGGCGCGATCCTCGAATGACCGCGAATCCGCCGCGCCCTAGGCTGATCCGAGTGGGCCGACCCTCGATCACCGACTCGAGAAGCACTTCAAACGTTTGCCTCGAGATATCCCCACACCTCGCACCCAACCGGAGTCTCCATTTCTGCAAAATCCTTCTAATAATTGCTTTGGGTAAAATCCGAAGTGGGTCGAGATCAAGGCCTCGATTCACTTGGACACGGGTTTGATCGGCCCACCCATCGAGAGCCGCCGCATCCTCCTCGAGCAACTCCCGCGCTAGCGCGACACCGGCGAGGAGATCCCGAGTCGGATCCGTGGCCTGCCATGAGGGAATCACGGAGTTCCGGACGCGATTCCGCAAATGGGCACCGAGCTGGTTGGAAGCGTCCTCTCGCCACGCAATCCCTGTTTTCTCCAGATGCGCGAGAATCCTATCCTTGCTCAGGCTGAGAAGGGGCCGGACGTGAACCCGTCCACTCGCGAGACTTTGGATGGGGCGCGGCGACAAGAGGCCGTTGAGCCCACTGCCTCGTGCCAGACGCATGAGCATGCTTTCCGTAATATCGTTCTGCTGATGACCGAGCCACAGGGCACGTCGCCCTTCCGGACCCATCACTCGATTGAAAAATTCAAAGCGGGCTTTCCGTGCGTCGGATTCACTTGCCGATGGGTCAGTGCGGTTCTGCCAACGAGCAGAACGAAAGGCCACCCCCAGCGAACGACAGACTTGCCGGCAAAACACGGCATCTCGATCCGCCGCCAACCCGCGCAGTGCGTGATTGAAATGAAGCGCCACCAAATCCTTGCGATGTCCCGGCCAATGCGCCCAGACCAAAAGGAGCAAGGTGAGTGAATCCGCTCCTCCGGAAAACGCCACGGTCCACGGCCCACGGGCAGCTCGCGTTCGACCCATCGACCATCGCACACTCTCGCGATGCAGAGCGCTTCGAGGGATCTGCTCCGCCAAGAGGCCGGCCGAACTCTGCCAGTCGATTCGGGACCGGATGCCCGCGTGGCGCATGCTCACATCGCTTTACGTTGGCTGGTTCGAAAATCGGAGGTACTCGCGGCCAAACGTCCCCACCAACACAGACGGAATCCTTACCGTGCCATCGGGCTGGAGATTGTTTTCCAAGATCGCCGCAAGCACTCGCGGGACCGCGAGACCGGACCCGTTGATCGTGTGAACGAGCTCGGGTTTGCCCGAGTCTTTCGCACGATAACGGATTTGTGCCCGGCGGGCTTGGAAGCTTTCAAAATTGGAACAGCTCGAGACCTCGAGCCAGCGTTTCTGCCCCGCCGCCCAAACCTCAAGATCGTACTTCTTGGCCTGCGAGAAACCCAAGTCGCCTCCGCACATCAAAAGGACCCGGTACGGAAGCTCCAGTTTTTGGAGCAGTCGCTCGGCATCGTCCCTTAACTTGTCGAGTTCGCTGTAGCTGGTGGCTGGGTGAACCCACTTTAAAAGCTCAACCTTGTCGAACTGATGAAGGCGATTCAGCCCCCGAACGTCCTTTCCATAGCTGCCTGCCTCTCTCCGAAAACACGGGGTGTAGGCACAACGATAGATCGGCAATGCATCTTCAGGCAGAATCTCATCACGGAAGAAATTCGTCAGCGGCACTTCAGCCGTGGGTACGGCATAGAGGTGGTCGCCAGAAGTTTCATACATCTGACCTTCTTTGTCAGGCAGTTGACCGGTCGCAGTCGCACTCGCGGCGTTCACGAAGATCGGCGGCGAAACCTCCAGATAGCCGGCCTTGCCGCCTTCCTCGAGGAAGAAGTGCAGCAGTGAACGGACCAAACGGGCACCTTCACCCACATAAAAGGGGAAACCGGCTCCAGTCACTTTGGCTCCTCGACCAAAATCGAAAAGCTGATCAAAACCGGGAATCTCCCAATGGGCTTTCGCCACAGGTGATACGGAGTCCAGCTGGCCATGGGTCGAAAAAACCAGGTTCTGTTCAGGAGTTGCGCCTTCAGGCACACTCGAATGCGGCAAATTCGGCAGGGTAAGCATTGCCTGCTTCCAGAGCGTCTCGGTCGCAGCCAATCCAGCCTCACGCTCTTTGACCTGCGCCGAAACGGTCTTCATCTCCGCAACCTTGGCTAGAAACTCAGGAGATCCCTTCTTCAGGCCGGCCATTTCGCTATTGGCTGCCTTTTGCACGGACCGCAAGTTCTCGACTTCGTGAAGCTGGGCGCGCCAAGTCGCGTCGACGCTTAGAACCGCGTCCACATCGACATCGAGATGTTTCTTGAGAATCGCGGCGCGAACCAGTTCGGGCGATTCACGGAGGAGTTTGGGATCAAGCATGGCAAAGAGGCGAAACCATGAATACGGCCCGATGAACACTCTTTTCTTCCTCGCGCCTCACAAGATTCCCTCGTCCGACTGCGTTTCAAGCCGACGATTTGAGAGGTCCGTCCAATCGCTGAAAGCGGGCGAAAACCTCTCTGGCTGAGAGCATCCCCAAGGCACCCACCGGTGCCTGGATCACATGATTGGTCGGCGCGTTCAAGGGGTACGGACCAAAGAGGCGCGGATCGGTGGGACCGAAAATTCCCAAGGTTCGCACGCCTTGCGCCGCGGCAAGGTGCATCGGACCGCTGTCGTTGGAGATCACCCAGCCCGCCCGAGCAATCAGGGCGGGAAGTGACAACAGACTCGTATTCCCAGTCAGATTCGTGAACTGATCCTTGGGAAACGCATCTTTATCAGTCACATAGTTATTGCCGGCCCAAACCACGCGTCGGGAACGATCTTCTCGGACGAGCAATTCGGTGAGCTCTTTGAAACCGCCCCAGCGCTTTTCAATTCGTCGCGAATCAGGGAAAATCACGATGGGCGCGGTCCCGGTGCGACCGTCCACAAAACTGAGGTTAAGACGCTCGAGATCACGAAATCGCAAGTTCCCGACCAACTCAGCTTTCGCTCCGATAATAGGAGCAAATTGCAGCAGTATTTCAATGGCGTGCGAGTGTCCTCCCCCGGCCGGAAGCGGTACTTGTTGGTCGTAGAAAAAACGTGATCCTTCGCGTGCATCGGACCGCCCCACCTTGCACTTCGCGTCCGCTCTCCAGGTCATCAGACCGGTTCTCAGGAGTCCTTGAAAATCGAAGACCCAATCAAAACGCGTTCGGCGAACATCCCTCATCAGCTCAAAAAACCCTTTCGCGCCCGCCATGCGCTTGAAAACAAACACCTGATCCACCGCCTCGCAGGCACGGACCAAGGGAGAAAAAATATCCCGTACGATCCACGAAATACGAAGGTCAGTCACCTGCGCCTTGAGGGAGGTGGCAACCTGTAAACCGTGGACAATATCTCCGAGAGAGGAGGGCTTGATGATGAGCAGCTGAATCATGAGCACTGACCGCGAGCTTGCGAAAAACCTCGGCATCGCCCGCAAGAAACCATCGTTTCATGGACTTTCCTGAATGAACGCAAACGCTAACCGCGTGATATTTCCCGTCTGTTGACCACTTTCATCAAACTTCTCGGCTGGATCCTCGCCCGCATACCCGAGCCCATCCTTGGTTCCGTCGCCAGCGGACTTGGTAACTTGATTTTTTCCGTTCTACCGAGGCGCAGACGGATCGTGCTCTCAAATTTGGTTCACGCGTTCCCCGAGATGGATGCGTCGGAAATCAGACGACTCGGGCGGGAGAGTTGCCAGAGACTTGTCGAGACGGCCCTCCTCTCGCTCGCTTCGCCCTTTCTCGACAACCTTCGTCTGCAGAAGATCGCGTGGGCCGGGCCGGGCGTAGAAGCGATGCTGGTCGAACGTCGTGACAATCCTCGTCCGACCGTGCTGGCCTCGGCTCACCTCGCCTACTGGGAAGCCCAGACTTGGTTGGGTCTGTTGAGCCAGACACCGATCGGTGACTTCGGGGTCATTTACCGACCTTTGGACAATCCTCGAGCGGACGCATTCGTGCGTCAGACTCGCGAGCGCTTCGGCATGCGTCTACTCTCCCGGAAAGAGGGCTTCGCCCAAGCCTTGAAAATCCTTCGCAATCAAGGCTGTGTCGGCCTCCTCTTCGACCAAAACGCAGGGCTTCAGGGAGCGCTCACCACACTGTTTGAGCGTGTCTGTTCAACCACGGAACTGCCGGGGATCCTCGCCCACAAGTTCGACGCGGAGGTGAGGATCATCTTCCCGGTCCGGCGAGCCTTTTGGCGCATCGAACTTCGGATTGAAACCCTTCGCCATGATGGCTCCGCCGAAGGAGTGACCATCGGCCTCAACCGGTGGTTGGAAAACAAACTGTCGACCGACCGCAACCTCTGCGCCTCCTGGCTTTGGTCCCACGACCGATGGCGCAACCAAGACATGCCCCGATCGCGTCTCTGCTTCACGGCAAAGAGAAATCTCCTAGATGCAGAAGTGAAAACGCGGGGTTGGCTGGAGCTACCGCGACGAACCCGAGTTTTTGTCCGTCTTCCCAATTGGTTGGGTGACGTGGTCATGGCACTGCCCCTGATTCGTGCGTTGCGAGCCTCGCGACCGGATGCGGAAGTCACCTTGATCGGCAAAGCCCAGTTTCGTCCGCTGTTTGAGATGACCGGCCTGCTCTTCGAAAACTATCAACCTTTGCCGGAACGAGGAGTTCGATACTGGTTAACTTTCACCAAGTTACGGGATCGCTACCCAGATGTGTACGTGCTCCTGACCCACTCGCTACGGGGTGATTTGGAGGCCTGGCTGACCGGGTGCCGTCAACGGTTTGGCATTGAGAAACCAGGCCGCCGCCGGCCACTGCTGAGCCACGTTTATCGAGTTCCGAAATCCGGGCCGCCGATGCGATCACACCAAATCGAGGAATGGCAGGCGTTCCTTGAGGAGTTTGGCCTCAAGGTGGCGATCGACCGGCATCCCTTCGCGACGACCCGACCGATCGCGCCAGGACAACCTCTCCGGATCGGGTTGATTGCCGGATCAGAAAATACTCCCGCCAAGCGGTGGCCCGTCACTCATTGGCGAACGCTCATCGGTCAACTTCCAAACGTGCGCTTCTCGCTTTTTGGCACCCTCAATGACCGGCGTATCACCGATGAGATTTCGGCGAATTTCGCGCCGGACCGAGTGGAAAATCTAGCCGGTCGGACCGATCTCTCGGCCTTCGGCCGTGCACTCCAAGCGTGCGATCTGCTCATCAGCAACGACACCGGAGGAATGCACCTCGCAAACGCTTTGGGCGTACCGATCATCGGGCTCTTCGGACCGACCAATCCCGTCCGTACGGGCCCTGTTTTCAGCGGACCGGTCGTCATCCTCCAGCCACCCGGATGTCCCGCAACCGGGGGAGCAAACCTCATCGAACTGGAGCCTGACGTCGTCCTCAAATCGGTTCACCAACTGCTCCCGTGCATCGCCGCCGACCGAGATTAGCATTGCCGTCAGATTCCCCGCTTCCACGTTCGCCCCCAGTCCCGATCCTCTCCGTGCCGCTGCTGTCCGTCAAAGACCTCCGAACCTACTTTCACACTCGCAACGGAGTCTATCGCGCCGTCGATGGAGTCAGTTTCGATCTGGAGCGGGGGGAAACTCTCGGCATCGTCGGCGAATCAGGCTCTGGCAAGTCGGTGACCTGCTATTCGATCATGGGATTGATTCCCCAGCCCCCGGGCAGGATCGAAAGCGGATCGGCCCTCTTTGACGGGGTGGACTTGCTGCGGTGCACTCCCAAAGAGTCGCGCAGTATTCGTGGCCAGCGAATCGCGATGATCTTCCAGGATCCGATGACTTCGCTGAATCCCTACCTGCGGATTTCGGAGCAGTTGATCGAACCGCTTCTGATCCACGAGTCGATCACCCGCAAAGCAGCTCTCCAACGCGCGCTGGCCATGCTCGACGCGGTCGGAATCAACGACGCCTCCAAACGCATCCACTATTACCCCCACGAATTCTCCGGCGGAATGAGGCAACGCGTGATGATCGCAATGGCGTTGATCACTCATCCTGAACTCCTGATCGCGGATGAACCGACAACCGCGCTCGATGTGACCGTCCAGGCTCAAATCCTCGAGCTGATCAAACGCTTTCAACGGGAGTTCAACATGGCGGTGATCTTCATCACCCATGATCTTGGGGTGGTCTCGGGTCTCTGCGATCGCGTTCAGGTGATGTACGGAGGCCAAATCGTGGAGTCTGCATCGACGCGCACGCTCTTCTACGAGCCACGCCACCCGTACACCAAGGCACTCCAACAGTCGATTCCCTCGCTCCAACCCAAGGGCACAGAACTCTTCACCATTCCAGGCATGCCTCCCGACCTTTCCAAGCTGATCGCCGGTTGCCCTTTCGCTCCTCGATGCTCCGCCGCCGTCGGTCGCTGCTCGGAACAGCCGACCACTTTGGTGGAGTATTCCCCGGGCCACCAACAGGCCTGCATGCGGGTCCAAGCAGGGGAGCTCTAGAGGATTTTCCAGGACTTCGCGACCCACACCCAAGCGACCATGCCCGAACCGATCCTCGAACTTCGCGACGTCAAGACCCACTTTCCGATCCGGCAGGGTTTCTTCCTCAAACGCCAGGTTGGAACCGTCAAAGCGGTTGACGGAGTTTCACTCAGCGTCGCCCGCGGTGAAGTGCTGGGACTCGTCGGTGAGTCCGGCTGCGGCAAATCAACCCTCGCGCGGACGATTCTTCAACTCCTGCCGACGACCGGCGGCACGGTGCTGCTCTCCGGCCGGCCGCTGAACGAGTGTTCACCCGTCGAATTGAAGGCAGTTCGACGCGATCTGCAGATGGTTTTTCAGGATCCCTACGCATCGCTGAACCCGAGAATGACCGTTTTCGCCGCACTGGCGGAACCGCTGATCACCCACGGTATCTGCGATCGCGAGCAAGCCGTTGGCCAGGTCGCGCAACTCATGGAACGTGTCGGGCTCGCTCCGCGGTTCATGCAAAAATATCCCCACGAGTTCTCGGGCGGACAGCGCCAGCGCATCGCGATCGCCCGCGCTTTGGCGCTTCGCCCCCAGGTGATTATCGCGGACGAACCGGTATCAGCCCTGGATGTTTCGATCCAGGCGCAGATCTTGAATCTACTCGCGCAGCTCGTGCGAGAAATGGGTCTTTCGCTGGTCTTCATCGCCCACGACTTGTCGGTCGTAAAACACATCGCGGACAGGGTGGCCGTCATGTACCTTGGAAAGATTGTGGAGCTCGGAAGTGCCTTGGACGTGATCGAACGACCCCAGCACCCCTACACCCGAGCCTTGGTCAGCGCGATTCCCACGCCCAACCCTGACGTCGAACGCAGTCGTCAGCGAATCGTGCTTCCGGGGGATCCTCCGTCGCCGATCAATCCCCCTCGCGGGTGCACATTTCATCCTCGTTGCCCTTATGCCCAGGAGCGGTGCAAGGTCTCCTTCCCGCCCCTGGCAACGTTTCAGGGTCGCGAGGTCGCGTGCGTTCGGGCGGGAGAGTTCTAACCCGACCAACGACAACCGGGTCGCTGGCGGAGTTGCCCCGTCTCCGCCATCCACCTCAGGTGTGCCGAAGCACCTCATCGATCGTGGTCAACCCTTGTCTGACCGCGCGTACACCTTCGCACCGGAGGGTTCGGAATCCGAGGTTCGTCGCCGCTCGCTCCAGGGTCACCACCGGGGAACGATCGAGGATCAGATTCCGGATCACGGGGACGATCTCGAGAAACTCAAACAGTCCGATGCGCCCGTCGAATCCCGTGCCCTGGCACTGTTCGCAGCCGGTCCCATGAAAGACATCGAATGCAGGCACCGTCGTTTCCGTCAGTCCTAGGTCCTTCAGCTGCGATGCCTCCGCTTTCGTGCGCACCCGGCACCGGGAGCAAATCCTCCGGACCAACCGTTGCGCCAGAACCGCCTCAAGGGCGTTCGCAACCAGGAACGGTTCAACCCCGAGATCGAAGAGGCGCGAGACAGCTCCGGCGGCGGATCCCGTATGCAGGGTTGTGAGTACGAGATGACCGGTCAACGCGGCCTGAGTCGCGACTTGGGCCGTCTCCGTGTCACGAATTTCACCCACCATGATGACATCGGGATCCTGGCGCAAAAACGACCGCAGCGTTCGAGCGAACGTCAGGCCCGCCGCGGCATCGACCGAGACCTGGACCAAACCGTCGGTCTTGAATTCCACGGGATCCTCCACCGTCATCACCTTGCGGTCGATCCCGTTGAGTTCCGCAAGCGCTCCATAGAGGGTCGTGGTCTTGCCCGAACCGGTCGGCCCGGTCACCAAGACCAGTCCATGCGGTCTGCCGACAATCAAACGCAGCTTTTCGAGCACGTCGGAAGGAAGGTGCAAACCATCGAGGTGCGGCCTCGTGTTGTTCCGGTCGAGAACCCGGATCACGATGGACTCGCCAAACGCGGTTGGAAGAGTGGATACGCGCAGGTCCACCTTGCGCCCCTTTGTCGGCCACTCAAGCCGTCCATCCTGGGGTACGCGCTGTTCGGCGATATCCATCTGCGCAAGAACCTTGATCCTCGAGGCGATTTCCGGCGAACGGGCGCCGGCCGGTGAAGCAACGTCCTGCAGCTGCCCATCGATGCGCATCCGAATCCTCAGTTGGGCGCGAAACGGCTCAAAATGAACATCGGAGGCCCGCCGCTCGATCGCGTCGTTGATCACCTGCTCGACCCAAGCCACCGCATCGGCGGATCGGCCCGGTTGCTCGGACGCAGACGGGCCCGCCGCACGGGATACCGCGTGTGCAGAGCCTTTGGGCCAAGTCAGACCAAGCTCGGAGGTTCTGCCCGACATCGTCGCGTGCGCTCGCGGGAAGCGTGACTCGGCGTGGGTCAGAGTTTCCTCAGTTGAAAGCCCAGCTGAAGCAACTTCTCGCGCATGACCAAGGGGTCCTGCGCCTTCTCCAGCGCTTCATCCGGGGAGACCATCTCCCGGTTGACCAGGCTCATCAGGTGAGTGTCCATCGTGATCATGCCAAGATTGGCGCCAGTCTGAATGTCCGAGGTGATCCGGAACGTCTTGTTCTCACGAATCAGGGATGAGATCGAAGTGGTATTGATCATGATCTCATAGCCGGCAATCCGCCCGCCGCCCTTCTTCTTGCACAGTACCTGGGAGATGACCGCGACAATCGATGAGGCCAGCTGAGTTCGGATCATTTCCTTCATGTTCGCCGGGAACGCATCGACAATGCGGTCAATGGTCTTGGGCGCGCTGTTGGTGTGCAGGGTGCCAAAAACCAAATGCCCGGTTTCGGCGGCACTGATCGCGGCCTCAATGGTCTCCAGATCCCGCATTTCTCCCACCAGAATGATGTCTGGATCCTGACGAAGCGCCCGCCGGATCGCCTCCGAAAACGAGGGAACATCGACGCCGATCTCTCGCTGCGTCACAATGCACTGTTTGTGGGAGTGATAATACTCGATGGGATCCTCGATGGTGATGATGTGGCCGTCCCGGCTCTCGTTGATGTAATTGACCATCGATGCCAGGGTCGTCGACTTGCCCGAGCCAGTGGGACCGGTCACGAGAATCAAGCCACGCGGCCGATAGAGAAGTTCCTTTATGCGATCGGGCAAACCGATCTCCCGGAGCCCAAACATGCGATTGGGGATCTGGCGCAAGACCAGCCCGAAGCTGCCTTTTGCCTTCAGGATCGAAACGCGAAAGCGCGCGCGATCGAGATAGGCAAAACCAAAATCAGATCCACCATTGAGCTTCAGATTCTGGATGTGATTGTCCGGACTGATCGACAGGACCAGTTTCTCCGTGTCAAGCGGTGTCAGATTCGGGCCCTCGATCGGGACCATCGATCCGCTGATGCGCAGCGTCGGTGGCTGGCCAACCTGGCAGTGCAGATCAGACGCATTCTGATCCACAACCAATTCAAGCAGATCATTCATTTCATAGCTCATGGGAAAATAGGTCAGTTTGAACCGCTGATTGTCGCCGAAAGGACTTCGTCAAGAGTGGTCAGGCCGGCGAGCACTTTACGCAAACCGTCTTCACGCAGGGTTCGATGCCCTTTCAGGCTCGAAAGCCGCCGAAGTTCGTCAACGGGTACACCTCGATGGACCGCACGTTGGATCTCCTCGTCCATCACGAGGAGTTCGAATATTCCCAACCGTCCTCGATAGCCCGTGCCGCCGCAGTCCGCACAGCCTTTGCCGTGGGCGAGATAGGCGATGCCCTCCCCGCCGGAAACATCATGAAGGAATCGACGCTCGATCGGCGTTGCCGGCTGCTCGACGCGACAGGACGGGCAAACCCTGCGCACGAGACGCTGTGCCAGCACCGCCTTGAGCGACGAGGAAACGAGACAGGGTTTCGCCCCAAGATTGACCAGCCGCGAAATGGCTCCCGCGGCGTCGTTCGTGTGCAAGGTCGAAAAGACCAGGTGACCCGTCAGCGCAGCATTCACCGAAATTTCAGCCGACTCACGATCCCGGATTTCCCCAACCATGATCACATCCGGGGATTGCCGCAGAACCGCGCGCAGGACACTGGAAAACGTCACGTTTACCTCAGGCCGGACCGCCACTTGGTTGATCCCTGCAATCTCAAATTCGACCGGGTCCTCGACCGTGACAATCTTGCGATAAGCTTGGTTCAGCTTCCGCAGAACACTGTACAGCGTTGTCGTCTTTCCGGAACCCGTGGGCCCCGTCACCAGAACCATGCCATCCGGACTTCCCACAGCTTGATTCCAGCGAGCCAGGTCTTCTGCCGAAAGTCCCAGTTCCAACGAATCCTGGCCGAGTCCTCGGTCGCCGAGGATCCGCAAAACCAGACTCTCACCCCAAATCGTCGGAACCGAGGATACCCGGATATCCCGGGTATCCTGCGCCTCAGAGTGTCGTATCCGTCCGTCCTGGGGAACCCGACGTTCTGAAATCGACATTGCGGCCATCAACTTGATCCGGGAAGTCGCGGCAGCCTGATACTCGCGCGGGATCAATCCGGCATCAAAAAGATGCCCGTCCACGCGATTCCGAACGCGAAATCTCGTCTCCATCGGTTCAAGGTGGATATCAGAGGCGCGTCGCCGAATAGCATCGGAGATGAGGGTCTCCACCAGCATGGCAATCGACACATCGGCGCCCGGATTAAGGACGCGTTTTTCAAGTCCACTCACATCGGATCCGATTGGCGTTTGATCCGCGCTCCAACGTCCCTCAGCCTCTCGAACCAACGATTCGCCGGAGGCGCCGGCGCTCCATACTTGGAGTACCCGACGGATTTCGCTGGTGGTCGAAAGAATCGGAATCACGGGTTGCCCCAACTTTTCCGCAATCGCCTCCAGACGAAGTTCGTCAAGAGGATCGTCAATCGCCATTTCGAAACCGAATGACAGTTCCCTGAGCGGCACAACCTGATACAAAACAGCAAGATGAAGCGGGAAGCGCCCAAGGAGCATTTCCGTGGCTCGCCGCTCCCTCAGGTCCAAAGCCAGACCGAGCCCAAAGTGTCTCGCGAGCATGCTCGCCAACTCGTCCTCGCGCAGCCCGCCGCTCTCGAACAACCATTGCCGTAGGCGAATCGGCCGGCCTGACCGAAGTTGATCGGCACACTCAAGGCGGCCACGCACGACGATCTCAGGGCCAATCAGCCCCTGCTCCGAAAGCAGACGGAGGAGGAATTCGTCGGCGGAGGTCATTTTAGCAAAAGTACCTCCGCGGAAGTGACGTCACCGCGCCAGGCTCATGAGGAACTCCGCATTGGAATTGGTTTTTTTGAGCCGCTGGATGAGCATCTCCATCGACTCAATCGGACCAATTCCCTGCATCGTCCTTCGAAGCCCATAAATCCGCTGCAGCTCTTCCGGATGGTAGATCAACTCCTCTTTGCGCGTTCCGGATCTGAGCATGTTGATCGCCGGGAAGATACGCTTGTCGGAGAGTCCTCGATCCAGATGCAACTCCATGTTACCCGTTCCCTTGAACTCCTCGAAGATGACTTCATCCATCCGGCTTCCCGTATCGATCAAGGCACTGGCAAGGATGGTCAGACTTCCTGCGCCTTCGATGTTGCGCGCAGCTCCGAAGAATCGCTTGGGACGCTGAAGCGCCGTCGCTTCCATACCTCCCGACATGATCTTTCCGGAATTCGAGGCCAGGGCGTTGTAGGCCCGGGCAAGGCGAGTAATCGAATCGAGGAGAATCACGACATGCTGGCCTCGCTCCACGAGACGCCGTGCCTTCTCGCCCACCATCTCCGCACAGTGAACATGACTTTCAGGCGTCTCGTCGAAAGTGGATGAAACGACCTCACCTTTGGTGTGTCTCCTGAAATCGGTGACCTCCTCCGGACGTTCGTCGATCAAGAGCAGGATCAGTTTGACGTCCGGAAAGTTTGCCGAGATCGAGTTGGCGATATTCTGCAGGAGAACCGTCTTTCCCGTTCGCGGAGGCGCAACAATCAAACCTCGCTGGCCGAATCCGATCGGGGTCAACAGATCAACCGTGCGCATCGAGATGTCCTTTTGAACATCAGGAGCTTCCAAAAGAATACGTTCCAGCGGGTAATAGGGGACCAATTCCTCAAACGGAGTCACCGTATTTGCTTCTTCGGGGGGGCCTCCCATCACGCGGTCAATCCGAACCACCGCCGGGCATCGATCATCTCCCACGGGCGCCTGGAGCAAAACCTCCAGTTGATGTCCCCTCTTGAGACCATACCGCTTGATCACAGCCTCGGGGACGTAGGCGTCCTCGGGATAAAGTCGATAATTGCTCTGCTCGTGAACGACGAATCCGTGCCCTCGATCGCTGAGATCCAGCCAACCCCGATCCCTCAGCGGTCTCCGATTCGTCACCACGCTCTTGAAGATCTCCGACAGCATCTGCCGCCTCGGAACCTGTCCCTCGATCGAGGCACCGATTCGGCGGCCAAAGGCGGCCATCTCCGCCAGCGGTAGCGCATAAAGGGCATCCAGCCAGATTGCTTCACCCGGGCCGCTTTCCAACGATGACGCCAACGCATCCAGCGCCGGCAAGTCGGCAAACCTCGCGGGATCCGGCAGATCGCCCAACTTTGGGGCAAGGACCGGAGGAGGGGGTTGAGGCGGATGCTGCGGTCCCCTTCCCCCACCCTGTCCACCCTCGTTACCCACACTCTGCCAGGGCTTTCCGTGTTTATTCCGCTTGTCCTTCTTCAGCTGCTTCCAGTAGTCCCGCCCACGGAATTCGCGCGGCGGAAAGCCGCCCCCGGAGCCGGTTCGCCCGCCTCCTTCACCCGCGACGGGTTCGCTCTGATTCTCCCGTCTCGGAGCGTCAACCGCTGCTTCAGGGCTCTTGGGCGGACCGTTTTGGCTCGGAGGCGCCGATGGAGCCTCGGAGACAACCGAACGCTGCTCCACGGGTACGTCACGCACGGGCGCTTGCGACGCCTCATCGCGCGGTGAGCCGGATCCAGGGTCAACCGATGGACTCTCGATCGGTTTCACCTGGAAGACTTTTCGAGGTTCTTCAGCAGGAAGGGGTGCCACCCGCTCGCTTCGATCAACCGAAGGCGCAACGTCCACCGCCGGCCGGACCACCGGGATCGGTGACTTCTCGGGAATGATGTCCGGAGGCGCGGTAAAAGGCAATTCATCGGTCACGCCCGAGGTCTTGGTCGACTTTGGCTTCGCTCGTGATGAAGCCGTCCGAGCCCGCGGGCGCGCGACCTTCTTTTTTGTCTTCGCGCTCTCCGCGCTGCTACTTTTCGGCGATTTCTCCATGTTGGGCAAAGTATTAGATTTCAGGGATATGAAACGCTCCCTAAGGACGGCCGCAGTCGTGGATTCGCGCTTCAAGTTTGCCAGCGAGGAACGTCACTTGGCGTTTCAAAAACGCCGGCGATCCGTCGTTGCCAACCACGTAGTCGGCAAGTTCGGTTTTCCTAACCAAGGGCAATTGCTTGGAGATACGAGACTCGGCCTGCGCTCGGGTAATTCCGCGCTTTTCCAGCCGAACAAACTGCTGTTCGGGAGTACTGGTCACGCAGAGGGTAAAATCAAACCAATTTTCCAATCCTTTCTCAAACAGGAGGGGCACCTCAATCACCCAGTGCGAGCGCGGAGCTGATGCCAACGCCTCACGCCAGAACAGAAAAAGAAGCGGGTGCAGGAGGGACTCAAGCCATTGCCTTTCAGTGTCATCTGAAAAAACGCGGCGGGCGAGAAATGCCCGATTGATCTGACCGTCGGCGTCGACCGCAGCTGCCCCGTGCCGCTCGCAGACGGCAGAAATGACGTCGCCCTGCGTTAAGAGGTGCATCCGAACGATCTCATCCGAGTCGAGTCTTCGGTAACCCAGGTCCTCGAAGAGACGAGCGACCGAGGACTTTCCACATCCCATACCTCCTGTGACACCAAGAATCATCATGATTTGCGCCGAGTGAATTGCATCAATCAAAAGAAATCCCTTGCGATAGTTATTTGCAACTAATTTTATTTTGGACGCACCGCATTCTCTAGAAGCCTCCACTCCACCTCCCATGCTCGCCATTCTCAATTCGGCCGCGTTACAAGGCATAGATGCCGAGTTGGTCCACGTAGAAGTCAATACCGGCGAGGCGGGAGCACCGGATCTCATCATCGTCGGACTCCCCGATACCGGCGTCCGAGAGTCGCGGGATCGCGTGTCATCCGCGGTGTCGAATAGTGGATTCAAAATGCCTTGGTCGCGCACGACGATCAATCTCGCACCCGGGCATCTCAGAAAGGAGGGCCCCTTCTACGATCTCCCGATTGCGCTCGGAATCCTGGTTGCAACCAATCAGCTGAAGGTCGACGCCTTGGAGGGGTTTCTCATTGCCGGAGAACTGAGCCTGTCCGGTTCCACCCGGCCCGTGCGCGGCGCACTCGCAATGGCTCGACTGGCAAGATCGCTAGGAAAGAGCCGTCTCCTGCTGCCCCCAGCCTCCGCCTTGGAGGCAGCCTTGGTCGATGGACTCGAAGTGTTTGCGATTCAATCCCTCGATCACGCGTTCCGTTTTCTAAGCGGTGAGCGAACGTACAAATCAGTTTCCCCGGCCGAGGCCTTGGATGCGCTTTCAGCGCAACGGGTCGAGCCCTCCGGTGACTTCTCCGAGATCAAGGGTCAGCACGCGGTCAGACGGGCGGTCGAAGTCGCGGTGGCTGGAAATCACAATCTGCTCGTTCTCGGCCCACCCGGTTCAGGGAAATCGATGATCGCGAAACGGATCCCCACCATCATGCCCGTGCCGACGCGCGACGAATCGCTCGAGATCCTCAGCATTCACTCCGCCGCCGGAAGCATGCTCGCCGGTGGTAGTTCAACCTTCGGGCGCAGGCCCGTGCGTTCTCCCCACCATACCGTGTCCGACGTCGCTCTGCTGGGCGGCGGATCGATTCCGGGTCCCGGGGAAATTTCGTTGGCCCACAACGGCGTACTCTTTCTCGACGAGTTGCCCGAGTTCAAACGCTCAGCCCTCGAGGTTCTTAGACAACCCCTTGAAGACGGTACAGTTACGATCTCCAGGAGCGCGGGAAAGATCACTCTGCCGTGCGCCTTCATGCTCGTCGCCGCGATGAACCCCTGCCCCTGCGGCTACCTCGGCGACTCCAAACATGAATGTCGGTGCAGTCCAACCCAGATCCAGCGCTATCGCGCCCGGATCAGCGGTCCCTTGCTCGACCGGATCGATCTCCATGTCGAGGCACCGGCACTCTCCCTCGCCGACCTCCGCTCCGAGTCCCCGGGCGAGTCATCCGAACAACTTCGAGCTCGCACCGAGCGCGCTCGCACCCAACAACACCGTCGGTTCTGCGGGACCCCGACGACATCGAACGCACGCATGACGCACTCGCAAATCCGCCAGCATTGCGCCCTGCCATCGGGTCTCGGCGATCTTCTTCAGTCAGCCATGGAGCAACTCCATCTGTCCGCCCGGGCGTACGATCGCATCCTGAAAGTATCCCGGACCATTGCCGATCTCGACCAAGCCGACCGGATCGGCGAAAAGCATCTCCTGGAGGCGATCCAGTACCGCAGCCTCGACCGGCGGCTCTTTTACTAGGACTTTGAACAGGCGGCGGGCCAGGCACCCGTCGTCCCAACGTTTTCTCCGTCCTCGTCAATCACGGCACCGGCGGCTTCTTGTTTGTCAGCAGTAGGTAACGCGACGTCTCGAAAAAGCCCTCAATCAGGCCCGGGTGAGCCGCAGGGGTGATCCGCCCGGAGTCCAAGCCCTGCGAAACCGCAAAATCCGCCCACGCACTTTCATAACCGCTTTCACCCAATCTCCGGATCGTGTAGCGGCTGTCGTTCACGACGCCCAGCGATTTGTTGTTGTGGTCAATGATGAACGCCACGTTGCTTCGACCGCCATCAAGCTGCTCCTGAAGCAAAAGGTCCCGACCAAGTCCGGAATTGCGATACGGAAGATTGACGATGCCCGCGACCGTCGGAAGCAGGTCGACCATCGAGGCGACGGAATGAATCCGCTGAGGCTTGAGAAATCCAGGGGCATAAAAGAGCAAAGGTACGTGGAAGGAGGTCAGGCTTTTCTCCGTCCAAGCGGCGGGGAACATGGTCCCGGCATCACCGCCAATCCCATGATCCCCAACAAAGACGAATAGGGTGTCCGCATAATACGGCGAGCTGCGCGCGGCCTCCATGAACTTCCGCAAAGCGAAATCCGTGTAGCGGAAGGCGTTCAACTCGTCGTTCGACTCGAAACCGTTCTCCGCAAGGAGGGCGTTCGAAACCTCGACGCGAACAAATTCTCTCCGGTCCTCCTCGGGAATCGTGTAGGGCCGATGATTATCCGCCGTCTGAATCACCGCAAAGAACGGTCGCGGCTGACTCGCGAGCACCTTGTTCGCCTCCAGGAAGAGGTTCTTGTCGCTGATGCCCCAGACATCGATGCGCGGTGAATCGTAACTTCCTTCTTCATACAATCGCAGGCCGTGGATGTTGTTCGACAACAGACCTCTCAAATTGGCCCAACTTGAACTTCCACCAATGAAGTAGAATTTCTCCCTCCCGACGAAGTCGTTGATGATCGTATGCTGATCGACCATCATGGGGTTTCGGCTCGCGGTCTTGACCAACTCGACATCTGGAATCCCGGTGACGGTTGCCCAGACCCCGCGCGCCGTGCCAAAATGAGGAGTGTAGCAATTGTCGAAGAAGACCCCGTCACGGCAGAGCTCCGCAAAGAACGGCGTCGTATCCAATCGGTTGCCCCACATTGAACTTTTGTAGGCGCTGAAAGACTCACAAATGACCAGCACCACGTTGTTCGGCCTTTTATCGGACTGGCCGCCGGCAGGCACGTTCCTGGTGAACCTGGGCGTCGTGCCTTCCCCGGGTTTGACTCCCAGGTAGTTGCCAACGAGCTCGGCGTGTTGCTTGACCTTCGCCAAATCGTAGCTCGTGGATCGGAAACTGAGGGAGCTGACGAACGATTGAACCGGACTGAGCGCGAGATTGGCATGGAGATCATTTCTCAACTCGAATGCGTCGCTCCATCGCAAGGGGTACTGATCGATTCTCCCATAAAGACCCAAGATCAGCAGGACGCCCATGCCCGTCCTCCATGCGAGCGACACTCCGGGTCTCGGCAATTCCCTCCCGGTGCCAACCCAGGAGTGAATCCTGCCAAGACTCCAGACGAGCGCCGTGACCAACAGCAAAAAGGCCAGGGCTCCCCGAACCACGGGGTAACTCTGCCAAACCATTAGGGCTGACACCTGCGCATCCGCGATGAATCCCAGCACGCTCGCATTGAGACGCTGGTTGAGATACCTAAAATGCAGGAAATCACCCACGTAGATCGCGCACAAGCCCACGATCACCACCCCAAGACAAACGTTCCAATAGCGGCTTGTGCGCGCGGACCGGAACGGTTCAAAGACGCGAACGCTGCCCAAGAAGAGTCCGACGAGAAGGATTCCCGAAATCACTCGGGCATCGAATCGGAATCCAAGCCAGAAGATCGGACCGAGGACCTCAAGCGAGTCATCCGGGCGTCCAAAGACTGCCACCGCAACCACCCGAAACGCCGCCAGCAGGAGGGTAAAAAAGAGCGCAAGCGCCGCGAGCAATCGCACCAGCTTTGGAATCGAATGCGTCCAGTGAGCAGGAGTCATCGATTCACTGCGTGGGTCATTCCGGGCTTCGGCCATGGAAATTTTGCCTTGATTCAGTACTTGGTGGAGGTTCGAGCCACGCCGGGATCAAATCCAAGGGCGCAGGCGGAAACGGAGAAAGACTTCGTGAGCTTTCGTGGTCAAGCGCCTTGCTCGCTGGATCCCACGAGGCGATACGCTCAAACCGTCGCCAATGCAATGGACACCTCGAACGACGCTCCTCCTCGCACTTCCAACCATTGCGGAACTGCTCCCTAAAGCGCGTCATCCGGCAATTCCCGGCTGATCCGTGCGACCTCTTCGATCCAGCGCGTCCGCGAACTCGAATCAATCGCCGCCGCCTCCCAACCAGACGAAACCAGCGTCGCCAATTCACTCCGCGAGAAGGCCGCGTCCCTTGCCAAAGCGCAGTACTCATCCCCAACGCAATTGCCGAAAACCAACGGATCATCCGTACTCACGGTGCAGCGAATTCCCGCCTTCATCAGGGTGCGCAAGGGATGCTCAGCCAAGGAGGGGACGACGCCGAGCTTGAGATTGCTGATCGGACAGACGTCAAACGTCACTCCACGGTCGCGGGCCAAAGCGAGAACCGAAGGATCCTCGACTGCCCGCACGCCATGTTCCACCCGCGTCACTCCGAGGGTCTCAATCGCTTCTCTAACCCGTTCCGCGCCATCAAATTCACCCGCATGGCATTTCGTGATCTTGCCGGCCTCCCGCAGCTTGGACCATACGCCCGCAGTCCAAGACTGGGTTGGCACCCGCTCAAAACCGTGGAGGTCCACCCCATCGAGTTCATCCCAGTTGACCAAGTCATCGATCACCGATTGCAACGTTCCATGATAGTCGGTTCGAAGCATGCCCGCGAACACCCGCACCTCCACCCCAGGTGGCGCCGCCGATCGGATCGCCGCAATGATCTCCCGTCCAGGAACATGGATGAACTCGGTCACCGGGAGATGGAAGCTGGTTTCCACGTACCTGACATTCTCAACGACGTGCTTGGCAAACATCAGTCGGGCCGACTCGTGATAACGCTCCGCGGAGGTGAACCAGGGAAGCGCGTGACTCAGGAGGGTCTCGTCAAATGTTGAAAAGTCAGGAAATCGGTAGTCGGGCGCGCGAAAGTAGGCCGTCGCCGGGTACTTGCGGGGCTGCCAGGCATGCAACAGCTCATAGGGAAGCGCTCCTTCGACGTGCAAGTGCGTCTCCGTCTTGGGAAGCGCGCGCACGAACGCGCGCAGGTTGTCGTCAGCAGACATACTGGCATTCGCAGGTCGCCGGGAAAGGCGGATGCCCCCCGGCATCCACCTTTCCGAAAACCGATCAACCGGCCAATAGATACTCCGGATTGAGCTTATGCAGCGATTTGGGGACAAAAATCCCGTCTTTGCGGATCAACTTGCCATCGAACCAGATCTCCCCGCCACCGTAGTCAGCACGCTGAATACACACCATGTCCCAATGAACCTGCGATTTGTTTCCATTCCCAACGCCCTCATAGGCCTGTCCCGGCGTAAAGTGGAACGAGCCCGCGATCTTCTCATCAAAGAGGATGTCGCGCATCGGTTGCAGGATGTGGGGATTGAAGCCGATCGCAAATTCGCCGACGTAACGCGCACCTTCGTCGCTATCAAGGATCTCATTGAGACGCCGGGTGTTGGATGAGGTCGCCTCGACAATCCTTCCCTTCTTGAAAACAAGGCGGATGTTATCAAAGGAGGTTCCGAGATAAACGCTGGGTGAGTTGTACTGGATCTCTCCGTCCACGGAGTCTTTCACGGGACACGAAAACACCTCGCCATCAGGGATGTTCCGCAGACCGCCACATTCGCGTGAACCGATGCCACGAATCGAAAACCGAAGGTCGGTTCCGGGTCCTTTGATCTGCACTGCGTCGGTCTTGTCCATCAGCGCCCCCAACGCCTTCATGCCGGGCGCAAGTCTCGAGTAATCGAGCGTGCATACCCTGAAGTAAAAATCCTCAAACGCCTCCGTGCTCATCCCCGCCTGCTGCGCCATGGCAGAGGTTGGCCACCGCAGCACAACCCACTTGGTATCGTTCACCCGATGATCCTGGACCGCCTTCATCATCCGTGCGACGAGCTGAACATTCACCGGAGGCACGTCCGAAGTCTCGAAAATATTCTCCGAGCCGCGGAGTGCGATATAAGCATCCATCGACTCCATACGTTTGAGCTCGACCTCGGCATGGGGACGGTACTGCGCCTCGGTGGCGCCCAGCATCAGCTCACGGTTGATCCGGGCCCGATGCAGCTGGACGTAGGGAATGGCACCGCGCGCCCGCGCCGCCCGGACAAGCGCCACCACCATCGCATCCGGAACATCGAAGGCATCAATCAGGACACGTTCGCCTTTCGCAAGTGAAGTGGAAAAACCTGTCAAACCTGCCGCCAGTTTTTCGTAACGAGAGTCAATGATCATAGTTCACTAGCTAATTCGTTCTCGTCCGGACGTCGCAAGTGGAAAGCCGGAAAACAAAAGGGCCGCGCCTTCACGGCGCGGCCCGGAAATCACCCTCAAGGTGCCAAAAGATCGCTACTTGGCGCCGTCGGCCGTCTCCCGGGCCGTTGCCCCGGCACCGACAATATGGACGGTCTTGTAACCGCCCTTCGCCTTGAAATAGAGGATCAGGAGCAGGTAGATCACCGCCATCGCGAGCGGCACGGCCGCCGTGACCTTCAGCGCCATCCGCCCGCCTTCCAGGTTGGCAGCCGTGACCAATGGTTTATCCTTGAGCTGCTGGGGAGTCAGGCTCGCATCGGGTTTCGACAGGAGAGCCGCCTTCTTGGATCCATCAAGACCCTGGATCGCCGGGAAGAACAGGAATCCATTCTTCGTTTCGGACCGATAAGCCTCATACGTCGAGGCTGACTGTTCGCGAAGATGTTGGGATGCGAAATAGTCCTGCTTGTAACCAATCCCAGGACCGCCGAGCAAACCGGCGGAGAGCATGCCCACGCCCCCGATGGCACCAATGGTGATCGCTCCGCCCTTCGGGAAACGATCAGACACCACGCCCAGCATCGTTGGCCAAAGGAAGGTTTTGCCCAAGGCATACACCGTGGCGGCGACAACACACATGACCACACTCTGAGCGTTTCCGAGCATCGTCAAACCGACAGCTCCCAACAATCCGCTGACGAACAGCAAGCCGAGAGGCGAAATCCGATGGACGATGGGACCTGCGAAGAAACGCAAAATGAACATCAGGCCAGACGTGTAGACGAACAGCATGAGACCCTTCTGGGGGTCGGCCATGATGCTTCCCGTGATCGAGCCGATCCAAGAGTCCGTACCCAATTCGACGTAGCCGACGAGCGCATGCACAAACAACAGAATCAGGAGCAACGGTGCGGCAAACTCCGCCAGCATTGATCCGAAACTGACGCCGTGTTGGCTTGCCTCAGATTTCGGGAAATGCTGGCCGAGACACATCACCCCGTAGATCACGACCGGGAGGAGAAAAAGGGACATCTGAATCTCCCATGAAACCTTTCCAACCAAAAAGGTCGACGCCAACCCTCCGACGATCAACCCGCCCGGCCAACCGGCGTGGAGGATGTTGAGATAGTGGGTACGTTTTTTGGGATAGAGGGTCGCAACGAGCGGATTCACCACCGCCTCAACGATGCCGTTTCCGATCGCGAACATGAACATTCCCCAGAACAAACATTGGTAGGCGATGGCCTTGGCCGCCACCGGATCCGCCGCCACGCGTGCCTCGAACAACGGCGTGGCTGCCAACGTGACCACGGCCGAAAGGAAGTGCATGACGAACGCGAGGAGCATCAGCTTGCCGTAGCCGATCCGGTCGGCAATCAGCGAACTCAGGATGATGATGATGCCAAAGCCCGTCAGACCGCCACCGGTGATCTTGCCGAGATCGCTTTGGGTAAATCCAAATTGCGCCCCCCAGTCGCCAAGAATTCCGCCACGAATTGAGAAGCCAACACCCGCTGCGAGGATGGCGACAAATCCGGCGTACAAGAGGCGGTTGGCGTTGGGGGCAATCGCCCCGCTGCTAACATCGTTTGAGCTCATTACTGTGAATCAATAGTGGTTTTCACGAACATGGTGGTGCCCAAGACACGAGCCTGACGCCATCCGGCGAGCCGTAAAAAATTCAGAACAACTGCCCGAAGGTGAGCCAAGACCGAAGCTGGGGTGTGGGAGAAACCGAGACGGGTCAGGTTGAGCGGAGCGTTCCCCGTCAGCAAGGCGCATTTTCACCCATTACGTTGTTCCTGAGGTTGCAACCCTCTCCCAACGAAATCCTTCGGCAGTGCACAAAAAGGCCGCCGGAATTGAATCCGGCGGCCTCAGTCTGGAAATCCTGAATCCGGGTCAGGTTGAACCGCGAGATCCAAGCCCAACGAAGCCCTCAAAAACTACTTCCCGAAGACTTCCACTTCGACGTAGTGGTTGAGTTCGTCCGTCGTGTTCCCTCCGGAGGTCAGCCGAACATAACGTCCCTTCGTCCCTTTGGCGTCGATCAAACGACCTTCATTGGTCTCGATGTACGACAGATCCTTGCCCGCACCCAAACCTGCCGAATTGTCGGTATCGTTGTTAAAGAGCGAGGTCACACCCTTCTTAAATTCCGGATCATCCGACACCTGAACGACCACATCGTGGTAAACGCGCGCTTGGGCATGGAAATGCCAGACAGCGATGGCCGCCAACGTCATGGGCGACCCGAGGTCAATCTGAACCCATTGAACCCCTGGCCCGAACTCGACGAACGTACCGTCCGCACCGGTCTTTTCACCGTCCGTGACGAAGTCGAGCTCGCCGATCACCGGAAAACCATCCGATGCGGTGACCTTCTTCCCTTTGGAAAGCAGCGCCGTACCGGCCGGGACCATCATCGGAGGACGGGGCCCCTGACGGGGCTTTTCCAGGTTTGGCAATTGGATCGGCCGGGGCGTGCCGACGAACAAGGGCTTCGGCAACTGCAGGCTCAGCGGGACTTTGTCCTGAGCCAAAAGCGGCAAGGCAAGTGCACCGGCAACTAAAAACAAAGCGACGAATCGAGTCTTCATAATAGGTGGTATACGGAAAGGTACGTTCGACGCGAAATCTGATTCGGTCAAACGCGAGAGAGCATCCGGTCAAACGACGAATTCCGCCGGAGAAAAGGTCAAAATGCGTCGTGCGGCGACCGCTTCGTTGACTCGCAGCACCGTCACCGCGGAGGCAAAACCCTCTTCACCTGAACAGGTCAAAGGCGTGCCACGCCGAATCGCAGAGAAAAAGTTCTCCAGGTGGGGTTGGTGGATCGCCTTGTCGAGCGTGACAGGAATGTCCCAGGCGGACAACGCTGCAGTCTCACGAACGTCCACAACCGATGCTCGGGGAGCCGCGATGGCGAATTTCGGTTTTTCTTCCTTTTCCCAGGGCTTGCCTGCGGGCGCGGCACCCTCCTCTCCGCTTGAGGGCTTCTTGATCAGGCCTTCCAACACATAGGGCTCCCAATCGGGTGCCAAAGCCTCGCGATAGAGTTTCGTGTATTTCGGATTCTCCGACATCTTCAGGGCCGCTTCGACACCCATGAAGTACTCGTGGTAGCCGCCACCGGCACTGGTCGTCGTCAACACTTGGTACGCCGCCCGCACCATTCCCTCCGGGGTGGGAAATTCATAGATGGCCATGACATTGTCATACCACTCATGGTTTTTGTAATAGTCAGCCCCTCCCCCGGCCATGACCGAGCTGGGATTAGTACCGAGCATCCAGTTGAAAATATCGATCTGATGGGCCCCCAAATCAGAAATAGGACCGCCGGCATATTTCCTGAACCACCGCCAGTTCCTGAACTCGTGCATATTCGCATAGCCAAACGCGTTCAATTTGGCCTCCGGAATGGTGTAGCGCTCCGGCCAACCCAGATCCGCGCTCACCGCCCGGTTCCACTGACCACTCAGATTGTTGATCCGGCCCAGCAGCTTCTTCTCTCGGAGGAGCCGCTCGCGAACGTGAATGTAGCGAGGATTGCTCCGCCGCTGATGGCCGATCTGCAGGAGTTTTCCCGCCTCCCTCGCCGTCTTCACCATCGAACGCGCACCCTCGATGGTGTTCGACATCAACTTCTCGCAATACACGTGTTTTCCGGCACGCAAGGCCGCATTGGTGTGTTCCGCATGGAGCCAGTCAGGCGTCGCAACGATCACCGCATCCAGATCGGGCGCCGCTGAAAGCATTTCGCGGTAGTCTTCGTAGGCAGTCACCTCATGTCCGAACTTCTTCAGGAGACGTTCACCATAAGTGCGGTTGTAATCCCATATATCGCAAACGGCGCGGAATCGCAGATCAGGAATCTTGAGCGCGGCATTCAGCAGGACCCGGCCCTGTTCACCACAACCGATAAGACCAATGTTGACCGTTTGGGATCCCCCGAGGCCCACGGGCGCGGCGGCTCGGGCGAGGTAGGGCGAGGCCATGACCACCGCTCCCAACTTGACGCCGGAGGTGAGAAAGCCGCGTCGGGTGGACGGGAGAGAAGAGGTCGATGAGTCGCTCATACGAGGTAAAAAAAGGGTTCAGGAACGATCTGACCAAAGCGCGAAGCGATTGTGCCGCACCAAGAGCAACGCAGCCGCATTCATCCCCACGTACACCCCAAGCCAAGCGACACCCTCATTCTCCTGGACCGCCATCAACCCGAACGAAAGCGAAACCCAAAGGAGGCCGAGCCCAATAAGCGCGAGACGGGTCTTGAGCCCCAAAAGAACCGCCAATCCCAGGACGATCAGCAGGTAGCCCAAGAAAAACGCGAACGTTTTGGTCGCCCACAGCGGCATGAACGAAGCGGACGTGATGCCGTTCGCCATCCTCGACATGTTGCGATAATAGATTTCGAACGAGTAATTGCCACCGGACTCAAACTTCTCAACACCCGCGAGCAGCGCCCTTAGGCCAAGAAAAAGCCTGAGGAGAAGGAAGGCCGCGGAGGATTCGCGGCCCGTGGAAACGGAGGATTCGGATTGGTTAGGCATAGGGTTGATCGGCTCCAAGAAAGGCGACACCAGAGGGTCGAATCGGGCAAAAGACCGATGAGCAAACAAACATCAGATTTCTAAGGTGCTCATCGGAGAATGACACGAAAGCACATTCGGCCAGTCGAACCACCCATGAGGCAAGCGCGGAATGAAAAATCTCCGGGCAACGGCGCACTATAACGAAAATTGCTCCGCCCCATTCACGGCACGAGCGGCGGCTTCCCTCATCAGGGATGCTCGGGGCCTTGACCCGTGGGGCTTGATCGCTCCAGGGGACTCGACTTCCGCGCGGCTGAGCGCGGCGGGCGCGCCCAGCCGTCGTGGTTCAGACGCGGCTACATCGATGTCACATTTTGGTCGCGTTGCGGAACAAGGGAAAGACGATGGACGGGCCATGTCTTCGGTTCGCTCTGGGTCTGTCGGCTCAAATGGTGTTCGCCCTCGCCGGTTCGTTCCGTGGGTCCGACTGTGCATCCTCACGGTCTTCGGCCTCGGAGGTAGCATCGGAGCGGCGGCATCGGTGGGGTTTCGTTCGGCCAAACCGGTGTGGCCGGAGGGCCGCGAACGGGAGATGAATCTGACCGTGGGGTTTCATGCAACCTTCCGCCATCCGGAGTCGGGGACCGTGACGCTCCGCCTGACCGGCCAGGCGCTCTACCGGGTGTTTGTAAACGGCGAGTTCGTCGGTCACGGTCCGGCGCGGGCAGCGCATGGTTTCTACCGGGTCGATGAACTCGACGTCACGGCGCGGCTGCGGTCGGGCGACAATGTGGTCGCGATCGAAATCGCAGGCTACAATGCCAACAGCTACTACCTGCTCAACCAACCGTCGTTTCTTCAGGCCGAGGTCGTGGCGGGTGCGCAGGTGCTCGCCTCGACCGAGGGCGGTGGTCGTCCATTCGTGGCTCAGGTCCTCACGGAGCGGGTCCAGAAGGTGCAGCGCTACAGTTTTCAACGACCGTTCTCCGAGGTGTGGCGACTGGCACCCGGGTGGGACGCCTGGCGCACGAACGTCCGACCGGAGGGTGCTCCGCGGCTCAGCGTGGTGCTCCCGGCAAAATCACTTCTCCCGCGCGGCGTGCCCTACCCCCGGTTCGAACTACAGGTGCCGGTCCACCAGATCGGCACCGGGGCGCTTGAAGTCGGCCCACCGCCGGAGAAGCCCTGGCGCGATCGTTCGCTGACCACCGTGGGACCCAAGCTGGCCGGTTTTCCGGAAGCGGAACTCGCGACGATTCCCAGCCTTGAGTTGCAGGCGGTACGGACGCTGCCTTCGCAACCGCGGCCGGAATCGGAAGCCCGCGATGCACCTGTGACCTTGAAGGACAAGTCTTGGGCGCTGTTCGACTTCGGCGTCAACCGCACCGGCTTCCTTCGGGCGCGGATCGACGTGCGGCAAGCCACGCGCGTGTTTTTCACGTTCGACGAAATCCTCACGGACGGGGACGTGAAGTTCCACCGGGATCACAACGTGAACATCGTCGCCTACGAGCTGGCGCCGGGGCGCTACGACGTCGAATCCTTCGAGCCCTACACGCTGCGCTACCTGAAACTCATGGTGCTGGAGGGTGACTGCTCGGTGTCGGGGCTGGCGCTGCGTGAGCTCCGGAATCCCGAGGCGGAGCGCGCGGAGTTTGCGAGCGCCGACCCGCGTCTGGACCGGATCTTCGCCGCTGCCCGGGAGTCCTTCGCGCAGAACGCAACCGACATCCTCATGGATTGTCCGTCGCGCGAGCGGGCGGGCTGGCTGTGCGACAGCCTGTTCACGGCGCGGGTTGCCCAGGACTTGTGCGGCACGCACTCAGTGGAGCGCAACTTCCTGCAGAATTACCTGCTGCCCGAAACGTTCGCCCATCTTCCGGCGGGCATGCTGCCGATGTGTTATCCGGCCGATCATGACGACGGCATCTACATTCCCAACTGGGCGCTGTGGTTTGTTCTGCAACTGGAGGAGTACGCGCTCCGCACGGGCGATCGCGCGCTGGTCGAGGCGTTCCGCCCGCGCCTGCACGCGCTGCTCGACTACTTCAAGCCGTACGAGAATGCGGACGGTCTCCTGGAGAAACTTTCGTCCTGGGTGTTCGTGGAGTGGTCGAAGGCCAACACATTCGTCCAGGACGTGAGCTACCCGACCAACATGCTCTACGCGAGTGCGCTTGCCGCCATGGCCCGCCTCTACGACGAACCAACGTTGGGCGCGAAGGCGGAGACGATCCGAGACACCATCCGGCGGCAGGCGTTCGACGGAGACTTTTTCGTGGACAATGCGGTGCGCCGGGACGGAAAACTCGAGGTCACGCGCAATCGCAGCGAGGTCTGCCAATATTTCGCCTTCTATTTCGGCGCGGCGACCCCGGCCTCGCACCCGCAGCTCTGGACGCGGCTCACGACAGAGTTCGGTCCGCGCCGGAAGGACACCGGAGCCTGGCCCGAGGTCTGGCCCGCGAACGCCTTTGTCGGCAACCTGCTCCGCTTCGAGCTGCTCGCGCGGCAGGGTCGGCGGCAGCAGATCCTCGATGAGGCGGGCGAGTACTGGCTTTTCCAAGCCGACCGCACGGGCACCCTCTGGGAAAACGACCGTCCCAACGCCAGCTGCAACCACGGCTTCGCCTCGCACGCCGCCCACGTGCTCCTCCGGGACGTGCTCGGCCTGCGCGCCGTCGCCTTGCCGAGCCGGCAACTCGTGATCGGCTTTGCGAAACTCACCCTCGACACCTGCCGCGGCCGCGTCCCGACCTCCGAAGGTTTCATCGAGCTCGAATGGACCCGCCGGGACGGCCACATCGCCTACCGACTCCGCACCCCGCCTGGATGGAAGGTCGACATCACCAACGACTCCGGACTCCCGCTGCGCGCGCTCTAAACACAGCGTCGTGTGAAAACTGGCTAGAAGGGATCGAAACGGCTAGGTGTTACTTTTAAACCTTTTTTTCCGCCTGACGAGGATGGGGCCGAGCCTGCCATCACGGACGAGGCCGGATTGTTTGCTGACCTAGGTTGCGGACCCGGGGTCAAAGGCGGACGCCAGCCAGGCGTTGCTGGCGTCGGTTCGTGACTTCATGCACCAGGCCACCACCGCCTTCCACGCAGCCGACAAACGCGGATCGCTGCGGTTACCGGAGGGTCTGTTCGATCCGCGGGCGGAACACCGCGATGAACCGTTCCGTCTGCCAATCGCGGCACCCCAATGTCCGCAACACTGGCAGGACTCCTGCCAACGGA
>Ga0163144_10001402_pt1 | contig 56995 bp, 48 predicted proteins | sample OliLak19BULKMAT1_FD_123175 | JGI IMG/M metagenome (GOLD analysis project Ga0163144, IMG submission 123175) | Freshwater microbial mat bacterial communities from Lake Vanda, McMurdo Dry Valleys, Antarctica - Oligotrophic Lake LV.19.BULKMAT1 | ecosystem: Environmental > Aquatic > Freshwater >...
ATCGGCGACTTCAACACTGCTATAGCCACCGAAGGAGCAGGGCATGTTTTCGGCTAACAGGAGATGGGGTGCGCCTTTGTTCGGGATATAGCGCAGCCAGCCTCCCATAGTTGCGGCGAGAATTCCGTCATTGGTGGCGCTGGGGACTGCGAAGCCGTCTGGCGAGGTGTCGGCGATGCAGAGGGAAGGACTTGAATCGGTTGGCCATTCGACAATGCAACTTTCGACTTTGCCCCGGCGGGTGCGCGTTGTGCCGAGCCATTTCCCATCACGTTTGGTGGAAGGCCACTCGTCGAAGACTGCTTTACCGCCGAGCAGGACGGGTTCGGCGGGACCGAAGCCTGAGGGTGTTCGCCTATGGCGGTAGAGGCGGTGTTCGAGAATCTGGTTTGGGAAGTACTCGACCCGCATGTTGACGGTGTAGAGGTCTCCATTGATGAGCCTCATGCCGTAGGAGAGTTCGCCGCCGCCAGGACCCAGTGCGACTTCCGGGCCGAGCGCGAGGATGGGGAGGCCTTTCGAATCACGCTTGCCCTGATTCAGGTAGATCTGGAGTTTGCCTTTGCGGGGACCGGCGCCGATGCCGCTCAAAAGGTCGGGGTGGCCATCGTTGTTAGAGTCGATGATCTGGTAGCTGGCATAGATGTCATCAATGGGGCGGTTGTCGAGAGTGAGGCGCTGGAAAGCGGCGTAGCGAGGTTTGCTGTTCGAGCCGATGTTTCGAAAGAAATAGATGCCCCACCAGGGTTCGCCGAAGGCCGTGGAGTAGATGTTACGGGTGAGGATGTCCGTGCGGCCATCTTCGTCCCAATCGACGGCGATCGGCTGATCGTTCTTCATACCTACGGTCAAGGGATCGAGCCCTTTGGAGCGGTTGTAAAAGATAGGTTGTTGGGCAAAAAGCGTCATTGCCAGCAGCAATGAAACGCAGATGGAACGCATGTCTGTTAGTCTGAGCCATATGACTGCAAAAGAAGTGCTGGAATTCGCCAAGTCGAACGAAGTTCAGCAAGTTGATGTCCGCTTCGCGGATATTCCCGGCCTCTCGCACCACATCACTTATCCGATCAAGGAAGTGACGCTCGAGAGTTTTGAGTCGGGTTTTGGAATTGATGGATCATCGATCCGCGGCTGGGCGGCGATCAACGAGAGCGACATGCTGTTGTTGCCTGACCCTAGCACGGCGTTTCTCGATCCTTTTACTGAGATCAAAACGCTGGTGATGAATGCTACGGTCATCGACCCGATTACTCATCAGCATTATGAGCGGGACCCGCGCTGGATCGCGATGAAGGCCGAGAACTATCTGCAGACAACGGGCTTGGCCGATACTGTTTATTTCGGCGCCGAAGCTGAGTTTTTCATTTTTGACAATGTTCGATTCGATCAGAACATGCACGAGGGTTTTTATCACATCGATAGCGAAGAGGGCCGCTGGAATTCGGGCCGGCGCGAGAACAATCTTGGGTACCGCCCGCGCGTGAAGGAAGGTTACTTTCCGGTGCCCCCGACAGACCATTATCACGACCTGAGGGCCGAGATGGTGCAAGTGATGACCGAGTGTGGACTTGAGATCGAATGCCACCATCACGAGGTTGCTACGGCAGGGCAATGCGAGATCGATCAACGCTACAACACGATGGTGAAGAGCGCCGACAACATGATGCTCTACAAGTACATTGTGCGCAACGTGGCTTACCGGTACGGCAAGACGGTGACCTTCATGCCGAAGCCGTTGTTTGGCGATAACGGAAGCGGTATGCATTGCCATCAGAGCTTGTGGAAAGACTCAAAGCCGTTGTTTGCCGGTGAGCTTTATGCGGGTCTGAGCCAGATGGCGTTGTGGTACATCGGTGGATTGCTGAAGCATGCACGTGCGTTGAGCGGGATTATCGCACCGACGACGAATAGCTACAAGCGGCTGGTGCCTGGCTATGAAGCGCCGGTGAACCTTGCTTACAGCCGGCGGAACCGGTCGGCGGCAGTTCGCATCCCAATGTATTCTTCGAGCCCGAAGGCGAAGCGCGTCGAATTCCGGCCGCCAGACCCGAGCGCGAATCCATACCTGGCTTTTTCGGCAATGCTGATGGCTGGGCTGGACGGGATTATTAACAGGGTCGATCCGGGCGAGTCGCTCGACAAGGACATCTATGATTTGTCGCCGGAAGAGTTGAAGGCGGTGCCTTCGATGCCGGCTTCACTCGATGAGGCGCTGGATTGCCTGGAGGCGGATTACGAGTTTCTGCTCAAGGGGGATGTGTTTACCGCGGAGTTGATCGAGACCTATATTGCCTACAAGCGGAAGAATGAGGCGGAGGCGATCCGGCTGCGTCCGCATCCGTATGAGTTTCACCTCTACTACGACATCTAGAGGTTTACTGATAAGCCGAAAGAGCGCCGAAGCCCTCGATGGGCCGCGGCGCTCTTTTTTGTTTTGGGCGGAGTTCGTTACTTGAAAAAGACGACCAAGCCGAGCAGGACGGTGGTTTGGCTCTTGCTGGAGGCGGGGTTGTCGCCGCGTTCGAAGACAGCCTGGTCAGACCAGTCGCGACGATATTCGAGGCGGCTGATCAGATTGCTGGCCAGCTTGTATTCGCCGGTGAGGGTGACTTCTTTCAGCTTCTGAGCCGTACCAGAGATGAAACCATCTTTGTCGTAATAGTATTCAGCGCGGGGGGCGAAGGCGAAGTTCTTGGAGAGCTGGAAGCGAGCAGCGCCGCCGACGGCGATCCAGTCGTTCGAACCTCTACCGCCCACAAACTTCTGCGTGCCGTAGTCGATGTTGAGGTAGGTGCTGACCTTGTCATTCGGGCTGAAATTGAAGACTGTGTCATAGAAATTGCGCCAGCCCTGATTCGTCTTGTTTTGCTCGGGACCGGTGTAGTAGGTGTTGAGCCAGCTGAATTTCCCAACGGTGAGGGCGGTGGTGAAGCCCATGGTCTTGCCGGAATTGTTGTCTTCGACGTTGTTCCAGCCGTTGACAAGCTGGAAGCCGGCGGTGAGGTACTTGGTTACCGGCATGGAGGTACGGAGGCCAAAGTGGTAGTAGGGGCCGTTGGCGTACATCAAGGCGCGGGAGTAGTTCCAGTTGAGGTGAGTCTCAGTGGGCTCTGCGCCGGCGCTGGTGTAGAACTTGCCAAAGTCCATCTGAAAGCCTTTGCCGTTTTGGGGTTTGAAGGTGACATAGGCCTGGGGGACGTACCTCAGGTTGTCAAAGCCATTGGCGGTGTCCTGGAAGTTGAAGATGTCCATGGCGCGGCCGAAGCCGAGGTCGATGCGAAAACCGACTGGATCGGCGCTTTGTTCAAAAGTCATTTTTGCCATGTTCAGACTGAAGCTGTTGGCGCGGACATCGAAATTGCGGTAAATATTTTGGCCTGAGCCGGGATGGTTGGCGCTGTAGCTGTAATAGCCGTCGACGAGACCGCTGCAGCTGACAGGGCCGAGCGAACAGGGCGCGGGAGCTGGTGTGGCGGCGGCAGCCGCGGGCGGCGGCGTTTGGGCCATGAGCGGCAAGCAGAGGATTGTCGAGATCAGAATTATACGACTTGGTTTGTTAAACTGCATCGGGGCTCCTATTAGCTGTTCTTATATTGAGTCCGGTAAGTTATTACAGGCCCTGAACGGAATGACTGAGTGTAGGCCGGTTGTGCCGAAGAGATCCAATCAAACATTTCAATTCGACGAATAAAAATAATCTGCTTCCCCATTGCGAGCTGGCGTAGCATGATTAGTCAATCCGCCACGTGTCGCGCGACGATCAAACCCGTTCACGTCAACTAGCGGGAATTCTCACTAAACTGGATAGCCATGAAAAAAACCGCATTTGCAATCCCATTGGCACTGGGCAGTGCTGCCGGTTTGTTTGCACAAACCGCTCCTGCACCATCCTCTACGGCGGCCCTTGAGGCCAGCATTAAGGCAGCACAGTCGGCAGGCGACAATGCCTGGATGCTGACCAGTTGCGCACTCGTCTTAATGATGACGGGCCCTGGGTTGGCCTTATTTTACGGAGGCCTGGTACGCAAGAAAAACGTGCTGGCCACCATGATGCAAAGCTTCACCATGATGGCCTTGGCCACTGTTTTGTGGGCTGTTGTTGGATATAGCCTGAGTTTCGGCGAAGGCAGCCCATTTATAGGCGACTTGCGGTACCTGATGCTGGCAGGAGTTGGGGCTGATCCGATGCCGGATTATGCTGCGACGATTCCGCATCAGACTTGGATGATGTTTCAGTTGATGTTCGCGATCATTACTCCGGCGCTGATCACCGGCGCATTCGCAGAGCGCATGAAATTTAGCGCGATGTTGTTGTTTATGACGCTTTGGTCGCTGCTGGTTTACTTTCCGATGGCGCACATGGTGTGGGGTAAGGGCGGATTGTTGAACGCATTTTTGGGCGGTTCGATCCCCTGCTATGACTTCGCCGGCGGAACGGTGGTGCATATAACATCCGGTGTTTCGGCACTGGTTTGTGCCATTTACATGGGAAAGAGAACAGGTTATGGCTCGGAGCCGATGAAGCCGCACTCGTTAGTGTTGAGCTTTGTAGGGGCTTGCATGCTGTGGGTGGGCTGGTTTGGATTCAATGCGGGCAGCGCGCTGAGTTCAGGCAGTCTGGCATCTGCTGCATTTGTGACCACGCATTTTGCGGCGGCAACGGCAGCGCTGAGTTGGTCGTTGATGGAATGGCTGCATTCGAAGCCGACGGTATTGGGCGCGATTTCAGGCGCGGTGGCGGGGCTGGTTGTGATTACGCCGGCGGCTGGTTTTGTGACGCCTGGATCGGCACTGCTGATGGGCTTCATCGGCGGCATCGTTTGCTACTTCATGGTTGTGAAGGTGAAAGCGATGTTTGGGTATGACGATTCGCTGGACGCTTTCGGCGTACATGGCGCCGGTGGAACGCTGGGCGCACTGCTGACGGGCGTTTTTGCGTCGCGGGCGGTAAATGGCGCGATTGCCGAAGGTAAGGCTGGACTGCTCGAAGGAAACAGCGGGCAGGTGCTGAATCAGGCCATCGGCATTGCGATCGCCTGGGGCATCGCGATTGTGGGCACACTAGTCATCCTGAAGATTTGTGATGTAGTTTGTGGTGGAGTGCGTGTCAGCACCCAGGATGAAGTACAGGGGCTCGATTTGAGCCAGCACGGCGAAGAAGGCTACTCGCTGGAAGGCTGAGAATAGAGAGGCAATAATCACATGAAAAAACTCGAAGCAGTCATCCAACCTTTTAAGCTCGAAGAAGTGAAGGAAGCCCTCAAGGGGATCGGCGTCGACGGAATGACCGTGACGGAAGTGCGTGGGCACGGCCGTCAGAAAGGCCACACAGAAGTGTACCGTGGCCAGGAATACAAGGTCGATCTGCTGGCGAAGATCAAGGTAGAGATCATCATTCCGACCGAACGGCTGGAAGAAGTGATCGATACGCTGATGAAGGCAGCCCGCACCGGCAAGATCGGCGACGGCAAGATTTTTGTCTACGACGTAGTCGATGCGATTCGTATCCGTAACGGAGACCGCGGGCCGAGCGCGATCTAGGCAAACCACAATCCATTCCAACCAGAAAGGCCCGGCTCTTGAGAGCCGGGCCTTTCTTCGTGTCGAGATTGAATTGGGCAAACGAAACCCCCGCGAATTGCTGCCGGGGGTTTGCGTTGGAGATTGAGAATCTATTTAGAAATGGTTGCAGAGGTACTGGTTGTAGTCTTGGCGAAACTGAGACTTCAGTCACCTTCACGACCTTATCCGGCGGCCGAGGCTTGCATGAGATCGGCGCACTCGCTTCATTTCATTGCAGGAGAGGTGGACACGCATACTAAACAAAACCCCCGGCATTGCTGCCGGGGGTTTTGTTTTCGAGATTGCGAACCTGTTTAGAACTGGTTCCAGAGGTACTGATTGTAGATCTCGTGGTGATACTGCACTTCAGGCGCTTTGACGACCGTACCCAGGAGGCGGGGGCAGCGATCGGCCGAGGCTTGCTTGAGATCGGCGAAGCGACCCTTTACATCGGCGCCGAAGAGTTCCGTGGCCCAGGTGGAGGTGCGGAAGTTCTCGAGAGCGGTGTAGATGTTGTCGGGCAAGTAGCGTTCGGCCTGGCGGAGGTTCTTGATCTTGGCGATTTCGCCATCGATCCCGGTCTTGAAGACCGAATAGAGAACCATGTAGGGGTTGGCGTCCGGAGCGACGGAGCGGACTTCGACGCGCGAGCTCTTTTCGTTGCCGATAGGGATGCGAACCATCGAACCGCGATCGATGGCCGAGGCCTTGATCTGGTTGGGGGCTTCGAAGTGAGGATCGAGGCGGCGGTAGGCATTGACACTGGCATTGAGCGGGAGGCAGATGTCATTGCCGTGGGTGAGGATACGGTCGATGAACTGCCAGGCGAGCTTGGATATCCCCTCTTCGCCCTTGGCATCATAAAAGAGGTTCTTGCCACCCTTGGTGATGGAGACGTTGGTATGCATGCCGCTGCCGTTGACGCCGACGACGGGCTTCGGGAGGAAACTGGCAGTGAGGCCCATTCTGGTGGCGACCTGGCGGGCGATCAGTTTGTAAATCTGGATTTGGTCGGCTGCGGTGACGACCTCGCCGTAGCTGTAATTGATTTCAAACTGGGAAGGGGCAACTTCCGGGTGATCCTTTTCGTTCTGGAAGCCCATGGCGCGTTGAACTTCAGCGCAGGTATCGATAAAGGTGCGGAGCTGATCGCCGGGCAAGGAATGGTAGTAGCCGCCGGTGTTGACATAGTCGAACTTTCCGGACTCGTGATAGTGGCGCTCAGCGTCGACGCCCTGAAACAGGAAGCCTTCGATTTCGTTGGCTGCGTTGAGCGTGTAGCCGTTCTTGGTGAACTGTTTGTCGGCGTACTGCTTGAGAACGCCTCGGAGGTCTGCGGCGTAAGGTGATCCGTCCTTATCAATTACTTGGCTGAAGAGGAGGACCTTGCCGGAGCCGAAGACGTCGGCGGGGCCCCAGTAAAAGGCGCTCCAGTCCATATAGAGACGGAGGTCGCTCTCGCGCTGTGCAGTAAAGCCGCGGATGGAGGAGCCGTCGAAGGTGAGGTTGTCCCAGCTATTGATCAAGAATTTCTTGTCATAGTCGAGCATGTGGAGGCGGCCTTCGAGATCGCTGAACAGCACCGTCACTGCCTTGATGCGCTTCTCGTCGGTTAAGTACTTGAGGCGCTCTTCCTGAATGACTTCAGGCGAAACGCGCTTCTTGCGTTGCTCCTTGGCGGCCAGATTGAGTTCTTCCAGCTCTCCATAGGAGAGCGCTAAAAAATTACGCAGATCGTTAGACATTCATTCCCTCAATAGAGTAGATAGGATGCTGGCTGTTGAGCAGTGAAGTGTCGAACGTGTGATCCGGGCCGTCGACGGAGACAGGAAACCCGGGTTCGAAAACCCAACAATAGACAAACCCCGGCACAAGGCCGATGCTCGATTATAGACCCTGAAAACCCTTGAAACCAAGTCAAGCGTTCCATTCAGCACCGATGCTTTATTTTTATCGAGGCGATTGATTCGGATAATGGAAATTGCAATGACCGGAGAAATAAGACAAATCAATATCTCGCGCGGCGGGATCCCAAAACGGGAGATCCGGGAGGCCAAATTGACGCCGCTCGGGATTGAGGGTGATGATTGGGCGAATCCGAAGTATCACGGAGGGCCGAATCAGGCGTTGTTGCTGATTGGGGAGGAAGTGATTGCCGAGCTGGCGGGAATGGGCTACCGGCTGTATTCGGGGGCGCTGGGGGAGAATTTGACTACTCTCGGTCTGGACTATTCGCAGATGAGGGCTGGGATGCAGTTTCGATTCGGCGCTGGATGCGAAATTGAGCTGACGAAGCTGCGGGAGCCGTGCCGGACGCTGGACGTATACAACGAATCTGGCCTGGGCAAGATCCAGAAGTTACTGAAGCTGGAGGGGCGTGGCGGATGGTATGCCCGCGTCCTGAAGACGGGGCCGGTGTTTGCGGGTGATAAAATTGCTGTTTTGGCCCAGGTCGTATAACCCTTGCTGCGTTCGCACGTTGAAATCCTAAAATTGCACAGCCGCGTACTTGCCGAAGAAGTGCGGCAACATCCTGATTGGCTTGATCCGCTGGATCTGGAGAGGGATTACGGGTGGGACGACTTTCACCGGATGCTCGAGGAATTACCGTTTACGAATTTGGCGGTGGCGGCGTTCCGGCGGCGTTGTCTGATGCGGATCTTGTTGCGGGATGTGATGGGACACGCGAGTCTGTCCCAAACGACGGCTGAGGTTTCGGCTCTGGCTGACGCGATTCTGGGCTGGACTTACGAAAAGCTTCGTGCGGATGCGGAGAGTGCTTATGGCCGGCCCATGCTCGCGGATGGGACGATTTGCGGGTGTAGCATTCTGGCGATTGGAAAGTTGGGTGGCAATGAGCTGAACTACAGCTCCGACATTGACCTGATGTATATATACGGCGGCGCCGGGGAGACGACTGGGCCAACCGTGCTCAGTAATAAGGAATTTTTCGAAAAGCTGGCTCAGCGGCAGACTCAGTTTCTTGGCGCTTATACGGCGGAAGGGTTTTGTTATCGCGTGGACTTGCGACTGAGGCCGGAAGGAAGCCTGGGGGAGATCGCAACATCTCTTGAGGCGGCTTGCGAGTATTACCGGGTGCGGGCGCGAGACTGGGAATTGCAGATGATGATCAAGGCGCGAGTGGCGGCGGGAGAGCCGGGTCCGGGGCGGGCGTTGATCGAATTTGTCGAGCCACTTACCTATCGGACGACGACGGACTTTTCAGCGATTGAGGCAGTGAGCGCGACGCGTGTGCGCTGGAATGAAAAGCTGGCGAACCGGAAGTTGCAGGGGGGGGCGATCGATGTGAAGTTGACGCGAGGGGGGATTCGGGACATCGAGTTTCTGGTGCAGTGTTTGCAGCGTTTGCATGGGGGCCGGGAGCGGTGGGTTCGCACGACTGGCACAATGATTGGTCTGGCGCGGTTGCATGACAAGGGGTTGATCTCAGGGAGCGAGTATGAGGCGCTGATTGACGCCTACGAGTTTCTGAGGCATCTGGAGCACCGGTTACAAGTGATGGAGGATCGGCAGACGCATACGCTGCCTGAGAGTTTTGAGGAGCTTGGGGATTTGGCGCGGAGGATGCCGCCGGTGCAATTGGGAGTTGAGAGTTCCGGTCCGCGGTTGATTGCCAAATTGAAGGAGCATTTGTCGGCGGTGGAAGCAATTTATGCGCGGGTTGTTTACGGACATGCTGCGGTGACGGCGGGCTGGCATGCGGGAGATGCGGAGGCGAATCACCAAAACCGGGCGCAACTGGAGAGGCTGTTTGAGCAACTTGAGACGAGGTGGGGTAAATTGCAACCGGACTCGCAGCTTGTGGCCGATCTGCGCGACATTGCGACCCACAGCCCCTATCTGGCGGATGAATTGATCCGTGAGCCTGAGTTTTTGGAAGAGCTGAAGCAGATACGCGAAGTGCGCCCGGCTGCATTCTCCTGGGAAGGGGACAAGACGATTCGGAAGACTTATCGCAGGCGTCTATTCCGAATTGAGTGCGAAAGCATCGTGCTGGGAAAGCCGGTATTTGAAACGCTGGCGGCCAATAGCGATCTTGCGGATTCAGTGATTGCTCATTGTTACGAGCTTGCAATCCTGAGCGTTGGGGAGAGTGAACTCGACCTTTCGACACCGATGATGGTGGTGGCGCTGGGACGGCTGGGGCTGAGGGAGTTCGATATCGCCAGCGATGCGGATATTGTTTTCATCGTGCCCGATGAGAAGGCAGAGTTGCTAGAGATGTGGACCAAGGTCGCGGCCCGCATGATTGAGTTGTTGACTGCATATACGGGCGACGGAGTGATTTTTACCGTTGATGCAAGGTTGAGGCCGTATGGCCGCGAGGGCGATCTAGTGCAGTTGGAGAGCACGTTCATGGAGTACTTTGCCCATCACGCAGAAGCATGGGAAGGGATTGCTTACATGAAGGCGCGAGCCGTGGCCGGGGACATTGAGAGGGCAACCACATTTCTAAATGAATTGCAGAAGGTAGATTGGCGGCGTTACGGGCAATCTCATCGTTCAAAGAAGCAACTTAGCCAGATGCGCGCACGTCTGGAGAAGGAGCAGGGACGGAACAATCCATTGAAGGCTGGCCGGGGTGGTTTTTACGATATCGACTTCCTGCTGCTTTACTTGAGGTTGCGAAGCGCTGGAATCTTCTTTAAGGTTTTGAATACGCCGGAGCGAATCGACGTTGTCGAGCAAATGGGACATCTTGAGCAGGAAGACGCAGCGTTTCTGTTGGAGGCGGCGACTTTGTACAGGGGGATCGATCACGGGATGAGGCTATATACGGGACAGAACACGAACTCTTTGGCAGAAGCGCCGGCGGCGCGGGAAGCACTGGAGACGATGTTGCGACGCTGGATTCCGGGGCGGGTTGGCCGGCAAAGTCTGGAATTGGAACTGCATGAGATTCAGGAGCGAACCCGTGAGACGTTCGAGCGCCTTTTTAGCTAGTGTTCTTGTGGCCTTTGCGGTGGCGCCGACGCTCCATGCGGCGACAATTGAGCGGGCATTGAACCGCATGTACAACTTCGATTTCGATAGCGCCGATGGCGAGTTGGATCGCTATGTGAGCGAACATCCGGGAGATGCTTTGGGTTATACATTTCGGGCGTCGGCTCTGTTGTTTCGTGAGTTGGACCGGCTCTCCATCCTGGAGGGGGAATTTCTAACCAGCGACAAGAGAATTGCTGACAAGAAGAAGATGTCGCCGGATGCGGGTCTGAAAACTCGGTTCCATGCGGCAGTTGACAGATCGAAGTCGCTCGCTCAGGGTCGTCTTGGCGTGGATGGGAGTGACAAGAATGCGTTATTTGCGATGTGCCTGAACTCGGGGTTGATCACGGATTATATGTGTTTGGTGGAGAAGCGGCAGTTGGCGAGCCTCGCTTATGCGAAGGAGTCGCATAACTTTGCGGTCAAGCTGTTGAAGGTAGATTCCGGTTTCACGGATGCGTATCTGACAACGGGGATGACTGAGTATTTGCTTGGAAGCGTGCCGTTCTTTGTAAAGTGGTTCGTTCGATTTGAAGATGCTGAGGGAAACAAGAAGCTCGCGGTGGAACGTTTAAAAAGTGTGGTTGAGCGCGGCAAGTATCTCGGACCCTTTGCGAAAATATTGTTAGCCATTATCGACATGCGGGAGAAGCGTCCGCTTCAGGCCGAGATCAAGCTCAGCGAATTGAGCAAAGACTTCCCCGAGAATCCGCTTTTCAAGAAAGAGATCGAAAAACTTCGCCCCAAGCTCAAATGAATCGTATTTATTGGATTTTCCTGCTTTGTGCGGCGCTGAATGGCGCAAGCACTGACGAACCGTCTATCGAAAGGGCTTTCAATAGGCTCTATAGTTTCCAGTTTGAAGAGAGCCAACGCGTGGTGCGGGCATACTCGACGAAGAATGTGGCCGACCCGATGGGTCACGCGACACTGGCTGCGGCGTATTTGTTTAGTGAGATGAATCGTCTACAAGTGTTCAACAACGACATGTTCAAGGAAGACAAAGGAGAGCAGGCGAAACGGATTGGCGTTGAGGCGAAGCTTGCTTTTGAGGGTGCGTTGAACCGGGCGAAATCGGCTGGCCTTGAGGCGCTCAAGAAGAATAACCGCGACACCAATGCTTTGCTCGGCCTGGTGATTGCGACAGGCGCGGAGCGGGATTTTGCTGCCTTGGTGGAGAAGAGATACAAAGACAGTTATTACGCGGCGAAGGCGAGCCAGGAGTATGCGCTGCGCCTGCAGAGCATCGACCCTTCGATTCAGGATGCCTGGTTTACGCGCGGATTCAGCGAGTACCTGGTGGGGAGTGTTCCTTTTGTCGTTCGCTGGCTGATGAAGATCGATCAAGTGTCTGGGGACAAGAAGAAGGGCATCGAGTTGATAGAGAAGTGTGCGCAGGGCGGGAGGTATCTAAAGCCGTTTGCGCAAATGATGCTTGCCAGTATTTATCAGAAGGACAAGCGCATGAAAGAGACGCTGGTAATGCTTGAGGCTTTCGCGGCGGAATATCCAGACAATGCAGTGATCCGCGAGGAGATTCTGAAGATGTCGAAGGCTCAGGGAATATGATGAAGTTGTGAGAGTGTTCGCCTCATGGTTTGCGATTTGCTGTCTGATGCTGGCCTCGGGCCATGCGCAGGTGATCGAATTTGAGTCGAATGGGTTGAAGTACCAGACGCTGACTCGTGCCGGCGTTACGGTGATGTTCGCGACGCTTCCTTCCAATATCAAAGGGTATGCGGTGTTTCAGGTGGCCGTTTCGAACGGGTCGCGCTACATCACGACGGTCGATCCTGAGGATTTCATTTTCCGGCGCGATGATGGTTCGAGCGAGAAAGCGCTGCCGGCGAGGACTGTTGTGAAAAGGATGCTCGATAAGGCGAACCGGGATGATGTGATCAAGCTGGTGGGGACTTACGAGGTGGGGTTGTACGGGCTGCAGCGGATGCAATCGACCAATGGCTATGAGCAGAGGCGGCAGAGCGCGATTGGGGAGTTTGGCGGGGCGAGGTTGAAGGCTGCGGCGGCGACCAGTGCGATTGCGTTTGTGAGGACGAAGCTGGCGGCTGGGGAATCGACAGACGGGGCCGTGTTTTACAATACTGATAAGAGTGGGCTGGGTTCAGGCCGATTGACGGTGAAGCTTGCGGGCGAGCAGTTTGAGTTTGATCCCATCGGCGCCACGCATAACTGAAGGTTGCCGCTATCCTGAAGGGTGGTTGACCTACATACACATACCTATGAGAGCGATGGCACGGATTCACCCTCCGGCTTGATTGAGAAGGCTTTTGCGACGGGCTTGAAAACCATCGCCATTACCGATCACGACACTTTCAGAGCTCATGCCGAGGCGGGCGTTCGGGCTGCTGAACTGGGGATCCGGCTGGTGAGGGGAGTGGAAATCAGCACGAAAGCGCGCGGGCGAAGTGTGCATTTGTTGGCTTACTGGTTTAACGCTCCGCCGGTTGATGCTTTTGAGGTGTGGTTGGAAGAGATGTTGAAGTATCGCCGCGAACGGAATCGCAGGCTGGCGGAGCGATTGCGGGGACTTGGTATTCCCATTGAGCTAGCCGAGGCGGAGGCTTTGGGGCGGACAATCACTGGACGGGTGCATTTTGCGAAGGTGCTCATTGCCAAGGGTTATGCGAAGAGTATTTCTGAGGCGTTTAACAAATACATTGGCGAGGACGCTCCGGGTTTTGTGACGATGGAAGACCCGCAGACGCCGGTGGCGGTGCTCAAGGTGCGTGAGTGCGGAGGAGTGCCAGTGTTGGCGCATCCCGTGCGGCTGGGGATGAAGGACCCGGAAGTGGAGGAGGCGTTTGTGAGGGAACAAGTAGAGGCAGGGTTGTTGGGGCTTGAAGTGATGCATTCGGATCACAACGATGCAGCGCGGAGCCGGTATCGGGCGATGGCGAAACGGTATGGATTGGCGTATTCGGGAGGTTCTGATTTTCACGGGGACATTAAACCGCAGATCCGATTGGGCAGTGGACTGGATGGCAATGTGCAGGTGCCAGTGGAGTGGGTGGATAGACTATCTTCTTTATGACCAAAGAACAGGCTTGGGCGATTGTTTGTGAGTTCGTCAAGAACGATGGATTGAGGCGGCACATGCTGGCGGTGGGCGCTTGCATGGAGGCCTATGCAAAGCAGTACGGTGGCGATCCCGAGACGTGGGAAGTGACCGGGATGCTGCATGACTTTGACTGGGAGATCCATCCGAATCTGCCGGATCATCCGACAAAGGGTGAGGCGATTCTGATCGAGCGCGGCGTGAGCGATGAGATCCGGCGGGCGATCCTTTCGCATGCTGATTTTACGGGAGTGACGCGGGATTCGGCGATGGAAAAGGCGTTGTTTGCTTGCGATGAGCTGGCGGGGTTTTTGACGGCTGTGGCTTATGTGAAGCCGACGCGGAGCATCTTTGATGTGGAGCCGAAGGGCGTGATCAAGAAGATGAAGGACAAGGGTTTTGCGCGGGCGGTGAATCGCGCTGATATTACACAGGGGGCTGCGGAGATGGGCGTGGAGCTTGAGGCGCACATCCAGTTTTGTATTGAGGCGATGAAGGGGCGGGCGGAGGAACTGGGGATCAAAGGGACAAACGGCGCGTGAACCTGCATGCTTGGATCGATCGTGAATTACTTAGCTCTCAGGAGTTCTTTGAGCGTTCGACGCGAGTGCTGCGCGAGGAGCATTCTGGTTTTGCGCCGAGTAGTGAACTTTACACCGCCGCACAGCAAGTGGCGCATGTGGCAGCGGTAATCGATTGGTTTGTTGTCGGTTCGTTTTCTGCTTTTGGGTTTTCGATGGATCACGACGGAATCGAGAGCAGCGTTCGGGCGGTTGAGAGTTTGACGGAGGCGCGCCGCAGAGTTGCCGCAGCCTATGATCGAGCCCGTCGCGAATTTGCCGTCCAGCCTGTAGCGGCTCTCGAGGAGGAGTTCTCCGAAGGCATTATGATGACGGGTGCGAAATGGGTAGTGATCCCGGCGATGATCGAGCACACGGCTCACCATCGTGGGGCGCTGGCTGTTTACTCTCGTCTGCTCGGGCTTGTGCCCAAGCTGCCATATGTGGAGCTTTAGCTGACTTTACGCAACTTGGTGACCCGGCCGACTTCTACCCATTCGGCGACATAGATGTTGCCGTCCGGGTCGAAGCACGCGGCGTGGGGCGCGATGAACTTGCCGGGGGTGAATGCTTCCCTGCCCTGGTTTCGCAGACCTTCGTAGGTCTTGCCGTCGGGCTGGCGACCGTCTCCCAGTTGGACTACCGGTTTGTTGTTGGCATCGAAGAGGGTGACGACGGCCTTTAGGTCTGGCATCAGCATCAGGCCCTTGTGGAAGTCGAAGGTGCTGGGCCAACGGACACCGTCATTGAGAGAGTTGAGTGGTTTGCCGTCGAGGTTGAAGTATTGGACGCGGCTATTGGCACCGCGCTCGCCGACCATGAGGAGGGGCTTCTTGCCTCGCGGATCGATCGAGATGGCGTGCGGCCAGATGGTGGTGCCTTTGGCGGTTTCGACGTCTTTGTTCTTGTCCATGAGTTCGCGGGATCCGCCAAACGTGCGCACCCAGCGGAGTTTTTCGTCGAACTGGTGGATGAAGAATTTGCCGTAACCGTCGGCGACGTAGATGTGGCCGTTGGGGGCGATGGCAAGTGTGGAGGGTTTGAATTCACTCGCCTTTGTGTAGAGGCCGCAGGCGTAGGGGGCGTGCATGACCCAGACGACTTCCCCGTCGAGCGTGGTCTTCCGGACGAAGCCTTTGACGTTGTCGCAGTGGTAGAGGAATTCGGTTGAGCCCTCTCTGTGGAGGACGAGGCCGTGTGCGCCGCCGCGAAGATCGGCGCCCCAACTCTTGATGAACTTACCTTTGTCATCGAAGATGCAGATGGCGTCGGGGCTTTCGCTGTCCTTGTGGACGGTGTGGGCGACGATCACGCGGCGGTCTTCAGTGACGACGATGCCGTGGGTGTTGCCGAATTGGATCTTCGATGGGGCTTGTGGCCAGTCGTGGGTGGCTTCGTAGCGGTACTCCCCCGCGCCGAGGATCGGGGTTGAGGATTGGGCAGTGGCGAGGCCTGCCATCGAGGCCAGCATGGTGCGGCGTTGCATGTAATTATTGTGACGGAAGCCAATTCTTGCCGGTGTGGGGCCTGGTCTTCAAAACCAGTGAGAGGCGCTCAGCGTCTCTGGTGGGTTCGACTCCCACTGGCTTCCGCCATGTTGAATTGAGGTCAGGCTTCCAGAAATCGATTTCCTGTTCCATACTGTATCCATGTCACTTAAGAATGCAGCCACATTTGCGATGGCTGGAACATTGATGCTTACGATTCTGCTGGTACTGGATTTCATCCAGGCAGTTTCAGGATTTGCCGGCGGGGTAATCGCATTTGGGGTGGCGCTGCGGTCAACGATTTTTTTGATTACAGGATTGGGATTGACGACGTTCTTTTATTACTTCAAGTGTTCGCAGCCGCGTAAGTAGTTTGGCCGCGCGTCCTCTTGGATGTGTTTGACGTTGAAGCTGCATCGACGGAATTTGTTGCGAATGGCTCGGGTTGCGCCGATGGCTGACGCGACTATCGCCATAGTCGTTTCCACCATGGCTTGGGAGGTTCGGGGTTTTGGGTGAGCCAGGCTTGGGCGTCGAGGAGGTCCTGGCGGCAGTAGGCGCAATCTGCTACATGCCGGTCGACGCTTTCGCGTTCATCGCGATCGATCTTACCTTTCAGATAGCGACCTAGCGTCTCGTACGGGATGTGCTGCTCTTCGTTCAGACGACAGCCGCCTCTTCGATGATCAGCTCCTTACGATCGGCATCCATTGAGGCCATGACTCCTACCGGCAGAGTGATCTGGTCCGCGGTGTGGCCGAACAGAAGGCCGTGGAACACTGGGACTTTCACTTTCGCGAAGACGCGATCGAGGACTTCGCCGAGGGTGTAGTTGAAAGTGATCGACGGCTGGAAGTCGCGGGGACCGCAGTCGACGCATTCGCCGATCACAACGCCGGCGCACTGATCAAACTTGCCGGCGAGGACTAACTGCTGCAGCATGCGGTCGATGCGGTAGGGCTCTTCGCCTACGTCCTCGAGGAAAAATATCCTGCCGCGCACGTCTGGTTCGTGGGGGGTGCCCATCAGACAACTGACAAGCGTGAGGTTGCCGCCGATCAGACGTCCTCTCGCTTTCCCGCCTTTCAACGTGCGCAGTGGATGTTGCGGCCGGAAATTATTGCGTTCTGTCGGGTTGCCGAGTACGCCCATGGGCTTGGCCTCCATCGAGCGCTTGAACCAGTTTTGGGAGAACTCCGTGAAGGGCGAAAGGCCGGTGGGGCCGTGGAATGTCACGAGGCCAGTCTTTTGATGGATGGCGAGATGGAGGCCGGTGATGTCGCTGTAGCCGAGCAGCATCTTGGGATTCTTACGAATCAGTTCGTAGTCGAGGCCATCGAGTAATTGAGGCGTGCCATAGCCACCGCGGACGCAGATGATGCCTTTGACTTCAGGGTCGGCGAACATCGTGTGGATGTCTGCGATGCGGCCGGGAATGCTTTCACCGAGCTGGCCTTCACGGCGGCCCACCTGTTTGCCGATCTTCGTTTTCCAACCGAACATTTGCGCGGTGAGTTGCATGGTTTGCAACTGATTCGGGTCGGCGACGAAGGTGCTTGGGCTGATCAGGCCGACCGTATCCCCCGGCCTCATCATTTTGGGCTTGATAATCGGGGACGCCGGGCCGGACTGCGCGGCAACCGCGGCAGCCGGCACGGCAGAAACAAATTCGCGACGCTTCATAACTGGTGAGGTTACCAGTTTGTCAGGCTGCCGTCGGGGCGATGGAACAACTGGATGGGCTGGTCGTGTTTGTTGACTTCCCAGAACATAGGAATTTTAGTTGCGTCGAAGGTTACGCCGAGGCCAGGGCGGTTGTTCGGATAGAGCTTGCCTGCTTTGAAATCGAAGCATTCCGGCAGGTAAAACTTGTGCGGAAGGTCAATTGCGGTGCCGGTCATCTCCATCAGAACCGGGCCTGGAAAGACGCCGGTGCAATGGACGAGCGCAGCTTCGCCGATGGGGCCGGTGAAGTGAGGTGTCTGGCCGACGTAATGCGTCTCGCAGATTGCACCGAGCTTCATGTATTCGGTGATGCCGCCGCAATTAGGAATCGAGACGCGGTTGTAGTCGATCAGGCGACCCTCGATCAATTCATTGATGTCCCAGCGATGGCTGTGCTGCTCGCCGACAGCGATCGGCACCTTCACCATCGGCCGCAGCTGTTTGTACACGCTGTTGTTTTCGCTGCGCACGAGGTCTTCGACAAAGTAGGGTTCGAGGGGCTCGATCATCGCGCTCAATTTGACGGCATCGGGAAAGTCGATGCGAGTGTGAAAGTCGATTGCCCAGTCGCCGGCTTTGCCGACGCCTTCGCGGATCTGCTGGCACTGTTCGAAAGTCTTATGCACCATTTCGCGATTCTGGAAGGCTTTGCCCTGGCCAGGATCGGCAACCGAGGTCCGGAATGCCCGAAAGCCGTATTCTACGCAGGCGCGTGCGTTTTCGACCAGGTTGACCTTCTTAGGATTTGGAAAGCCGGTGCAGTAGCATTCGACATGTTCACGGGAGAGTCCTCCGAGCAATTCGTGGACGGGAACGCCGAGCGCCTTGCCCTTGAGGTCCCACAAGGCGAGGTCGAGCGCGCCAACTGAATGCGTTTTCTCGCGGCCGGGAGGGTAGAACAGGCCACGGAACATGAGCTGCCACAGATGTTCGATCTTCGTCGGGTCCTTGCCGATTAGCTGCGCAGCAAGCTGCTTCACCAGATCGGGCGAGCCACCTTCGCCGATGCCCGTTAACCCGGCATCCGTCTCAATGGTGACGATGTGAAAGCTCTGGTTCACCATGGGGCGAGTGATCGGGGAATTGTAATAGCGGATGCGGGTGATTTTCATCCGCTTCAATTCGGCGTTTGCTTTTTCGATCAGCGGCAAACTGAGTGCAGCGCCTTGCAGGAAATTACGACGGGATAGTTTCATGGTGATTGGCCACTATGTTATACCTGATTTACTATGCGAAAGCTGATTGGCTTGATTGCTTTCGCATCTGGACTCTTCGCCCAGATCCCCGTCACTGATCCACTCGTAGTAGCGAAATGCTCTGGATGCCACAGCAAAGATGAGAAAGGGAATCTGAGCAGAATATCCTGGCTCCGATCCGCGCCCGAGGGCTGGCAGCAGGCGCTGAAGCGCATGGTTCGCCTGCACGGGGTTGCGGTCACTCCCGACGATGCCCGCAAGATTGTCCAATACTTGAGCGATCAGCAGGGTTTGGCTCCCGAAGAGGCAAAGCCAGGGGTCTATTATTTTGAGAAGCGGCACCTCGATCAGGAGAAATTTCCAGATGTGGTTCGTGAGGCTTGCGTGAGCTGCCATCCTTATGGCCAGGCGATGAACTGGCGGCGCGCTCCTGAAGAGTGGGATCTGCTGGTGAACATGCACATTGGATACTTTCCGGTTGTGCAGTGGAACAGTTTCACGGGGTCTCCTCGAGGCGGCGGTCCGGGCGGTCCCGGTGGTCCTCCTGCGCCCGGGGCAGACACTCGTACCCCGGTTGAAAAAGCAATTGAACAGATGAAGAAGGACTTCCCGCTCCAAACCAAAGAGTGGGCTGAGTGGACTGCTTCGCGCAGACAGGCGAAGCTGGCGGGCCGGTGGTTGTTGAGCGCTTCGCAACCTGGCAAGGGAAGCTTTATTGGTGAGGTAACCATTGAACCCGGCGCCAACCCCAGTGAATGGGTAACGAGGTCGACGATGACCAGCCTTGAGACTGGCCAGACTGTGACACGCGAAGGCAAGAGCGTACTGTACACGGGCTATTCATGGCGCGGACGCAGTGGCGCAAATGCGACCGGGGTGCGGGAAGTGATGCTGGTTTCGCGGAATCAGAACCAGATGGACGGACGCTGGTTTTATGGCGCTTACGATGAGTTTGGATTCGATGTGAAGCTGATCCGGGCTGAAGAAAGCCCGACGATTCTAACGACCAGCGCTACTGCATTGCGCACGGGAACGACTTCTACCTTTAAAGTATTTGGGGACCAGTTTGCGTCAGGATTGTCGACCGGAGATGTGGATCTGGGAGCGGGCGTCACCGTGAAAAGGATTGTCAATCAGAGCCGGACTCAATTGGAGCTGGAAGTGGAAGTTGCGGCAAAGGCCGCACTCGGGCCGCGTGATCTGGCAATCAAACGAACGGTAGCGGCAGGTGCGCTGGCTGTCTACGACACGATTGACTACATCAAGACCGGCACGGACACGGCGATTGCCCGTCTCGGTGGAGGCAGCTCCACCTTCAACAAAGGGTATATGCAGTTTGAGGCGATTGGCTTCAATCGCGGACTCGACGGCAAACCGAACACTCCAGATGACGTCAAACTCGGCCCGGTCAAGGCAGAGTGGACGCTCGAAGAATTCTTCGCAGTCTATGGCGATGATGACTTGAATTTTGTTGGAGAGATTGACAGCAAGGGCTACTTCACCCCGTCGATCGATGGTCCCAATCCGAAACGGAAGTTCAATCGCAACAACTACGGTGACGTTTGGGCAGTAGCAACCTATAAAGGTGCGGATGCAGCTCCGCAGAAAGACGGCAAGCCCATTACCGCGAAGTGCTATCTGGTTGTCACCGTCCCGATGTACATGCGTTGGGATCAGCCTGAGGTTGCGCAATAATTATGCAATTGCAATTATCGGAATTCCATCAGTTTGAAGCCGCAGGCAACCCCTTTCTTTACCTGGTACCGAGTGGCGGAATCTTTGCGGTGGACGCACTTTCGAACTCAGCCATTGGCTTGATTCGGGAGCAGCCTCGCGATCCAAAGGCGTTACTGGACGCGCTGGTTTCGCAGGGTGCTTCAATTGCTGACGCCAAGGATTGCATTGAAGAACTGGTTGCCGCACGCGCGTTTGCGCCGGAAGGTGGATGGAAGGAACCCATCGACGAAGCGCCGGCCAAGTTTCCGCTTCAAACGTTGGTGATCAATCTCACCAACCAGTGCAACTTGAGCTGCCAGTATTGCTACGAGTTTGGCGAAGACAAGGTGGCGACCCCAGAGGGCAAGCCGAAGTTCATGGAATTGGAGACGGCCAAGCAGAGCGTCGACTTCCTGTTCAAGGAATCAGCCGGACGCAACTCCGTACACATCACGTTTTTTGGCGGCGAAACGCTGATGAACTTTCCACTGCTAAAAGAAATTGTTGATTATTCGCGAGCGGAAGCCGATCTGCGCAGCGTGACGATTGATTATTCGCTGACGACGAATGGCACGCTCTTGCGGCCGGACATCATCGAGTACCTGACAGCAAACGCGATCGGCGTTACGGTTTCGATGGATGGGCCGAAGGAGATGAACGACCAGTTGCGGGTGTTCGCCAATGGCAAGGGCAGCTACGACATCATCGCGCCCAAGGTGAAGGAACTTCTTAAGAACCACAATACGCGGCCGATTGCGGCGCGGGTGACGCTGACGAATGGCGTTAAGGATGTGAAGAAGATCTTCAACCACCTGAAGCATGAGCTTGGTTTTCATGAGGTAGGGTTTGCTCCGGTTACGACTTCGCCGAATCGGCTTTATGCCATTGACGAGCGTGGACTGGACGATGTGCTTTCGCAGTTTGAAGAACTGGCTTACGAATACCGCGACTTTGCTTTGCGGGGTGAACACCATGGGTTTTCAAACGTCAGCGATACGCTGAGCGAGTTGCATCAGGGAATTTCAAAATCGCATCCGTGTGGAGCGGGGCTTGGGTTGTTGGGTGTCGGCCCTTCGGGCGACATCTCCCCGTGCCACCGCTTTGTTGATAGCGACGAGCACAAGCTGGGCCATGTTTCTGAAGGCATGGACTCAGCCAAGCAACAAGAGTTTTTGAAGCACGGCCACGTCAATGCCAAGTATGATTGCCATACTTGCTGGGCGAGGCCCGTGTGCGCCGGTGGATGTTACCACGAGGCCTTTGTGCGCTACGGGGACACAGGGCACGCCAACCTGCACTATTGCGACTGGATCCGCGGATGGACTGATCTTTGCCTTAGCATTTATGGTGAGATCGCCACGCACAACCCTGGCTTCCTGAATCATTTTGAGCAGAGGAAAGCATCATGAGGCACTTACGCGCCGTTAACAAGAAGGCGCGCCGCATCGACGACCTGCTTGCAACCACCGACGGAGATTTCGTCGCGCTGCAGCAGAACAATGCCGCGCAACGCCCGCACTATCCGATGGGATGTTCGATCGTGTTTTCTCCCGGCTGGGAAGTGGATTCGACCGGCGGCACGGCTGGGCTTTGCCAGCCTGTCGAACGCGACCTGTACGACTGCTACATCAGTTGTTACTGGCCGGCGCAAGTTCCGGACCATTTGAACAATTACCCGGAGTGGACCAGCAAGTGCGCTGCCGCCACCAAAGACTGGCGCAACATCGATCTGGTGTTCCCATAAAATGCAGCGACGAGAATTCTTAACTACGATGGCTGCGGCGGGCGTTGCGTCCGCTCAGAAAGCCAAGCCTGGAACGCTCTTCGTAGGCGCCTGGCAAAAGCGCGTTCTCATCATCGACGAGGCCACCAGGAAGGTGACTGGCGAGATTGAGCTGAAGCTCGATGTGCCTCGCTCGATCATGTGGAACGAGGACAAGAAGAAGATCATTGTCCATTGCCAAAAGGGCTGCGGGTTTGAAGTGATCGACGTCGCTACCCGCAAGCTGGAGCGCAGTTTCATGCTCGACACAGGCGGGAAGATGTACCGCCCGAGTGGGTTCGCCAATTCGCCCGATGACAAGAAGCTTTACACGGCTCTCTACACGGTCGAGAAGAAGATCGATCGCTTCGAAGTGTCCAAGCCCCAGTGGGCCATTATCGACATGGAAGGCGGGAAGATCGAGAAGGTAGTGGACCTTCCGAAGGATCAGCAATTGCGTGGCGGTGGCGGACGAGGCGGCGGCCTGCGGGTTTCTCCCGACGGCAAGTTCCTGTATCAGTTCCGGGAGAACGTGAATATTTTGTCTACTACCGATTTCAAGGAAGTGGACAAGATCGAGTTGTCGAAGCCATTGTTCCCTGGTATCGAGCGCGTGATGATTGGCCCGGGGGATGACCCTCATGAAGAGCGCGGCACGATCTTCGGCTTCTTCAATTCGACCGATCCAATCGTTCACAAGACGACGTTCGGGTTTGCGAAGTTCGATCTGAACAAGCGCACTTTTGAGTTCACGCCGGTGGGTCCTTCGACGACCGGGACGCTTGGGTTGCGTTTGACGCCAGACCGGAAGACCGGATACACCGTGGCCTTCAATGGCCAGGGCGCAAACCGGCGTTGTGAGTTCTGGTCCTTCGATATCGGGTCCAAACAGATTACGCGGAAGCAGGAGTTCGATGGCCGTAGCCGCTTCGAATTCAATGCTTCCTCCGACGGCAAGATGCTTTACATCTATGGCGCGGGTAATACAGTTGAGTTCTATGACGCGGCCACACTGAAGATGGTGCGCGACCTGGATGTGAATGCCGATATGACGACGAACATGCTGGTATTGCCAGGGTGATTTGCTAGCCGTCATCAGGATCCGTTGGTTTCTTGAAGGAGCCCCGCAGCTTGCGGGGCTTCACTTCGTGAGGCGGGTAAGTCGATGCCGAAAGTAGCCATTCTCGATAGCGGAATCCATGTGGGGCATCCACATGTGGGAGCGGTGGCAGGAGGCTTTGACGCGACAGGCTTGAGCGGGGACTGGCTCGATCGCATCGGGCATGGAACGGCGGTTGCAGGGGTGATTCGGGATCTAGCGCCAGACGCAGAGTTGCTGGCGGTAAAGATCTTTGAGGGGAGCTTGCGGACGAATCTCGATATCATTTTGAGGGGGATTGAATGGTCGTTGGGGCAAGGCGCGGATTTGATCAACTTGAGCCTGGGGACGTCCAACGCTGAGCATGCGGCGAGGCTGCGGCAATTAGTATCGCGGGGTGGGATTTGGGTGAGTGCGGCGAGGTCTTATCCGGGCTTGATTGAGGGGGTGATTGCTGTCGAGTCGGATGCGGGACTGGAGCGTGATCAGGTGAGGCACCTCGGGGGGACACGTTTTGCGGCGAGCCCATATCCAAGGGAGATACCCGGAGTACCTCGCGAGAAGAACCTGCAAGGGATCAGTTTTGCGGTGGCGAATGTGACGGGCTTGCTGGCGCGTGGAGTGGAGGGCAATGCCGCTCAGTGGTTGAACAAGTATTCTTCGAGCTGATCGTGCGTGGCGTGTTCGAATTCAGCGACTGAATGAATGAGGAGAGAACGACGGCAGATGCCGAATCTGGTAGCGCCAATCAGCAGGTTCGGAAGCGGCCCACACCATCACCAATGCCTCAACTACCGCGGCGATTGATTCGAACTGCGACACGATGAACACCCCAGGGCTGCTTTTGCCCGCGTCGAGGAGATCACGGAAGTGGCCGGGTATTGTGCGACGGTCGTGGGTGATGAGGATTCTCTGCTGTTGGGCGGCGATCTCCAACACCTCAGGGTCTCGCAATCCGACAATGCCGCCTTCCAACGCAGATGCAAAGTCGATGGTTGGCTCGCGGCGACGTACCGCAAGGACGATGTCATGGGATAGGTCGGCGTCGGCCTGGAACCGGATCAAGGGCGGGGGTCACCCGAGTCTGATGCAGTCGCTTGAGAACGTGCCTGCTGAAGGCGCTTCCAGAGAGCCGGATTTGTCTCTGATAGAGGAGGCCCGACTGAAGCATCAAATTGGTTTTTGCTGATTTCGAGATAGGCGTCAATCTCAGCCTGGTGATCCAAGTAGAATGCAATCGCGCCGTAAACTCTTGCGGACTTGCCCAGCAACGGGAAGCTTTCCAGAATGGTTTCCGGCGAGTCTCCGCGATTGAAGGCACACACCACTGAGTCCAAGGAAATGCGCGTCCCGGCGACGTAGTAGCCTCCGTTGCGCTCCTCAATGTACTCATTCGGCATGACTCGCTCCTATTGCGATTATAAGAGACCTCGCTCTAACTCGCTACTTAGGCGCTTGGCGGCTCCAGGGACTGGGGCCCTTGCGGGCAGGAGCAGCGTAGCGTTTGCGGATGGCGGCGAGGGCGTTATTGTTTTCTTCGATGCTGTATTCAAACACAGCGCCCTCTTCGCGCAACTGCCGTTGCAGATCAGAGATATTGATTTCCTGCACTGCTCCGTTGGACTTGGCGGCGAGAGCCACCGCAATGCCGGCGGCATGACCAAGGATCATGTACTGCGGTTCCATGCGCATGCTTGAGTAGGCAATGTGGCTTGATGAGAAACAGACAGGCACCATGAGATTGGTGGCTTCGGACTTTTTGGGGACAAGTACCCGATAAGGGATCTGGTAGGGCTGCACCGGAACTTGTACGTCACCTTCGTTCTCGACAAAGCCCTTCGCGTTGATGAAGCGCTGGAGGTTGTGCGAGTCGGAATTGTAGCTGCCCATGCCGATCACGTCAGGCTTGGTGCGTTCGGTCTGCAGGTCCTTCTGGCTCGATACGAAGTCGCTGACCATGCGGCGCGCTTCACGAACATAGAGTTGATGCGGCCAATGGTTGGTGTCCAGGTATTCATCCAGCGCCGGGCCGTAACATCGGACCTCATCGCGTAGTGACTGGGGCACGCGCGGGTCGTTGGCGAGGAAATAGTAAAAGCCTTGCTGATAATCGACGTGTTCCTGCCAGATACGTGCCCGGGTGGCGTAGCTGCCGTCTGGATAATCGTAGTTCTTGCCAATGTAGTCGGTGGAAAAACCGTTCCGGTTGTTGAGGTCAACTTTGCCGTTTGGAATGATGCGCATGAGGCTTACTTCGTTGAAAGTCGCTGGACGGCCCAGATATGGGCTCAACGCCTCAAGGTGAAGCGCGAGCAACTCGTAGCGCTTCGGATCATAGTTGGCGGGCTTTGGCCAGGGCATGCGATTCTCGGGGACATGGGTCGCAATGACGCGGAAGTTGTAAGCCTGAATACGTTTGTCGGCGGCGCCGGGTTCGCCTCGCGGTTCGATGGAGACTTCAGGCAGCACCTTGCCATCCTTGCCCCGTGCGGGGACGTCTACAGAAAACTGGTGGCTCTCTGTATGGGCGCGGATGCCGGCGAGGGATTCACTATACTGGCTGACGCCTTCGCGGCCGAAGGTATAGCTCACTTTGGCCTGGGCCATCAGATCGCCTTCGTAACTTGAGTCGGCAAAATATTTCGCACGGAATCGTGCGCCATTCTCGGTGACGATTTCTGTGATGCGGTTGCCCTGCTTGACCACACCGGTAAGCTCTTTAAGCCGGTGGTTCTCAAACAGGGCGACTCCTGCTTCCGTCAGCCAGTCGCGATAAACGGACTCGGCTACTTTCGGCTCGGGCATCCAGGCGATTTCCTGCAAGTGACGGTTCATGTTGTACCGTTGGCCGACGCGGTAGTAAAACTCGAGCGCCATGCCACCAATCACCTCTTTTTTGCCCATATCAGTGCCGGACAAGCCGCCACTGACCATGCCACCTATATGGTTGCGCGGCTCCAGCAGCGCTACCTTGAGGCCTTGACGGGCGGCAGATACGGCAGTTGTAACGCCGCCCGCCGTGCCGCCGTAAACCACAAGATCGAAGTTCTGCTGGGCGATCGCGGAGATTGCCGTTAAGGCAAGGATTAGAAGTCTCATAGATGTTTCCTAGAAAGTGAGGCGCATGCCGAGCTGCATTCGGCGAGCATCCTGGGCGCTGAAGATCCGGCCAAAATTTGCATTGGTGTTTACGCCAGCCATGTTGGGCGAGAAGTTCGTATCCGGCCCATTCAAGTTGACCGAGTTGAGCGCGTTGAACATCTCGACACGCGTCTCAAAGCGGAAGCGCTCTTTGATCCGGAAGGTCTTGAAGATGGAGAAGCTGACATCGACCAAGCCTGGGGCACGAGTGCTGGGCAAAGTGCGAGGAGCATTACCGATGACGAAGTTCGCAGGATTGCGGAATGCGTCGGTATTGAACCATCTGTTAGCGCTGGGCACACCATCTGGCAGCGAAGGATCAGCTACGAGATCGGGGTAGTTGATGCCCGTGAAGTTATTGCTGCCACGGACCACGAGAGGAAGACCGGTCTGCATGGTGGCGATGCCATTGAGTTGCCAGCCACCGACAAATACGTCGACAACTTTCGGGATATTGGAAGCAAGTTTACGGCCTCTCCCGAAGGGAAGTTCCAGGACGCCGCTTGTAACCAGGCGTTGTGAGATGTCGTCCTGGTCGATCGCCTTTTCAAGCCGGCGATTGTAGGCGCCAATTCGGAAGTCTGCGAGGCCTGTAGCGCTGCCCCCACCACCGAGGCTCAACGCGTCACTGATGAGCTTGCTCTTGGTGTAGCTGAAAAGGGCGGAGATTCCGCCTGAGAATCGCTTCTCGACGAAGATCTGCAACGAGTGATAAGAAGAGCTGGCATTGTTGGCGGCGAACGTTTGCACGTTCTGATAGTCAGGGAATGCTCTCAACAACTGCTGACGCTGGACGGTAGCGCCAGAAAGCGCGCCGCTCGTGATCTGTCCGAAGAAGGGATTGGGTACGCTGGTCTGCAGATTGAGCCCTTCAGAGAAGTACTTGGGGTCGAGTTGATTCAGATTGTAGTTGCCACCGAAGAGCTTGATGCCTCGGCTTCCGGCGTATACGGCGCTCCCGGTCCAACCACCCCAAAGAGCGCGCTGGATGGTGAAGTTCCATTGCTGAATGTAAGGTGTGCGGGCGTCGCGATCTTGATACTGTCCGTTGAAGCCCCGGAAGGCGCCGGGCCCGCCGGCAGCTCCGCGGGGTTGAAGCAGGAAGCTTGGTCCCTGGCTGAACTGGAATGCCTTAACTGGAATGCCACCAGGCGCTACGAAAGGGGTGTCGATCGCGAAGCCTAGAGCGTTGGAGTTGTCGCCTTGGATGTGACCGATTTCAGAAATTGTATAAATCAAGCCGTAGCCGCCACGGATTGCGGTCTTGCCCTTGCCTTGGGGATCCCAGGCGAAGCCGACGCGCGGGCCGAGGTTGTTTTTGTCGAGATTGACAAAGCTTTCAGGGCGATTCACACCCGCATACGTGAGAACGCCGGGGCGATTCGTTTGCGGATTGGTGATGAAGGGGTCAAAGCTGGAATGGCGATTGTGAAGCTCTGTGGGCCCGAAGCTGATGTCGTAGCGTACTCCAAGATTCAGAGTGAGGGTTCTGGTTATCTTCCAATCGTCCTGGAAGTAAACGCCGAGGGGAAGAGCGCGGAATTGCATGAAAGGCCGGAAGCCAAGCGTGCCGCCACCGACTTCGCCGAGCAAGAAAGACGCAAGGGCGGAACCAGTGTTTGCGGGTACCAAGGGGTTGCCCGTGAGCGCGACGTTGAAGTCGAAGCGGCCCGAAGGGGCTGAGCGATTGATGAAGCTCAGACGCGACCAGCGCAAGTCGAACCCGGTCTTGAAGCTGTGCTTACCGGCATTGATGCTGACGCTGTCCACAAGCTGGACGTACTGCTGTGCGCGGAGGCCGGCGGAGAAAGCGGGACTGCCAATGCCGAGGTAGCCGGCAATGGCAACGGGCGGAAACTGGTCCTGCGGAATGATTGACGGATAGCCGAGCTTGGCGGGCCAGCCCTGGTCGAAGCTGGGATGGAGGAAAGGCAGCCACTGGCGAGAAACAGCGAAGCGTAAGTCATTCACCAGCTTGGGGCTGATGACGCGTGTGTAGTTGACGACGGCGTTGTGGTTATCACGCTGGTCGTTGCGGGCTGCGGGATCGGCTTCGTTGAGGCCCCAGCCGCGATCGCGGCGCGTATTGCGGTTGCCCGTGTAGCGAAAGAAAAACATGTCGCTGGTGGAGAGGCGGTGGTCAAGCCGGACATTTGTGACGCCTTGATCGGAGGAAGACGGAACCAGCGCTATAAAGTTGTTTGCGCCGGTGAAGGGGTCAGTTGGCGTGGCATTGGGCAAAGGCATGAACGCCAGCACTTTAGCGGAAAGAGGATCGATTCGGTTGGCTGGCACGATGTTGCCAGGCAGTGGGTCGCGAATAAAGCCGGCGCCGTTTGGATTGGCGCGAGTCGTGGAAGGATCGAACAGCGGGATGAGTGCCCCGAGGCCATTGCGAAAGTTGGAGAAATTTCCGGTGCGCCACTCGGGAAGAGCAACTGTGTTCAGGCGGGGCGAACCTGTAGAGCGCCAACGCCATTGCTCATAGCCAGCAAAGAAGAAGGTCTTGTTGCGGCCATCGTAAAGACCAGGGATACGGACAGGGCCGCCGACGGTGCCGCCGAACTGGTTATAGCGAAGGACCTGCTTGATGCGGCCCGTGCGCGGGTCGGGCTGGGTGGCAAAAGCGTTGCGGGCATCCAGGGAGTCGTTACGTAGGAACTCGTAGAGAGACCCGTGGAATTCGTTGGTACCCATCTTGCTCACGACGTTGATGACGCCACCGGCGGTTTGTCCGTACTCTGCCTTGAGGGCGTTGGTTTCGACGCGGAACTCTTCGACGGCATCTGACATGGGGACAACTGCGATCTCGTTGTGCACAGGAGCAGAATTGACACTCCCATCGAGGAAGAATTGGTTGCCGTAGGCCGGGCCGCCGTTGATGCGGATCTGCGAGAAGTTTTGATTGGAGATCTCAGCAAAGCCGTCCGTATTGTTGAAGCGTGGTTGGACTCCAGCGACGAGCTTGACCAGGTTGAAGACGTGGCGGCCATTGAGGGGCAATTCTTCAATGCGCTTGCGCTCGACGGTGGTGCCGAGAGAGGAATCTTCTGTCTGGATACGAGGGATCTCAGCGGTGACGTTGATGCTTTCGGAGATTGAACCGACTTCGAGGTTGATGTCGATTCGGAGACGTTGGGAAACTTCGATGGTGATGTTGGTCTGCTTGAAGCTTTTGAAGCCGGAGGCGGTGGCATTCAATTCATATCCGCCGGGAGGCAGTTGGCCGACGCTATAGGTGCCGTCCTGGAAACTGGTTCCGGTGTACCTCAGGTTCGAAGCCTTGAGCGTTACGGAGATGCTGGCGCCTGGTACGCCGGCACCGTTCTGATCGATGATAGTACCGGTAATCGTGCCCAGCGAGGTTTGGGCGGGAAGCAACGAAGCGAAGGCAACCAGCACGGTTGCCAGGCAAGTATATCGAGACATGGACGAACTCCTTGGTGTTCGTTCCAGTATGAAGTGTTCTGAGGGCGCAGATAGGATAAAATCAGGTGCGTTAACGGTTAAGATCTCGTGGTTTCAAGTACTTCCATCATCGATGCGGAACTGGAAAAAATCCTACGGAGCAAATGGCTGCGGGAATCCAGTCAATTGAGCGCCCTTTTGACTTACGTGGTTGAGGAGACGCTAGCCGGCCGTGGAGGGGGATTGAAGGAGTATTCGCTGGGGCTTGAGGTCTTTCATCGCCCGAATGATTACGACCCTCGCAATGATGCCATCGTTCGAGTGCAGGCGAGTTTGTTGCGCAAGAGGTTGGCTTCTTACTACGAGCATGAAGGGCAGGACGCCCGACTTCGCATAGAAATTCCGCGCGGCGCATATGTGGTGGAATTTCGGGAGCTTGAAAGTTCTTCGCCGGGCGCGGTAGAAGTGGTGGCGCCGAAGCCGAAGGTTTGGCCCTATTTTGTAGTTGGATTGCTGGTAGGGGCAATTGTGGTTGCGGCGGGCTTCGCGTGGATGAACCGCCAGCCAGTTGTGCAGGGGCAGGCGCTATGGGCCTCCTTCCTGAATCCTAAAGTAGAGGCAGTCGCCAGTTTTGGCGTTCCGCGTTTTTATACCGCTAGCACTGGTTTGTACGTACGAGATGTAAAAGTGAATTCCCCGGAGGATGAAGAGGCCAGCAGGATCAGTTGGATCGGTGACAAGCTGCAGATGAGCTTTCGTCCGCAGGAGGATGTCTATACCGGTGTCGGAGACGCGATCGGCACCCATTTGGTGGCGAGATGGCTGGAAAGACGGGGAGTTAGAGTTTCGGTGGCAAACTCCAATTACATCGGGCCTTCGGATATTGAAGGGAAGAATCTGTTGGTGGTGGCGTCAGCGCGGTTTCAGACATTGCTACAGAAGATGAAACTTGAGACACGCTATCGATTTGAGGGCAATGGAATCAGCGGTGGGTTTCATGTGGATAGGCCCATGGCAGGGGAGCAGGCGTTCTATCGGCCCTCTGCTGGCGTCGGCGTGAATTTGGATTACGCTGTGCTCAGCTTGTGGCCTGGGAATCAGGCTGAAACTAAAATACTTTATGTCTCTGGCGTGAATACATGGTCGACGCAGGGTGCGGCACAGTTTGCACTTGACGGCGATAAGCTCGCCGATTTGCAGCGACGGCTTGAGGCTGATCCTGACGATGGGCCTCGTGGCAAGAAGAGTCCGTATTTTCAGGTGTTATTGCAGGTTGAGGGCAAGAACAACCGGGTGCGGGGAGCGTCCTACATTTCGCATCGCTATCTTTCGGCTCGCCGTTAAGGTCGTTTTGCGAATGGATGGGGAGTGTGGCAGCCGGCGCAACGGACCTTTGCGGCTTGCTTTGGGCTGGCGGCACAGGCAGCGGGTAGAGTGGCGTGGCAGCGGACGCAACTGGTTTCGATGGCCTTGGCGGAGCGTAGAGAGTGATTGCCGTGGCAGGTAGCACACTGGGCTGATCTCTCGCCCGCTTTCAACACCACCCAATGGCGGCTGGCCTCATAACTCTTACGTTCTGCTGGATGGCATGTACCGCAAAGTGGGGGGACTTGTTCCCTTACTGCGACACGGTCTGGAGCCGCATGGCCACTTGCGGCGCGGTGTTTTTCACTCGGGCCATGGCAGGAATCGCAGCTTACTGCTTTGGCGAAATGCGGATGGCTTTCCACATCGGTTGCGGCTTCGGTGTGGCATTGCCTGCAGAGCTCGTGAATGGCGGGGGCTTGAGCCAGGACGAGCAACAACAACAGGTTCATGCGCTCTTCCGCACCAGCCGTTTTGTAAGAGTGCTGAGCCGGGTCTGCCCTGCCAAGCCCATCGACAACTTCAATTCAGCTGCGAGCATCCAAAGCACGCGCTCGACGCCTGGCTGACCAAACGAAGCCAATCCCCATAGCGGCGGACGGCCAACAAGGACGGCCTTCGCGCCCAGGCTTAGCGCCTTTAGAATATCGCTACCGCGCCGGATGCCGCCATCCATCAGGACCGGAATCTTGCCGCCAACTGCCTCGACAACACTGGGCAGCGCGTCGAGCGTGCCGATGACGCCGTCGAGTTGGCGGCCTCCATGATTAGAGACGACGATGCCTGAAGCGCCGCGCTTGACGGCCAGTTCTGCGTCTTCCGGCGCGAGTATGCCTTTCAGGATGATAGGCAGCTTGCTCGCGCCATGCACCCAATCGATGTAATCCCAGGTGAGGTTGGGTGTGTGCGGCTTCCACATTGCGGGAGTCGCCGGGTTGACGGGCTTTACCTCTTCGCCTGGCTTTGGAACGCCGCGCCCCATCATGCCGTAATCGAAGCGATTGCGATTGTTGCGGTCGCGGTTGGATTGATAGGCGTTGTCCACGGTGAGGACGATTGCTTTGCCGCCTGCGTCCTCGGTTCGTTTGGCGAAATTTGCGGCCTGCTCACGGGTCGGCTGGCCTATGCCGTTGATCCACCAGTTGAGTGGCTCTCCGTCGTCGAGGAGTTTCCTGGCGCCGGTGGCGGAGCAGAGGACCGTCTTTGATTTCAGAGCAGCCTTGGCGACCACTTCGTCAGCGCCAGGCATAACGAGTTCTTTGCCACCGGTGGGCGCGATCAGGATCGGGCTGTCCATCTTGACGCCGAACAACTCCGTCGAGGTGTCGATGTTCGTAACGTCGACCATCACGCGGGGGACGAGTTCCCAGTGACCATATGCAGCGCGGTTCGCCTTCAGCGTGCGTTCGTCCTCGACGCCGCCGGCGATGAAATCGTAAGCCAACTTGTGCAGTTTGCGCTTGGCCACATCTTCAAATTCATGGATGTTGATCGGACCATAAAGGTCGTCATCGGCCGCGAATAGAGGTGAGGAAGCGACATGTGCGGCGAGCAGGCTAAGGGCGGTACGGCGTTGCATTCTTGATTGCGATTCTATCGTGGGAGCAAAGTAACTGCCACCAAAGTGCGGCAAATGGTATCTCATAGCTATGCGAACATTCGTGATCTGGTTTGGGCTGGTGTGTGGATCGGTGGAGGCGCAGTCGTCTTTGAAAGCGCTGTCGGGGCAGTTTCAATCGTTGGTTGAGAAGACTGATCCGGCAATTGTGCAGATCGTAGTTCGCTCCTTTACTGCTCCGGAGGAGGAAGGCTCGCAGGTGATCCGAAGCGCCAAAGGGAATGGTTCCGGCGCGATTGTCTCGGCCGATGGCTACATCGTCACCAACTCGCATGTGATCGCCAATGCCAGAAGGATTCATGTGTTGCTGCCGCGGATGATGCAGATGCCGCAATCGCAGCGGTCGGTGCTGCGGGCTAATGGCAAGCTGGTCAATGCGACGCTCGTTGGGCAGGACAGGGAAACGGATATTGCGGTTCTCAAGATCGATGGCGAGGGCCCAATGCCGTTCATTCCATTTGGGGACAGCGAGGCAGTTCGCGAGGGTCAACTTGTGTTTGCTTTTGGCAGCCCGCTGGGCCTGGACAACAGCGTCACGATGGGAATCGTTTCGGCAACGGCGCGACAGGTTAAGCCAGATGACCCGATGATCTACATCCAGACGGATGCGGCCATCAACCCGGGGAATTCTGGCGGTCCGCTGGTGGATACCGATGGCAAGCTGGTGGGGGTCAATACGTTTATATTTACGAACTCCGGTGGCTCGGAGGGGATTGGATTTGCAGCTCCGTCCAATATCGTCAAGACGGTGTATGAGCAGATTCGCGCCAGCGGGCGCGTGAGGCGGGGGCAGATTGGGGTGTTGGCTCAGACGATCACTCCGCAGTTGGCCGAAGCGCTGAAACTGGAGCGCGATGGTGGTGTGGTGCTCGAGGATGTTTCGCCTTCAAGCCCGGCCGAAGCCGCTGGCCTGAAGATCGGCGATATCGTGCTTTCTATAAACGGCAAGCACCTCGAGAACTCGCGGCAATTGGGAGTGAACATTTATCAGAACGCCGGCAAGACCGTGTCGCTTGAGATCCTGCGAGGCAAGGCCCCTTTAAAAATTGAAGTTGCGGTGCTCGAGAGGCCGAGGGATCCAGACCGTTTGCTGGCGCATTTGAAAGGCGAAGAAAGCCGATTGCGAAAGATTGGGGTGCTTGCGGTTGACCTCGACGAGAAGGTGATTCCGCTTTACCCGGTGCTTCGGGAATACACCGGTGTGGCGATAGCCGGAATCACGACGGACTTATCGATGGAAGCGAATCGCTTGCAGCCTGGAGATGTGATTCATCAAGTGAATCAGGAAGCTGTGCTGAATCTCGAAGGGTTGCGAAAGTTGATCGCGGAATACAAACATGGCCAGCCGGTCGCCATACAGGTCGAACGCGCTGGCCAGATGCAGTTTGTGTTAATTGAGATCGACTAATTAGCCATTCATGCTTGAGAGGAAGTCGGCGTTGCTCTTGGCCTTCGAGAGACGATCGAGCAGCAGCTCGACGGATTCGGTGGGCGACAGCGGCGATAGGACCTTGCGGAGGATCCAGACGCGGTTCAATTCGTCCTTGGGCAATAACAGCTCGTCCTTGCGGGTGCCGCTCTTATTGATGTCGATGGCAGGGAAGACGCGCTTGTCGACCAGCTTGCGATCGAGGTGGACTTCCATGTTGCCAGTGCCCTTGAACTCTTCGAAGATTACGTCGTCCATGCGGCTGCCGGTATCGATGAGTGCAGTCGCCATGATGGTGAGGCTGCCGCCTTCTTCGATGTTGCGGGCTGCCCCGAAAAAGCGCTTCGGGCGCTGCAGTGCGTTGGAATCGACACCGCCGGAGAGTACCTTGCCTGAAGGCGGCACTACCGTGTTGTAGGCGCGCGCGAGACGGGTGATGGAATCGAGGAGGATGACAACGTCGCGCTTATGTTCAACGAGCCGCTTGGCCTTTTCAATGACCATTTCGGCAACTTGTACGTGGCGGGCGGCCGGTTCGTCGAAGGTCGAAGAGATGACTTCGCCTTTGACTGAACGCTGCATATCGGTGACTTCTTCAGGGCGCTCGTCGATCAGCAGGACGATCAGATTGACTTCAGGATGATTGGTTGTGATCGAGTTGGCAATCGACTGCAGCATCATCGTCTTGCCGGTGCGGGGAGGAGCTACGATCAAACCACGCTGGCCTTTGCCAATCGGGGTGAGCATGTCCATGACCCGGCCCGAGTAGTTGTCCTTGGTGGTTTCGAGCTTGAGGCGTTCGTTTGGATAGAGCGGCGTCAAGTTGTCGAAGAATATCTTGTTGCGAGTTTCTTCGGGGGCCTCGAAATTGATGGCGTCAACCTTGATAAGGGCGAAGTATCGTTCGCCTTCTTTGGGGGGACGAATCTGGCCAGAGATGGTGTCGCCGGTGCGGAGGTCAAAGCGGCGAATCTGCGAAGGAGAGACGTAGACGTCATCCGGGCCGGGAAGGTAGTTATACTCTGGGGCGCGGAGGAAGCCGAAGCCATCCGGCAGGCATTCGAGGACGCCTTCAGAGAATATCAATCCGCTCTTTTCGGCCTGACTCTGGAGGATCTTGAAGATCAACTCCTGCTTGCGGAGGCCGGCGGTCTGAACGAGCCCAAATTCTTTGGCGATCACGTTCAGCTTCTGGATGCTCATGTCTTTGAGCTCGACCAGATTCAGGTTCGGCGCCTGTTCTTTTACATCGCGACGGCGGCCCTTGGGGCCCGCACCCGCATCACCGGTTGCAGCTTCCGGCGCATTGTCTTGGGGCGGATTCACCGCTCCGTCTTTGATTTCGTTATCGTTTGCCAAATTTCCCTCACTCCCCGGCCGCTCAAGGCCGAGAAAGGCATGATTTCCTTGCCGGGCACTTCGGCCCGCATGGCAGCCATGCTCTGGTTTTCTTCTTTACGGTTCAGTTTGTCGATCTTCGTGGCAACCACCAGATACGGCCTTTGGTGGTACTCGAGATATTGCCGCAATTGCCGGTCTGCATCCATCCACCCGCGTCGCGAGTCGACTAGCAGAAGCGCTAATTCCAGTGTCTGACGTCCCAGTAAATATCCGTCGGCAAGCGCCTTCCAGTGTCCAGATTCAGACTTGGGAACCCTTGCATAACCATACCCCGGTAAATCCACGAACAGGAACCGATCGCCTACCCGGTAGAAATTGATGGTCTGTGTCCTTCCGGGAGTTGAGCTGACAAATGCCAGTCTCTTCTTGCCCACCAGGCTGTTCAACAAACTCGACTTTCCCACATTGCTTCGGCCCAGGAATGCGAACTCAGGAAGGGTTTCAGGAGGGAATTGTTGAGGGGTTGCTGCGCTGGCTTGGAATTCGACTTCAAACATCCCGGCTCCCAAAAAGGAAAGAGGGCGTCTGTACCAACGCCCTCCATTCTATCCTATTTTTTGTCAACTTAGTGACGCAGATCTTCGATCGGCTTCGTCGTGTAATCCATGGTTGGAGGTGGCACTGCTTCCGGTTCTCTTTCGAGGGCCAGCTTCAGGACTTCATCCATGTGCTCCACAAAGTGAAGCTTCATGTCCTTTTTGACGACATCTGGAATGTCCGCGAGGTCTTTTTCGTTTTCCTTGGGCAGGATCGCTTCGGTGATGCCGTAGCGATGTGCCGCAAGCAGCTTTTCTTTAAGTCCGCCGATGGCCAGCACTTTGCCACGCAGCGTGATTTCGCCGGTCATCGCGATGTCACCCTTGACCGGAATCTTCGCGAGAGCGCTTGAGATCGAAGTTGCTAGCGTAATGCCTGCCGAAGGACCATCCTTCGGGATCGCTCCCTCAGGTACGTGAACGTGGATATCGATGTGGCGGTAAAAGTCCCGCGGCAGCCCAAGCTGATGTGCGCGGCTGCGCACGTAACTCATAGCGGCCTGAGCCGATTCCTGCATGACATCGCCGAGCTTACCGGTAGTGGTGAGCTTGCCTCGACCTTCGAGGATCGAGACTTCAGTAGTCAGAATCGAGCCACCGACTTCCGTCCAAGCCAAGCCTGTTGTCGAACCGATCTCGTTCTTCTTGTCCCAGACTGCATCGCGGAATTTGGCTGGTCCAATCAGGTCACTAAGATTAGCTTCGTTGACGGTGACCTTCTTGAATTCGGCCTTCGATTCCGAGACAACGTCCGTGGCTTCCTTCGTCACGATATCGACGACTTCAGCCTTCTTGCGGCCTTTGGTTTTCTTCGGCTTTACTTCTTCCTCAGGCTCATCGAGCGGCATCGACATCACCACTGAACGAACCACCTTGCGGCAGACGTTGCCCACTTCGCGCTCGAGATTGCGGACTCCAGCCTCACGCGTGTATCCGTGAATCAGGGCGCGTAATCCTTCGTCTTCGAACTCGAGCTGATCGAGCTTCAAGCCGTTGCCTTCGAGTTGCTTCGGCACCAGGAAGCGCTTGGCAATCTCGAGCTTTTCGATTTCCGTATAACCCGAGAGCCGGATCACTTCCATACGATCCTGGAGCGGACTTGGGATGGTGTGCAACACGTTGGCCGTCGCGATGAAGAGCACGTTCGACAAATCGTATTCGACGTCAAGGTAGTGATCCTGGAAGGCATTGTTCTGCGCAGGATCCAGCACTTCGAGCAGGGCTGCGGATGGATCCCCGCGGAAGTCCATCGACATTTTGTCGATCTCGTCGAGCATGACAACCGGATTCTTAGTTCCAGCCTTCTTCATCATCTGGATGATCTGGCCGGGGAGAGCCCCGATATAAGTGCGGCGGTGACCGCGGATTTCGGCTTCGTCACGGACTCCACCGAGGGAGAGGCGCACGAATTCACGGCCAGTCGCCTTGGCGATCGACATCCCGAGTGAGGTTTTACCGACGCCGGGAGGTCCGACGAAGCAAAGCATGGAACCCTTGGGCTTCTCTACGAGACGACGCACAGCGAGGAATTCCAGGATGCGTTCCTTGATCTTGTCGAGGCCGTAGTGGTCGCTTTCGAGGACATCCTTGGCGTAGTTGAGGTCGCGGATTTCCTTGGAAGCCTTCTTCCACGGAACAGCTAGCAACCAGTCGAGATAGTTGCGGCTGACGGTAGATTCAGCCGACATTGGAGGCATGTTCTCGAGACGACGCAGTTCGCTCATCGCCTTGTCAAAGGCGTCCTTGGGCATGCCCGCGGTCTCGATCTTTTTCTTCAGCTCGTCGTATTCGCTCTTCTCGCCGCGACCCAATTCCTTCTGGATGGCTTTGATTTTTTCGTTGAGGTAATACTCTTTTTGAGCGCGCTCCATTTGGCGCTTTACGCGGCCCTGAATAGTGCGATCGACTTGGAGCTTCTCGATTTCGATATCGAGCATTTCGGCAACGCGGGTAAGCCGATCGATAGGATCGAAGATCTCGAGCAGTTCCTGCTTCTCTTCAATCGTCAACTGTAGATTTGCACCAACAGTATCGGCGAGTTTGCCGGGATCGTCGGGACGTATGGCGGCGACCATCGTCTCGTAGTTGAGGTTTTGGCTTAGTTTGACGTATTGCTCAAACTGCGTGGTGACGCGGCTGACCAGCGCGTCAAGCTGCGGACCACCTTCAATGCGGAAGGAGCTGGTCTTTACGACGGCACGGAAGAAACCGTCTTCATCGGTGACGCTGATGACTTTGCCGCGCTCCACACCTTCAACCAGAACCTTGATATTGCCGTCGGGCTGCTTCAGGCTCTGCACAATGTTGGCTACAGTGCCAACGCTGAAGATTTCGTCGGGTCTAGGCTCATCGATCGAAGCGTCGTGCTGCGTTGCTAGGAAAATTTGCTTACCGGTTGCGTTGGCCTCTTCGAGCGCACGGACGCTGGATTCCCGGCCCACAACGAAGGGCGTCATCATGTGCGGGAATATCACTACATCCCGGATCGGCATCATGGGTAGCCGTTTTGTATCTGATCGTTCTTTGGATGCCAACATAGTTCTCTTGTTTATAAAGACGCAAAACCTGGCAAAGAAGATTCCTTACCAGGCACTACACCTTCGGCTAGTTCTCTTGTCGGATACTTTCCCGGACTCTCTTAACCGGCCTTCTCTAATACGGCCAAGTTAATCTTCTGATTCAGCACCATTTCCTTGGTCACCAGAAATTCGCGGATCTTTTTTTGACTTGGAATGTAATACATCAGGTCGAGCATGAGCTCTTCCATGATCATGCGCAGGCCTCGGGCACCGACTTTGCGCTCCAGCGCCAACGCAGCGATCGCCTCCAAGGCATCGTCGTTGAACTTGAGTCTAACATTCTCGTATTCGAATAGCTTTTGGTACTGTTTGACTAATGCATTCTTGGGTTTGGAAAGAATCTGTACCAGAGCTTCCTTGGTTAAATCTTCAAGAATCGCGACAACCGGAAGACGGCCGATAAATTCCGGAATGAATCCGGCGCGAATCAGGTCCACCGGCTGACATTGTGCAAGCAAATCTCCATCGCGCTTGCTGCCAGTCGTTGCAGCCGGGAAGCGAATCTCTTTTTCTCCGGCTTCTTCTGTGTTTGAGAAGCCGATCTGCTTGCGGCCCACGCGCCGGGAGATGATCTTTTCGAGACCTACAAAGGCTCCGCCACAGATGAACAGGATATTTGTTGTATCGACCGGCGTGAATTCCTGATGCGGATGTTTGCGTCCGCCTTGCGGTGGCACATTGGCCACAGTACCTTCGAGGATCTTCAGTAGTGCCTGTTGGACACCTTCGCCGCTGACATCGCGCGTGATCGATGGATTCTCGTCCTTGCGGCCGATCTTGTCAATTTCATCGACATAAATAATGCCTTGCTGAGCGCGCTGGACATCCCAATCGGCGTTCTGCAAGAGTCGCAGAATGATGTTTTCAACATCCTCGCCAACATAGCCAGCTTCCGTGAGGGTGGTTGCGTCGACGATCGCAAAAGGTACATCAAGAATGCGGGCGAGGGTTTGCGCCAGCAGCGTCTTACCAGTTCCAGTCGGGCCAATCAGGAGGATATTGCTCTTCTGCAGTTCCACATCGCCGACGCGGGTCTTGTTCATCTGGATCCGCTTGTAGTGGTTGTAGACAGCCACAGCAAGCTTCTTCTTTACGGGCTCTTGCCCAATTACGAATTGATCGAGGAAGTCGCGAATCTCAAACGGCTTGGGGAGCTTGTTAGGGGTACTGTAAGCGCTCTCCTGCTTGTCGTCTTCAAGAATTGAATTGCATACTGCGATGCACTCATCGCAGATGTACGCCCGTGGGTAATCGCTCGGGGACGATATCAGCTTGCCAACTACATCCTGGCTCTTGTGACAAAAAGAGCACCGGAGTGTTTCATCTGATCCTGTTCGCTTCACTGTATTTCTCCCGGGGAGGCGGAACGTTGAGACCCAACATAAGTATAGCAGCGGGCATCAAATGATTCCCGCTGAGGAGTTGAATCTCCGCTTGCTGGTAATAGTATTACTATATCCAAAAATTCTACGCCGCGTAACCGTCCAAAAATCGCTTTGCCGCCTGAATGCCCATAAATTCCGTCATGCGCTGGCCTTCGTATTCGATTCCCACCCAATTGGATCCACCCTTCTGGCCATAGCCTGATAGAGCAACGATCTGCATCATCTTCTCCATGTCGATCGTGGATTCTTTTCCATCGGCGCCAAAGTCAAAACACTTGAAGCTGACTCCTTTGGCATAAGGCATCAACTTCGCCACTGCTTCATGCTTATCGACACCTTTCGGGAAATTTCCAAAATCAGGGAGTGTGCCGAAATTGGGCAAATTCACCATTTTCATCAGGCGAACCAAGACATCAGGATTCGATGACGGGCCACCGTGGTTCTCGATGCAAACTTGAATTTCATTCTGGGCAGCATACTCGCAGATTCGAGTGAAGCTCTGCTGGCAGCGCTTCAGGAATTCATCGATCTCGGTCGGGGTCTTTGGCTCCTGCTCGGCATACATATTCATACGGATCGCCTTGCAACCGAGTTCCGCCGCGTAGTCTACCCATTTTCGATGTAAATCCGCTGACTTAAGCCGCTCTTTCTCGACAGTATGCCCCATGCTACCTTCTCCGTCACACATGATAAGGACCCCCGTTACGTCGAACTTTTTCATCTGTGTCTTCATACGACCTAAGTAGTATTGCGTTGGCGCTTCCCAGAGTTGGTTCACGAACTCAAGGCCGCCGATGCCGAACTGTTCGCGTGCAACTTGGGGGAAATCCAAGTTGGTGAGCATCTTTGACCGGATGGACCGATGCAAGCTCCATTCCGCCAAGGAGATTTTGTACTTGGCATTCTGAGCCTTCAGCGCCTGGCTCGACACAGGCAGGCTGGTGGTTAAGGAAAGCCACTGTCTACGAGTCATGGCTCCAATATACAGCAGCAAATTTCCGAGAACAGGTGTTCATTGGTGGCAGTCCTACCGTATATGAAGAATTGCAGTTGCTGGTTAGCGGCCTTCGTTTTGTATTTGAGCATTGGCGCGGCGACGGAATTGACAGTCGTACCGAAAGAGATGGAATGGAGGCAGGTAGATTCCTCGCAAAGATGGGAGATATACAGGGAGAGGACATACGCGAGTCCAGGTGCGTATTTTCGTGCGTTCACAGGAGCGGGGCTTGACCAACTAAACGACCGCCCACCATCTTGGCCCCAGGGTTTGGAGGGCTACTCCAGGCGCGTGGGTCAGCGTTTCGTCACCTTCACCATGCAGAGTTCGGCTGAGGCAGGGCTTTCGGCGGCTGCGGGTTATGACCCGCGTTACGTGCGCTGCAAGTGCATCGGTATGGGATCCCGAATCGGGCATGCCTTCAAAATGAACTTCGTTGTAATGAACAGCCAGGGAAAGCAGGTATTTGATTGGCCGAAGTTCGTGAGCGCCTACGGCGTTGGTATGCTTTCCACCACATGGGTCGACGACTATAAGTGGAGTGCGCAAGGTCTGCGGGCTGGCAATTCGCAGTTCTACTTTGGAGGTCTTTTCAATGTCGTACGCGAGTTTGGCCCCGAGATCAAGCGGGTATTCCGCCGGAAGTGAAGTCAGCGGCTGGCTAGCAGAGCGGGAAACGAGTCGAGCCAGTAGTCGGGATCGCAGGCTCGGAGCGCATCCGGGTCGCCATACCCATAGCCAACTGCACAGACCTTGACACCAGCCGCCCTTGCCGCCAGGATGTCCGGAACTGAATCTCCAATCATGAGACATTGCTCGGGACGTACCCCCAGCCCTCTCATCGCCTTGAGCAGGACGTCAGGCTCCGGTTTGCTTGGAAATCCGTCGGTGCCCTGTACGTGATGGAAGTGCTCAACCAGCCCGAACTGCGTCAGGATCGCGGTGGCTGTGGAAGTCTGCTTGGTGGTTGCGGTTGTCTTGAGGCCGTGCAGGGCGGCAAGAGTCTCTGGGACACCTGCATAAAGCGTGGTCGAGGCGTGCTTGCGTTGCGGATAGATACCTCGGTATTCCTCCACCAGGGCCTCAACCTGTTCCGGCGAGAAGCCGGGGAATAGATCTTCGAAAAGGTCTGTGAGATGGCGGCCGATGTATGTTTTCAGGAAAGCGTAGGGAACATCCGGCCGCGAAGTGTTGGCCAAAACGCTAGAAACCGCCCCACAAATGTCGGGGGCGGAGTCTAGTAAGGTACCGTCAACATCGAATAGATAGGCCTCGAAAGGCGGGATGACAACCACGATGTCAGGCGGGGCTGGATCCGGGGGTCAGACCGGCGCTAGGACGAATGGAATTATCTGGGCGCAACACCTGCTGCGTCTGACCATCCGAAGAATTTGGCTTGTTGTTTGAGCTTTGGCGTGCGGAGGCTGGTAGAGTTTCGCCGGCAATCAACATCATCACTTCGTTGCCGTCGAGGATCTCGCGTTCGAGCAGCGCTTCTGCGATTCGAATCACGGCTTCGCGATTGGTATCGATCAAGTTCTTAGCGACCTGATAGCCCTGTTCGACCAGTCCGCGAACTTCGCCATCGATTGATACTGCTGTGGATTCAGAGTAGTCACGATGCTGGGCAATTTCGCGGCCCAGGAAGATCTGCTCTTCCTTCTTGCCGAAGCTCATCGGACCGAGCTTGCTCATGCCCCATTCGCAAACCATGCGGCGTGCCATTTCAGTGGCGCGCTCGATGTCATTGGAAGCGCCAGCAGTCTTCAAGCCAAGGAACGTTTCGTCGGCAACGCGTCCGGCCATTGCGGTGGCGATTTGCGCTTCGCATTGTTCCTTGCTGATATCGTTGCGGTCCTGCGTTGGAAGGTACATCGTTACACCGAGGGCCATGCCACGGGGAATGATTGAGACCTTGTGCACAGGATCGGAGTTGGGCAACAAAGCGCCTACCAGTGCGTGACCTGCTTCGTGATAGGCAGTGTGGCGCTTTTCTTCTTCGGTAATGAACATCGAGCGGCGCTCAACGCCCATCATGACCTTGTCCTTGGCCACTTCGAAATCCGTCATCGCCACAACCTTACGGTTCTGACGGGCGGCAATGAGCGCGGCTTCATTTACCAGATTGGCAAGGTCTGCACCGGCAAAACCGGGGCAGCCACGAGCAATCACGCTCAGTTCCACGTCGTCAGACAATGGAATCTTCTTGGTGTGCACTTTGAGAATTTGTTCACGACCCTTGACGTCGGGACGGCCTACAACGACGCGGCGGTCGAAACGGCCTGGGCGCAGCAGTGCCGGGTCAAGAACGTCGGGGCGATTGGTTGCTGCCACCAGGATGACGCCTTCGTTCGATTCAAAGCCATCCATTTCGACCAGCAACTGATTCAGCGTCTGTTCGCGTTCATCGTGGCCGCCGCCAAGACCGGCACCGCGGTGACGACCGACAGCGTCGATTTCGTCGATGAAGACAATGCAGGGAGCGTTCTTCTTACCTTGTTCAAACAAGTCGCGAACGCGGCTGGCACCGACGCCAACGAACATTTCTACGAAGTCGGAACCGGAAATTGAGAAGAAGGGGACGTTTGCTTCGCCGGCGATTGCCCTGGCGAGCAACGTCTTACCCGTTCCAGGGGCGCCTACAAGCAGCACACCCTTGGGAATGCGGCCTCCGAGCTTCTGGAACTTCTGCGGTTCGCGCAAGAATTCAATGATTTCCTGGAGCTCTTCTTTAGCCTCTTCGACACCGGCGACGTCTTTGAACGTTACCTTTTTCTGCTGGGAGCTATGCAGCCGGGCGCGGCTCTTGCCAAAGCTCAAGGCCTTGTTGCCACCGCTCTGCATCTGGCGCATCATGAAAATCCAGAATCCCAGCAGCAATATAAATGGCGCGGTTTGGAATATCAGGCTCAGAATTCCGTTCGAGCTCGTATCCTTGATGTCGATGTTGACACCCTTCTCGCGCAGTATTTTGTACAAGTCAGGGTAGATGGCGGGTACGGTGGTTTTCATACCAGAGCCGTCTTCGCGATAGATGCCGTGCACCTCTGTTCCGGTGATGGCGACACTCTTCACGCGGTTGGCTTCAACCTGCTGCATGAAGTCGCTGAAAGTCACCTGAGCGTCCGCTTTCTTGTTTCCCGTGCGAACCACTACAAAGATGAGGGACACCACGCAAATGATGACCACCCAGAAAATTACCGACTTAACATTGGAGTTCATTCTAACCTTACAGACGTAAACGATTCGTAACTTGATTCACCATAAGCCCAGATTCCTTGTCTAGCCAAACGGCTAGCTCCCTCGATTCGGCGTCCACTGCACTCGCAACGCCGTCCGAGTCTCCGGATTCATCGAAAATTCAGCCGCTGGACCAAACTCGGCAACCCACAGAAGCAGGTCACCCAACACGACTATCGGCCAAGATCGCCGACGCCATAGGGGTATCCGGTATTTTTGAAACAGTTCCTTGACCTTTTCAGGCCCACAGGAACCCGACCGGATATAGGAATCTCCAGGCCTCCAGTTCCGTAACTCCAGACGCTTTTCCGCATCCACAGCCGCAGAGACTTTCTCCCAGTCTAGACTCCTGCCTCTTTCATTATAGTTACATCCGGGGTCCAAGAAACTCGCCAGCCTGCCAGCGTTTTCAGGGACCATGACCTCCCCGGGAACGGGGAAGTCGACACGAAAGTTGCGGGCTGGCGTATCCCTCAAGACCTGGAGCGACACCACCCGCAGCCAACCAAAGCTCCTCATCAGATCCAGTTCGGGAACCTGAATGCGCCCATTACCTTGCTGTTCGGCTGCCAATTCGAGGGCGGCCTCAACGTGAGCGAAGGTTAGCTCACGCAGGTTTCCTTTGACTTTCTCCATCAATCCACGCATCAGCCGGCGTCGGAAGGCAACAGGTTCAGCATTAAAGCGGACGCAGTCGAGTACCAGTGCCGGGCCCTCCACGAAGATCATCGCCTCGAGTTGCCCGGCGACAATACCATTGATCCATGCCTCTTCGTCGAGCGAGATCTCTGCCAGTTGCGAGAGGACATGATCGACCTGAGGGTTGAGTTCGGATTTCAACTGCGGCAGCAAATCGCGCCGGATCCAGTTGCGGCGGTAAGCGACATCGATGTTGGAGGAGTCTTCGCGCCAGACAATCTTGCGTTCGATCAGCAAGTCGCGCAGAGCGCCTCGAGTTACCCCGAGCAGAGGACGGTAAACGCGGCTATCGAGCACAGGCCGCACGCCAATCAACCCGCTGAGGCCAGTGCCGCGAAAGAGCCGGAAGAGAACTGTTTCGGCTTGATCCTCACAAGTGTGCCCGGTGAGGATGACATCAACAGGGCACCGCTGGAACCATTCATAACGCAGCCGCCGCAGTTCTTCCTCTCCCCGACCTTCAGGAGATACGCGATTGACGATGCACTGGCAGCCAAGTTTTTTGGCTGTGTCGACCACAAGTCCTTCATCAAACCTGCTTTCGATACCGCGGAGCTGGTAGTTCATGTGCAATGCGGTGACATCGCTCCAAGTGTCTCTGGCAAGACAAAGAAGTGCAACAGAATCGCCACCGCCGCTGACTGCAACGCCAATTCTTTTGGCCTCCGCCAACGCTGGGTGGCGAACCAGGAAATCGCGGAAGCAGGCGGCTACGTCCATCATGACCATCATCGCTAATTGCGAACCGCCCACTCCTATCCGCAACCCTAGCGCTTGAGATTCGCAACCGCTGCGCGCCAGTACGGAGCCATTTCGCGGCTTGCATATGCCCCGAAACCGATTTCATTTAGTTCGCCTATGGTCTGGCGGTAATGCTCCAGGATTGGGTCGGTAAGCATTTGCTTGCCTCGACGGAGAGTATTGAGCGCTACGGCAGTGGAGACTTCCATCAGCGGCTTGCGCTGCTGCGCTGCAGTTGTCTTGAGCAGTTCCCAATCCGCTTCGACTTGATCCCGTTCGGCTACTACCTTCTTCAGCGATTCCCATTCGCGCAGGAGCGCAGCCCGGTTGAGCGGAGGAGTATTGAAGTTTTCTGCTAGGTGACCGCTTCCGCGCTCCAATGCATCGAGTAGATCAGTCATGGTTCGAACGGAGCTTGCGCCGCGCAGCCAGCCTTCTTTTTCGAGAGTCTCCGAGATTTCGGCCAGTAGTTTGCCGCCAGCGCCCGAGACATCGGCCAGACCGGCGAGCACCCATACAGGCGAAGCATGGAATACGGCGAGCGAGATGAGTTCCACACCATTCCCAGCCGTGCGACGGACCAGAAAATCATCAGGCAGCGCATCCGTCTTGTCATAAGCACCCTCCACCTTTCCGACCTTTTCGATCAGGAAGCGAAGGCTCTGCTCCGCGATGGACTGATAGATCCGGGTGCGCCGGAAACTGAGTGGAAGTGTGACTTCGCTGCTTTCGCGCACCAGGCCCGCGGCCAGGGCAGTGAGGGCTCGCAAGCTACGCTCAGGCAAGCTGAGCAAATAGCTTTTATCGGGTTTTCTCATCCTTTTCGACTTTTCCGTCGCGGACATGGATAATGCGGTGGGCATGCGTGGCCACGTCGAGTTCGTGGGTGACCAGAATGATCGTATTGCCCTGAGCATAGAGGCGCTCGAACAATGCCATGATTTCGACACTGGTTGTGGAATCGAGGTTACCGGTCGGTTCGTCCGCAAGCAGGATCGAAGGATTGTTCACCAGTGCGCGAGCGATTGCGACGCGCTGGCGCTGACCGCCCGAAAGCTCGTTCGGCTTGTGATACATGCGATTGGCAAGATCGACCTGCTCAAGGCACTGCCTGGCACGCTCGAGCCGTTGGGCCTGGGTGAAGCCGGCGTAAATCAGCGGCAGTTCAACGTTATGAAGGGCTGTAGCGCGAGGCAGCAGGTTGAAGCTCTGGAAAACGAAGCCAATTTCCTTGTTTCTAATACGAGCCAACTCGTCATCGGACATCGTACTGACCAGGCTGCCGTTGATGTAGTAATCGCCGGAGGAAGGCGTGTCGAGGCATCCGATTAGATTCATGAGCGTCGACTTGCCAGACCCTGAGGGGCCCATGATGGCCACGTACTCGCCACGCTTGATCTCAATGTCAGTGCCATTGACGGCATTGATCACCTGATCACCCATGACGTACGTCTTCTTCAGGTCATAGGTGCGGATGACAATGCCATCACGCTTCAGTTGCTCGCCGCGAACTTTTGGATCCGTGGCTAGGGCAGTGGACATGGATTAGAATTCCGCCTTTGTATTGGTCTTGTTGTCTATTTTAACCTTCGCGTCATTGCGCAGTGTACGGATGATCTTGTAGGAGCCGGTAATTATTTCTTCATTTTCCTGAAGGCCACTGGTTACCTCGATCTCGGTTGCGCCAGTGATGCCGGTTTCAACCTTGCGGAATGTGGCTTGGCCATTCTTGATGACAAACACGCCTTGGATCTCTTCTTTGGCAGCTTTTGCTTCAGCCGGGGTCTTTGGTTCAGGCTTCTTCTCGCCGGCTGCTGCTGCTTCGAGGTCGCCCTTCTGACGCACCGTCAAAGCCTGAATCGGAATCGAAAGAGCTTTAGGGCGGGTGGCGGTGGTAACGCGGGCAGTGCAAGAGAGACCGGGACGAATTTCGTCGGGAGGATTTTCAAGGGCGACCACTACCTTGAAATCTTTGGCTTCCTGTGAGGAAATCGCGCTTTGTGAGGCGGCTAGACCCGTGGAGCGCAAGATTGCAGTGTTGCCGATCTCGATGACTTTACCGAAGAACTTCCTGCCTGGGATCGCGTCGATTGTCACTTCGGTGCGCTGGCCGAGGGCGACATTTACGATGTCTGTTTCGTCGACCTTCACTTCGGCGGTGATGATCGACATGTCAGCGATCGTCATGATCAGGCTGGCGGCGGAATTCTGGATGCCAGGAACAACCGTTTCGCCTACGCGGACAGGGAGATTTGTGACGACTCCATCGATCGGGCTAGTAGCAAAAGTGCGCTGCAGCACATCGGCGGCGGAACGCAGATTGGCCTGGCTCGCTGCCACGCGACGCTGAGCGGCGGTCAACTGCGCGGCCTGCTGTACCTTGGCGGCCATCAATTGGTTGACACGAGACTCAGATTCGCGCACGGCAGCCTGGCTGCCTTCGTAAGCGCTCTTTTTGGACTCGAATTCCTGGCGGGCGATCAGTTTCTCTTCAAACAGTTGTTTGGCACGATCAAAATCCTGACGAGCGCGTTCAGCATCCGATTTGGCGCGATCGATGGAGGCTTGGGCAGCCTTGATGTTCTCGTCTGCGGCACGAAGTCCAGCTTCCGTAGCCGAAGACTCTGCCTCAGAAGTAGCGACATTCGCCCGTTGGGCGGCAACTTGCGCCTCTGGCTGCACCGATTCCAGCTTGGCGAGTTGCTGGCCTTTGCGGACACGTTGGCCTTCGAGGACATTGATTTCCGTAATTCGTGCCGGTGTATTGGCGTTCGAACCGATATTGATGTAGTTGCGAGGCTTAATTTCACCCGAAGCAGTGACCTGCGAGACGAGGTCCTGACGCGCAACCATTGCGGTCGTAACAGATACGATCGCGTTTTGCTTCATCTTGTAGTTGGCAAACACTGCTGCGCCGCCCAAGACCAATGCGCCGATTCCAATGGCGACTTTCCACTTAGTTTTCAACGGTAACTCCCGGGAGAATAGACGACAGAAGGGGGTGAGAAGTTCTAAAAAGAATGATCTCTAACAATAGAGACTGTAAATAGCTCTAATTCTTACAGGATGACACAGCTATTTGCCCTTCAACCACTTGATGCTTTGGGGCCGCTTCCCAGAACAGGCCATGGAATCCGTCATACCTGACGAAATCGTTGCGCATGCAAGGTCCACTGCGGCTCGCAGGGCGAGTTCTTCGTTGGCACCAAGAGCGGTACGGCAATTGGTCTGGCCATTGAACTCCATACAAACTTCGACCCGGTATTGGCCGTAAGACATTGAATTATAAAAGAGTAAGCCGATGAAGGCTATTGCTCCCAAGGCGATCAGAACGCCCCATTTTAGATTCTTCATTCGGAAAAATATGGTGCCATTCGGCGGAATTTGTCGTAGCGCTGTTCGACCAACTCCTTGGGAGTGAGGCCGGACAATTCGGCCAAAGCCTTTCGGATCGATTCGCCGAGCATGGCAGCAGCAGCATCATGGTCTTGTTGAGCGCCACCTTCGGGTTCAGGAACAATCTCATCGATGATGCCGCGTTCGAGCAGATCGGGGGCCGTCAATTTGAGAGCTGCAGCGGCGAGCTCCGCCTTCGCTGAATCGCGCCAGATGATGGCGGCACAACTTTCCGGCGAGATCACGCTGTAGTAGGAGTTCTCAAGCATTAGTATCCGGTTGCCGACACCCATCCCCAAAGCGCCGCCTGAACCACCCTCACCAATGACCACAACAATGACTGGTACGCCGAGTCTTGCCATTTCACGCAGGTTATAGGCGATCGCCTCGGCCTGGCCGCGCTCTTCGGCATCAATTCCCGGGTATGCTCCGGGCGTATCGATCAGACAAATCACTGGCCGCTGAAATTTGTCGGCCATGAACATCAGGCGCATCGCCTTGCGGTAGCCCTCGGGTTTGGGCATGCCAAAATTCCGGGCGAGCTTCTGTTTAGTGTCGCGGCCTTTTTGCTGGCCGATCACCATGACGGGCTTGCCGTCCAGGAATGCGTAGCCGCCCACAATGGCAAGATCGTCACCATTGGCGCGGTCTCCATGCAGTTCGGTGAAGTCGGTGCAGATGCGCTGGATGTAGTCGAGGGCATGGGGTCGTTTGGGGTGTCGCGCCAATTGGACCTTCTGATAGGCGGGGTTCGGCTCGCTAGGAGCAGGCGCTGGCGCGGTATCGGGGTGTAGCGCGTGTATCCGTGCAGTGATGTCGGGGTTGGACATGAGTTAGGCGTCGCCGGAAGCTTCAAATGAATTCGGGCCAAAGAGCTTTGCGAGCTCACCCTGAAATTCCTTGTCCGCGCGGACTTTATTTGTCAGATCCAATGTTAGCGAAAAGTCGCGGCTCTTTTCGAGGACCAGTCGAACACTGGCTGGGCCGGGTTTGCGTTTCACGAGTTCGTCGAGCGCGGCGGCGCGCTGCTCTTCGTCCCCATTCAGACGGACACGCAATTGCAACATAGCTGGCAATTTCACTCGTGCGTTGTCAAGATCGACTAGATCCTGGATCGAAAGCCGGGGTGCCGAACCCTCGTCCACCAAGACCTTGGCAGTGATCATGACTGCCTTGTCTTCCTCAAGGTATTTCGAAAGATCGGTGAATTTGCTGGCAAAAACCATGCAATCTACCGTTCCGTGCAGATCTTCGAGCTGTAGAGCGGCCCACAACTCCTGCTTCTGATTGCGTTTGCGCTGGATGCCGGTAAGCAGTCCACAGACCTTGATTTCAACGCCACGCTCCAGCCCCACGAGATTCGACGTGTTGTGCGAGCCGAGATCGTTGATCTTGTCGCGATACTGATCGAGCGGATGACCCGTCACGTAGAAACCGAGGAGTTCCTTCTCGCCAGTGAGTTTCTGAGGGGCGTCCCAGTCAGGTACGAAGGGCAGTTCGCCTTCCGTGTGCTTTTCTTCACCGCCACCGAACAACTCGCCAAACAAACCCGATTGACCTGAATTGCGATCACGCGCCGCCCGGACGCCGGTTTCGATCGCGGCATCCAGGATCGCCATTTTTTGAGAGCGCATTCCCTTCAGCTCGTCCATTGCGCCACAACGGATCAGGGATTCAATGACGCGCCGATTGACGGCTTGCATGTCCACCCGCTCACAGAATTCGTAAAGCGACTCGAACTTGCCATCCTTGTCGCGAATCCTGATGATGGCTTCGACGGCGCTTGCGCCTACGTTCTTGATCGCGCCAAGGCCAAAGCGGATGCCATCTCCCGAAGGGGTGAAGTTCAAGTCGGAGATATTGACGCTTGGAGGCAGGACCGGAATTTGCCGCTCGCGGCATTCGTTGATATAGCGAACGACCTTGGCTGTGTTGCCGGTTTCCGACGTGAGCAGCGCGCTCATGAACTCAAGCTTGTAGTTTGCCTTGAGGAAAGCCGTTACGTAGGCGAGGTAGGCATATGCTGCCGAATGGCTCTTGTTGAAGCCATAACCGGCAAACTTCTCCATGTGGTCAAAGACCTTCTCGGCCTTCTTCGCGTTGAAGCCTTTGCGGATAGCGCCTTCGAGGAAGCGGGCGCGCTGTGCGGCCATTTCTTCGAGCTTCTTCTTACCCATGGCGCGGCGCAGCAAATCGGCGTCTCCAAGAGAGTAGCCGGCGAGCAGGTTTGCCATCTGCATCACTTGCTCCTGGTAGACCATCACGCCGTAGGTTTCCTCGAGGATTTGCTTCATGTCGGCAATCTCGTAGGTGACTTCCTTGCGGCCGTGCTTACGGTCGATGAAGTCGTCGATCATGTCCATCGGGCCGGGGCGGTAGAGTGCGTTGAGCGCAATCAGGTCTTCGAGACGGTCGGGAGCGTAACGGATAAGAATGTCCCGCATGCCGTCGGATTCGAACTGGAAGATCCCGGAAGTCTGGCCGTCGCAGAAAATCTTGTAAGCGGCCGGATCGTCAAGCGGTATGTCTTCGACAATGAGCTTCGTGTTCTGGTGGCGCTCGATCAGAGCGATGGTGTCGGCAATGATGGTAAGCGTGGTTAGACCCAGGAAGTCCATCTTGAGCAGCCCGAGTTTTTCGAGGCCGATCATGTCGTACTGGGTGACGATTTCGTCCTTGTTGGTGCGATAAAGCGGGACAAGGTCTTTGAGAGGTCTTGGCGAGATGACCACTCCGGCAGCGTGGATGCTGGCGTTGCGCGCCATACCCTCGAGACGGATGGCGATCTCGAGCAGCTCCTTCACCTTCGGGTCTTTCTTCGACATTTCGCCGAAGTTGGGCTCCATTTCCATCGCCTGCTTGAGCTTGATGTTGAGGGGTTGCGTGGGAACGAGTTTGGTGAGCTTGTCTACATCGGCAAAGCTCATGTCCATGACGCGTCCGACGTCCTTAATCGCTGCGCGTGCGCCAAGCGTTCCGAAGGTGATGATCTGCGCTACTTGTTCGCGACCGTATTTCTCGGTAACGTACTTGATCACTTCGCCACGTCCCCGCGTACAGAAATCGATGTCGATATCGGGCATAGAGACGCGTTCGGGATTGAGAAAGCGCTCGAAGAGCAGGTTGTAGGGCAGAGGATCGATGTCGGTGATTTCCATCGCGTAGGCGACGAGAGAACCGGCGGCAGATCCACGACCTGGGCCAACGGGGATTCCGCTTTGCTTGGCGTGACGGATGAAGTCCCAAACGATCAGGAAATAGCCGGGGAACTGCATCTGCTGGATGATGCGGATCTCAGTTGTCAATCGCTCTTCGTAAACATCGAGGGGATAGCGCAGCTTTCCTTGTGCCGCCAGAATTTCGAGCTTGGATCGGCGCTTCTCAAAACCGGCCCGCGCGACCCATTCAAAGTAGCTGTCGACGGTGTGATTCTCGGGAATCTGGAAGACAGGGAAGGGGTCCTTGACGCTTTCGAGCTTGAGCTTGCAACGCTGGGCGATATCCCAGGTGGCATCGAGGGCTCGCGCGTTGGCCGGAAACAGCTTCTCCATTTCCGCACGGGTCTTGAGGTAGAACTCGGGCGTATCGAACCGCATGTGGTTCGGGTCGGACAAGGTGCGGCCGGTCTGGATGCAGAGCATTGCTTCATGCGCGTTGGGGTCGGAGGCGCGCAAGTAGTGGGCGTCGTTTGTGACAACCAGCGGGATGCCCGTGTCGAGGGCCAGGCAGTTCAACTCGGGGATGACCTTTCGATCAGGTTCGAGGCCGTGGTCCTGCAGTTCGAGGTAGAAATTGCCTTTGCCGAAGATGTCCTGATACTCATAGGCGAGGCGCTTGGCTTCGTCGTACTTGTTGTTGAGAAGCGCTTCCTGTACGTCGCCGCGAAGGCAGGCGGAGAGGCAGATCAGGCCTTTGGAATGCCGCGCAAGCAGCGACTTGTCAACGCGAGGCTTCTGGTAGAAGCCGTCGATGTAGCCGGTCGAGACCAGCTCGATCAGGTTGCGATAGCCTTCCTGGTTTTCGCACAGCAAGACGAGATGGTTGTAGCGGTTGCCGGCCGACTTGACGGTGTAAGGCTGCTGGGTGACATACATCTCGCAGCCGATGATGCCGTTGATCCCCTGGCCTTTGGCTGCGTTGTAAAATTCAGAACCGCCAAACAGGTTGCCATGATCAGTCATGGCGATGGCCGGGGCGTTTTGTTCGGCGACTACTTCCATCATCTGAGAGATTTCGCAGGCACCGTCAAGGAGGGAGTAGTCGGTATGGCAATGGAGGTGGATGAAGGGTGCTTTGTCGCCCATGGGGAAACCACAGTTTAGCGTCTGGGGTTCAGCGTGGGTAAAGGCGGAATTTTTAGATCGTGATGCGCGGGGCGATAAATTGTCTCGGGGCGGTCAAATGAACGCGCAAGAGCAGTTCGTTGAACTCGTCGATGCTGGGCGAAGTGGGCATCTTGAAGGCAATTGGTTGTGGTGGTGTTGGAAGCTGAGTCGACCCGCAAATACTGATAGGCCGGCTTGCCCGCAGTGAAGGCCGAGCAGAAGAGCAGCAGGAAAAAGATGACGGGCGAAGAAACCATGACAAAGCAAATCGGGACGGCCGTGTGAAACGCGCGAAAATGAGAGACATGGAGCTACTACTGCTGGCCATGGTGGCTGGTTTACAAGCGCAGAGTGGGGCCTGCCCTGCAAAACACGTGCCTGCGACGTTGACTGTCGAGGTGCGGGAGCGAAGTGTAATGGAGCCGGTACGAGGGCTAACCGTGGAGGACCTGCGATTGAGCGGCAAGGGTGTAGAGGGCCCGCCGATGGGATTGGCGAGCGCATTGCCGGCCGATATCGCCGTTCTGATCGAAGATCGATCGAGGGGCGGCTTGATCGCAGGGGCGGCTGATCTGTTTGTGAAAAGCCTGTTGCCCGGGGACAGAGTGGCGGTGATGACTTATGGAGTTTCGACCAAGCGACAACTCGCATGGTCGAGCGACCCGAACGCAATCCGGCTGGCAATGGAAAAAGGCGCGGACGGGCTGAGCCTTCAGATTGCGAGGCCATTTTATGGTGTCGTCGATGCGTTGAAGCTGTTCGACAAACCCGTTGCCGGACGCCAGCGGGTGATTTTCATGCTGGGAGATGATCTCGACAATGGGTCGCAGATTCGTGTGGAACAGTTGGCTGCAAACCTCATCGAAGAGCGGGTGACGCTCGACTTGGCGATCGACCCTGCCCCCCAGAGATTCATTCCGAGGGTAAACGTGCGGCCACCCACGGTGGGGAACGATTCGCCTGCGATGCGGCAACCGCTGGTCGGCCAGCAGAGCGTATTGGCGTTGGCGGAAGCCTCTGGCGGGACGGCAGAGAAGTATGTACGGGCTGAGTTTTTTGCGGCGATGCGGGAGAGGCAGAAGCAGAGGGTGACACTGGTGTATTGCGTGGAGAAAAAACATGCCGATCAAGCGCCAGCAGTTGAACTGAGCGATCAGGCGAAGTTGAAATGGCCAGATGTTGAAGTTCGTGGTCCCGGGAGGAAGTAAGTGAGTGAGATTCGATTGCTGATCGAGGCAGCCGATTTTGCTGCTCGCTTGCACCGCGATCAGCGGCGCAAGGATGCCGAAGCATCGCCATATATCAACCATCCGATTGCGGTTGCGCATGTCCTCGCGAGCCATGGGGTTTCTCAAGACGTCGAACTGTTATGCGCAGCGCTGCTCCACGACCTTTTCGAAGATACAGATTGTTCCGCGGGGGAGATGGAAGAGCGATTCGGGTTGAGAGTGACTTCGATTGTGCAGGAGCTCACCAATGACAAGTCGATCCCCAAGGATCAGGTGAAGCAAAGGCAAATCGAGAAAGCTCCTAAAATGTCTCGTGATGCCAAGCTGGTGAAGCTGGCGGACCGGATTTGCAACCTGACCGATATCCTCGAGACGCCACCCTTTGAGTGGAGCTTTGAAAAGAAACGCGCCTACTTTGAAAGCTCTGTGCTGCTGGTGGATGGCTTGCGCGGAGCACATCCGGAGCTCGAAGCCAAAGCGGAGGAGCTCTTGGGCCGATCCAGCGAGATTTGTTGAATTGCGGGTTGCGTACCTTTTCAGCCGTCTCCGCCCTGAGCTTCGCCACTCGGGCTCATTGAAAAATCGCATTGAATACTCCTGCGTGTAAGGTCCAAGCGGAGTTTCCCCTTGCAACCGAACAACGAGGAGGATTGGATTTGGGATGCCTGAGAAACGAGAATTGATACTAGGCGCCAATTTCGAGTTCGCGCAATTTGGCCAGGCTCGCCTTAATGCCGTGTACGCCGTCGAAATAGAGGTTGCCGAAATTGATGTAGCGATAACCTTGCTGCCATGCCGTCACGGCAGAGTCGTAGCTGCCAAGCGCAATTCCAGCGGTCTTGCCCATCTTGGCCACGCGAGCGGGGAAGTCGGCTAGAAACTTCTGAACATCCGGATGACCGATCTCGCCGATGTGCCCCAGCGCCGCCGACAGATCCATTGGCCCTGCCAGTACCACATCGACTCCATCGACTGCGGCAATGGCTTCTACCTGATCGAGCGCTTCGATGGACTCGACCTGCACCACAATCAGGGTTTCTGAATTGGCATGCGCCAGATAGTCGCTCCACTGTATGTCGTTGTAGAACGTCCACATGGGAGAGATTCCCCGCGTGCCAACTGGTGGATACTTTGCGTACTGGACGGCAAGACGCGCCTGTTCCGCATTGTCGATCTGCGGCACCATCACCGCTTGAGCGCCAATATCAAGCGCCTTTTTCATCAGGTTCGGATCGAGACCAGCTATGCGGACCATCGGCATGGATCCAGATTGGCGGACCAGCGGCGGCAGGAGTTCAATCGACTCCGAGCCGAAGCTCGAATGCTCGGTGTCGATCCAGACAAAGTCGACTCCAGTCGTAGCCGTAATTTTTGCAGCCAGGGGCGTCGGGCCCATCGTGGCCGCACCCCAGGCGGTTTTGCCGGATGCAAGCAGTTTCTTAATTTTGTTCTCGAAGGGATTAGACAATGGGCACCTGAGCCATAAAGGATTGAAGAGCTACAAACTCGGAAGTAATGTCGATGGTTGAGCTGTCGGCCGGAGCGCTTGCGCCGCCATAGACACCGGAAACCAGCCATGAGCCATCATCGTTCTGCAGTGCCGCAAGCCCCGGGCTGACTTGGGCCACGAGCGCCAGATCATCCGCATTCCGCGACATTCGGTATGTCCAGGCAGCACCCCAACCAATCTTGCCGCTCTGCGGAGTCTGATAACGATCTGGACCCGCATGAGCGCTAGCGGCCAGGAACTTGCGCGCCAACTCTAGCCAGTGGCTGTCGCCAGTCGCACCGGCAAGCGAACTCAACAGGGCGGCGCTGATGCCGTACTGGAAATAGTATTGCCGCGGCTTGGATGGGTCGACGAGATGAGAGCCCGCTTCCGCATCCGGATATGCAGTCACCAGCCCGTTGCGCCAACAAGTATAGAGACCGCGTGCGAGATCTGGCTGCGCCCTGTAGAGATTCTCAAGCCACCTGCCCGCTTGCTTCGCCAGATCGAGATGGCCAGCCCATAGTGAGGCCAAGCCGGCCATGCTGGTTGTCATGACCTCCTCAAGGCTGTGAGCTTCATCGGCGAAAAATCCGCCCGAAGAAGCATTGTGGTGTGTGGCAATGTATGCCGAGAGTTGCCTCGCCAACGAGAATCGGCCAGCCATCATTGCGGCACAGCAGATCCACGAATGAGGATACGTCCGGTAGATGGTGAACCAGGGGACGCCCGTTCCATCGAGATCCCCGTCCGGCTTTAAGAGGCGAGACTCTATGTGGTCGAGCACGAGGTGAGCCTCGCGCGTATAACCGTGAGCCAAGAGCGCG
>Ga0163144_10001403_pt1 | contig 56994 bp, 43 predicted proteins | sample OliLak19BULKMAT1_FD_123175 | JGI IMG/M metagenome (GOLD analysis project Ga0163144, IMG submission 123175) | Freshwater microbial mat bacterial communities from Lake Vanda, McMurdo Dry Valleys, Antarctica - Oligotrophic Lake LV.19.BULKMAT1 | ecosystem: Environmental > Aquatic > Freshwater >...
GACTCCGTGCGCGGCGCCAGCGCCTTCGCGTCGTGGGCGGGAGCGTCCGTCGAGTCGCGCATGGGCCGTGTCGCCGCCACCGCGGTCCCGACAACGCCACCCACCGTCATCGCGGCGGCCGCACCGACAGCCGCCTTCGCAATCAAATCGCGTCGTGAAATCATGGCCGCTCCTTATCTGGATTTCGACGTCGCGGGCTGCGACGCGACGACGCCGATGCAGCGCGACTGCCTCGGCCGCTATCAAAGGAGGAGCGCTCTGACGAGACTGCGGCGGAAGGAGCTTGAGCTGGGCGACGCGGGTCAGAAGTGTCAGTGCTCCGCGGCTTTTGTCAAGGAAAAACTCATGGGATCCCTCACCGCAACCGAGTGGGCTCGGATCACCAGACGAGGATGACCGCCGCCGCACTCCGCCTCTCCGACGGTCGCTCCGCAGGGCGGTGCAGAGGCCAGGGCCCCGAGACTGGCGGTCCGATGTCCAGGCGCGGCTACCGCGGTCGTGCTGGCGGGCGGTTCAGCTCGGCTCGCGGGTTCGCTCTCGGGTTCTAAGGATAGCGGTCGGCATAGCGGACGGCCCCTGGGGCTACCGGTTTTCCGCCGCGCATCCCGGGATCTGGCGTCCGGGATGGATACCGCGATGCTGCGACGCCCGGAATCGATCCGGTCGCGGCCATGCCCCTGACGCCAATCGCTCGCGGATGCGGGGTACGAGAGCGTTCAAGACTCCCCACGCTTGGACCCGAATGCCTTCGCGGTTGAAGTGGATGGCATCCTTGAACAGGTCGGGATCGGCGGGAACGAACGCCGCGAGGTCGATGAAGAGGAGGGAGTGGGCCTCCGCGTAGCGCGCGAGGACCCGATTCTGAAAGTCCGCCATCCGACGCATGTCGGCGTAGCGATACGGCCACCAGCCTTTGTTGAGGGACCGGTGGATGAGGGAATCCGATTGCGGACGAAGCCGCATGCCGTCGCTCACGAGCCACACGAACGAGCTCACCGCGAGCTCGGCGTCGACGCCGCTGAGAGAGGTGCGGATGTTTTCGAGGTCGGTGAGAATGACCGGTAGTTGGAGCGGAAGGGATCGGCTTGCGAGGTCGGGTTGCTGCTCGTTGACGTCGGCGGGCCAGGTAAGGTGATACGGCGGCTTCTCCGGCTCGGTACCGTCGCCGACCTTCCGTTGGAGCAGCGCGCGATCGATGCGATGCACGAGCGCGGAGTAAGGACGAATTTTTGCGGGCAGACGTTGCCAGGCGCCATTGGGTGATGCGTACAACGGCTCGCGGGCGGGCACTGGAACGTCGATCAGCTGGGGGAACTGAAATTGATTCGCGCCCTCGTAGTACACGACGAGATCCGGCTCCGCCGGCAGCAGCTCCTGCCGCACGATCGCCGCGAAGCTGCTCGAGCCGAGCCCTTCACGGCCGGCGTTGATGATGTCGAAACGCACGGACGGCGCGGCGCGCTCGGCCCATAGGTTCAGCCAGTACCCGACGAGCTCGGGATACGAAGACGGATAGTCGTGGCTGCCGACCGTCGTCGAGGCTCCGACGAATGCCACGCGAACGGTGGATTTCGGCTTGTTGAGAAGAATCTCCGGCCCTCGCCACCCGAAGCGGTTGGTCACCAAGCCGAGTGGGGTCGTGACCGAGGGCGGAAATCGAAATACGGGTTGGGTGTTCGGCTCGATCGGGTCGAAGACCGTGATCGGGGAGCGGAGCGTTCGTAGCGCCCCCACTTTGCATCCGAGCTCGGCGACGAAACGCGCGTTCCATTGTCGGTAGAGATCGGATTCGAGAGGGGTGCGGCCGCCGTCCTCCTTGCGCAGTGTGAGCATGCGGCCGTCGATGGCGCGCCGGTTTGGCAGCGGCGGCGGCCTGCGATCGATCCAGCTCGGGTCGACGTCGTCCGCATGCGGCAACGTCGACGCGAGAGCGCCGAGTGATGGCTCGGGTGTCTGCGGCAGCATGTAGGGAGTCGGTAGCATCCCGGCCGTGAGCGGAATCCCTTCGAAGAGACGGGTGGCGGTCTCCAGAAGTCCCAGCGTCGCACTGGTGACGACGACCATGAGAAGCACGGACGCCAGCAGTCGCGCCGCTCGTTGCGTGAGGGAGGGGGAGCGCACCCGCAGCTCGTAGCGTGCTTGAGGACTCCCGGAAACCGTCACGGGACGTGCCCGACCGCGGCACGCCCTGCATCCTCCCCGTCGACCGAGGGCGCGACTGCGCTCGTCAGCGCTCCGCGGCCAGGATCGCCTTCAGCTTCGAAAACTCTACCGGCTTCACCGTGTGGAGATCGAAGCCCGCTTCCATGGCGCGCTGCTTGTCCTTGTCCTGGCCGTAGCCGGTCATGGCGATGATGCGGGTGGCGGCGAAGCCTTCGGCGCGCAGCCGACGGCAGACCTCGTAGCCGTCCATGCCGGGCAAGCCGATATCGAGGAGGATGACGCTCGGGCGCTGGGCGAGCGCCGTGGCCAAGGCTTGCACGCCTTCGTGCGCGATCGTCACGGCGTGGCCGTCGAGCTCGAGCAATATGCCGAGGCTTTCGGCTGCGTCGACGTTGTCGTCGACGACGAGGATGCGATGGAGCCGCGCTGCGACGGCAGCGCCGCCGTTCGCGCTCGGTGCGGGCGCGACGGTCGCGGTGTCGGCGAGCCGCGGCAGACGGATCACGAACTCCGCGCCGCAGCCTGGTCCCGCGCTCGCGGCCCGTACGGTCCCGCCGTGCAGCTCGACGAGCTTCTTCACGAGCGAGAGCCCGATGCCGAGCCCGCCCTGCGCCCGGTCGGGCGTCCGCTCGCCTTGGGCGAACAGCTCGAACGCCTCCGAGAGCATCTCCGCCGAGAGGCCGATGCCGCGGTCGCGGACGGCAATGACGGCCTCGTCGCCCTCGGGGCGCGTCGTCAGCTCGATGATGCCGTTCTCGTTCTGGTACTTGGCGGCGTTGTTGAGGAGGTTGGCGACGACCTGCGTGAGGCGCGACGCGTCGCCGCGCACCGACACCGCTTCGTCCGGCAGGTTCACGCGCAGCTGGTGATGCTGCGCGTTGATGAGCGGTGCGCTGGTCTCGACGGCGCCCGCGATCACGGTTTCGAGATCGACCGGCTCGAGCCGCAACTGGATCTTGCCTTGGGTGATGCGCGACACGTCGAGCAGGTCGTCGACGAGCCGCGTCAGCTGATCGGCCTGACGCTCGATCACGTCGTAGCACCAGACGAGCTGCGGATCGTCGGTGCCCTTGAGGCGCATGACGCTGACGGCGTTCTGCACGGGGGCCAACGGATTCCGCAGCTCGTGCGCGAGCAGGGCCAGGAACTCGTCCTTCCGGCGGTCGGCTTCGCGCAGCTTGTCGGCGAGCTCCGTCTGTTTGATCATCGCCGCCTGCAGCTCGGTCGTGCGCTCGGCGACGCGTTCCTCGAGCTCACGATTCAGGCGCTCGAACTCGCGCGTCTTCCGATACAGCTCGGCAAACACGCTGACCTTGGCGCGCAGCAGCTCCGGCACGACGGGCACCGACACGTAGTCGACGGCGCCCGACTCGTAGCCCTTCAGACGGTCGAGGTCGGTGAGATGCACGGCCGACACGAAGATGATCGCGGTTTTGCGGTAGCGCGGATGCTGGCGAATCATCTCCGCCAGCTCGAAGCCGTCGATCTCGGGCATGCTGACGTCCATCAGCACGATCGTGATGTCGTTCTTGAGGAGCAGCTCGAGCGCTTCGCGTCCCGAGCTGGCTTTGATGAGGTTCTCGCCGAGGTCGCTCAGCATGGCCTCGTAGCTGAGCAGCTTCCCGGGCTGATCGTCGACGAGGAGGATATTGACCTTGTCGACGGAGTTGAAAGGTCCGAGCGCCATGGGGGTCAGCGGTGCAGCCACATGCGGAGCGCCGACAAGAGCTGCTCGGTATTGACGGGTTTCGCCAGGTAGTCGGACGCGCCCGCGTCGAGACACTTTTCGCGATCCCCCTTCATGGCTTTCGCGGTGAGCGCGATGATCGGCAGACGGCGGAACTCGGGCTTCTGCCGGATCGCCGTCATGGTCTGATAGCCATCCATCTCCGGCATCATGATGTCCATGAGCACGATCGCCACCTCGGGCGTGCTCTCGAGCGTGGCGATCGCTTCGTAGCCGGTGCCCGCGGTCAGCACCTCCATGCCGCGCCGTTCGAGGACGCTGCTGAGCGCGAAGATGTTCCGGATGTCGTCGTCGACGACCAGCACCTTCTTGCCGACGAGATCGTCGTCGGACCGGTGCAGGCGCTCGAGCATCTGTTGCTTGTCCGGCGGCAGGTCGGTGAGCACGCGGTGGAGGAAGAGGGACGTCTCGTCGAGCAACCGCTCGGGCGACTCGACCCCTTTCACGACCACGCTGCGGGCCAGGCTATGGAGCTTGGCATCCTCCTCGAGCGAGAGCTCTTTCCCGGTGAACACGACGACGGGAACGTCGCCGAGCTCGTCGTCGTCGCGCATCTTTTCGAGGACCTCGAAGCCCGACATGTCGGGGAGCCGGAGATCGAGCACGACACAGTCGTACGGGCGCTCGCGCATGGCGGCGATCGCGTCGATGCCGGTCTCGGCGGTCGTGATCTCGATGTCGGTATGACCGAGCAGCTCGGAGATGCTCAACTGCTCGGCGGCATTGTCCTCGACCACCAGCAGCTGGCGTTGGCGCGGCGCCGCGTAGTCCTTGATGCGGGTCAGCGCCGTCTCGAGCCCTTCGGTGCTGGTCGGCTTCGGCAGGAAGCTGAACGCGCCGCGCGAGAGACCATGCTGGCGATCCTCGTCGAGCGTGACGATCTGCACCGGAATGTGGCGCATCGTCGGGTCCTGCTTCAGCTGGCTCAGCACCGTCCAGCCGAGCATGTCGGGCAAGAAGACGTCGAGCGAGATGGCGGTCGGGTGATACTCGCGCGCGAGCACGAGGGCCTCGGCTCCGCGCGCCGCGGCCAGCACCTTGAAGCCTTGCGCGTGCGCTTGGTCGACGAGCACCCGGGCGTAGCTCGGGTCGTCCTCGACGACGAGCAGCACGGCGTCGCCCTCCACGATGGTCTGGCGATCGTCCGGAACGGACTCGACCGGCCGATCCCAGCGCGCGGTCGGCAACGCCGCCGGTCGCGTGGCGACGTCGGTCGTCTCGGCGCCCGTCTGCATCGACGCGCCGACGTACGTCTGCGGCAGATAGAGCGTGAACGAGCTGCCGACGTTCGGCGTGCTGCGCAGCTGGATTTCGCCACCGAGCAAGCTCGCGAGCTCGCGGCTGATGGCGAGACCGAGACCAGTGCCGCCGTATTTCCGGCTCGTGCCGGCGTCGGCCTGCTGGAAGGCCTCGAAGATGATGCGTTGCTTCTCCTGCGGGATGCCGATGCCGGTGTCGGCGACCTCGAAGGAGATCACGCCGGCGGCGTGCTTCAGCACGGGGTGGTCAGGGCTCCACCCGTTGGCGGCCGCCTTGACGTGCACCCCCACGCCACCCTGCTCGGTGAACTTGAAGGCGTTCGAGAGCAGGTTCTTCAGCACCTGCTGCAAGCGTTTGGCGTCGGTCACCATCATCGGGCTGACGCCGCTGTCCATCTGGATGGTGAGCGTCAGATGACGGTTCTCCGCCTCGTGACGGAACGGTCGCGCCACACCGTCCAGCAGATTGGCGAGCACGACCTCCTCCGCGACGACGGTCACCGTGCCCGACTCGATCTTCGACAAGTCGAGAATGTCGGTGATCAGGTTCAGGAGATCCGTGCCGGCGCCGTGGATCGTGCGCGCGAACTCGACCTGCTTGCCGGTCAAGTTGCCCTCGACGTTCTCGCCGAGCTGTTGGCCGAGGATCAGGATGCTGTTCAGCGGCGTCCGGAGCTCGTGCGACATGTTCGCGAGGAACTCCGACTTGTACTTCGAGGTGAGGGCGAGCTCGGTGGCCTTTTCTTCCAAAGCGCGCCGCGCCTGTTCGATCTCTTGGTTCTTGCGCTCGACCTCGGCGTTCTGCTCGGCGAGCTCTTGCGCCTTCTGGGCGAGCTGCTCGTTGGTGAGCTGCAGCTCGCTCTGCTGCGTCTGTAGCTCGGCGGCGAGCTGCTGGGACTGCTTCAGGAGGCCTTCGGTTTGCATCGTGGCTTCGATGCTGTTCAGCACGATGCCGATGCTGGCCGTCAGCTGCTCGAGGAAGGCGAGCTGCGATGCGGTGAACGCGCTCAGCGACGCGAGCTCGATCACGGCCTTCACCTCGTCTTCGAAGAGCACCGGCAGCACGATCACGTTGCGCGGCGCCGCCTCGAAGAGACCCGAGCCGATCGGCACGGTATCTGCCGGCAGATCGTTCAGGACGACGCGGCGTTTCTCGATGGCGCACTGGCCGAGCAGGCCATGGCCGATGCGGAGCGATTCAGGATGTCCGTTGTGGCCGTTGTCGGCGAAGGCGGCGACGAGCTTCAGCTCGGGCGCGTCGCCGCTTTCGACGCGGTAGATCACGCCTTGGTGCGCGTGCACGAGCAGCGTCAGCTCGGAGAGCAGCATGCGGCCGACGGCGCCGAGATCGCGCTGGCCCTGCAACATGCTGGTGAAGCGGGCGAGGTTGGTCTTCAGCCAGTCCTGCTCGGTGTTGCGGTCGGTGGTGAGGCGCAGGTTGTCGATCATCGTGTTGATGTTGTCTTTGAGCTCGGCGACCTCGCCGCGGGCCTCGACCTGAATCGAGCGGGTCAGATCGCCTTGGGTCACGGCGGTCGCGACCTCGGCGATGGCGCGCACCTGCGTCGTCAGGTTGGCGGCGAGCAGGTTGACGTTCCCGGTCAGATCCTTCCACGTGCCAGCGGCGCCCGGGACGTTGGCCTGGCCGCCGAGCCGGCCTTCGACGCCAACCTCGCGGGCGACCGTCGTCACCTGGTCGGCGAAGGTCGCGAGCGTGCCCGTCATGTCGTTGATCGTCTCGGCGAGCGCGGCGACCTCGCCCTTCGCGTTCACCGTGAGCTTCGGCTTCAAGTCGCCGTTGGCGACGGCCGTCACGACCTTCACGATACCGCGCACCTGCTCGGTGAGATTCGCGGCCATGACGTTCACGTTGTCCGTCAAATCCTTCCACGTGCCGGCGACGCCGGGCACCTGCGCCTGGCCGCCGAGCTTGCCCTCGGTGCCGACCTCGCGCGCGACGCGCGTCACCTCGGCGGCGAAGGCGTTCAGCTGATCGACCATCGTGTTGATGGTGACCTTGAGCTCGAGGATCTCGCCCTTCACGTCGACCGTGATCTTGCGCGACAAGTCGCCGCGGGCGACGGCGGTCGTCACCTCGGCGATGTTGCGGACCTGGGTCGTCAGGTTGGCGGCGAGCAGATTGACGTTGTCGGTCAAATCCTTCCACGTGCCGGCGACGCCGGTCACGTTGGCCTGGCCGCCGAGCTTGCCGTCGGTGCCGACCTCGCGTGCGACGCGCGTGACCTCGGCGGCGAACGAGCGGAGCTGCTCGACCATCGTATTGAGCGTCTCTTTCAGGTTGAGCAGCTCGCCGCGGACGTCGACGGTGATCTTCTTCGACAAGTCGCCGCTGGCGATGGCGGTCGCGACCTCGGCGATGTTGCGGACCTGGGCCGTCAGGTTGCCGGCCATGAAGTTCACGCTGTCGGTCAAATCCTTCCAGGTGCCGGCAACGCCGGGCACCTGGGCCTGGCCGCCGAGCTTGCCTTCGGTGCCGACCTCGCGGGCGACGCGCGTCACCTCGCCGGCGAAGCCGTTCAGCTGATCGACCATCGTGTTGATGGTGTCCTTCAGCTCGAGCACCTCGCCCTTCACGTCGACCGTGATCTTGCGCGAGAGATCGCCGCGCGCGATCGCCGTCGTCACCTCGGCGATATTGCGGACCTGGGTGGTGAGATTGGCGGCGAGCAGGTTGACGTTGTCGGTCAAGTCCTTCCAGGTGCCGGCGACGCCGGGTACCTGGGCCTGGCCGCCGAGCTTGCCTTCGGTGCCGACCTCGCGCGCGACGCGCGTCACCTCGGAGGCGAAGGCGTTCAGCTGATCGACCATCGTGTTGAGCGTGTCCTTCAGGTCGAGAATCTCGCCGGACACGTCGACGGTGATCTTCTTCGACAGGTCGCCGCTGGCGATCGCGGTCGCGACCTCGGCGATGTTGCGGACCTGGGCCGTGAGATTGCTGGCCATGAAGTTGACGCTGTCGGTGAGATCCTTCCAGGTGCCGCCGACGCCGGGCACGAGCGCCTGGCCGCCGAGCCGGCCGTCGGTGCCGACCTCGCGGGCGACGCGCGTCACCTCGGAGGCGAAGGCGTTCAGCTGGTCGACCATCGTGTTGAGCGTGTCCTTGAGCTCGAGGATCTCGCCCTTCACGTCGACCGTGATCTTGCGCGACAGGTCGCCGCGCGCGACGGCGGTCGCGACCTCGACGATGTTGCGCACCTGGCCGGTCAGGTTGCTCGCCATCGAGTTGACGCTGTCGGTGAGATCCTTCCAGGTGCCGGCGACGCCGGGCACTTGCGCCTGGCCGCCGAGCCGGCCTTCGGTGCCGACCTCGCGCGCGACACGCGTCACCTCGGCGGCGAACGCGTTCAGCTGATCGACCATCGTATTGATGGTGACCTTGAGCTCGAGCACCTCGCCCTTCACGTCGACCGTGATCTTGCGCGAGAGGTCGCCGCGGGCGACGGCGGTCGTCACCTCGGCGATGTTGCGGACCTGCGTGGTCAAGTTGGCGGCGAGCAGGTTGACGTTGTCGGTCAAATCCTTCCACGTGCCGGCGACGCCGGGGACGGCCGCCTGACCGCCGAGGCGGCCTTCGGTGCCGACCTCGCGCGCGACGCGTGTCACCTCGGACGCGAAGCCGTTCAGCTGGTCGACCATCGTGTTGAGCGTTTCCTTGAGCTGCAGCACCTCGCCGCTGACGCTGACGGTGATCTTCTTCGACAAGTCGCCGCGCGCGATCGCGGTGGCGACCTCGGCGATATTGCGGACCTGCGCCGTCAGGTTGCTGGTCATCGAGTTGACGTTGTCGGTCAGATCCTTCCAGGTGCCGCCGACGCCGGGCACCTGGGCCTGGCCGCCGAGCTTGCCTTCGGTGCCGACCTCGCGGGCGACGCGCGTCACCTCGCCGGCGAAGGCGTTCAGCTGATCGACCATCGTGTTGATGGTGTCCTTGAGCTCGAGGATCTCGCCGCTGACGTTCACCGTGATCTTGCGCGACAAGTCGCCGCGCGCGACGGCCGTCGTCACCTCGGCGATGTTGCGGACCTGGGCCGTCAGGTTGCCGGCCATGGCGTTCACGCTGTCGGTCAGATCCTTCCAGGTGCCGGCGACGCCGGGCACGACGGCCTGGCCGCCGAGCTTGCCTTCGGTACCGACCTCGCGCGCGACGCGCGTCACCTCCGACGCGAACGAGCGCAGCTGATCGACCATCGTGTTGATGGCTTCCTTGAGCTGGAGGATCTCGCCCCGCACGTCGACCGTGATCTTGCGCGACAAGTCACCGCTCGCGACGGCGATCGTGACCTCGGAGATGTTGCGGACCTGCGCGGTCAGGTTGCTCGCCATCGAGTTGACGGACTCGGTGAGATCCTTCCAGACGCCGCTCACGCCCGGCACCTGCGCTTGGCCGCCGAGCTTGCCGTCCGAGCCGACCTCGCGCGCGACGCGGGTCACCTCCGACGTGAAGACGCCGAGCTGCTCGATCATCGTGTTGACGATCGTCGCGGAGCGCAGGAACTCGCCTTGCAGCGGCCGGCCGTCGACGTCGAGGCGCATGGTCTGCGTCAGGTGGCCCTGGGCGACGGCGGCGATCGCGCCAGTCACCTCCGTGGTTGGTCGGAGGAGGTCGTCGACGAGCGTGTTCACCGACGCTTCCATCTCGCCCCAGGCGCCCTTCGAATGATCGAACTGCGCGCGCTCGCGCGTCTTGCCCTCGCGGCCGACCACTTGCCCGATGCGCCGGAGCTCTTCGGCGATCTTGTGATTGGCGGCGACGATCTCGTTGAACGCGTCGGCAATCTTGCCGTCGAGGCCAGTCAGCTCACCCGGCAGCTGCACGGAAAAATCGCCGCTCCGCACGCGTTGCAGCGCGTGCAGGAGCTGGCGGCGGTCGAGCACCGCGTCGCTCGCCGTCGCCACGACGGCCGAGGCACCACCCTCAGGGGTTCGCTTCATCGCTGGACTCTCCACGGACATCGATGACGGGCGCGTCTCGGCGCCGGCGTGCGGTGTAGATCCGATTGTCGGTACAAGGATTGGCGTTTCGGGTGGGCGACGGTGCCCACCTGCTGCGCCGGATTCCTTCTAGCGTTTGCGAGGAAACGTAGACAACTCGCCAAGGGCGTTGACGGTTTCCGCCGCCGGCAAGGCGCTCCGAGGAACTACGTAGGGAATGCGGCGGACGCGGCAACCGCGCCGCGACCGGTCATGCGAACGGGCAGACGACGCCGGCCGGTGACCGTCGTCGCCGCAGCTTGCCGCTAGCGCAGGATCTGCAGCAGGATCATCAACTGCGCGAGCACGCCGGCACTGAACAGCAGGGTACGCAGCAGGGGGATGCCCGCCATGTACACGAGCGTGTACGCGATCCGGGCGACGAGGAAGAGCTGGGACGCGAACGCCGTCGTCGCGTTGGCCTTGCCGCCGAGGTGCGCCACCAGCACGAGACAGGCGAACGGCAGCAGGTTCTCGACCATGTTCGCGTGGGCGCGCCGCGTGCGGAGGATCCAGGGCGGGACGGTGAAATCGGTATCGCGATTGCCGAAGCCCCACGTGGGTCCGCCCGGCATCTGCAGCAGGACCGTCACGCCGGGATAGGGAATCACCAGGCAGAGCACCGCCGACCAGACGAGCATCCAGAGATCCGTCGTCATCGCATTCTCCTTTAGGCCGGAAGTTTCCGGACGGTGACGGCGGTGCCGTAGGCGGCGACCTCGCTCATCAGGTTGGCGATCTCGTTGCAGCAGTCGTCCATAGGGCGCGTGTCGTATCACACGCCCGACCAGTCGCTACGGGGAGGCGACGGTTCAGCGACCGATCGCACCTCCGACGGAGAGGAGCTCGTGGGCCCGTGGTGTCTGGCTGGTGAGGAGCTGATAGGCGCGACAGACGTGCTGGCGGACGAGACATTCGCTGACGTCGTCGAGGGTCGCGAGACCGCCGACCCCGAACCCGCTGCAGAGGTCGTCGAGCGCGTCGTAACCGATGCCGAACAGGCTCCGGAGGTCGCCGAGCGCGACGCGCGGAGCCTTGCCGACGGTGGTCGAGCCGCAGGCGCGAGCGATCGCCGTCCGCAGCTTGGCCTCGCGGCTCTGCGGCCCCGTGTAGAGCTTGCCCGTCACGGTCCGACAGACCTTCTGGGCCTTGGCGAGACACGTGGCGTTGCCGGGCTTGGTCTGGATGCATTGGGCGACGGCCTCCGAGCAGCGTTGCTCGGCCGCGAGCACTTGCTTCACGAAGCGCGCGCCGGCGGTCGCGATGCCGCGCTGGCAGCTGATGACGGCTTTCACGACCGCGGCCGGCTTCCCGAGCCCGAGGCTGCCGCCCTGCGTTTCGTCGAGGAGGCAGGGCAGGGTGGAGAGATCGACGCCGCCCGACGAGAACAGCTCCGTCGCGCGCGGGACGCCGGTCGCGAAGAGCTCGACGGTACGGCAGCGGTGCTCTTCGGCGATGGCGCTCGTGACGGCCGCGAGCAGCACGGGCGATTGCGGCGTCTGACAGACCTCGACGTTGCTCCCGAAGCCGAGGCCTTCGGCGCGACACAGGTCCGTGCCGGACACGACGGGCAGGAGGCCCGGCTTCTTCGGTCCGCACGCCTTGGTGATCTTGGCGCCGAGGCGGAGATCGAGGCTGGTCGCGCCACCCTGCAGGACGGCGGTCTGCTTGGCGCAGCGCGCCCGTGCCTTGTTCAGGCAGACGGCGTCGCCCGGCTTCTGCTGCAGGCAGAGGAAGACGCCGTCGGTGCACTTCTGGAGGTTCGTTCGTAGCTGGCTGGCATAGCGCGAGCCGGCGGCACGGATGCCCTTCTGGCAGCGCAGGACCGGCTTGCCTTTGAAGCGCGGGTCACCGGCGCCCTGGCCGTTGCCGTCGGCGACAGCGCCGCACTTCGGGTCGTCGCGATCGATCAGGCCGTCCTCGTTGTCGTCGATGCAGTTGTTGCATTGCTCCGCGCAGAGCGGGCTCGTGCCGCAGCTCGGATCGTTGCAATCCTTCGGACCCGGGACGCAGGTGCCGCTCGCGTCGCACTGATCGGGGGTGCTGCACGCTTGGCCGTCGCTGCATGGCGTCCCCGCCGGGGCGGTGGTCTCGATCAGGCAGCCCGTGTTCGGGTCGATGTTGGGGTCGTCGGGATCGCCGCTGCAGGTGCCGGTGGAGCACGTGGTCACGCAGACGCTGTCGACGGGGGTGTTGGTGCACGCGAGGGTCGTGGGTTCGCAGCTGTCGGTCGTGCACGACAGACCGTCGTCGCAGATCGATTCGTTCCGGCACCCGACGCCGCAATCGCAGACATCTTCCGTGCACGGGTTGCCGTCGTCACAGCCGACCGGGTCGACCGCGCAGCGCTGGTCGGGGCCACAATGCTCGTTGATGGTGCAGAAGTTCGTGTCCTTGCAGTCGTCGTCGGTGACGCACGCGGGCGGATCGAAAGTCACGACCAGCTGCGGCCGATTCGGGACGTCTGCCGGGTGGTCCTCCTCGCTCGCGATGTAGGCGATGGCGTCGTTCGAGCCGGTTTCGACTTCGTCCTTCACCATCCACCCGTTGTCGGCGGAGCAGAGGTTGATCGCGGCCTGGACGTCGCCCGTGACGTCGAAGCTCTTGAAGCCGCGGCCCGTCCCGACGAGCGCCGTCGCGGACGCGGACGCCGCGAACGGCGGCTGGTTGTTCCACTTGACCCTGGCCTCTTCCCACGGGGCCAGGATGCGGTGCGCGCCGTGGGTGAGGGTCTGGTTCCCCGCGTTCACCTCCGCGTAGAGACCGATGACCGCCGAGGTGACGGTCGAGCCCGTCGGTAGCGGGCTCAGGTCGAACTGGACCAAGGAGCGCTTCACCTTGGCGTCGAGCGGTGCCGCCTCGACACGGAGCCGCTTGTTCCGCGCCCCCGTATTGCGGTTCTTGAAGTTCTTCATGATGAACGCGTCGTTCTTCGCGGACGGCACGACGAGGGTCTCGGCGCGGACGAGGGCCGGGGCGATCAGGAGTGCGAGTAGCAAGGCGGCGAGTCGCCCAGGGCGGGCGATGGGGGGGAAACGCATGGTGGGGTTCCGTCTCCTATCGAAGGTGCGCGACGGGGGGCTTTCTTGTCGCACCACCTCGCATATCAGCTCGGACTCTACGCTCGTAAGATGAAAAGTTTGGCGCCGGATCGCATGTCAGGTGGCCAGGCACCTGATGGAGGAGGCGCTCGGGCGCCGTCCGGGAGGCTCGGTCGTTACGCGGTTCTCATTCCGGTCTAACGGTCCCGTCATCCACCCCTGACACTCTCGGCGCATGATCAAGCGATGGATTCAACGGGTGCTGGACCGGCGAGCGCGCCGGTCGCTGATGCGCAGCATCGAGCAAGCAGTCGCCGGCCGCTGACGGTCGCGACGTCGCGTACACCGGAATCGGGTGTCTTCAATTCGAGACACCGCGCTCGAGGGCCAGCGCTCGTGACGCCCTATTCGCGGGCACTGCGCAGGGTCCCAACACGCGCGCGTAGCCGATTCGTGGGGAATCGCGTCACCTGTCACCGGCATGGCGATTGCTCATTTTCCGGCTCGTGGACACGTCAGCAGTAGAAGACCGTCGGTACTCCGCGCGCTGCGTACATTGCGCGCGGACGATCTTTCGCGAAGCTCGTCGCATCGGCGAGCTTCAACTTTGGATGGTAGAGCATCACATCCTCGTGTGTCGGCCGCTCGTGGCCTGCGAGAGCAACAGCGAGCTCCTGAGTCATTTGAACATCACCGAACGCGCGGCCTGATCGGCCGGCGGGTTGTAGGCCCGAGTTGACAGTGCGCGTATCGAGGTCAACCATGCGCGCGGTCTCATGAGCCTGCGCGTTCCGAAAACCCGGCGAGCCGCTTTCCCCGACATCCCTCCACCCGCGCCGTCCGACCAGTCTGCGGAGCGCTACCTGAACCGCGAGCTCAGCTGGCTCGAGTTCAATCGCCGGGTGCTGGCAGAGGCGTCGAATCCGGCAAATCCGCCACTCGAGCGGTGTCGCTTCCTCTCGATCTTCGAATCGAACCTCGACGAGTTCTACATGGTCCGGGTGTCGGGCCTCGTCGAGCAGATCGAGGGCGGTGTCGTCGAGACCTCTCCAGACGGCCTCGGGCCCGAAGAGCAGCTGGTGCGGATCGCAGAAATCGTCGAGCCGATGCGGCAAACCGCGGGCAACGTGTGGACGAATGAGGTCGCGCCGCTGCTCGCTGCGTCGGACGTCGAGATCGTGCCGTGGTCTGGGTTGAATGCACGCCGTCAGGCAGGTCTTCGCCGGTGGTTCGAGCAAGAGGTCTTCCCGATCTGTACGCCGCTCGTGCTCGATCCGGCTCCGTCGGTCCCGTTCATCTCCAATCGCAGCTTGAATCTCGCCGTCCTCATCGACGACGGCGGCGAGGGGAGCAAGTTGGCGCGTGTGAAGATCCCGACGGTGCTGCCGCGGGCGGTGCCGATCGGCCGTCGCGGCCATACGTTCGTCCTCCTGGAGGACGTGATTCGCCAGCACCTCTACTATCTGTTCCCCGAGGTGCCCCTCGCGGGTGCCTATCGTTTTCGCGTCGTGCGGGACGCCGACATCGAGATCCGCGAGCTCGAAGCCGGTGATTTGATCGACATGATCCAGGAAACGATCCGCCGCCGGCGGTTCGGTGATCCCGTGCGTCTGGACGTCGACGCGGATACGCCGGAAGAGGTGCGCGATCGGTTGACGCGGCTGCTCGAAGTCGACCGCCGCAACGTCCATCGGGTCGAAGGCCTGCTCGGCTTCGAAGTATTGGAAGATCTCGCGAACCTGCCCATCCCGTCGTTGCGTTGGCCACCGCACAAGCCGCACGCCGCCGAGGCGCTCAGCCGGAGCGAGGAGCTGTTTCAGACGCTCCGGGCGACCGACGTCTTGGTTCACCAGCCTTTCGACAGCTTCTCCTCAGTCGAGACGCTGGTCAGGGCCGCGGCCTCGGATCCGGCGGTCGTCGGCATCAAGCAGACTCTCTATCGCGTCGGTGAGCGCTCCCCGATCGTCGAGGCGCTCCTCGAGGCTGCGGAAGCGGGCAAGCAAGTCGCGGTGATGGTCGAGCTGAAGGCGCGCTTCGACGAGAGCAAGAATCTGTCCTGGGCGCGGGCGTTGGAGCGCGCCGGCGCTCATGTCACCTATGGGTTCACCGAGCTCAAGGTCCACGCCAAGCTCTGTTTGGTGGTGCGACGCGAGTCGGGCGGTCTCCGCACCTACGCCCACATCGCGACCGGCAACTACAACCCGATGACGGCGCGACTGTATACCGATCTCGGTCTCTTTACCGCAGACCCGGAGATCACCCAGGATCTGCTCGAGCTTTTCAATTTTCTCACGGGTGTGTCGCGGCAGCGGAGCTATCGGAAGCTGCTGGTCGCACCGCTGAATCTGCGCTCCGAGCTCCTGCGTCGTCTGCACCGTGAACGCGAGCATGCGCGCGCTGGGCGGGTGGCGCACGTCATTTTCAAGCTGAATTCGCTCACCGATCCCGAGATCATCGACGCGCTGTACGAGGTCGCCTCGGCTGGCATTTCGGTCGACCTGTTGGTGCGCGGTATCTGCTGTCTTCGTCCTGGCGTTCCCGGTTTGAGCGAGAACATCCGTGTGACCTCGGTGGTCGGGCGCTTCCTCGAGCACAGCCGCATTTTTTGGTTCGAGAACGGTGGTGAGCCCGAGGCCCTGATCGGGAGCGCCGACCTCATGGGCCGCAACCTCGATCGGCGGATCGAGACCCTCGTGCCCGTTACGCGACCCGCACTGGTGCGTCACATCTACGATGGCATTCTCCGCGTTTACCTCGACGACACGGTGAATGCGTGGGAGATGCAGCCCGACGGTGCTTCGCGCCGCCGCCTCCCGGTGACGGACCAAGCGGCGTTCTCGGCGCAGGAGTGGCTCCTGTCCCATCCGAGCACGGGGACGCTCGGCTTCATGAAGCGCGGGGACTGAGCGCCGCCGATTCGTTGGAATGCACGGCCTGTGGCCAGCTCACAGGACACCGCGCTGGTCCGGTGCCTGAACTGCGATGCCGTCGTTGTCGGCGCCGGCACGTAACGAAACCGTAACGACCCCCGGCCCCTTTTTGTCATCAACCGCGGGCTACTTCTTCTCGACTTTCCGAGGGTCGAGCGCGATGAAATATCTTTCGTGGCGGTGTGTGATGGCGCTGGTTGGCTGGTGTGCGCTCGTGGGAGCGGGCACGCGTGCGTATGCCGGATCGCCGCTTTCCAATGATCCGAGTAACATGGGGACTTGCCCGGCGGTGACGCCGTGAGCGCTCTCAGCGCCAAGCGTACCGACGCAGCGCCAGTGCCGCCGGCCGCGGTGCACATCCCGATGCGCACGGCCACGTTCGGGTCGTACGGGCAGCCTGAAGCACGATCGCGTTCGTGGTTCGCCGCGATCTCGGCGTCCTCGGCCATCTACGTCTTGATCGCCGTCGTCGCAGTGACCGTCGGTACGGCGACGAAAAAGGTGCTGGAGGAAAAGAGGGTCGACGTCACGTTCGTCGAGAAGGTGATCAAGGAAGCACCACCGCCGCCACCGCCGCCGCCTGCACCAGAGGTCAAGCCGCAACTCCCGCCAGCCGCCGCGGCCCCGGTCGTGCGACCCGACCAAAAGATCCGCAAGCTCGACAAGCCGCCGCCGCCGAAAGAGCTCGTCGCGCCGAAGGAGGCGCCCAAGGAAGCGCCGAAGGAAGCCGACCCGAGCGAGGACAAAGGCATCGCGGTCTTCGGCGATGGCAAGGGCGATCCGGCCGGGCTCGAAGGGGGCCAGGCCGGCGGTGTGGCCGGCGGCATGGTCGGTGGGGCGATCGCGCTTCCCGAGGACGGCATTCCGCCCGTTCCGGCGAAAACCAACCCGATTCCGGACTACCCGCAGGAAGCTCGCGCCGCCGGCAAGATCGGCACGGTGATCTTGAAGGTCGTCATTCTCGCCGACGGGACGGTCGCGCGCGTCGAGGTCATGCGTGGCGACGAGCCCTTCGCCTCGGCAGCCGTGAAGGCGGTCAAGCAGTGGAAGTACGAGCCCGCGCGGTTCAAGGGCCAGGCCATCACCGTGTACCGCATCATCCAAATTCCTTTCAAATTGAACGTGTGAAGGGGGACTTTCATGTCTTTTGGCATTTTCGAGATTTTCCAACACATGGGCCTCGCGGCGATGATCGTCGCCGGAGTGCTCGTGATCATGGGGCTCGCCTCCTTGACCGTGTTCATCGAGCGCATCATCGCGCTCCGTCGATCACGGGCAGCGTCGCGGGACTTCGCCGCGGTCGTCGAGGAGCCGATGCGGACGGGCGACATCGACGCGATCCTCGCCGCGTCCGAAGGCCACACGGCGGGTCATTTGGCACGCGTGGTCCGCTCGGCGCTCACGACCTACTGGCATGCCACGAAGACCGCCGACATCTCGGGGCTGACGCCGGCCGAGCGCACGCGCCGGCATCTCGAGCGCTACATGGAGGAGATCGGCTCCGATCTCCGTCGCGGCCTTGCCGTCCTGGCGTCGGTGGGCTCGGTGGCGCCGTTCGTCGGTTTGCTCGGCACCGTGGTCGGCATCATCACCGCCTTCCAGGGCATCGCGTCGACGGGCTCTGGCGGCCTCTCATCCGTATCGGCGGGCATCAGCGAAGCGCTCGTGGAAACCGCGCTCGGACTCGCAGTCGCCATCCCGGCCGTGCTGGCGTACCACTACCTCACCAACGAGATCACGCGCGACGAAGGTGCGCTCAATCGCTCCGCGGGCGAGTTGCTCGATTCGATCGAGGACTGGGCAGAGCGCGACGCGCAGACGGGAACGCGACGTGGGAAAGTCGCCTAACCTCCCGATCGACGGCGACGTCGAGATCATTCGGAAGCGTAACGCCACGACCGCGTGGCGGCGTCCGAGTCCCAAGGCCGGTGTCGGTCCCGACATCAACGTGACGCCGCTCGTCGACGTCGTGCTCGTGTTGCTCATCATCTTCATGGTGGTGGCGCCGCAGATGGATCAGGACGTGCCGGTGAATCTCCCCGGCATCTTCAATCCCGATCCCGAGGTCGAGACGGCGATGGATCCGGTGAAGCTCTCGGTCGCGAAGGCGGGCGAGTACTACATCGACGAGCAGAAGTTCGACCTCGAGGGCGCGGTCACCGCCTTGGCGGCCGAGCACGCCATCGAGCCGATGCGCCGCTTGGTGTTACGGGCCGACTCCAAGCTCACCTACGGTCACGTGCGGGAGATCCTGTCGCGCTCACAGCAGGTCGGATTTCCCGGTATGTCGCTCATGGTCGGCGAGCGTCACAAGGTCGATGCCGCGGACGCGGGCGGCGACGAGGCCGCGGATGCGGGCGTCGAGAAATCCGCGGCCGCCGGCGCCGACGGACACGAGGGCTGAACGATGGGGATGAACCTCGGCGACTCTCCCGGCGGAAAGAAGAAGCACGGTGTTTCTCCCGAGATGAACGTCACGCCGCTCGTCGACGTGGTGCTCGTCCTGCTCATCATTTTCATGGTGATCACCCCCCTCCTTTCGAAGCACTTCTGGATCCACACCCCGAAACAAGAGAAGGAGGAGGTGGCGCTCGACGAGACCCCCGACCCCGATCCGCCGCTTGTGCTCCGAGTTGCTGCCGACAAGGCGATCACCGTGAACGGTAGCGTCGTCGAATATGCCGAGCTCGCCGACCGTCTGAAGCGCATGTTCGCGGCGCGCGAGGACCACATCATCTTCTTCGACGCGGCCGACGACGTCGTCTACGGATTCGCCGTCGAGGTGATGGACCAGGCGCGAGCGGGTGGGGCGGTCACGATCGCCACTCTGACGACGGCCCTTGCGGCCGAGGGTCCGGCGACTGTCACTGAATAGATAGGTAGAGGAAAACTCGCGTGGCGGCGCTGCTTGCAGAGTCGCATAGCGCATCCTATAGCCGGCCCTTCGCCATGAAGGGGCCGCAATGATCGACGGTGACGTCAGCGTTCCGACCGGACGAACGACCTCCACGGAACGCTCGGGACGGCCGGTTCGCCCGCCGTCCGCGCCGCGCGATCCCCTGGCTGCCCGTGCGGAAGAGCTGGTCGGCCTGATCAAGGAAGTCGCCGCCAAGCCGAAGGCGCGCGCGGTCCATCAGCTCCGTACGACGATCCGCCGGGTCGAGACGCTCATCCCCGCGTCGGAGGCCGAACCGTCGCGGGCGGCGCGGAAGCTGCAAAAGCAGCTCGATCGGATCCGGAAGCGCGCGGGCAAGGTCCGCGACGCGGACGTCCACCTGATGGCGCTCGCCACGCTCGCGCGGACGTCCGATGCCGAGCGCCTCGCGGAGATTCGAAGCGCACTCGAGAAATCACGCGAGAAGCGCGAGAAGAAGCTGCGGCGGGTGCTCGACGACGAGCGCGACCGCGGCATCGTGAAGCGCTTGCGGCGCGTCGTCGGTCGCGCCGTCGGTGCCGCGCCAGCGTCGGCCGCCGCCGACCGCGTGCTCGCGCGTTTCGTGGACGCGCTCGCGGCTGCGACACCGCTCGGTGCGGCGAGCCTGCACGCCTTTCGGATCGAGACGAAGCGGCTGCGCTACCTCGCCGAGGTCGCGTCGGGTCCCGAAGCTGCGCGCACCGTGACGCAACTGAAGCGGGTGCAAGACGCGATCGGGACCTGGCACGATTGGCTGACGCTGGCGGAATGCGCCGAACGCGCGCTCGGCGCCGAGAGCGTCACGCCCATTCTCACCGTCATCCGTACGCGTGCGGAAGCGCAGCTCGCGAAGGCGCTGACGGTGACGGCGGATGTCGGTCGGCGCGTGCAGTCGTTGCGGCCGAAAGCTCAGCGCAAAGGCGTGCACCCGGTGACGGCGACGCTGCCCGTCGTGCCGCAGATCGCCGGCGCCTCGGCATAACGAGTGGGCATGGCGACGTTCGGTGCGGTCGACATCGGATCCAACTCGGTCCGGATGAAGATCGGGCGCCTCACGGGGCGCGGATTCGTCACCGTTCACGAAGACCGCGAGGTGACGCGTCTCGGGGGGACCGTCTTTCGGAGCGGCATGCTCGAGCCCCAGTCGATGGCGAGCACGATCAACGCGCTGCAACGGTTTCATCGCGCCACGCAGAAGTTCGGGACGACCGCCGTTCGCGTCGTGGCGACCAGCGCCATGCGGGAGGCGCGGAACGCGAAAGCCTTCGGCGACTGGGTCCGTTCGGCGACCGGATGGAAGATCGAGGTCATCACCGGCCTCGAAGAGGGACGGCTGATTCACCTCGGCGTGATGGCCGGCACGCGGCTCCTCGCCAAACGCGTGCTGCTGATCGACCTCGGCGGCGGCAGCTGCGAGCTCACGTTCTCGGTCGGCGGCCAGATCCAGGAGATGGCGAGCTTGCCGCTCGGCGCCGTGCGCTTGACGGAGGAGTTCCTGCCCCATGATCCGCCGAAAGCGAAGGAGCTGCACCGTCTGCGGGCGTACATCACCGAGGAGATTCACCGCATCGAGCGCCGAGTCCTGGCCAAACGAGTGCAGGCCACCATCGCGACCGGCGGCACGGCGGCCACGCTCGCGACCCTGGCGGCCAAGCGGAAGGGGGGCGCCAGCCAGGCGTCGGCGGCGGCGATTCGCCGGATCGCGGAGGAGGTCGCCGAGTGCGATCTCGAAGATCGGCGCACCATGCAGGGGCTCGGTCCGCGGCGCGCCGAGATCATCACTGCCGGCGCGGCGGTCTACGCCGGATTGATGATCCACGGCATCAAGGGATTCCGCTACTCTCCCCTGGGCGTCCGTGACGGCTTGCTCGCGCAAATGGCCGCCGACCTCGGCGGCGAACGCGCCATCCAGAAACGCATTCAATCGCAGCGGGAGCGTGCGCTCGTCACCCACGGGAACCATTACAACGTCGATGCCCGTTACGCGGAGACGGTACGGGACCTCGCGGCCACGCTCTTCACCAAGCTGAAGCCTGTGCACCAGCTGCCGCCCGCGTACGAGCAGTGGCTCACGGCCGCCGCGATGTTGCAGGAGGTCGGCTCCTTCGTGAACCGGGGCGGGCGCCACCGGCACGCGTACTACTTGATCGCGAACTCGGAGATCTTCGGCTACACGACCGAGCAGCGCCGCATCATCGCCGCCATCGCCCGTTACGTCGGCAACTCGCGACCGACGGTCGACGACCGGCCGATCAAAGTCCTTCCCGCCGAGGATCGCGAGCTCGTCCAGAAGGCGGTGATGCTGCTCCGCCTGGCGCGGGCGCTGAACCAGAGCCGGAACGGCATCGTGCGCTCGGTCGCGGCGCGCGTCCAAGGTGGTCGGGTCACCCTGGCTCTCAAGGCCAAGCGGCCGGGTCCCGATCTGGAGATCTGGGCCCTCGAGAAGGAGGCCCCCTATTTCCAGAGCGTCTTCGGCCGCGAGCTGGTCGCGATCGGCGTCTGACGGGCTCGTGGAGCTCCGTCACCGGCTCTTCACGGCGCGGTGACGGTTGCGACGACGAGCGCGCGTACGATCGTCACCGTAGAACGCGTGCCGGCCGTGTGAGTCCCCCTCCGCGGAGGGTGCGTCCGGAGCCCCGACCTTCGGGTCGGGGCTTCATCGATCGGATCGACCGATCAGCGGTTGGCTTCGCGCAGGATCTTCTGCACGTGCTCGCGGAGGGACCCGCTGCGGAATCCGTGACGGCTGCGGGTGGAAAGCGCGATCTCCTTGCCGACCACGTCGGCCGTGAGGAGGTCGCTGACGTACGAGCAGATCGCGGCCTGCAGCCGGCGGCGCCGCAAGCCGATCCGGGCCTCGCGCTGATTTGGTGTGAGCCCCTTCTCGTGCGGATCGGGGAGGGAGTCTTCGAGCATGGTGCGCAGCACGCGCCGCAAACGAAGCTCCCAGCCGGCCGGGAGGTGCACGACGAGCTCTCCGGACTTCTTGCCGGGCTTCGTCGTGATCGGGCTTGGCCGCGCCATGGGGGTCCCGAGCTATCAAGCGGTCGGCGGCTTGTCACGCATGAATCGACGAGCGTGTTGGGGGGCGATGAGCGCCGTCGTGGTCGACGCGTGGTGTCATGTCGCGTGATCGTTTTCGGAGCGAGCATTGCGCTTTTTCCTGGCCTCGTCGGGTGGGCTCGTGTTAGGCCGCGTCCACTCCCGAGCCGCGAGCCAGCGGCTCCCCCAACGAAACAGGAGGTAGTATGCGTTTGCAGCGGCATCTCGTCCCCCTTCTCGGGTTGTGTGCGGTAGCGGCGGTGTCTTCCGAGGCGATGGCGTCGACGGTTACGCAAAACGTGTCATGGACCATCGATCGCGCGGGCACGACGTCGAAGTATCGCGTCACGGCCTACGGCGATTCGATCTACGCCGGGTACCGTGGGTCAATTTCCAGCGTGGCCAAGCGGGCGGCCCCGCAGGTTGACGGCGAGTACCTGTCGAAGCTCTGGAACAGCGACATCGAGATCATTCGGCGCGCGAAGTCCGGGGCAGTCGCTTCCGACATCTACAACAACAAGATCGTCTCCGAGCGTTCGTACATGCAGTCCACGAACACCCGCATCGTCACCTTCGAGATGTGTGGCAACGACGGCCTGCAGGCACGGAGCTCGTTCGCGGGACAGAGCGGCACCTGTAACCTGGCGCCCCTCGACACCGCGCTCGCGAACTGCACGACCTACCAGGCGAACGCGATGAACTACATCAACAACAACGCGTACGGCGGCACCAAGCTGAAGGTGGTCTCGAACCTCTTCTACCCCGGCTACAACGCCGATAATGCGCTCAGCAGTTGCACGATCGGCGGCGTGCAGCAGAACAAGCAGAACATCTTCCTCCCCTACATCGCCAAGATGAACTGGCGTGCCTGCAACTTCGCGAATACCTACGGCTTCACGTGTGCCGACAGTTTCGCGCAGTACATGGGTGCCGACTACGACTCGAACGGCGACGGCCAGATCGACTCCGATGCGCTCCGCTACGTGCAGGGCGAAACGGAGGCGGCTTACGTGACCCGCATCGCCACCACGCTGCGCTCGACGCTCCGCGACGCGAACACCCACTTCGTGACCGCGGGCACCAGCTACGATTACATCCAATCGGACGACACCCATCCGACCTACACCGGTGCGACCGTTGGCGTCGGCTTCTTCGGTGGCACGGGCTCGGGGACGAGCGCGCCCGACTACACCGATGCGCAGATCGTCGGTGGCAAGAACCCGGTTTGGAATCGGCTCGGCCACGAGCGCATGGGCTGGGCCCTCACCGCCAACAACCCGGCGACGCCGTAAGTCGCTGCTCTTCGTGATCGTCGACGCGGCTGCCGCGCTCACCAAGCGCGGCGGCCGCGTCACGGCATGAAGCGCAACGCCAAGAGCACCGGCACCCCACCATAGTAGAGCACCCGACATCCCGCCTCGACCACGCGCCGCACGACCACCGTCGCTCCGGGTGCGAGCCGCGACACGCCCCACGCAACGACTTCCGCAAGCACGCGCCACGCACCCGCCCAGAGGGTCAGATAGATCGTCACGGTCGTCCAATAGTCGAGGAACGTGAGCAGGTAGGGCCGGGCACCGTATTGGTAATACTCACCGAACGTGCCGCCGTAGGCGATCCACTGATGCGCGTTGAAGACAACCATCGTCGGCACGAGCCCGAGCAGCGGAAACTTCAGCAGCCATTGCCACCACCGGAGCGTGCCGGCGGCTCCGCGCGCGTCGGCGTGCAAGAAGGCCGGCGCGGTCACGTCCGTGCGCGGGCCGGCGGCGGCGCGGTCGACGAGAAATCGCGGCAGCATGCGCGGCGTCTCGAGTCCGAGCTCCCAGCCGAACGGCGCGCCGGAACGGAGTCGCATCGTGGCGCCCGCGGTCGGCAGCGGTATCGTCCAGGGCTCGATCGCGACGATCGCGCTCCGCGGAATCTCGAGGCGGAGGTCGCGGCGGGTCACGACGACCGAGTCCCCGTCCACACTGATGCCTGCCGCAAACGTGCGCCGCAGCAGCGCGGCGACGACGGCAGGCACGGCCACCATGGTCACCGCGAGCAGCAGCAGCGGAATCACGGTGAGCGGCGGGTCGCCCCCGCGGACGATGCGGGCAAGCACGAGCAGAATGCCGACGGCGCTCGCCGCGACGAGCGCCGCGGCGACGAGGCGCCACGTGCGGCGATAGCAAATCACCGCGAGTGTTTCGGGCGGCGCGTCTCTCTGCTGGTCGTCGCGTCTGATGGCGAGGCTCATGCGAGACTGGCTTGCGGCTGGCGAATCAGCTCTCGTATATATGCGCGTATCCGATGACGATCCAAGCGCGACCGCCCCACGGACGCGACGACGACGGCGTCCGCATCGTCAAGCTCGAGCGCGGGCGTCGGGTCTATTGGATGATGGGCATGATGATCGCGCTTCCGATCGTGGCGACCGTGATCGCCGTCGTTTACATTCGCTCCGCACCGCAGGCGACGAGCGCCCCGCCGGCGGTCGCCGTACCCGAGGTGATCGCGCAGGCTGAGGTCCCGCCACCCGCGCCCCGACCGGCGGCGTCGCGCAGCCCGGGGGCGCACGTCGCGCCGCGTCGGATCGTCACGGCACCCGTCACTGATCCCGCGGGGCTCGGCGCGTCGCCGGTGCCGCAACCGCAGAAACCGCGGCGTGAGATCGATGCGGCGGACGTGATCGTGGCGCTCCGCGAGGAAGGCGTGCACGACGGCATCGCGGCGTTCGGGATTCCGGGTACGCAGCCGCCGAAGTCCGGCATCCTCGTGCCGGAGGAGTTCGAGCTTCCCGAAGGCTACGTGCGCCACTATCAGAGCACCGACGACGGCGAGCAGCTGCCGGCGATTCTCATGTTCCATCCCGACTACGAGTTCGTGAACGAGCAGGGCGGCGTCGTGAAGCTGCCGGACGACATGGTCGTCCGGCCCGACATGGCCCCGCCGGGACTCGACGCCGGTCATGTGCTCGACGTTCCCCCGCGCAAAGGCGGCGAGCCCATCCGTTGAGCAAGCTGGGGATGACCGTCGTCGCGGGAGGCGCGGCGGCGGCATTTGCGCTGTACTCGCGCGCCGCCTGGCCGTGGGTCGGGCTCGGCTTCGTCGCGCTCGCGCCGTGGCTCGTCGCGCTCGATCGCGTCGCGACGTTGCGAGGCGCGTTCGCGGCCGGTCTCGTGATGGCCGTCGCGTTCGAGCTCGCGGTCTTCGGCTGGTTCGCGCTCGCGATCACCGACTACACGGGTGCGCCGGCGCTGGTCCACCTCGCCGTTCTCGCGCTCGCGTCGCCGGCGTTGCAGCCGCAATTCATGACGGCGGCGCTCGCGCGGAGCTTCGTGCGGCGGAACGGCGGTGGCTCGTTGGCCGTCGTCCTCGTGACGGCGGCGACGTACGTCGCAACCGAGGCGGTCGCTCCGAAGCTCTTTGGCGACACGCTCGGGTATCCGCTCTACGGGTCGGTGTGGCTGCGTCAGGGCGCCGACGTCACCGGCGTGCCGGGCCTCACCTTTGTGATCGTGCTGGTCAACGCGTGTGTCGCGGCGGCGGTGCAGGCGTATCGGCGGCGTGGTGTCCGGGAGGCGATCCTGCCGGTCGGCGTCGCGGTGGCCGTCGTCGGCGTCCTTGCGAGCTACGGGGCGTGGCGGTGCCACATGCTCGCGCGCCGACCGAGCGGAGCAGGTATCACGGTCGGCCTCGTGCAAGCGGACCTCGACCACTACGACCGCATGGCGGCCGACATCGGTCGATTCGAGACCGTGCGTCTGATCCTCGATCAGCACGTCGAGCGCTCGGCACCGGCGCTCGCGCGTGACGATCTTGCGCTGCTCGTGTGGCCGGAGACCGTCTACCCGACGACGTTCGGCAAGCCGAAGAGCGACGACGGAGCCGCGTTCGATCGCGAGATCGTCGATTTCGTCGCGCGCGCCGGTGTGCCGTTGATCTTCGGCGCCTACGACACCGACGGCGAGGCCGAGTTCAACGCGGCGTTCTTTCTGACGCCGGATGCGGGCGGGGCGCATCCGCTCGCGATCTATCGCAAGACCCGCCTCTTCCCGCTGACGGAACGCGTCCCGGCGTTTCTCGATTCGGCGTGGCTGCGGCGCGCCATGCCGTGGCTCGGGACGTGGCGGGCCGGGGAGGGCGCGAAGGTCGTGCCGATGACGGTCGGCGCGAGGACGGTGGCCGCATCCTCTCGGCAAACCATCCACGTGGTGCCGCTCATTTGTTACGACGTTCTCGATCCCGAGCTCGCGCGCGCCGCCGTGCGCGCCGGTGCGGACGTGATCGTCACGCTGTCGAACGATTCGTGGTTCGCGGTCGGCCCGGGTCCGCAGCTGCATATGCTCGGCGCGGCGTTTCGCAGCATCGAGACGCGTCGACCGCAGCTGCGCGCGACCAACACGGGCATTTCGGCAGTGATCGATGCCACGGGAACGGTGACTGCGAGTGCCGGTGTCGACGCGCGTGCGACGCTCATCGAGACGATCGTGCCCGAGCGCGACGTCACGACGATGGTCGTGCGCTTCGGCGAGTGGATCAACGCCGTGGCGGCATTGTGGGCCGCGTCGATTCTCGTCGCGAATCGCATCCAGCGTCGCAACCGGGGAATTTCGTAAGTCGCGGCCAGCCTAACTAAGGGTTCTCCCCCTACGCTTCCCAGGGTGTCCCTGTTCCGTTCCGCATCACCCATCAACAGGGTTCCGAACGCCCTATTTTTCATATAGGATGGACGCGTTTCGACGTGCAGAATGAGCCTGCCGAACTTAGGGCAGACTACGGAGGGGGGGAGGTCAGGAACGTGCGTAGCTACGCCAGAGTTCGCCGTTCACTCACCCTAGAAGTGGTCCTAGGGATTCTCCTGATTGCGGCTGCCGTGCTGGCTGTGATTGGCGGCGTTCAGTATCGCAGCACGCGCACGTGGCTGGCGGCCGTTCAGGAAAAGGAGGCGCGCGATTTCAGCACGACGCTCGCCGCCGCAGTCGAGTCGCTGCTCGAGCCGGACGGAACGCTGTCGCCGAGCGATCGCGTCGTGGCCGCGCGGTTGATCGGCAACGCGAGCCGCGGACGCGACGTGGTCGACGTCGCGCTCGTCGATGCGCAACACACGCTGCTCGCGCACTCGCAACCCGAGCAGGCGCTTCCCCCGACGCTGTGGCCGAGCGTCGCGGAGGCCTTCGCCGCGGACCGCACAAGCGTGGCGCGCGATCCGTTCACGATCGTCACGCTCCTCCGCAGCCGTCCCGGCGCGGACGCTTTCGCGCCACCGCCGAAGGTCGCGTTGTACATGCAGGCTGGGCCGTCGTCGGTCGCGGGGCTCGTGGCGCGGATGGCTTGGCAGATTGGATTGCTCGCCGCGGCTGTAGCGAGCTGCGGTACGCTCGTCGCCCTCGCCATGTTGTCGCGAACGGTCTTGCGTCCGACCCGCGCGCTCGTGACACAGGCCGAACGGCTGGCAGCCGGCGATCTCTCGGCCCGGAGCGCGTTCGCCGACGATGCCGACGGCAACGAGCTCGTGCGGCTCGGACAAGCGCTGGACCGGATGGCGGCTCGCATCACCGGGGATATGCGGCGACTCCAGGCCAGCGAGGCGGCGTGTCGCGAGGTCGTCGAGCGGGCCGTCGACGGTATCTTTACCGCTGACGAGCACGGTCACGTCTCGGAGGTGAATCCCGCGGCGTGCGCCATGATGGGCCGCACCCGCGAGCAGATCGTCGGGGTGCGACTCATCGACACGGTCCATCCCGACGAGTCGGTGGTCTTGGCCGACCAGCTCTCGCGTCTGCGGCCCGGCGATGTCGTCGTTCGGGAATGGCGTTTGCGCGGCGAGGCCGCCGCGTATCAGGCCGTCGAGGCGAGCGCGATCCGCCTTCCGGACGGACGGATCCAAGGCATCACCCGCGACATCACGAGCCGCAAGCAGGCCGAGCACGATCTGCGCTGGCGCATGCGACAGCAACGCTCGGTCACGGAGCTCGGACAACGCGCGCTGGCGCGTCTCGATCTCGAGGAGCTGATGCCCGAGGCCGTCGCGTTGGTCGCGCGTGGGCTCGACGTGCCGATGTGCCACGTGCTCGAGTTGCTCCCCGACGCGTCCGCGCTGCGGGTGCGCGCCGCGGTGGGCTGGTCAGCGGAGGTCGACGGACACCCGCTCGTACCGGGAGGACCAGGCTCGGAAGCGGCATTCGCGCTCAGTGCCGCCGCCGCCGTCGTCGTCGACGATCTCCGCACGGAGAAGCGCTTCCAGCCATCGCCACAGAGTATGGCGGCGGGTGCCGTCAGCAGCCTGAGCGCCGTGATCGGAAGCGGCCAGGAGCCCTTCGGCGTTCTGACCGTTCACGCGACCGAGCACCGGCATTTCACGGCCGGCGATCTGCACTTCATCGAGACGGCCGCCAACGTGCTCGGGCAGGCGATCGCGCATGCGAAGACGGACGAGGCGCTCCGCTCGAGCGAGTTGCGCTATCGACTCGCGGCGCGGGCGACGCGCGACGCGATGTACGATTGGGACGTCGCCGGGGACCGCCTCTACTGGAGTGAGGGCATGGCGCTGCTGTTCGGTCACGTTCCGGGTGCCATCGGTTCCGGTATCTCGTGGTGGCAAGAGTACCTCCACCCCGACGACCGCGACGCGATCGTACGGAGCGTGGAAACCACGTTCCGCGACCAGAACCGCGTCTGGCGGGCCCAGTATCGATTCCGGTGCGCCGACGGCAGCTACAAGCCGGTGCACGATCGTGCCTACGTCGAGTACGCGGCCGACGGGACGCCGCTCCGTGCGATCGGTGCGATGTCCGACGTCAGCGAGAAGGAGCGCACCGAGGCCGATCTGCGGCGGCAGGCGGCGTTCGTTCGCCTCGCACGCGAAGTCGCCGTCGCGGCCAACGGCTCGATCGACGTCGCGCAGACGATGCGCGTGATGCTGCGGCTCGTGTGCGATCACATGCAGTGGCCCGTCGGGCATGCCCTCCTGTTGCAGCGTATCGACCGCTTCACGCCGGCGCCCAGCGTGTGGCACCTGACCGATCAGGCGCGCTTTGCCGCGTTCGCGTCGGCGAGCGAAGCGCGGTCCCTCGACCACGGTGTCGGCCTGATCGGCCGGGTCTCGACCCAAGCCGAGCCGACGTGGATGGCGATCGATACCGCCGCGGATTTCCCGCGCCGAGAGGCTGCGCTCGCTGCCGAGCTCCATGCGGCCGTCGGCTTTCCCGTGTCCATCGGGACGAAGGTGGTCGGCGTCCTCGAGTTCTTCTCTGAGAGCAGTGCGGGGCCCGAGCACGACGTGATCGAGGTGATCGCGGGCGTGGCCACCCAGCTCGGACGCGTGATCGAGCGCGCGCGCGCGGCCGACGATCTGCGTGACTACACCGAACGGCTGGAGACGTTGTCGCGCCGTTTGCTGCAGGCGCAAGAGACGGAGCGGCGGCACGTCGCGCGCGAGCTGCACGACGAGATCGGCCAAGCGCTCACCGCGCTCAAGTTGAACCTGCAGGTGCTCGGGGGCGAGCCCGCGACCGAGGCCGCGCGCGCCATGCTCGACGAGAGCATGGCCATTGCCGACCAGGCGTTGCAGCAGACCCGGGACTTGTCGCTGGATCTGCGTCCGGCGTTGCTCGACGATCTCGGCCTGATTCCGGCGCTCCGCTGGTACCTCGATCGCCAAGGCCGGCGCGCCGGTTTCGCGACCGAGTTCGAGGCGAACGAGGTCGGCGATGCGGTGCCGTCCGACGTCGCGACGACGTGTTTTCGCATCGCACAAGAGGCGCTCACCAACGTCGCCCGTCACGCCCAGGCGACGAAAGTGAGCATGGAGCTTTCGCGCCGCGGGACCGGGCTCGAGCTGGTGGTGCGCGACTCGGGTCGGGGATTCGATCGCGAACGGGCGGCGGCGACGGCGGAGCGTGGCGGGAGTCTCGGGATCCTCAGTATGGGGGAACGCGCCGCGCTCGTCGGCGGCACGCTCACCATCGACTCGGTCATAGGCCGCGGTACGGTGATTCGCCTGCACCTGCCACTGCCACTGCGATCGGACTCAGCTCCAATTGCGTGAGCTCTCAGCGAGGGACGGAGTAGCCATGACGTTCAAGATCTTGTTGGCGGACAACCATACGTTGGTGCGGGCCGGCATTCGGGCCCTCCTCGAGCAGATTCCCGACGTGGCCGTCGTCGCCGAGGCCGGGGACGGTCGGGAAGCGTTGAAGCTCGTCGATCAGCATCGGCCGAACCTGGTCCTCATGGACATCACGATGCCGGTCATGAACGGGCTCGAAGCGACCGGTCGCATCGTGAAGGAGTATCCGCAGACGCGCGTCGTGATGCTGTCCGTGCACAACGACGAGGAGTACGTGCTGCAATCGCTGCGGGCGGGCGCCGTCGGATATCTCCTGAAGGATGCCGGACGCGCCGAGCTCGAGATGGCGGTCGCCGCGGTCGCGCGGAACGAAACCTATCTCAGCCCAGCCGTCTCGCGGCACGTCGTCGGTGACTACGTGCGGAGGATCGGCGGTGGCGGGGAGGGCCGGGTGGGAACCCTGACGCCGCGTCAACGCGAGATTCTGCAGCTCATCGCCGAAGGGAAGTCGACGAAAGAGATCGCGGGCATTCTCGACGTCAGCGTGAAGACCGTCGAGACGCATCGTGCGCAGCTCATGGAACGAGTCGACATTCACGACGTCGCCGGCCTCGTGCGCTACGCCATCCGCAACGGCATCGTGACGGCCGACACCTGACCTCGCGGCAGACTGTCCGTTTTTGGATCAGGCGAGATAACGGGTCTTGTCAGGCATTTCCCGATTATCGACCCGCACAGAGCCGTGGTACCCCTGAACGCGATGGAGAGCGTGGGCGTTCGTGGGGTGGTGGGGGGAGGTCGCGGGGACGGCGGGATTGGTCCATTTGCGGTGCCGATCGATTCGCGTCCCCGTGCGACCACGCCACAGCGCGCCACCGGCTTTCCGTTTCTCATCGGTGAGCATCCGCTGATCGAGAAGGTGCAGGCGCTGATCGCCAAGCTCGCCGGCACCGACACGACGGCGCTCATCACGGGAGAAAGCGGCACGGGCAAAGAGCTCGCCGCCCGGGCGCTCCACGTGCTGTCCGCCCGGGCGAACCGACCGTTTCTCTCGGTCAATTGTGGGGCCATTCCGGGAGATCTGCTCGAGTCCGAGCTCTTCGGTCACGAGCGCGGCGCGTTCACGGGCGCGACGAACGCGCGGGCCGGACTGCTGCAATTGGCGCACGAGGGCACCGTCTTCCTCGACGAGGTCGCCGAGATGAGCCCGCCGCTCCAGGTCAAGCTCCTGCGGGTGCTGCAGGACGGCGAAGTCCGGCCGGTCGGCGCCGAGCGCGTGGTCAAAGTGGACGTTCGACTGATCGCCGCGACGAACAAGGATTTGCAGCGCGCGGTCGAAGTCGGGATGTTTCGCGAAGATCTCTTCTACCGATTGCAGGTCGTGCCGATCGAGCTGCCGCCGCTACGGGAACGACGCTCGGACATTCCGGTGTTGGCGGCGCACTTCCTGGCCAAGCAGATGCTTCGGCGTCCGGACATGCCGATGCGGATCAGCGCGGAAGCGATGGCGCAGCTCTGGGAGTACGACTGGCCCGGCAACGTGCGCGAGCTCGAGAACCTGATCGAGCGCATGGTGGTCCTCGCCGACGATCCGGTGATTCGCGCCGACGATCTGCCAGCCGAAGTCCGCACCTTCATCTCGGAGAAACGCATTCCGCGACCGCACCTTCCCGAGCACGGCATCGACCTGAATCAAGCCGTCTTGGATTTCGAGCAGCGCTTGATCACCGAAGCGCTGCGCCGCACCAAGGGCAATAAGCAGGCCGCCGCGCGACTGCTGGGGCTCGGCCGCACGACGCTGGTCGCGAAGCTGCGGCGCCTGCCGGCCTGTCTCGAAGGGGCCGCTGCCGCGATCGCCGCGGCCGCCGCCAAGCGATGAGTGACCCCGACAACGCGTCCGTCACCATTCTCGCGGTGGACGACGACCCCGACGCGCTCTTCATCCTCGATCGGTTGCTCTGTCGGCAGGGCTATCGCGTGAAAACGGCGACGGGCGGCCAGGCGGCGCTTGCGGCTCTCGAGCAGAGCCTCGTCGACGTGATCGTGCTCGACGTCATGATGCCCGACCTCGACGGCCTGCAGGTCTGTGCGGCGCTCCGGCAAGACGAGCGAACTCGCGCGATCCCGGTGATTCTCCTGACGGCCTCGGTCCACACGGAAACCCGCCTCGCCGCCATGGCGGTCGGCGTCACCGAGTTCGTCACCAAGCCCCTCAATTCCCGTGACCTGCTGGCGCGAATCCGGGCCCAGCTGCACCAGCTGAGGCTCGTCAGTGAGATCGATCGGACCCTGGGCGCCGACCTCGATGAGGTCGTGCGCAGGTCGTCCTCCTAGATCGATCTTTCCCTCAATTCCGGTCTATCGAGCGCGGAAGTTTTTCGGTAGACACTCCGCATGGCAACGGCATCCATGGACCGCTCCGCGAGCGGCGCAGACGGTGGCGCGCGCGACTTCTTCGAAGGCTACGCACGCGATTTCGATCACATTTACGAAGAGGGCGGCAAGGGACCGATCGCCCGCTACGTCGATACGAGCCTCCGCAAGGAGATGCGGATCCGCTTCGAGAAGACCTTCGAAGCGCTCGCTCCGATGCAGGGACGCTCGCTGTTCGACGCCGGCTGCGGTGGCGGTCGCTACGCCATACCGGCCGCCAAGGCGGGTGCGTCCCAGGTGCTCGGCATCGACTTCAGCCCGAGCATGCTCGACCTCGCGCGCCAGAAGGCGACGGCCGAGGGCGTCGGCGACGTATGTCGTTTCGAGCTCGGTGATCTCCTGACGTATCAGGTTCCGGAGAAGAGCTTCGACTACGCGATCGCGATCGGATTCTTCGACTACCAGAAGGATCCCGAAGCCGCCCTCCGAGCGCTCTCCCGCGTAGCCAAACGACGGGTGTTCGTGAGCCTGCCGAAGCGCTGGCACGTGCTCACCCCGCAGCGCTACGTGCGGTACACGTTCTTCCGCTGCTACATCCGGTTCTTCTCGCGGCCCGAAGTCGAGAAGCTCGCGGCGGCGATGAAACCGAAGAAGACTACGATCTTCGACATCGGGCGCGAGTACAATCTCGTGCTCGACTTCGAGTAGACCCTTTCAGAACGGCTGAGAGAAACGGGCTGGGCGGCCTCGCTTGCGGGGTCGCCTCTGCGGACGCACCTCGCGCTTACGCTGACGTAGTGCGGAGCCGTCCCCCCGTACTCTCAGCGGGCTAGCCGAAACGCTCGGCTACGTCCGCTGCCGGCGCCCCGCAAGCTCACCGCGACACCTTCCACAGCGCCCTTGTAAGATCGGTCGGCGCCGACACGCGGGGTCGGATCTTCACTCCCCGGACCTCCGACGAGCTGGAAACAGGGACTAGAAGTACCCCGTTGGAGTACCGCCGCCCTCGGATCCGGACGGCTCGTCCTTCTTGGGAAGCTCGCGCGCCGCGATCCACTTGCCGGTGATCATGTCCTTGTAGCCCATGCCCGGCCCGACCATCGGGTACACGTGGCCGTGGGTGTCGGTCATCACCTCGAGGAATGCCGGACCCTTCGCGTGCACGAATTCCTCGAGCAGGGGCCGCACGTCCTTCATCGCACTGACGCGCTTCGCGAACGGAAAGCCGTCGGCCTCGGCGGCCTTGATGAAGTCCTTCTTGTGCAGGCTCTTGTCGGTACCCGCGTAGCGGCTCGTGTAGAAGAGGTCCTGCCACTGGCGGACCATGCCGTCGCCGAGGTTGTTCAACAGCAGCACCTTCACTGGAATGTCGTAGGTGGTGAGGGTCTCGAGGTCGCCGAGGTTCATGCGGATCGAGCCGTCGCCGTCGACGTCCACCACGAGCTTGTCGGGGTTGGCGATCTGCGCGCCGATCGCCGCCGGCAGACCGAAACCCATGGTGCCCATGCTGCCCGAGGTGAGGAACGTGCGCGGGTGCTTGAAGTCGATGTACTGCGCCGCCCACATCTGGTGTTGGCCGACGCCGGTCGTGACGATCGCCTCGCCTTTGGTGATCTCGTTCAGCTGCTGCAGCACGTATTCCGCTTGGATGGCCGGGGACTCGGTGTTCCAGGCCATGGCGTGCGACCGCTTCAGCTTGGTCACGTGTTCTTGCCAGCGGCGGTAATCCTTCTTGAAGCTCGCGCCGAGCTTCTGCAGCTGCGGTAGCCCGCGCTTCGCGTCGGCGACGTGCGACCAGTCGACGTGCTTCACCTTCTCGATTTCCGACGCGTCGATGTCGAGGTGCGCGATCCTGGCGCGGGGCGCGAAATCCTTCACCTTGCCGGCGACGCGATCGTCGAAACGCGAGCCGATCGCGAAGAGGAAGTCGCAATCCTCGACGGCGTAGTTGGCGTACGCCATGCCGTGCATGCCGAGCATCTGCAGCGAGAGGTCGCTCGTCGTGTCGACCGCGCCGATGCCCATCAGCGTCGTGACGACCGGAATGCCGAAGCGCTCGGCGAAGGCGCGCAGCTCGGGAGCCGCCTCGCCGTTGATGACGCCGCCGCCGCAATACAAGAGCGGGCTCTCGGCGTTGGCGAGCAGCTTGAAGAAGGCTTCGCCTTCGCTCGCCGAGACCTGCGTCTCCGCGAGCTCGTCCATGCGCTCTTGGTAGCCGCGGACGGGCAGGAGGCCCGACCCCTTGAAGGTGCCGAGGGCGTTCTGGACGTCCTTCGGAACGTCGATCACGACCGGACCTGGCCGGCCGCTGCGCGCGATGTCGAACGCGCGCCGCATCGTCTCTTCCATTTTGGTCTCGTCGGTGACGAGGAAGACGTGCTTCGCGCAGGCCGCCATGATGTTGAAGACCGGCGCCTCCTGGAACGCGTCGGTGCCCATCGCGGCCCGCGGGACCTGACCCGTGATGAGGATGACGGGGATGGAGTCGGCTTGGCAGTCGCGGATCGGGGTCACCGAGTTGGTGGCGCCCGGACCCGACGTCACCAGAAAGACGCCGACCTTCCCGCTCGAACGGGCGTAGCCGGCCGCCATGAAGCCCGCACCCTGTTCGGTCGCCGGGACGATCAGCCGGATTTCTTCGGCGGCGGAATGGTTGGCGTTGTAGCGGAAGATGGCGTCGTACGTCGGCAAAATAGCCCCGCCGCTGTAGCCAAAGATGGTGTCGACGCCTTCATCGGCCAGGACCTGGACGATCATGTCGGCGCTGCTCATCTCTTTACCGGCGAGTGGATGCTTCGGGGCGGCCTCGGCGAGGGCCCGACGGGCGGGCTTGGCGACGGTCTTCATAGCAGCCTCCCATAGCCTGATTCATCGCTCGGCGCGAGGTTTTCGAGGTGCGGGCCGACCCCATCCGGGCAGGCCCCGAACCGGCGTTTTCGGTTGCGTCGGCCGGCAGGTGCGTGGCAGAGCCGTCTCCGGAGGGTCCGGTCATGCGCAAAATTGCAATGACGATGCTGCTGGCGGTGGTAGTTGGGGTTCTCGGCGAAGTCCGTCCGGCTGGGGCGCTCACGTTCACGTGCTCGACGGTGGCCCGGCGGGGGCAGCTCGATGCTGCGGGCGCCGTCTTTAAGAACAAGTTCGACTCGCCCGCCGTCAACGGCGCCGGCGACGTGGCCTTCGTCGGCTACGCCACGAGCGCACCCCGGCGGTTGTACTTCTATCCGTCGGTCGGGGCCGCGAGCGTCGTTGCCCAGCAAGGCGGCGCCGCGCCCGGCGGCAGCAGCTTCAAGGCCTTCCGCGCCGTCTCGATCAACGATGCCGGCGCTGTGGCCTTTCACGCCAAGCTCGCGCTCGGGGAAGGCGTTTTCGCCGGACCCGCCGGCGGTGTGGCGAAAGCCGCCGCGACGGGCGACGTCTCACCGGCCGGGGGCGCGTTCGACGCGTTTCCAGCCGTCTCACGCGTCAACACGGCGGGTGACGTGGTCTTTACGGCCCGCGTCGGTGGCGGGCCAAACGGGGTCTTCTTCTACGACGCGTCGGCGACGCTCGTGCTCACGGTCGCCCTCGTGAACGACGGCGCGCTCGACGGACGGCAGCTCTGCGAGTACCTCGACGTCGGCCTCGGTGCGACCGGCGCGGTGGCGGTACGCGCGTCCACCAAGGTGAATTGCGCGAACGTCGGCGAGCCGGACCTCGTCGGGATCTATGAAAAGACCGGGCTCAGCTTCGCCCGTGTGGTGCTCGAGGGCGACGTGTCACCGACACCCGCGACGACCTACGCTCAATTCATCGCTGCGCCCGACGTGAACGCCACCGACAAGGTCCTCTTCCGCGCCCGCACGGTCGGCGTCGCAGGCTTGACCGGCCTCTTCCTGCACGACCCGGCCGGCCCGTCGACCGTGATCCTCGCCGGCACCGGTAGTGCCGCACCGGCAACGGGCGGCAGCCTGAAGACGATCGCACCTGCGGGCGTCACCGACGGCGACCGCGTGGGACTCGGTGCGCGCATCAGTAGCGGGCTCGCGAAGACGGGCATCTTCGTCTACGACGCCGTGCCCGCCAACGAGAAGGTCGTGGCATCGAACGACCTCGCCCCGACCGATGCGTTCGGCCCGAGCTCGACCTACCTCAAAATCAATCCGGGCAATCGCAAGAACAACGAGGGCATCGGCATCGACCGCAGCGGTGCGTGGGTCGCGTACACGGCAAAGGTGAAGAGCACGACCGGCACGCCGACGGCGTCCGCGGTGCTCCGCTGCCAGGGAATGTGAGCGCCATATGACCAGTGTTTCTATGTCGAAGCGGAGCACGAAATAGGCGGTTCGCAGCTCGGAATTCGTTGACGGGATTGCGCCGGCATCAGAGCATGCGCGCCTGATGCCGGCGCGCCACACCGCTCCACCCGCCCGCGCCCGCGCCATCTTCTGGCTGCTGCGCGACGTGACCTGGCCGTCGCTCTGCCGCCATCGATTGCGGACCGTCCTGACCCTCGTCGGCGTGGTGCTCGGCGTCCAGCTCTTCGTCACGATCCGGCTGATCAATCGCGCGACGCTCGGGACGTTCACGCATGCGATCGAGACCATCGCTGGGAATGCCGACCTTCAGATCACGAACGGCGAATTCGGGGTGCCCGAGGCGCTGGTCGAGGGTATTGCTGCGGTCCCCGGCGTTGCGAGCGCGTCCGGACTCGTCAAGGGCACACTGCGGACCGAGCACGGTGCGCTCACGATCTTCGGCGTCGATCTCTTCGCCGACCAGCGCCTGCGCGAGACCCAGTTCCCGCGCCGCCACGTGCACATTGCCGATGAGCTGCGTTTCGCGAACGCCGTCGACTCGGTCGCGCTGGCGAGCCCCTGGGCCGAGCAGGCCGGGCTCGCGCTCGGGGCCGCGTTCGATGTGACTGGCCCGGCCGGGCCGGCGCGGCTCGTGGCGCGCGGGACGCTCGATCCGATCGGACCGACGACCTTGTTCGGGGGCGCGGTCGGCCTCGCCGACCTTCCGACGGCCCAGCGGCTGCTCGGACGTGATGGCCGCGTCGATGAAATCGACATCGCCCTTACGGCCGACGCCGACCGCGCCGTCACGACCGCCCGGCTCGCGGTCGTCACGGCGGGCTTTGGCACGCTCGCCGATCCACACGGTCGCAACGGCGGAATCACCGGCATGCTCGGCGGGCTCGGGGCCATTCTCGGCATTACCAGCATGCTCGGTCTCACCGTCGGCTCGCTCTTGGTGCACCACGCGATCCGCAGCGCGATCCTGCAGCGTCGACGCGCGCTCGCCGTGGCGCGGGCGCTCGGATACCGGCGTGCGGCCGTCGTGGCGGCGATCTTCGTCGAAGCTGCGGCGTTCGGCGTCGTGGGGGCGCTCGCCGGTGTGGTGCTCGGGATCGGCGCCGCCCGCCTGTCGATCGATCTCGTGACCGCCGCGGTGGGTGTCATCTGGGCGCGGGGGGGACAGGCCAGCGTCGAGCTCGAAACCGCGGACGTGATGATCGCGCTCGCGACCGGTGTCGGCAGTGCGCTCCTCGCGGCCTGCGGACCCGCCGTCGCAGCGGCCCGCCTCGAGGTCGTCGCGCAGCTCCGGGGCACGGCCGATCGCAGCCGGGCCTCCATGGGGTGGCCCACGATCGCGTTCGGCATCGTGCTCTGCGCCGCTGGTTTCGGGTTCTTCGCGACGGTCGCCCTCTGGTCGTCGTACTCGATCCAGATCACGGGGCTCGCGGTGGGCATGGTGATCATCACGTTCGGATACGCGGTGCTGGCGCCCGTCGTGCTGCGGGTCTTCGTCGCGGCCGTCCGGGTGCTTGCCCCGCGGCGCGCGCTCGGTCTCTGCCTCGCGCTCGAGCACTTGGCGCGTGATCCCGTCCGTTGCCGCGGAACCATCGGCGCTTTGATGGCCGCATTCGCCTTCGTGCTCTGAGTCAGTGCGTTCGTCACGAGCCTGGGGGGCACGATTCTTACCTGGATCGATCAGGCCGTGGCCGCGGATCTCTACGTGAGCGCCGGTCCGGATCTGCCGCTTCCGACCGCGCTGCCACTTCCCGGAGAGCTGGAGCCCGAGATCGCCGGAATTCCCGGTGTGGAGCGGGTCGTCCCGTTGCGCATCATCCTGGCGCCCATCAACGGCTGGACGGCGGCAATCCGGTCGCAACCGGTCGATCAATTTCGCTTCCGTCCGTTCCCGATCGTGGAAAGCATCGGCGCCGACTACCTCGACGTGTTCGCTCGAGGTGACGCCGTCATCCTGAGCGAGAATCTCGCCCTGCGCTTCGGCGCGCACGCCGGGGACACCGTCGCGCTCGATTCGCCGTCCGGCCGATTGACGATGCAGGTCGCCGCGATCGTGCTCGACTACACGATGGACATCGGGACGTTGATGCTCGATCTCGGCGCCTATCGCCGCTACTGGCACGATCCGCTCGTCACCTCGTTCATGGTCTTCCTCGATTCGGACGGCGATCCCGCCGCCGTGCGGACCGCCATCTCCGAGCGCCTGAGCCCGCGCCACGCCGTGACGATCATCACCGGCGGAGAGTTCAAGCGGAACGTCGCTGGCGCGATCGACGGGGCCTTCGTTCTCACCTACGCGATCGAGCTCGTCGCGGCGGTGATCGCTGGCATCGGCGTGCTCAATTTCTTTCTCGCCGAGATCGTCGATCGCCGCCGTGAAATTGGTTTGCTGCGAACCGTGGCGCTCGATCGGGCGCAGCTGCTCCGCACTCTCGTCAGCGAGGCCATGGTGATCGGGACGTGCGGCGGCCTGCTCGCCATCGCCTGGGGCTGGCCGCTCGCGCGGCTGGTCGTGACGCATTCGACGCGATTGTTGTCGGGATGGCGGCTCGGGTTCGAGTTTCCGTGGACCATGGCGCTCGCGATGCCCGTGGTCGTCGCGCTCACGGCTGGTCTCGCGGCATGGCTGCCGGCGCGCGCCACGGCACGGACGCCGCTCCGCCGCCTCGTGGGGGTCGAGTGACGAAGAACGCCGTCACGTTGCACGACGTCGCGAAGATGTATCGGCGGGGGGTGCGCGATGTCGTCGCCGTAGAGTGCGTGTCGCTCGCCATTCCCCGCGGCCAATTCGTCGCGCTCATGGGGCCGAGCGGGTCGGGCAAGAGCACTTTGTTGAACATGATCGCTGGGCTCGACTCGCCGAGCTCGGGCGAGATTCACGTCGATGGTGTCGCGCTGTCGGTGCTCGGTGACGATGGGCTCACGGATCTGCGTCGCACCAAGATCGGCGTCATCTTTCAACTCTTCAATTTGTTGCCGAGCATCACGGTCGCGGAGAATGTCGCGCTTCCCCTGCGGGCCGCTGGCGTCGTCACTGGAGTGCGCGCACGGGTGACGCAGGCACTCGCGATGGTCGGTCTCGGCGAACGTATGGACCATTTTCCCGAGGAGCTCTCCGGCGGCGAGATGCAACGCACCGCCATCGCGCGGGCGCTGGTCATCGAACCGACGATCATCTTGGCCGACGAGCCGACCGGGAGCCTCGATTCCGAGACCGGACGCGACGTGCTCGCGACGTTGCGCCGCTGCGTCGAAGAGCGCGGCGTCACGATCCTCTTGGTGACGCACGACGAAACGGCGGCCGGATGGGCCGATCGCATCATTCGGATGCGCGACGGCCGCTGCGAATCAGGGACGCTGATTCCACGCGCGGCCGTCGTCTAGTCCGACCAGCTGCGCCGCTGTGGCGTGGCGAGGTCGAGCGGCGTTGCGGGTGCATTGTCACGCCGAAAACCCGACGGTGGGCGCGAGCTCACGCGTAACTCCTACACGTCGGGCGCCGGTTCCTTGCACCTCCGGGATCGGTCTGGTAGCTGCCTCGAGTCGCCGAAAGGGCTGACAAGGGAAGCCGGTGTAAATCCGGCGCGGCTCCCGCCACTGTAAGTCGGAACGAATGCGCACGCAGGCCACTGCTCTCCTCGGAGGGTGGGAAGGCGGCGCTAGTAGGTCGCCGACGAGCCAGGAGACCTAGCCCTCGAAGCATTTTGCTCAAACGTCCCTCGGGAAAGTGGGGACGCGGGGGCCATGATCGACAAACGCATCCACGAAACAGCGACGGACGAGCCCCGTGCTCGACCGAACGCACGACGTCCACGGCGCCACGCCGTCGGCGGCGCGCGGGCGTCTTCGTGCGCGACGTTTCCCGGTCATCATCCTGCGCCGTCCGTTCGAGGGCCCAACACGACGTCACGGGCAGTGCCGTCGAGGAGGACCCGATGCGTTTCCGCTACTTCTCTCGTTGCATCCTGTCGGCGCTCGTAGCCGTTGCGAGCGCCACGTCCGTCTCCGCCGCCGTGGTCGCCGATCCGACGTACGTCGTCGGATCGATTCCGCTCCCGGTCGTGAATGCGGCCGACGTCGCCGTCCTCGGCGCGTCGCTCGCCATCGGCCAAGGCTCTTTCGGGGCCGGGGACCAGTCGATCATCCGCCTCGATCCGAACGGTGGCGTCTTCACGATCGTCTCGAACCTGAACTCGATCGGCGCCATCGTCTACGACGCCGTCGCCGATCGCCTGCTCTTCACCGACAACGCGGGCGAGCTGCCGGGCGCGACCCACGGCGATACGGTGTACGTGTTGCCGAATCCGCGTGCCGTCGTGCTGCCGATCGACGCTGCAACGTTGACCCTGCTGCCGAGCGGCTCGATTCCGGCCGCGCAGGCCGTCGTGGCGCTGCCGGGTGGGGATCTCCTGGTCGGCGACGCCGCGGGGCCGGGGAGCGGGCGCGTCGTGCGGATCTCGGGCGTGACGCCGACGGATCTGATCAGCGGGCTCGACTACACGGCCGGCGTCTCGCTCACCGTCACGGGCGGCGAGCTCCTGATCGGCAACGTCGATGCCTTCTTCGCGGGCAACATCCTGCGGTACTCCCTCGCCGGGGTCGCCATGGGACCGCTCGCGACCGGGCTGAGCGGCACGTACGACCAGGCCGTCGACTCGAACGGCAATCTGCTCGTCACGGGCGGCTTCACGAACGACTTCGTGAGCTCGACGGTGATCAGCATCGCGCCGGGCGGCGCGATCGACGAGATCGCTTCGGGCTTCGGCTTTTCGAGCGGTATGACGATCGACGGGCCGAGCCGGCAGGTGATGATCCTCGACTTCGGGACGACGCGGATCGACACGCTGACACCCGTCGACGCCCTCACGCCGGGTGGCGGCGGCTCCAAGGAATGCCAGGTCGAGGCCTTCGGTGGCGCGCCGACGCGGAGCTCGTCCGGTAAGCCGAAGAAAAGCTGGAGCTGCATCGACGGTGATCCGACCTGTGATCGCGACGGGGTCGCGAACGGCGCCTGCGTCTTCTGGGTCGGCGCCTGCTTCTCCATCGTCGATCCGCGCGCCCCGAAGTGCACGCCGGTGGCGATCGACTCCGTGACGGTGACGAGCAAGCGTCTGCCGGGGTCGGCGGCCGAGATCACCGCCGCCGCCTCGACCGCGTTGCCGAGCACCGGGCCGACCTGCAGCGGCACGACCATCGTTCCCGTCACGGCCGACGGGAAGAGCCGCACGATCGTGTTCGACGTCTCCGCGGCGGGGAAGCGGCGCGACAAGGACACGTTGACGCTGCGGTGTCGGCAGTAGCGGGGTGACGCTACACCGTTTGTCGTAGCTGCAACGAGACGCACAGGAGGGCGAAGACATGTCGACACCATTCACGGCGATCGCAGGGCGGAGCATCCGCCGCACTGGTTTCGCCCTCCTGGTTTTCCTGCCGTCCCTCGGGTTCGTCCCGTCGATCGGGAGAGGCCCGGCAGTCGCCCTCGCCGATCCCTGCCTCGACGAGGTCGTCTCCTACACCGCCGGCCAGAACGGCGGCTTCAATCAGGACCTGCTCCCGAACATCGTGCTGGGCGCGCCGTACGGAGCAGGACTCAGCGCGGGCTCGCTCGACGTGGTCTCGCTCGGCAATGGCGGCAGCATCACGGTGGCCTTCATCGACAATCGCATCGTCGACGGGCCCGGCGCCGACTTCACCGTCTTCGAGAACGCCTTCAACTCGCCGGGCCTCGGCATCTTCACCGAGGTCGGCGTCGTCGCGGCCAGTCAGGACGGCGTCGACTTCGTCGAGTTTCCGCACGGCCAGGATCTGAGCGGGCTCGCGGGCCGCACGCCGGTCTACAGCAACGCCGATACGAACGCGCTCGACCCGCGCGATCCGGCCGTCTCGGGCGGCGATCAATTCGACCTCGCCACGATCGGCCTGACGAGCGCGCGCTACATCCGCATCACGGACCCGGCCGCGACCATCGACGACGTCGGCAATCATTTTCCGACACCCGGGCCGGGGAAGTCGGGGTTCGATCTCGACGCGATCGTGGGCCTCCATTCGGAAGCGGCGTGCGCGACGTGCTGCGACGCCGACGGCGACGGCAGCGTCGAGGCGAACGACGTGCTGCTGCTCTTGCGGGCGGTGTCGCAGTTGCCGACCGCGGTGAATCTTTGCGGCGCCGCGCCGTGCAACGGCCGGGCGTGCGGCGACACCGACGACGATCACGCGCTCACCGCCGCGGACGTGTTGCTGTGTCTGCGGCTGGCGTCGGAGCTCCCGACGCCGTTCGCGCTCTGCGCGCATGGTGATTGCGATCTCCCGTAGCCTGCATTTGCGGCGCCGGCTCGGCGCGCTCGCCGTCGTGGTGCTCGCCGCTGGAGTAAGCCCAGCCCGTGGGAATGACCCGCTGCTCGGCACGATCGACGTACGGGCGGCGCCCGAAGCCGCCCCGGCGGTCCGTGACGAGAGCGCCTTCGCGACGGTCGTGCCGATCGCCGACCAATCGGCCGAGATCGACACCCTGAGCGACGTGCTCGACGAGACGGTCGGCGTGCAGGTGCGGCGCTACGGTGGGCTCGGCGACTTCGCGACGGTGTCGATCCGCGGCAGCACCGCGGGGCAGGTCGGCGTGTTCTTCGACGGCGTCGCGCTGACCCGGGCGCGGAGCGAGACGATCAATCTCGCGGATCTCCCGCTCGATCAACTGGGACGGGTGGAAATCTACCGGGGCGTGTCGCCGCTCGCGCTCTCGTCGTCGTCGCTCGCGGGCGCGATCAACCTCGTGAGCCGCGCCCCCGATGCGACGCCGCGGTTCTCGTTGCTCGCCGGCGGCGGCTCGTTCGGCACGCGCAAGGTCAGCACCGCCGCCTCGGGCGGTCGCGGCGCGCTCGCGGGTTTTCTCTCCGCGACGTACCTCGGCAGCGACGGTGATTTCGAGTTCGAGGACGACAACGGCACGTTGCAGAACACGAGCGACGACCGTCGAACGCGCCGGCGCAACAACGCGTTCGACTCGGGCGAGATGCTCGGCAAGCTGCGCTACGGGCTGGCGAGCGGCGGCGCGGTGACCGGGCTCACCGAGCTCTTCATGAATCATCAGGGCGTGCCCGGCATCGGTGCGTTCCAATCCGACGATGCGTCGCTCCGCGACCTCCGCAGCCTGAGCTATCTGCGCTGGGAGCAGCCGCGTCTCGCCGGATTGCCGCTCGACCTCAGCAGCACCGGATCGTTCGTCTACGAGCGCGAGCGTTACCGTGACATCCAGGGCGAGATCGGCCTCGGCAACGTCGCGACCGACAATCACACGTATACCGGCGCGCTCGACAATCTCGTGGCGTCGCAGCTCGGGCGCCATGCGCTCGAAGGCCGCCTGGACGTCTCGGGACAGGTGTTCACGCCGAACGACACGTTGGCGGCCGAGCCGAACGGACCCGACCAGAGCCGCGTGCGCTTCGGGCTCGCGGCCGGCGACACCATCGGCTTCTTCCGTGACCGCCTGCTCGTGCAGCCGACGATGCGCTGGGAGCATCTGTATGACGACTTCACCGGGACGACCGAAACCGGCGGCCAGATCACCCGCGCGAGCCGCAGCCGGAGCCGCGACCTCCTGACGCCGCGCCTCGGCTTCCGTTTCGACGCCACCCCGGACGTCGCGCTCAAGGCCAACGTCGGCCGCGCCGAGCGCGCGCCGAACTTCACCGAGCTCTTCGGCAATCGCGGCGCCATCCTCGGCAATCCCGACCTCGACCCCGAGCGCGGCGTCAACGCCGACTTCGGCTTCGTGGTCGCGCGCGAGCGCCTGGGACCGTACGTGAGCCACGGGAAGCTCGAAGCCGTCGGCTTCGTGAGCGTCGTCGACGATCTGATCGTGCTCGTGCAGAACTCCCAGCGCACGTCGATCTATCGGAACGTCGACCGCGCCCGGACCGTCGGCGCCGAGCTCGCCGCCTCGGTCGACGTGGTGGAGCACGTGCGTCTCGGCGTGAACTACACCTACCAAGACGCGCGCGACGAGAGCGGCATCCCGGCCCGCGACGGCAACCAGCTGCCGGGCCGGCCGCGCCACGATCTCTATGCCCGCGCCGAGTATCGCCGTGACGAAGGCCGACTCTTCTACGAGCTGAGCTTCGTCGCCGAGAACTTCCTCGATCAAGCGAACTTCCTCGTGGTGAACGCGCGCGCGACCCACACGCTCGGCATCGCGGGCGACGTCGCCGCGCTCGGCCGCCGCTTCGGCAGCGCGGCGCTCGCCCGCATTCCGCTCGTCGCGACGTTCGAGGTCCGCAACTTCACCGACAATCAGGTCGAGGACGTCGCCGGCTATCCGCTGCCGGGGCGGGCGCTCTTCGGCTCGGTGCGCTGGGCGTGGGAAGGGCAGGGCGATCAGCATGGCTGAGCGGCGCTCGTGGTTGCCGCTGCTCGTGATCGCGGCCGTGCTCACCGGCTGCAGCTCGGGCGGCGTCGAGGATCGCGGCACGGGCGGGACGCCGCCCCCGCTCGAAGGCACGAGCGCGTTCGTCGTGACCAGCGATTTCCAGACCGGCTCGTTCGCGGTCTTCCCGGTGCTGCAGCCGGAGGCGGTCGCGCGGAACGTCGAGCGCCTCCACAGCGACGCGGTGGCGCGCGCTCACGACGGCCTGGTGTACGTCGTGAACCGTCTCGGCGGCGACAACATCCAGGCCATCGATCCGGCGGCCGGCTATGCGACGCGCTGGCAGTGCTCGGTCGACAACGGCAGCAATCCGCACGACATCGCGTTCGCCGCGCCGAACAAGGCCTACGTCACGCGCTACGAGCGTGCCACGCTCGCGATCGTCGACCCGACGACGGGGCCCGATTGCGCCGGTTTCCTGCGCGGCACCATCGACCTCTCGTCGTTCGCCGATGGCGACGGGCTCCCCGAGATGGATCAGGCCGTCGTGATCGGCGACCGTTTGTTCGTCACGCTGCAGCGGCTCGATCGTCGCAACTTCTTTCGGCCGTCGGATCGCAGCCTGGTCGTGGTCGTCGACGTGGCGACCGATACGGTCGTCGGCAGCATCACGCTCACCGGCACCAATCCGTTCGCCGAATCCGCGGGTCTCGCCCCCGATCCGACGACCGGGAAGATCACGCTCACCGAGGTCGGAGAGTTCGGCCGTCTCGACGACGGCGGCCTCGAACGCATCGATCCCGTCACCCTGACCGCCGAGGGATTTTTCGTGACCGAAGCCGACCTCGGTGGCAACGTGACCGACGTCGTGCTGCTCGACGCGCACCACGCGTACGCGATCCTGCTCGACGAAGTGGCGCGGAGCCGGGTGGTCCGCTTCGACCCGACGGCACGCCAGGTGACGGCGACGCTCGTCACTGCCGACGATTTTCTGGTCGACATCGAGCTCGGCCCCGATGGCCAGACGCTCTATCTGACCGACCGCACGTTGCGGCGTCCCGGCATCCGGCGCTTCGCGATCGCGGACGATACCGAGATTCTGCCGTCGCCGATCGATACCGGCTTGCCGCCGTTCGACGTCGTGTTCGTGGAGGGACCATGAGAAGAAACGCAATCCTCGGGCTCGTCGTGGTGCTGGGGCTGGGAATGATCGGGCACGCCGCAGCGGCCTCGGATCCGGCGCTCAAGTGCCGGCAGGCCATCCTGAAGGGCGCGGCCAAGCTCGCGCACGTCCGCCTGACGGTGCTCCGGAAGTGCGAAGAGGCCAAGCGCAGCGGGAAGCTCCCCGCGCTCGGCGCGTGTGGCGAGGCGGCGGACGTCGCGGCTGCGCTCGCCTCGGCGACCGCCAAGCTCGCCACCGCAATCGACCGCGTGTGCGGCGGTCCCGATCGCCGCTGCGGCACCGGGGACGACCTCGGCCTCGCCGCCATGCAGTGGCCGAGCCCGTGTCCGGAGCTCGAAGGGCAGGGGTGCGGGGCCCCGCTCGCGAGCTGTGCCGACGTCGCGACCTGCGTCGCGTGCCTCGCCGACGCGGCCGTTACGCGCGGCGTCGCGCTCGTGTACGCGCCGTTCGCCGTCGCGGACCCGAAGACGCAGAAGGCGATCGCCCGTTGCCAGAAGACGCTGGCCTCGGCCGCGACCGTCCTCGCCGACACGCGGCTGAAGGTCGATGCCCGCTGTCTCGCCGCGCGTCTCGACGGCAAGCACGACCAGCCGTGCCCGTTACCGGGGGAAGGCAAGGCTGCCGCGGTGCTCGCGAAGGCGCGCGCCAAGGCCGAAGCGAGCGTCTGCAAAGCCTGTGGTGGCGTCGACAAACGCTGTGGCGGCGACGACGATCTCGGGCGCGAGCTCGTGGGCTTCGCGGACGCCTGTCCTGGCGTCGGCCTCTGCGCCACGACGATCGCGAGCTTCACGGACCTCGTGGCGTGCTTCGACTGCACGGCCGCCGCCCGCGCCGACTGTGCGCTCGCCGGTGCCGCGCCGGGCGTGGCGGACTATCCGGCCTTGTGTGCGGCGGTCCCGGCGACCCCGACGCTGCCCGTGACGCCCACGCCGACCCAAACGCCGATCGCGACCCCGACGCTGAGCGCCACGCCGACCGCGACGCCGACACCCATCTTCTGCCCGGCGGCAGGCGCGGCCACGGTCACGACCGACGTGACGCTGACGCTCGCGACCGGCGCCGTGGCGGTCGGCGGGGCGAGCGTCACGCTCGACTACGATCCGGCGCGCGTAGGGCTCCCCGCCGTGGGCGACGCGACTACGGTGCGCGCGCGCGTCACCGATCTCACGGCGGGAGCTCTGGTCGGCAAGGGCGCGCCCAACAACCGTGACGACGACGGCGATCTCGAGCCCGATCAGGTCCGCTTCACGCTCGTCGCGCAGAACGGGGTGCAGGGCGCCATCCTGAAGGTCACCTTCGACCGCTGCAGCGGCGCGGCGCTCACGAGTGCGAACGACTACGCGTGCACCATCGACGGGAAAGTGGTCGCGCCCGACGGGGTCACCGCGGTGCCGGGCGTGAGCTGCACCGTTGCCGTGGTGCACGCGCCATGAGGGGGGCGAGCATGCGGCGATGGCTGGCAGTCGTGACGATGGTCCTGATGAGCGCGAGCGGGGCGTTGGCCGAGCTCTGTGGCGATGCCGACGACAGCGGCGGCATTACCGTCACCGACGGCGTGCAGACGCTGCGCGCCGCGGCGGGACTCGGCAGCAGCTGCACGGCCGCCCGGTGCGACGTCGACGCCAGCAACGCGATCTCGGTGACTGACGGTGTGAACGTGCTGCGTGCCGCCGCCGGCCTCGCGGTGACGCTCACGTGTCCCGGGGTGGGGCCGGCGTGTACCGCGGCCACTGCCAGCGTGACGCTCTCGGTCGCGGAGCCGATCGGCGCGGCGAAGCTCGAGCTCGCCTACCCGAATGTCGTCACGCTGCCGGGGAGCGGCGATGCGGCGGTGGAGCGCGTGACGGTGGCTCAGCCTGGGGCGCTGCTTGGCGACGGCCAGCCGAACGATCTCGACGACCGTGTCGTCTTTACCTTGGTCGCTCTCGACGGCGTGGAGGACGGCGCTCTCCTGGCGGTGCGCTTCGATTGCCTCGCCCCGGCCCCGAGCGCCGGCGCGTTCACCTGCACGCTGTCGCGGGCGAAGGGGATCGACGGCGTGACGCCGGTCGACGGCGCGACGTGCGCCGTCACGATCACGTCGGAGTAGACGGCGCGCGATTCGTATGACGTCGCAAGCCGAGATGGAGCTGCCGCAGTCGTCCGGTGCGCCGGGCCGACGGCGATTGCTCGCGGCGCTCGCGATCTCGCTGCTCTGCCACGGGCTCGTGCTGCTGCTCGCCCCCGGCTGGCAGGGTGACGCGCGGCGCGCGCCGCCGCTGCTCGTGACGATGGTCGAGCCCTGGCGCGGTGACGATGGGAGTCCGGGCGCGGCTCGCGTGGCCGCTGCGGCGCCGGCAGCCGAGGCGCCAGCGGCGGTGGCTCCGGTCGTCGTCGCACCGGCGCCCCGCGTCGTCGTGCCGGCGCGCAAACGTCAGGTGGCGCGGGTCACGACGCAGCCGGCCGCAATCGCCCCGGACGTGACGGCCGCGGCGCGTGCACCCGCGCCTGATCTGTCGGGCACGGCACCGGCGACCGGCGGTGCCGCGGCAGCGTCCGGCGGCGGTGGCATTGCGGGGACCGGGAGCGGCGGCGGACGGGGCACGAGCGACGGCAGCGGTAGCGACGGCCTTCGGGTCTTTTGCGCCCGCTGTCCCGCGCCCGAGTACCCCAGCCGCGCACGTCGCCAAGGCTGGCAGGGCACCGTCGACGTCGCGCTCGCGATCGGCGGCGACGGCGCCGTGGCGGAAGCCCGCGTGGCGCGCTCGTCGGGCTTCCCCGCCCTCGACGAGGTCGCGCTCGACGTCGCGCGCCAGAGCCGCTTCGCGATCCCCGCCGGCGGCGCCGGCCTGCACGGCCAGCTGCGCTATCGCTTCGTGCTCGACGCGACGGCGACGCGCCGGTAGGACCCGTCCCCTCGATGGCTCGCGTTCGTCTCTCGGTGCTCGTGCTGATGCTCGCGGCGTGGTCGCGGGTGGCCCTGGCCGCGAGCCCCGCCGCGACGCCGAGCCCGACCACAACGCCAGCGCCCGCGCGCATGCCGGCCGTGCCGGCTCGCATCGTCTCGCTCGCGCCGTCGATCACCGAGACCCTCTTCGCCCTCGGCGTCGGCGATCGCGTGGTCGCGGTGTCGGACTACTGTGACTATCCGCCCGAGGTGAAACGCTTGCCGCGCGTCGGCTCGTTCAACGCGCCGAGCGTCGAGGCCGTGCTGGCACAGCGTCCCGATCTCGTCATCGGCGCCCCGAGCCCTGGCAATCACGAGAGCGTGCTGACGATGGAGCGGCTCGGGGTGAAGGTCGAGGTCGTCGACCCGGAGCGGCTCGCGGACGTGCCCGTCGTCACCCGCCGCATCGCCCTCGTGGCGGGGGTACCGGAAGCGGGTGAGCGCCTCGTCGCCACGATGGCGGACGCCATGGATGCGGTGCGAGCGCGCGTCGCGGGCGCCGCGAAGCCGCGGACGCTCATGCTGGTCGGGCAGGATCCGCTGATCGCGGTCGGTCCCGAGAGCTTTCTCGGCGAGATGCTGGTCGAGGCGGGCGCGGTCAACGTGGCGCCGTCGGGCGGCTGGCCGCGTCTCAACGTCGAGGTCGTGATCGCCGCCGATCCCGAGGTGATCATCGATTGCAGCATGGGTACGGAGGCCGGCACCGCGACGCTCGGTTTCTGGACCCGCTTCCCGTCGCTCGCGGCCGTGCGTGCGCAGCACGTCTACCCGTTCCGTTCGTTCGAGGCGCTGCGACCCGGGCCGCGGCTCGCGGAGGCGCTGGAGGAGCTCGCCCGCTTGCTGCACCCGGAGCGTTTCTGATGGCGACCATCCCTCATCTCACGTGGGGCCGGCTCGCGCGCGTGAATGGGCTGCTCCTCGCGCTGCTCGTGCTGAGCGTGGTGGGCGCCGCGACGCTCGGCCCGATCGCGCTCGATTGGCGACGGGTGTTCGACCCGACGCTCGCGGTGAACCCCGATGCCGTGATCCTCTGGCGGACGCGTGTGCCGCGTGTCCTCTTGGCGGGCATCGTGGGCGGGGCGCTGGCGGTGGCGGGCGCGGCGCTGCAGGCGCTCTTGCGGAACCCGCTCGCCGAGCCCCATCTCGTCGGCATCTCGAGCGGCGCCGCGCTCGCGGCCGTGATCGCGCTCGTGACGCTGCCGGTCGCGTATGGCCAAGCGCTGGTCGCGCCGATCGCGGCGTTCGCGGGCGCGCTGCTCAGCATCTGGATCGTCGTCCGCGTGGCGCTCGTCGGCAAGCGCGTCGACCCGCACACGCTGCTCTTGATCGGCGTCATCTACAACGCGTTCAGCGGCGCGCTCCTCATGTTCATCAACAGCGTCGTCGACCTCTATCAGGCGCACGGCGTGCTCTTTTGGCTGATGGGGCACATCGGTACCCGCGAGTACTCGACGATCGGGGCGCTCGCCGTCTACAGCCTGGCGGGCTTGGCGCTGCTGCTTTGGCACGCGCGCGATCTCGACTGCCTGAGCCTCGGCGACGAGCGCGCGGCCGAGCTCGGGGTCGACGTCGAGTGGGCCCGGCGCGCGGTCTTCGTCGCCGCCGCGCTGCTCGTGGGCGCGGTCGTGTCGGTGAGCGGGCTCATCGGCTTCGTCGGGCTCGTCGTGCCGCACTTGATGCGGCTCCTGATCGGTGCCGACCATCGCGTGCTCCTGCCCGCGTCGTATCTCGCGGGCGCAATTTTCCTGGTGTGGGCGGACACCGTCGCGCGGACCGTGCTCGGTGTCACCGAGATTCCCGTCGGCGTCGTGACGGCGATCTGCGGTGCGCCGGTGTTCGTGTACTTGCTGCGACGCGAGAACGTGCGGGGTGACGCATGAACCCTGCGCCCGCCATCGTCGCTGAGCACGTGTCGTACGCGTACGGCGCGCGCTCCGTGTTGCGCGACGTCGGGCTCAGCGTGGTGCGCGGCTCGATGCTGGCACTCGCGGGCCCGAACGGCTCCGGCAAGTCGACGCTGCTCGCGTTGCTCGCGGGGACGCGTCGGCTGCAGCAGGGCACGGTCGCCGTCGAGGGCAAGCCGATCGCCGAGTACGAGCGGCGCGCGCTCGCGCGGCTCGTCGCCGTCGTGCCGCAGGATACCGTCGTCACGTTCCCGTACACGGTCGCCGAGATGGTGCTGATGGGCCGCGCCCCGCATCGGCCGCCCCTCGGGCTCGAAGGCGCGCGCGACGTCGCCATCGCCGAGCAGGTCATGGCCGAGACCGGTATTCTCGAGTTCGCGCGCCGGCGGATCACCGAGCTCTCGGGCGGCGAGCGTCAGCGCGTCGTCGTCGCCCGCGCGCTCGCGCAGGAGCCGGCCATCCTGTTGCTCGACGAGCCGACCACCCACCTCGACATCCGCCACGCGATCGAGATCCTCGAGCTCGTCGCGACCGTGAACCGCACGCGCGGCGTCACGGTCGTCGCCGTCCTCCACGATCTCACGAGCGCGGCCATGTATTTCGACCGGATTGCGTTCCTGCGCGACGGCGCGATCGTCGCCGACGGGCCGCCGCGCACGACTATCACGGCGGAGGTCATCGAGCGGGTGTTCGATACCGCGGTACGGGTCGATCTCGACGCAGACGGGGTGCCGGCGATCCGTCCACGCCGTAGGAACGGTCGATCCCAGGTCTGACGTGGGGCTGAAAGATGGGTACGCGTCATCCGCCTGCGGGTCCCATGCGGAGCCTGGCCGAGCGCTACCGACATCACGAGCCGAAAGGCCCGGTCGGTCTTCTTGCGGAGTGACGATGGCGGTCGGAGTTGGCGGCGGAAGCCGACCGAGCTCGAGATGGACGTTCGACTCACGGATCTCGGGCGCAACAGCGCCGTGCCGTGACCTAGGATCGCGTCGGCATATGGCCGAGGAAATGGGATCGGCCATTCGCCTCGGCGCGTCGAACGAGGAAAGAATCTGCCAAGCAATCGAGGGTTGTCGGCGCGTCTCACCACGCGGTATTCAGAAAGTATGAAAGCGAATACCAAATCGAGCGTGACGCTTCCGGTGGCGGAGCTGAAGCTCGTGCAGTCTCTCAAGGTGCGACTCAAATTGAAGAGCAACGTCGAAGTGATCCGGCGCGGGCTGCGGCTGCTCCAGGAAACCACCGAGCGGCGGGCACTCAAGGAGGCCTACCGAGCGGCGTCCAAGGCGACACGCCGATCGACGACCGAGACGATGCGCGAGCTGGACCATCTCGCCGACGAGGGCCTCGCTTGAAGATCGCCATTCGTCACGGGCGTTTGTACCTGGCGGACCTTCGACCGCCGCAAGGCACTGAGCCCGGCAAGTTTCGTCCGGTGCTCGTGATGCAAAGCGACCTTTTGAACGAGGTCGAGCATCCATCGACTTGGGTGCTCCCGTGTACGACCAGGATGTCGGGGGAAAACGTCCTGCGGGTCGCGTTGCCCCGCGGCATGGCCGGCAACGCGGCCGAGTGCGAAGTGATGATCGATCAGAGTCGCGCGATCGACAATCGACGCTTCAAGCGATCGCTCGGCGCGGTGCCGCCGCCTGTGCTGCGAGAGATCAAGGAGAAGCTGCGCCGCTTGGGCGATTTCTAGTCTGCGCTCCCCCTGGCTCCTGCGCGAACCTTCGTGCTACAGCCCGCGCGGGGGTGGCGCATGGCGGAAGCGGTATCGGGGGCGCAGGTCACGCGTCTCATCTGGCTCGGGCTCGTACTGGCAGCGTGCGGGATGGCGTACAGCTCCTGCACCACCTACGTGAAGCCGAACGAGGTCGGTATCCTCGAAAGCCGGCTCGTCGGGCCGACGGGTATTCGCGAGAAGATGTACCCCGGCGGCCGCCTGTATTTCCTGCTGATCGGGCAGACGATGCACCACTTCCCGACCGACCTGCAGGTGCTCGAGCTCACGAGCTATCCTGACGAATCGAACGCGCGGAATGCGCGCGTCGAGGCGCCGGTCGAAATCAACACGTCGGACGGCTCGAAGGTCATCCTCGACGTGACGGTGCTCTATCGCATCGAGGATCCCTTCGCGGTGATGCAGCAGGCGGGCGCGGGACGGCTCTTCGAGACGACGGCGGTGATTCCGAAGACGATCGCCGCGCTCAAGAAGAACCTCGGCGAGATGGTGGCCGAGGATTTCTACAACGTGAAGGTGCGGGCGCAGCGCGGCGAGAAAGCCCTGGCCCAAGTGCACATGGAGCTGAAGGACAAGGGCATCGCGATCGATCACGTGCTGACGCGCCAGTATTACTACAACCACGACTACCAGCAGCAGATCGAAGAGAAGAAGGTCCAGGACCAGCTGAAGTTCACGCGCGCGTCGGAAGCCGAGGCCGCGAAGGAGCTGGCGAAGAAGCAAGAGATCGAAGCGACGGGTCGCGCGACGGTCGAGATCGAAACCCAACGCGGCCACGCCGAGGTGACCAAGATTCAGGCCGAGGCCGACGCCTACCGCCGGAAGCGCGTCGCCGAGGCGGATCTCCTGGTGCAGCTCGCGAACGCGCAGGGCGCGGAGCTCGAGAACCGCGCCTATCAGGGCGGCGGCTCGGAGAATCTGGTGGGGATGAAGATGGCCGAGGTGCTCGAAGGCGTCGACACGCTGCTCGTACCGTCGGGCGGGAAGAGCGGCATGAACCCCCTCGATCTGAACCAGGCGCTCCGGCTCTTCGACGTCGCGCCGGATGCGGCGGTGAAGCCGTGAACGGGCGCGCGCTTCGCAGCCTGGCGCTGGTCGTGACCGCCGTCGTCGTGAGCGGATGCTATCGCTCGACCGGTAGCACCGAGGTCGGCATCAAGATCGGCAAGCTCATCGGCGCCGACGAGGTGGTGGCGCCGGGACGCACGGTGCTGATTTTTCCGCTCATCCACGACTGGTACGTCTTCGACACCAAGACGCAGACCGTCGAGATGAAGGGTAGCGCCGACAAGCGCACCGACGACCCCCTCGACTTCAAGACCCGCGACGGCAACGACGTCAGCGTCGACGTGACCGTGCTCTACCACGTCGATCCGGCGAAGGCGCCGCACGTGCTGCGGCACGTCGCGTCCGACGTCGACGAGGTGCGGACGGTGCTGGTGCGGCCGCTGGCGCGCTCGATTCCGCGCGACTCGCTGAACGAGCTCTCGTCGGAAGAGTTCTACGACTCCGACCTCCGCGCCGCGAAGGAAGAGCAGGCGCTCGCCAATCTCCGCCGCGCGCTCGAGCCGTACGGCCTGGTGTGCGAGCGCGTCGTGCTCGGCAACTATCGCTTCCACAAGAACTACCAGGCCGCGATCGACCAGAAGAAGGTCGCCGATCAGACCGTCAACAAGAACCGCTCCGGCGCCGAGGCCGCGGTCAAGGAATGGGAGCGCGAGCTCGAGACCACCAAGGGCGTCGTCGGCCAGCTGCTCGCGACCGAGCGCGGCAAGGCGCAGCAGGTGACGCTCCAGACCAACGCCTACTACGAGGCCAAGAAGCTCGAGGCCGACGCGATCGTCTCCGAGAAGGCGGCCAACGCCCAGGGCATCACCAAGATGAAGGAAGCCATGTCGGGCGCGGGCGGCCGGACGATGGTGAAGCTCCGCATCGCGCAAGCGCTGAAGGGGAAGCGCATCGTGCTGTTTCCGACGTCGGATTCCGCGATCAATCTGCAGCAGACGGACGTGAATCGTTTTCTCGAGTCGGCCGGGCTCGGCCGCAAGGAAGAGTAGCGACCCGTCGCGCGGGGTTCGTGATGCCGCGGTCTGTCGTCGGTGGTGTCGCCGGCGGGTGGGTCAGGGTGTGCTCCTACGGTCGCGCGGTCGCTGACACCCAGCGCTTACAACCTGCCGCTGCCTCCATGGCCTGGGCACACGCGAGCTGGCGCTCCCCGGAGCACACCCTGACCCACCCGCCGGCGACTCATTGCAATGAGAGACCATCGAGCCACAGACCCGACGGCTCGTTCTCCGAACGCCGCTCAGATCGGATCGAATCAGATGAGTAATGATGCAGCACGCGGGCGGGTCGGGGACGGCTTCGGGGAGCCGCAGCTCGCGTGTGCGCAGGCCCTGGAGGTAGCGGCAGGTTGTAAGCGCTGGGTGGCAACGCACCGGCGACCGTAGAAGCCGTCCCCGACCCGCCCGCGTGCTGCCACCGATCCGCCGCGCGAATCGAACCGAGACAGTGCCGGCAGTTTTCGACTTCCCGGACTACGTACTTTCCGGTAGGCGTTTCCTACCCATGGATGTCGAGCTCGAGCGGTTGTGTTTCGGACGGATGCAGAACCCCGTCCGCGGCTTCATGCACGGGTCGTCGGCGCTGCTTTCGATCTTCGGGGGGATGGTGCTCTGGCGCGAGGCGCGCGGCGAGATCGGCATGCAGATCGCCGTCCTCGTCTTCGCGGCGAGCCTGATCGGTCTCTACACCGTCAGCAGCCTCTACCATTCCTATCCCTGGCGGTCGGAGTGGAAGCGCCGCATGCAGCGGCTCGACCACTCGATGATCTACCTCGTGGTCGCCGGTACCTATACGCCGATCGCGATGGCCGTGCTCGATGGCTGGTGGCTGACGGGCGCGCTCATCGCGACCTGGGGCATCGCCCTCGGCGGCATCGCGCAGAAGGTGTTCTGGCCGCACGTCGCCGACTGGGTGTCGATCGCGATGCAATTGGTGCAGGGCTGGCTCGCGTTGCCGTTCATCGGCGCCATCGCGCGCACGCTGCCGCCCGAGGCGCTCACGCTGGTCGTCGCAGGCGGCCTCCTCTACACCGTCGGCTCGATCCTCTTCGTCACCCGCCGCCCGCACCTGTGGCCGCGGGTGTTCTCGTACCACGAGGTGTTCCACGTCTTCGTGTGCGCCGGGAGCGCGCTGCACTACGCGGCGATCCTGACGTACGTGGCGCCGTCCGCGGGCGGGTGATTCGGTACGAGTAGCCCTGCGGCCGCTCGTCGCGCCGTGGTAGGGTCGAGCCCATGAAGCCGGCGCGCCGACCCGCTCGTTACGACGAGATCCTGAAGGTCCCCGACACCAAGGTCGCGGAGATCATCGACGGTGAGCTGATCGTGTCGCCGCGTCCGGCTTCACCGCAGGCGTACGCGGCGTCGGTCATGGGCGCGGATCTGATCGGCAGTTTCCACCGGCCGCCCGGTGCTCCGCCGCAGCCGGGGGGCTGGTGGATCCTCAACGAGCCCGAGTTTCATTTCTACGACGACATCATCGTGCCCGATCAGGCTGGCTGGCGTCGCAGTCACATGGCGGCAGTCCCCAACGTCGCCGCCTTCACGCAGGCCCCCGATTGGGTGTGCGAGGTCATCTCCCCGAGCACCGGTCGCATCGATCGCAGTCGCAAGATGCGCATCTACGCGCGCGAAGGCGTCGCGCATCTCTGGCTGGTCGAGCCGCTCCTCCGCACCATCGAAGTGTACCGGTTGCAGAAGGGGGCGTGGGTGGTGGCCGGGGTCCACGGTGGTGACGCCCCGGCCCGCCTCGAGCCCTTCGACGCCATAGAGCTCGACGTGGCGCGCTGGTGGCTGGACACGGACTGACACGCTGCGCCGGCGCGGTCTCAGGGTGATTCGCGCGGCGGCGGTTTGGTGGCAGCAGGCGGGCGGGTCGGAGCTGGCTCCTTCTGTGAAGCGGCCTCCCCGGTCAAGCGTCTTGTGGTTGGGTGTGGGTCTTGGGTGGTCTCCTTGAGGGTGCAGGTTGGGGCGAGATGGTCATCATCCTTCTGTTCGCGCTCGAC